>ERZ772999.1015-NODE-1015-length-17017-cov-4.450242_pt1 | contig 17017 bp, 11 predicted proteins | sample MGYA00511467_ERZ772999 | MGnify/ENA primary metagenome ERZ772999 (study PRJEB29015, sample SAMEA2738064) | human oral metagenome | biome: human oral; feature: human-associated habitat; material: saliva | place: China | collected 2218 ... | reverse complement strand
TTTTTTCAATTAAAAATTGGGAACAGGTGCCGTCAAAACTCACTCAACCCAGCAGAACAACTACTGCCCAAACACCAATTTCCATACCCAGACACTTATCAGCTAGCACAAATTTCACATTGTTAGGATGACGGCATGGTACTGGTGTTCGCGCTCTTGATTTGTGTGGTTATCGTCGTCCTCTTTTTCTACATGGGCATGCTGCTGTGGATGATCTTCTCTCCCGACTATTTGCTTGTCATAGGATTTTCGGGCATTTTCACGATGGATCACATGGGCTGGTTGACATCCTCAGAAAAGGCGCAATTTATTTGGGGTGTCGTTGCAATGGTTGTTGTCGGATTCGCCTATTACAAGCTCAATCACCTGCTGTACTCGGTCTCTCAACGCATCTATGCGATTGTCAGTTTCCCAATTGTGGTCGTCTCAAGCCTGATCCTCATGCTGACTTTTGTTCTGAAAATGCTAGAAGAAGTTGCACCCAACCTTGCAGATGATCCAACCGTCGAACACGCTATTTACATTGTGCTTGCCCTCATCATTGCCGTTTTTGCATGGCGTAAACGGCAAACAGCTATGGCTCGACTGCACTCCCCTGCCAACATCGTGCTCACCAACGGCAATGTGATGGTTGTGGAGAGCGGTAGCGCGATGCCCACGTCACCGTATACACCGCCAGCCACTCCACCTACACCAGCGCCCGGCGCTTTCCCGCCACCAGCTGGGAAGCCCGGATTTAAGAATTACTGACACTCGGGCGATCTCTTGATTCCATAGGGTGCCATGACGATTCGCACGCAAGTGCCCTGGAAACGCAAGTGCCACGGAAACGCAAGTGCCCCGCCAGCCGAAGCTGGCGGGGCACTGTGCTGCATCAAGCGCTAGACGCGATCCTTACAGCCGGTCACGCGGTCATATCTGTGTGATCCTCAACAGCTGCACGTCCGGCCTCCAGGCGTGCGACAGGCACGCGGAAGGGCGAGCAGGACACGTAGTTGAGTCCGACCTTGTGGAAGAAGTGGATCGATGCGGGATCGCCACCGTGCTCACCACAGACACCGAGCTTGATGTTCGGCTTGGTGGAACGTGCACGACGCACGCCCTCGGCCACAACCGTACCGACACCGTGAACATCGATTGACTCGAAGGGCGAAACACCAAAGATGCCACCCTCGATGTACTGCGGGAAGAACACGCCTTCGACGTCATCGCGCGAGAAGCCCCACACGGTCTGGGTCAGGTCGTTCGTACCGAAGCTGAAGAAGTCGGCTTCCTCAGCCAGATCCTCGGCGGTCATGGCCGCACGCGGCAGCTCGATCATCGCGCCGATGGTCACGCCAGAGAGGTCAACGCCCTTGTCAGCAGCAACCGCGGCGATGATGCCTTCGCCTTCCTCGCGGATCAGCTGAAGCTCACGCACCGAGCCAACAAGCGGAACCATGATTTCGGGGCGCGGATCCTTGCCACGGGCAACCAGCTCAGCAGCGGCCTCGCACAGTGCGCGCATCTGCAGGGCGAAGAGGCCGGGCAGGTAGATGCCCAGACGCACGCCACGCAGGCCCAGCATGGGGTTCTGCTCGTGGAAGCGACGCACGGTGACCAGCATTTCCTCGTCCGCAGGATCAACTGTGCCGGCGGCCTTGGCGAGTGCAACCTTGACCTCGAGCTCGGTGAGCTGGGGCAGGAACTCGTGCAGCGGCGGGTCGATCAAACGCACGGTCATCGACTTGCCATCCATGACCTCGAGCATTGCCAGGAAGTCTTCCTTCTGCAGCTTCTCCAGGGCATCGAATGCTTCCTGACGCTCAGCGGAGCCTTCTTCGGAGAGGATGACGCGCTCAACCAGCGGACGACGCGAGCCCAGGAACATATGCTCGGTACGGCACAGGCCGATGCCCTGTGCACCGAACTCCAGTGCACGCTGCGAGTCCTCGGGGGTGTCGGCGTTGGCGCGCACCTGCAGGCGACGCACCTCGTCGGCGTGGGTGAGGATGCGGTGGACGGCCTCGATCAGTTCGGAGGTGCCGGGGTCACCGGCTGCTGCAGCCAGGCCAGCTTCGAGGCCGTGGCTCAGGTAGGTGGTTACCGGGGAGTCGGTCACGGGGACCTCGCCCAGGAAGATTTCACCGGTCTGGCCGTCGATGGCGATAACGTCTTCACCGGTCAGGACGCGTCCTGCGACGGTCACGGTTCCGGCCTCGGCGTCGATCTCGAGCGCTTCAGCGCCACAGACACAGGTCTTGCCCATGCCGCGCGCGACGACGGCGGCGTGCGAGGTCTTGCCACCGCGGGCGGTCAGAACACCCTCGGCTGCGACCATGCCGGGCAGGTCGTCGGGGTTGGTTTCGCGGCGGACCAGCACGCACTTGACGCCTGCTGCTGCCGAGGCCTCGGCCTGAGCGTTGTTGAAGACGATGCGGCCAACGGCTGCGCCCGGGGAGGCGGCCATACCGCGAGCGATGAGTTCCTTGGATGCAGATGCATCGAACTGCGGGAACATCAGCTGGGTGAGCTGGTCACCGGTCACGCGGCCCAGGGCCTCGTCGCGGGTGATGAGCTTTTCGTCGACCAGCTGGACAGCGACGCGGAAGGCGGCGGCAGCGGTGCGCTTGCCGACGCGGGTCTGGAGCATCCACAGCTTGCCGCGCTCGATGGTGAATTCGATGTCGCACAGGTCGCGGTAGTGGGTTTCGAGCTTGTGCATGATTCCGCGCAGCTCGTCGTAGACCGGCTTGTTGATCTTCTCAAGGTCGGCCAGGGACAGGGTGTTGCGGATACCTGCAACGACGTCTTCGCCCTGTGCGTTCTCAAGGTAGTCGCCGTACACACCGGAGTGGCCGGTGGAGGGGTCACGGGTGAAGCACACGCCGGTGCCGGAGTTTTCGCCCATGTTGCCAAACACCATGGTGCAGATGTTGACTGCGGTGCCCAGGTCGTGGGGGATGCGCTCACGGCGACGGTAGATGCGGGCACGCTCGGTGTTCCAGGAACGGAAAACGGCCTCGATGGCCATGTCCATCTGGGTGCGAGGATCCTGCGGGAATTCTTCACCGGTCTGCTCGTAGACGATGGTCTTGAAGATATCGACCAGGCCCTTGAGGTCCTCGGCGGTGAGCTCGGTATCGCCCTTAACGCCGCGTTCCTTCTTCATATTGTCCAGCGCGTCAGAGAAGAGGTCTCCGTCGATGTCCAGAACGGTCTTACCGAACATCTGGACGAGGCGGCGGTAGGAGTCCCACGCGAAACGCTCGTTGCCGGAAACTTCGGCCAGGCCGTGGACGGATTCGTCGTTCAGGCCGATGTTGAGGACAGTTTCCATCATGCCGGGCATAGAGAACTTTGCGCCCGAGCGGACGGAGACCAGGAGCGGATCCTTGGGATCGCCCAGCTTGCGACCCATTTCTTCTTCGACCTTGCGAAGGGCGACGGTCACTTCAGTATCGAGACTTTCGGGGGCCTTGCCGTCGTGCAGGTAGACGCGGCACGCTTCGGTGGTAATTGTGAATCCGGGAGGAACAGGCAGACCGAGCTTCGTCATCTCTGCCAGGTTCGCACCCTTACCTCCGAGCAAGTCTTTCATTGACTTGTCGCCCTCGGAGAAGTCGTATACATACTTGACCATCTGGTCCCTCAACTTCCGTTGTTTCGGGGGGTACCCGTCATCGGGACCCTGTGTATTGACATACTAACCAATGGAAAAGTACCGGCCAAATGATGCGGGCCACGCCGCGAAATTACGCGGGTGGCCCGTTCACCATATGGTCACTGTTTTATCGAACAATGAATTCGACCAGGACGTTTTCTCCCAGATCAATAACGTCGCCGTCGCTCAGCGGCACGGTAACGCGCGGAGGAACTTCCTGAACGTTGCCATTCGAGCTGCGCAGCAGGGTTCCATTCGCACTTCCCAGATCCATGAGCATCCAAGAACCAAAACCGCTGGGAATGACGGCCGCGTGCGAACGCGAGATCTCGTTTGCCGGGCTGGGCACACGCATGACGGTTGCCGAGGGACGTCCCGTCAGAACGCGAGCATCGGGATCGCGTCCCAAGATCACGTCGTGAGTGAGTTCAACGGGAGCAGCGCCCGCGTAGACCAGGTAGCCGGCCTGCGCGTGCTGCGAGTCATCGGTCACGCGTCGCAGCACCGTTGCGCCACTATCGGAATTATCCACTTCGAAAGCGGGGGCCACGCCTGCTGCCGGAGTTTCCGCGGCCGGGGTTTCCCCATACGCTGGAGTTTCTTCGATTTCCGAGGCCGTGGCGACCTCTTCAGCTTCGGGCTGGCTTTCCTGCTCGACCGGTTCTTGCGCGGCCTGTGCCTCTACCTCTGCGGGTTCGTCGGCGGGAACTTCGATGGAAGCTTCTTCTTCAACGAAAGCACTGGGCTCAAAGTTTTGCTCGAGTGAGGGAGCATCCAATTCAACGCTGGCCTGCGGCTCAACGCTAGCCTGTGGCTCAACGCTGGCCTGCGGTGTATCTTGCAAAGCTTCCTGCTGCATTGCCGCGAAAGCCTCAGAGGTGATGGTTTCTTCCAAGGCCTCGGGGCTGGTGTAAACGGGAGCGGCGGTCGGCGTCACTGCTGCCTGAGCCGCGGCAACTTGAGCATCTGCAGCATAAATATCCGGAGTTTCCTCTGGGGCGCTTGCTTCCGCCTCCGGATCGGGTGCCCACAGATACTTCGGCGCGGGTTCTTCTGCGGCCTGAGGCTTAGCAGCTTCCTCCTGCTCCTGGGCTTCTTCCGTGGCCGCTCCCCACACCGTGTGCGAGGCCTCGGGCTCAGTTTCGGGCGCGGATTCTTCAGCGGAGGGGGCATCCTCAGCGTGCTGTTCCTGAACCTGAGCGGGCTTCTCCTCTTCCACCAGCGCGGGGACCGAGGGAAGTTCGGGCTCGACGGGGTAGCCAATACGGACCTGAGTGGCCTCGGCCTCAGAGGTCGCAAAATGTGCCCACGGCTGAGCATCGTCGAACTCGTTCAATGCGATATCCATGAGCGTCCACTCGCCGGGAACAAATTCCCACATCGACAGCGGGCCACCCCAGGTGAAGGGGGTGTCATAGCCGGGAGCAATTGCGCGAACATTCGCGCTACCACCCAAGGACAGAAGCGGAACGGGGCCGCGCAGGTCCATGTGCGCGAAAGGCAAACCGCTGGCTGCAGCGGAATTGACCCAGGTTGTCAGATCTTCGTTGGCATCGTTGACGACGCGCTGTGCGGAGTCAGCGAGGTCAGTGGGGACCAGGGCGAAGCCCAGGGGGCCGGCGACGATGAACCCACCGTTACCGCGAACTGCATGGCGGCCCAATTGCAGCATTCGAAAACTCTTTTCTCTATCGGGCGCGGCGCGCCGTTGTGACCGGAAGGGGTCGCACTGGGATACGTGGACGCACGCTCGCGCGTATGTCCCCATCGTAGCGGCTTCCCACAACCGATTGTGCACGGATAACAAGGGCAGTTGCGTTATCACGCGTACCGCCCTCGATCGCTTGGTCAACCAAGGCGTTGGCAATTTCTTGCGCAGATGAATCCTGGCTGGCGATATCGATGAGGTCTTGATCTGAAAGCACGCCATGAACGCCATCCGAGCACAGGACGACGACATCACCCTCTCGCATTGGGGTCAGAACGTAGTCGGCCTGAGGAAGTTCCGGCATTGCTGCGCCGAGCGCGCGAGTGATGACATTCGAGGGCGGAAGAACCAGTTCTGCACCGGTCCGCTTGGCGAATTCTTTGGCTTCTTGGACTGCTGAATGATCGGTCGTCAGCTGAAGGATGCTGCCATCGGCAATGAGATAGGCACGAGAATCACCGATATTAAAGGTCAGCCACTGCGGACCGTCTTGGTCGATGGTCAGGGTTCCGCACAGCGTAGTTCCCGGGGCAGCCGGGTCCTCCTTCTCCCCTAACGAGGCCACAGCCTCTGCGGCCGCACGGATCGCGCCTACCAGCTCGGCCGGGTTCGGGTCAATTGCGTCCAAGGCCTCGGGACTGAGAGCGTTAGAGAGCACTTCAAGAGCAGTTGTCGAGGCGAGTTCCCCTTCGGTGTTTCCGCCCATCCCGTCTGCAACCGCGAAGAGGGGTTCTTGCACCAGCCAAGAGTCTTGATTCGAGGAACGTACGGGGCCGATGTCACTGGTCGCGCCCCACACGGTGCGGATCACGGTGCCGCAGAGCGGAAGGTCCACAGTTCAACCTCCTTTGACGTACGTTCTCTTTTACGCGAAAATAATCCCATATATGGAAGGGCTTGTGCACCTTTGAACGAAAACGCGTGTTCTCAGGTGCTAGGCGAGGTTGAGCTTCCCGGTTCCGGGTCGCACACGGGAGAAAGAGAGTTCCTATGGCCGTAGATGATGCCAATATCGGCATGATTGAAGAGATGCTGAAATCGTCACAGGAAAATCTTGATGGTTCTCGAACCGATTTCTCACGCGAAGCTCCTGCCGAACTCTCCTCTCTCTGTTTGACCCAGACATGGTCAAAGTGGGGAGATGAGGAAGGACCTGTTTCAGCGCGCCAACAATACACAGAGTCCATCTCTGACATGCAGAAACAGGTTACTCAGTGCAATACGGACCTCATCGCCTTCCTGAGCGGTGTCACGAAGACCCGAGAGAACTTTTCAGAAAACGAGCTCTCAAGTGCCGAGGCAGTTACGTATCTCACTGATCAGATCCTTGCCTCATATGACGAAGCATCGAAGGTTTCTGAAAACCAAACCCTCTCTGCTGCACTTACTCAGGGCTTGGCGCAAGGAGTCGTGTCTTTCTTCTCTGGGAAGGCATCCGCGGCAGATATTGCCCAGCAGACCGGACTAACGAACGCTCTCAGCAATATGACTTCTGCTGCCAATACGACTTCTGCTGCGGCTACCCCCAGTCTCACGTCTGCCCTCCTCAGCGGCGATACCACTCTCCCGCCTTTCCTTGCACCCACATGGACGGGGACGCCGGGGGATCACTCAATTCCGACCTGTCCTGCCCCTCCAACCGAGTCCTAAAGGTCTGCAGCCTACTTTTTCTTGACCGCTTCCTTCAGAAAGACATCTCATGGTTTCTATGCCTGCGTCACCTCTCTACGATCGGTTGACCAAAGTCTCCCAACTCGATTACTCCGACCCCGATGCTGGGATGATTTCAAAGGTTCAATCGCAAATCACCTCAATCCGGGAGTCGTGCACAACCTTCACGCAAAACACCGGACTCCAAGGTGCTACTCAAGCCGCAATGACACAGTGGATCGCTGATTTCCATGCAAAATTGGACGCCCTTGAGACTCGCCTGCAGACAGTGAACACTGCGCACACCGAAGCCCGCGCTGCAATGACAACTGCCAAATCCACGCATGGAACGCTGAGTCCGCAGCTTCTTCACCCCTCTGATTACGCAGCCGCCCGGCATCTCGCTGGCGGAGAGCCCAATGCTGACGAGGTACAGCGCGAGTACCTCGAGGACCTTGCTGTTCAGCGCAACGCGCAGCGTGAAGCTGCTGCTCAGGCAGCGCTGGACACCATGAACAGCGGCGTCCGCTCAGCCTCGTCTGGTTTTTCGCAAGAGGCAGCGGATGCGAATGCTGCAAAGAATTCCGGTGACGCACCCGACAACAATGGTTCGGCTGGGAACAACGGTCCTGCTGGACGAGGCCCGTCAGGTCGCGGGGCTGCCCCGTCAGAAGCCTCCGGGGGCCCCATTGCTGGAGTGACCACCCTTCCCTCAGTCTCCCCCTCTTCCTCCATTTTGGCAGGAGTGGACGTGACGACCATGCCCGTCGGCGGGTACATGACTGCGGATGGCCCTGTTGGCGGCCATATCCCCGCTCCCGTCACCGATGCCAATGATCCCCGTTGGCGTGATGATTACGATCCTTTCGGGCAGTCATCTCGTTCGAAGAACTTGGCTATCACGGGTGGCGCTCTTTCAACGGGCGGCGTTCTGGCTGGCCTTGGTCGAATGTCAAGTATGACGACCTCTGTTGGGAGCTCGATGGGCGCTCTTGCTTCTCGTGCTGCCTCGTCCCAGTTCGGGACGGTCCCGGCGGGTGGCCAGCTTGCGCCGTCGACGAGCGCTCGACTGTCATCTTCGAACATGGTTTCGCGAGTGCTCAACGATCTGGAACGAGGCGCTCTGACTCCTCGCGGGACTGCACAGGCCGGAAACTGGGGTAACGCTGCTCGAGTTGCTAATGCTGGCGCTCCGCCGGCAACTGGTGCAGCAAGAACAGGTTCTGGTTTCCCGCGTGGAATTGGCGCTCCGGGCGCGACCGGGACTGCTGGTGCAGGCACTTCGGCTCAGGGCGGTGCTGCTTCAACGAACCGCGCAGCGACCATGTCTGCGCGTGCACGCGCTGCAGCGAGTATCCGTCCTGCAGGCGTTAGTGGGACTACGGCTACCAGCGGAGCCACCGGAGCACCTGCGAACGGTGCAGCCGCCGGAGCGCGCGGCACCGCATCGAGCGCAGCAAAGGGTTCCGCTTCTGTTAAGGCGGGAGCAAGCTCGCAGTCTGCCACCGCGTCAGCACGTTCAACTTCAGCTTCTGCTGCTCGTGCAGGCGTGGGTGCACGTCCTGGAGTTATGGGAACAACTGCTGGTACAGCATCCGGTTCGGCCTCGACTGCTAAGGGCAGCGCCGCCAAGGGAGCTTCAGCTAAGGCTGCATCGTCTGCCAAGGCTTCTTCAGCAGGAACTGGGGCGGCACGTGGCGCTTCCTCGAATGGCAACGTGTCAGGAGGTGCTTCCTCCGCAGCAGCCCGTGGCGCTTCGGCAGCGACCGCCCGCGGTCCCATCGGTACGGGAGCGGTTGCTGGTGCAGCCTCAAAGGAAGAAAAGGACAAGGCAAAGCGTCGCGCACTGAGCGGCCTTAAGGCTATTCGCGTTGAGGGCGTTGAGGAGAAGGCTCCGGCTGCCGCGGGTCTTTCCGCTGGTAACGCAGAGTCCTTGAAGCCTGTTGCCGCTGCTGATCAGGATGATCGCTGGTGAGCTTCTAAAACTGTGAAGAGGCGCGGAGCCCAGCTCCGCGCCTCTTTTAATTTTCCCGTTCGTTTTCTCTTCTACTCCCCTTCGGATGTGCCAGAGACTGGGCTGCCGGTATATCGTGAGGGTGTTGTCCTATTCAAGGAGGAAAAATGAAGGTTTTCACTGTCGAATACCACTACGTCACTGACCGTGACGAGGAAATGGCCGAGGTACGCCCCACGCATCGTGCATTCAATGGCGAGCTTGCCGCTCAGGGCTATCTGATCGCGGCGGGTCCCTACGCCGGTACGCATGATGCGCTGATTATTGTGCGCGCTGAAGATGCTGCAGGCGCGTTGGAGCTACTGGAAGCCGACCCGTTTAATCAGGCAGGTTTCATTGCCGAGCGCATCCCCCGCGAGTGGAACCCGGTGATTGGAAGTATTCCGGCGGATGCCTGAACACAGAGAAGTACCAGGGTTACTGCTAATCAGTCAACGCATAGGCTAGAAGCTTTGGGGGTGGGCGACCTAAGACCGCCCACCCCCACAGGGAATTCCTTTTTGTGGTTCGTTATTTTCTACACTTCTCCACAAAGGTATTTGCTGCTGCGGCATTATTTTTGTTTGCTCCAGTAAGCTCATCAAAACTCGAGATAGTATTACTGTTAAGGAATGCGCGCAGGTGTCCTCGTTCTTCAGATGTCATCTGGTTATATGGTGGTACAGAGCCATCCGCCCTAATATCACCCGGATATTGTTTAGCGAACGCCGCCAGTAATTCTTCTTGCGTCTTTCCTGCAGTGTTCGGCCATTCCGAACGCGAAAGGAACGCTGACTCCACCGCTTCGTTCAGTTTTTCTTCGGTCGTAGCATCCACCTTAAACTCGGCATCGGCACGCCGCAGAAGGTCCTCCTCGCTAAATTCCGTCGGAAGATACTTTTCATATAGCGCATCTTTCCAAAGTCCCTCAGCAATGGTCTTTCCTACACTGAGCCAAGGACCAACAACGGGAACTTTATCAACGGGAAGCACAGACAAGACGAAATCAATCTGCGCGCGGTGCTCGGCATTTGTCCGCTGCTCAGCTTCGCTCAAAGCATTACCTGCATCAGTCGGTGCAGTGTCAATGCCATTGATCAAAGTATCCCAGCCTCGAGTATTTGAGTTGAACTTATTGAGCCAGTCCTCCCCATCTGAGCCATAATCAGCGCGAACAAGATCTCGAACCTGCCTCGAATATCCCATCCATGCCGCATCAGATAGGTCCTGATAAGCGGCACGATCATGCGTAAGGTCCGCTAGGAAACCGGTCTTCGAATAGAGGTGTCTTACCTGCGCCCCCGAAAGGTTCATCATTGAGTAACCGCTCTGAGGATTTATCGAATGACCGGTATCCAACCCCCCCCCATTCGCTTTATCGGACATATACGCTAGATCATCAACACGCTGGGCAACAACGCGCCCCAACCAAGATCGGAGCTTCGGGTTAGAATTCCCGAATACATCTTCTCCGGTCGATGTTTCATCCGCATTATGGTTGAGGCCGTCTTCGTAACCAACGAGGAAGTTCTCTGCAACCTGCGCCCTTAGCTGGTCATCAGCTTGCCACTCTTTATAGCCTGGGTCACTCGGAGATAATGGTTTTGCGGTCCGTGCGGAAGCGTCGTTGACCATATCACCAAAGGCATCTCCTCCATCGATATAGGCTAACCCCCCGTTCGCTGCTAGGCCTCGCCAACCGGTGAGATAGCGCGTCATATTCATCTTCTTGGAATCTGAAGGCGGATAAACTTCGATCCCACCCGCATCCTTAGGACCGTCAGAGGCAAGCACGTACCTCAACGCAGCAAGACGCTTATCCTCGTACTGTTGTAATACTTCATCCGAGTTCCCGTGCAAATAATCAGGAGTATCTGACAAAGTGAAAATATTCTGGAGCGGATCAAGATAACCCAAGGCCTCTCTATTGCCATACTCGTGCGGGATTAAATGCGCTCGCCAAGCAGGTCCAGATCCTGCGTGATCTGTAGCACGAGAACCTGCACCAACCTCGTAATCCCAAGCAACCATGTCTTGAAATACTGACTTAACATGGACCTTCTCCCCGAGGATAGGGTCAAATCGTGGGTCTTCATAAAAACCAGGCCCCAGAGTTAGTGATGTATTTTCGCGTCCTGCTAGCCCCATAATCTGGCCTGCGATGTCATAGCCGTCCATCGTGAATTCGGGAGCATTATATACAGGAAGAGTGAATTGCTTCCGCCCAGTATTTTTCAGTTCATCCAGAGTCCGCAGAGTTGTCTGATCGATTCTCAGACCGTTTTCACCGACTAATCCGCTCGAAACAGAATCGAATATCTTCTGATTATCTCGATTACTGTCAGATAGGTTAGCACCGCCTGTCGCTAGCGCGAGTGCTGTACCAAGATTTTTATTAAAGGTATAGCTTGGATGGTTAGCGTCGTCACTTGCTAACAGCCCTGCATTGAGCACTGCCGCGTAGATCTCGTCAGTAGACACTCGCTGTTTTAACGCATAAGCGTAGAACGGGTTTCCAAGAAGATCGCCCCATTTTTCGTTGAAGGTCATAATATCTTGCATCGTCATTGGCTGCTTCTTCAGCACTTCAGCCATCTGTTCGGCCTGGACTTGAGCATCCTCCCATTGCTCCGCGCCAGCCAGAAGAGGGGTGTCTGAGCCGAAAAGATTAATGCCTACCACACTTCGCCCTCCAGCGCCCGCTTCATCGGAGACAATTGGCTCGCGAGCAGAATTAATTTTATTGGCTGCAGTTTGAGCGGAATCATCCAACTCGTTCAATCGTTTCACATAGCGTTCACGGATATTATTTTGCGCCGTTGTAAGTACCCCTGATGCATTCTCATAGGCTTTATCGCGCTCTTGGCTTCTCGAACCCCACCAGACCACCCCATTCGAGTCCGAATCGCCATACAAGTACGGTTGCAGGGGAGAGGCATGAGCTTCATACGCAGCGTCCGCTTCTTCGATCGCCTGGTTGTAATCATGAACTGCCTTGTCCCAATCATTCTGCATCCCCGTAACGTCGGAAATTGCAGAATTTACCGCGCTAGCCCACTCATTAAGCGCGGCTGCCGCTGGCGAGAACGCCTCTGACAAAGTAACGGTCTTCTCGCCGAGTTTCTGAATCTCACTTGAGGCCGCATCGGCCGCCGCTCCTGTCCATTCTTCAGGAGGCAACGATCGGTTCTGAGCCACTTGTGTGTTACCAATTGCAGTACCTTGCCGATTGATATCAGTGGCGACTGCCTCTGCGGACATCGCAACTCGAGGGACCTGTGGGAGGGCTTCCGCCCCACTTCTTAAATCAGCCATATCAGAGATACTCCCCCACTCCTAGACGTGAAGCTGCTGCGTGCGTTGCTTCACGATTGTACGTTTCTGTCGAATCAGCATCTTCGGAATAACTGGCAATACCAGAACCAAGTACCGAGCATGCATCGGAGTACTCAAGCACTGCCATACTCATATAGTCACGAAACTTATCCAGAGCTGCACGTAGCGCTGCAACGCCAACATTGTCCCCCTCTGGGAGATCAACCGCCACTCCATATGTATTAAGTTTGCCCACTGCCGCACCGACCTGTCCAAGATCTTTAGCATCGGTCCACTGGGCCTTCTCGACTATGCCCACCGCCTCGCGGTCGAAGCTAATATTCGTCATTTGAACCTCTCAACGTTCGGACACGCGCAGCGCGGATCACCATCGGTCACAAGTTACCGTTAAAGAATAACATTTCAAGCTTAAGTAATACTAAAAAGTATTGCCTGCGAGAAATTCCCGCAGGCAATACCCTGTTACTTGAATCAGCGAAGTACTGACCTGAAGATTATTTGTGCCGAGCCTGCTCTTGCTTTGTATAGGCAGACCAGGTCGAATCGCCAGCCTCATCAAGCGAATCCTTCAAATAGGTACGTTCCCTTAAGAAGTCCCTCAAACGGCCTCGTTGGGCATCATCCATCGTGTTGTACGAGGGAAGGTCGCCATCTTTGTCTGCTTTAACAGGATCTGAGTGCGATGCCTCTTCCTTCAAGAATTCAGCGACCAGTTCCTTTTTTGACTTATCATCCGAATTTGGCCATTCATCACGGTCTGTGAAGGTAGTGACCAGCGTATCTGAGACCTTCTGGGTCGCAGCATACTTGTGATTAATCCTGTTTGAAAAGTCTTCGTCAGAAAAATCAGTGGGCAGGATAGAGTCAAGCACCTTATTCTTCCCGTATTTAAAAGCAGAGGAGGCTAAGGAATCCACAATTTTACCGCCTGGAACCCCATCAAAAGAGACCGTGGAAGCGACGGCATCAATCCCTTGACGAATCAGATTATTTCTGTCGGCAATAGCCTTGTGCTCGGCAACCGATTGATCCGAAATCGCAGACTCAATATGCTGGAAGAGTCCGCCCCACTTCTTCACTTGCTCACTAACATCGCGACTCCAAGGGGTACCCGGCGTCGTATCGTTGGGATTGACGTGATAATCAGATGCCATAGCTTGGCTGAGATCATGCTTATAACCCGCATATGCGCCAGCCTCAATGGCACTCAGCGCAGGGGGACGCCCGCCTTCAAAAGTATCGTCAAACGGGTTATCAGGGGTATCCTTCCCCCCCAATTGTTTCGGATTATCGAAAGCAAGATCCTCAAACAGCCCATCCTTGCCATAAAGCGCGTCACGCAGCTTCGGCGAGAGGGTGAAACGCGCCTGAGTGGCCTCTGGACCCATGCGAGCTTCACCGACCGCATCATGTGCATTTACTCCGACAGCTCCAGCGTTATCACTGTCCATCGCGGCCAGGCTCTCTGCCCAGTTTCCTAGGATCATGCCGGCGTGCGAACGAAGCATCGAATTCGCTGAACCAAAGTGACTCTGGGCTCCATCTTTCTTACCCTCGTCACCATCAAGACCATCTTGATATCCCGCAGTGAAGTTGCCGACGACACGTGCCTGCTGATTCGACGCTTTCCTCCAGTCGTCGTCGCCCAGAAGACCCTTCTCAGCATCGCTCAATGGGTGAGTAGCATCTTCGATCATCGTGCCAAACGCATCGCCATGATCAATGAAGCCCTCATACCCGCTATCGCCATAATTGCGGCTTCCTGTCAGATAGCGGACCATAGGAATTTTCTCTGGCTTGTCCTTGCCATCACGATCCCAGTCACCTTTAACCTCAAACGGCGTCTCGTCAGTCAAGAAACCACGTAATGCGCTTAAGCGCCCCTGCTCGGCTTTAGCAAGCGCATGATGCTCTGAAGTGAAATTCGAATACTGCAAGCTATCCGGAGTATCCGACAACACATACAGCGATTGAAGCGGGTCCCCTAACTGTTTGAACGCAGCTTCATCAGCATCCCTGTAGTGGATCAAATTCATGTACCCCTGGGAATTGGTTTCCCATTTGAGTCCCGCTTCATACTCGTGATCGTATTGAACAAGTTTTGAAGCGAAGGATTTATCTCTGCCTTCGTAGATTGCTTGGCCAAATGCCAAATCAGGGTTTTTAACTCCGGCATAAGTCGTTGCTTGAGTAAAAATCTGATATCCCTGCATCGTGGGACCACTACTAGATGGGTTTCGAGGAAATTCCTGCTCCCCCGTCGCTTCGAAGCTCTTGATATTTGTTTTCTCCATCGTGGAGATGCTTGTTTTACCATCTTGTCCAAAAAGATGGTCTTTCATTTGCGCGTAGGTCTCGCTACGTCCAATGCTCTCAGAGTCAGAAGCGTTCACGCCGCCAGTCGAAAGAACCATTGCGGTTCCAATATCTTTTATCAGCGAATTTCGCGTCGCTATCTCCGAGTCAGCAGGGTAGTTGTAGGGATCACCCGAAGTATTAACGACAAGCTTATTAAGCACTTCAGAGAACTCGCCCTTACCACCGTGCTTTTCACGATATGCGTCTGACATCGCCTGAACACAGAATGGGTTTTGAAGATCCTTACCCCATTTTTTCTGAAGTTCCTTTACTTGCTCTTCAGTCAGGTACTCTTTTGAGTTTGCCGCTTTCTCAATATCCTTCAGCATTTCAGGACCAACTTCACGGGCATAGTCCCACTCGGCAGCACCGTCAGCAATGGGCATATCCGAACCGAAAAGTTCAACTCCGACTGCGGTACGACCACCCTTCACGGCCTCCGGCGAAATAATGCCATTTAACGTCCCTCGTATCTGACTTGCAGCGGTACTCGCAGCTGCACTGAGATCATGGATCTCTTTGTCGTAAGACTCCTTCAGAGGCGCCTGAGCCGAGGCCAAGGTGCTCTCGGCAGCTTTGAGATCGGAAGCCGGATTATATTCCTTATCCGTCGCGGCTCGGGCATCGATTTCAGCCTTTGTCTTCTTGTAGGCAGCAACCGCTTCATCCCACTGCGTTTGAAGACTCTCGACGGTTTTGATCCCCTGGCTATTACGTTCTTCCCAAGTGGTGAGCGCACTTGCAGGAGTAGCAAATTGTCCTGAAAGATCCGAAAGTTTCCCGCCCAATGCTTGAATTTCAGAAGAAGCAGCATCTGCCGCTTTACCCGTCCAAGATTCAGGGGGAAGCGAGGCGTTCTGAGCGGCCTGTGTTTGGCCGATCGCCGAGCCGATAGCTTTCCAATGCGAAGCAACTTCGGATGCCCCAGTAACGGGCTTGGGCGACTCAAGGGCCTCCGAGCCAGGTCGAAGATCAGCACTCATTTTTCCCACTCCACTCCCAGCTGGGCCGCACGTTCACGGTTGTAACCCTCAGTGTCATCAAAGTTCGCCGACGCACTAGCTGTTGCCGATCCTAAGTTCGATGCAGCATCTGAATACTCATAGATGACCATGGACATCGCCTCGTTGAAGTCCTTCACTGCAGAGATCAAATCCTGCGGGCCTTCGCCTCCAGGCCCGGGAAGAGGCTTTGCAACTTCGTCGGCTGAGATACGTTTGGTTGACGCCCCGATTCGTCCAAGAGACTCAGCGTCCTGCCACTGTTTCTTCTCGACGATCCCCATCGCGTTGTGATCGAAAGTGATCTTATCTGCCACAGTTCAATTCTTTCCGTTGTGACCGGCCACACCTGTACGCCACACGCGCGAACCTAGCCTGGTCAGGGAAGTTACCAGACGACAAGTTACCATCTCAAACATCGAACTCCCTGAGAGTTTCACGCTTCAAGACTCAATGCAGTTCGAATGAACGCATCCGTTTCTACTTAACCCGCGACTCTGACCATGCCATCTGAGCCAAGAAGGTTCCTTGATCACGTGAGACAACCAGGCCTCGGCCCTTGGGAAGAATACGCGGACGCTCACGGCCAATGACCATGCCCTCTGAAGGATTACCCGACATCATGATGCCGGTTGCCGACAACTCGGACAGGGACTGCAAAATCTGCTCGTAGGACGCACGCGAGGCACCACCCATACGGCGGGTAATCACCAAGTGGAAACCGATGTCTTGAGCCTGCGACAACAGAGGCTGAAGCGGAGCCAAAGGTGAACCACTCAAACCACCGGTGGAAATCAGGTCGTAATCATCAACCAAAACCCAGGCCTCGGCGCCCTTCCACCAATTGCGCTTACGCAACTGCTCGGGGGTCACGTCCGGTCCCGGAAGACGCATACGCAGCTGTTCGGCAACTGCCTCCATGCTTCCTTGGATTTCATCACGGTTGGTGATGTACATCGGCATATCCGATTCATCCCACTCGCCCAGCAGGGAGCGTCGCACATCAACGACAACCAGCATGGCACGACGCGAACCTGGCTTTGCCAGCACCTGGTTGCCCAAGTTGCGCAAGAACGCGGTCTTTCCACACTTCGCGTCACCGTAGACATACATGTGCGATTCGTTCTCCGGATCGAAAGTCCACGGGCTCAAGCGGCGTTCTTCCAAACCAAGAACAATCTTCTGCTGTTTGCCGTGAGTTGCCTCGATCTGAGAAACGGTGATCTTCTCGGGGAGCAAACGCAGACGCGGGCCAGGTTCGGTCGCAGAAGCGATGCGAACAAGGGTCGCCTCGACACCTTCACCGATCGTTTGAGGATCATGGATCC
>ERZ772999.1014-NODE-1014-length-17038-cov-6.148384_pt1 | contig 17038 bp, 14 predicted proteins | sample MGYA00511467_ERZ772999 | MGnify/ENA primary metagenome ERZ772999 (study PRJEB29015, sample SAMEA2738064) | human oral metagenome | biome: human oral; feature: human-associated habitat; material: saliva | place: China | collected 2218 ... | reverse complement strand
TGCGACCAATATAGGTCGGAGTGCGAAGCTATATAGGTCAGCCCGCCGACCAATATAGGTTCACTCACTTCCTTCATCGTGATCGTCGCTTCGCTCTCCGTAGATGGCCTATTCATAGGGACTTGTGCTGGAGGGATGACTGGGTAGTACGGAGGGGCGAATGAGGGGACTATGGGGACAAATATCCCGAGGTGTATGAGTGAAGCGCGGAAGGGATGTTGTTATTCGAAGTCTTTTTCGCTAACTTTGAGGTGAGGGTTACGAAGGACTCCCTTAGTGCTCTTACCATAACTCATGTCACACTCCCCCTCGGGGAACTAAAAGCTATTCAACTATGGACATCAGAATTCAAGCCATCCACTTCGATGCCACAGAGCAGCTCAAGGCCTTTATCCAGAAGAAACTCGAGAAGCTGACCCGCTTCGCCGACGATATACAGGCCGCCGAAGTCGTCCTAAAGGTTGTCAAGCCCGAAGTATCCAATAACAAGGAAGCCTCCATCAAGCTCAAGGTCAATGGTGCAGACTTCTTTGTCGACAAGACAGGCAACAGCTTCGAGGAATCTGTCGATCTCTGTATCGACGTCCTGAAGCGTAAGCTCGAGAAGCACAAGGAGGCCTAAGCCCCCAGCCCTCGCCTTGAGGGCGCACGACTAACTCTTGCCCCCACTGAGTCCCCTCAGCTGGGGGCAACTCATATATATAAGGTAGCGATCACCCCCAACTGTCTCCCCCGAGAAGTGCCATTTGCTATCCTCCTGGAGCGGTAGGGTAGGAGGCGTGAGAATAGGGTGAGTTTCGCGCTCTTGCGAGGGGCAAGTCGTTCGTGTATAGGTGCTTGAGTATAAATGCTGTCAAAGTGTTAGGACTGCAGTGCACGAAGCGGTATCACGTAATGCTTTAATGTGTATATTTGCTACTACAAACGACGACAAAGCACATGGACGAAAGACGCATCGCACGTATTCGTGAGATGGAGACCGCACTCAACAAATGGGTGGACCTCGGCAACAAGGGGGAAGAACTCCTTGAGGTCATGACGGCTCATCTCCCCAGCCTGGAGCGTCTCGTCGCCTACTACAGCTCCCCCGACTGGATGCGTGACCACGATGCCAGCGATGAGGGACTCCTCCCACCAGATCTTCCCCACGGCGTCCTCAGCGAAGATGCCGTCTTCGACCTCCTCACCCAGCTGTATGGCTTGTGCGGGATCGTGAAAGACATAGAGCAGCGCCTCGGAAAGATACCTTAGAGAAAAGTTAGGGTAGCCGTACCACCCCAGCCCTGGAGCGGCGCACTACCCCCGACTATATAGTACACAAACAACTACATTAAGAACACTATGCAGCAGTACACCCTCAATCCCATAGCACGCGCTATCGGGAAGGAACCCAAGGCCTTCACTAAGGCAGACATCACCAAGTACATCCTCGACAACGACATCCACGAGCTCAACTTCCGCTATACGGCAGCTGATGGGCGTCTCAAGGAGCTGAACTTCGTCATCCAAGATGCCGAGTACCTTGATGAAGTCCTCTCCTCTGGTGAGCGCGTAGACGGCTCCAGCCTCTTCCCAGGTCTGATGGAAGCTGGCTCCTCTGACCTCTATGTAGTGCCTAAGTTCTCCTCGGCCTTCATGGATCCCTTCGCTGCTCAGCCTACGATCTCCTTCTTCTGCGCCTATATGGATAAGAACGGCCAGCCCCTCTCGGCTGCTCCCGACGAGATCCTGCGCCGTGCTGCTCAGGCCTTCCGCGAAGTGACGGGCGGTCTGGAGTTCTACGCCATGGGTGAGCTCGAGTACTACGTCATCGGCGAGCAGGAAGATGGCTACGAAGCTGTCGACCAGCGTGGCTACCATGAGATGGGCCCCTTCAGCAAGCAGATCGACTTCCGCACGCAGGCTATGCGTATGATCTGCCAGTGCGGTGGCCAGATCAAGTACGGCCACGGTGAAGTAGGGAACTTCACGGCTGACGGTCTCAACTACGAGCAGAACGAAATCGAATTCCTCCCCGTACCCGTCGAAGAAGCTGCACAGCACCTGCAGCTCGGTAAGTGGATCCTCTTCGAGCTCGGCTGGAGAATGGGTCTCAAGGTAACCTTCGCTCCTAAGATCATCGTCGGTAAGGCTGGTAGCGGTATGCACGTCCACACGAAGATCGTCGACAAGAACGGCATCAACCAGTACGTCGACCAGGCTGGCGAACTCACGGCTACTGCTCACAAGGCTGTCGCTGGTATGATGAGCCTCGCGGCTTCGCTCACCGCCTTCGGTAACACGAACCCCACCTCTTACCTGCGTCTCGTACCTCATCAGGAGGCTCCTACGACGGTATGCTGGGGCGACCGCAACCGCTCGGCTCTCGTGCGTGTACCCCTCGGCTGGAGTGCAGACGTCGATATGTCCAGCATCATCAACCCCCTCGAAACGCCCAGCAAGAAGCGCTACACCAATAAGCAGACGATCGAGTTCCGTGCCTCCGACGGCTCGGCTAACATCTACCTCCTGCTGGCTGGTATCTGTACGGCAGTACGCCACGGCTTCGAGATCGACAATGCTGAGCAGCTCGCTAAGGATACCTATGTCGCTGTGAACATCCACAAGGATGAGTTCGCTGGTGCCGTAGCTCATCTGGATAGCCTGCCTGCTTCCTGCGTCGCATCGGCCGAACGTCTGCGCCAGCACCGCGCTATCTACGAAGCTCGCGGCGTCTTCGATCCTACGACGATCGATATGCTGATCCGCAACCTCGAGGCTTATCAGGATGCTGACCTCCGTGCTAAGGCACAGGCTGATCCTCAGTTCCTCAAGGAGCTCGTCGAACGCTACTTCTACTGCTAAGGCGCTTCCTTCGTCTAAGCATCGCATAAAGGGCAGCCCCCGCTACTCCATCGGAGTGGCGGGGGCTGCTGCATTTAGGGCGTTATGGGGAGCGAGGGCGCTATGCGCTTAGAAGCGGGAGCGCATAGCCTCGGCGTTCTTGCTGGCTTGCTTGTCTTGGAGGTGAGCACCGAAGGTATAGGTCAGGCTGGCCGTGAGCATATTACGTATGCTCATGTTGACGACCTCGATGGTATTCCCTTCTGTAGTCAGGGTCGTACGTGGGTCGGGTGAAGCGATGTTCGTGATACCCATCTGCAGACGAAGGCGCCCATTGAGGAGGCTGTAGTTGAGGCTGACGCTGGAGTAAACCTGGCTGCTTGTACGTCCAGCACCAGAAATCTCGGGAGTCATGTAGGTCAGATAGAAGTTCCCAGTGAAGGTCTTCGTGCGGTTGAAGAAGAGTGTGCCGTTGAGGCTTGCACTATAGGAAAGACCCTTGTCCGCATTGAGTGGGTGGCCGTTGTAGGCAACGGAGGAGGTAGTGTAGCCAATCTGATGACTGATGTAGCACTGCAGGAAAGAGAATGAGTGGAAGAAGTAGCTATTCTGTAGCCCGATGTTGTACTTTGTCTCGGCATTGTCGATCAGATAGCGTACAGCGCTTGTGTGGGGGTCGAGGAGGGCAAGGGGCGTGATGCCGTCCCAGCTGTAGTTAGCGAAGGCCTGGAAGTTCAGTGAGCCGTCGAGGGTGTAGCCGAAGGTGAGTGAGCCTTGCTTGGTGGGGCGCAGGTCTTCCTTCCCAGAGATGGTGCTGTACTGGTTCTCATACAGAGGATAGGGGGATAGCTGGCTGAAGTGTGGGCGGTCGAGGCGGATTGTTCCTTCGAAGCTCAGAGCGTGACGCTCACTGGGGGTGAAGCCGAGGTAGAGCGTGGGGAAGAAATTGACGTAGTCTCGTGTCTTGAGATCAGGCTCTCCCTTCACCTTACCTGCGGTGTGGGTGTACTCCATACGCAGCCCCCCACGGAGGTTCCACTTGGCTGAGAGTGGCTGGGTGATGTCGGTGTAGAGCGCATAGACGTGCTCATCGAAGAGGATGGCATCGGTACGTGCACCGAGAGTCGTGTGGGCGAAGTACTCATTGCTATTGTCCGTGCGACTCCAGGTACCCTTTGCTCCGAAGGCGAGGATGGTCTGCCCTAAGGGTAGGGTGACGTCCACGTTCGTCAGGTAGGAATGCACTCGCTGTCCCTTGTGTCCCTTGTAGGAGAAGTCGCTACCAGCTACAGGTGATCCGTCGGCGAGGTAACCCGTGGAGGCAAAGCGGCCATCCGAGGAGGTGCGCGAACCTACGTAGTCAGCGTCCCACGAGATTTTGCGCCCTGGAGCTTTGGTAAAGGTCTTCTCAAGGTGGAGGTTGAGTGCAGTGTAGGCTTCGTGTTCGGTCTCTGAGGCTGTCCCAGGTAGGCGGAGCAGGAGGTCGTGGCTACCATCGGGGCGGATGGTGTAGTTGCGCGTCTCGTTCGTGCGGTCTATCTGCGTACTGTTGGGAGCATAGGTGGCAGTGAAGCCTACTGTGAGCTCGGGGTTAATCGTGTAGTCGAGACCGCCTCTGATATTGAGGCTACGCGTCTGATAGTCGAAGAGGGAGCTGCTGGCTGAATAGAGCTGGGTCGAGGGGGCGGTACGGTAGGTATCGAAGGTCCCGATGGTGTTTGGGTGGGAACCGTCAAGGTTGAGTGAAGCGGATATACGACCCTGCTTGTAGTTGAGCCCTGTCGAGAGGCTGGGGCTGACACGGCCCTTGAAGAGAAAAGCATCGGCCGAGATGTTCCCACCGAAGTAGTCGTTCTGAGCTTTCTTCATCACGATGTTCAGCACACCAGCATTGCCCTCCGCCTCATACTTGGCTGGTGGGGTGGTGAGGACTTGTACCTCAGCGATGTCGGCCTGGTTGTAGGAGCGCAGTAGACCCGTGAGAGCTTCGCCCGAGAGGCGTACGCGCTTGTCATTGATGAGCACGATTGCCTTACCACGACCGATGATGGAGATGCCTTGATCGGAGACGCTGAGCCCGGGGGTGCGCTTGAGGACATCGAGGGCATTCTGTGCACCAGCGCTGATCTGCTGGGCGTCGAAGACGAGGCGGTCTGCCTGACGGGTGATGATGGGGCGGCGGCCACGCACCTCGACACCTCGGAGCTGCTGGGTCTCTTCGCTGAGGAGCAGCTCGCCGAGGTCAAGGCCTGTGGCGGGGAGGGTGATGGTCTTGTACTGACCTTGGTAGCCCAGAGCACGAAGCTCGAGGAGGTAGGTGCCAGCAGAGGCCGTGAGGGAGAAGGTGCCGAGGGAGTCGGTCACGACACCCGTGACGAGGGTGCTGTCGGGGAGCCGGCGCAGTAGCGCGTTGCCCATGTCGATGGCTTGGCGGTCGCTTGCGCGCAGGAGTCTGCCCTGGAGTCGTGCGTCGCCTGTGCTCTGAGCGAAGGTGCTTCCCGTGCCCAGTGCGAGGGCGGTGAGGAGTAGATGAAGGCGTTTCATAAGAACTTTGTGGTGTAATGGGTGATTATTACACCGCAAATATAAGCACTTTCTTTTGAAGTGTACAAATGCATAGTACACACCTTCGCATTTCCTGCTCTCGGGCGGGAAAGTAATAACCCCCGATAGCCTGTCCTGGGCTGTCGGGGGTTAGGTGCTATACGTTGGATGATCGTGCGGGGGAGGTGTGCGCTCTAAGACTTCTTATTGAAGATGACCTCCTGCAGGGGTAGCTCGGTGAAGGTGGGGAAGGTCGAGCCAGGAGCGACCTCGGCATCCGAGGTGACGAAGCCTGCGGAGATGGACGTCCCACGGATGATACCGCGGAAGGAGCGGAGGATCGTTATCTTCCCGAAGGGCGTGGTCTTCGAATAGTCATCGATATAAATCGTGTCGCCAGCGAAGTGGCAGGGGATGTCATACGTCAGGGTACCCATAGGAGAGCCCTCGTAGTTCAGGCTTAGCTCGACGTCCTCGGGACTATTGAAGTGGAGGGTGAAGATACCCGTACTGTCGCACCATTCGGTGCCTTGGAGGTGGTGTTTGTCTTCAGCTGTGGTGGCTTTCTGGGCTCCCTGGCATGAGCCTAATAGGAGTGTGAGGGCGAGCGCTCCGAGGGAGAGGGAGCGGAAGCAGGCGTGTCGTGTCATCGTCTTTCTGTTGTGTCGTTCCGTTGCAGGTGAGAGATGGACTGGGGATGGTACTCAGTAGCCCCAGCATATAGGGGCAAAGGTACGTGCTTTCCCCACCTTCTGCAATCCTCATTTTTAGGTATTTCTTCCTCCTCATGCTACGGTGGGGGCCTTCATCCATCACAGCGGTTTTTCTTATTCAGTAGCGGAAAAAGTAGTAGTCCCGTGAGGAAGTATGTAGCTTCCCGTAGTGGTATTTCTCTATCCACGTACGTAGTCTTATCGGCCAGGTACCTAAATCCAAATGTCCACGCACGTAGTCCTTAGATCTACGTACGTAGACCGAATGAATCCTCCGCAGATCTGTAGGTTTTCCTCGTATGCGTATGCGTTCATACCATTATTACTTCCAGCTTTTCCTTCCGCAGAAATGCGCCTGTATGGTACCGCTATGCGGTGCGTATCGCAGGGCACTGTGTCAGCGTCTGTATAGATAGGGGCTTAGCGATTTGCTCCCAAAGAGGGGGCTTTGAGTGGCGGAGATGGGGGCGTGCGATTAGCAGAAAGGAGCGGGCCTCGAGGAGGTGGATACGGGGCGTGTAAGTGATAGGTGACGAGTCGCTTACGTTCGTCAAAATATTTATTTAGTCGGCTCCTTGGAGGGGCGGAGTATTTGCCTTTACTTTGTCGTGGAGTCCTGCTCGAAGCTCTCTTTTGTTACCCTTCACCTCGCCCAGCTCCTCCTTATATATACGTATGCTGGTAGGGTAGGGGCAGGAAGAAGCGGAGCGCTCCGGCCTACATTTATTCATTTTATTCATACCACACGACGATGAAAACACCTATCATCTCTTCGTCTGCCGCTGCCCAGTCCAGCGTGCCCTCCCTCATCTTCCGTGCCTATACGGTCAAGGAGCTTGCCTGTCTCTACTTCCCACAGAAGACGGCTACAGGAGCCTCCCGCTCCCTGCGTGCGCTCATTCGCCACGACCCCGAGCTACTCTCCCAGCTACGTGCCCAAGGCTATCGCCCGCGGGTGCACTATCTGCCACCCTCTGCCGTGCAGGTACTACTCGAGCATTTAGGCACTCCGGAGGAGTTCTACGAGATCCTCCGTAAGGCCTAATAGAGGCTCATCCTATGGGGGCGGTACGGGCCAAACGAAATATTTGACTATCTTTGCACCACAATTAAGAGGACGTGTGCGCCGTTATAGTCATGCCGTAGGGCATAAGAGTCCGCACCCCTCCAATGGATTGGTTGGGTAGCTCAGCTGGATAGAGCAATAGCCTTCTAAGCTATCGGTCCTGGGTTCGAATCCCAGCCCAATCACACAAGCTCCCCCCACTCAATATCCCTTACATCACTAAGATACTCTTTGATGGGGTTGGCTTTTGGCTCTTCGCCATCATCTCTGTAGCCACCTCTGGCTACCATTTATAGTCTGATATATTATCCCTTGGGTAGCTGATCCCTCCCAAGCACTTCGGGTCGTCAGGGGCGTCTGTAGGGCGCACCCTCATCGCTCTCGTAGCCTACTACCCCAAGTCCTTGTGTCGATCAGTCTCCCTATGACATCCGTCCTGAAGGAGCCCCCGCCCCCGGGGGATAGTACGTATTCATAATCAATATGCAACGATACAATATCACCGAGCTGTCCAGCAAGACGCTGGAGGAGCTCCAGGAGATCGCCCGAGAAATAGGCTTCTCTCCCGATGCCTTCCCCGAGAAGCGCGAACTGATCTACGAGATCCTGGACCAGCAAGCCGTCACCGTCGCTGAGACGACGAGTGTCAAGCGCAAGCCTGGTCGTCCTCGCAAGTCCTCTTCTGCCGAAGAGTCTACCCATGAAACGCCCAAGTCTACCCCCGCTACCTCTTCTGCTCCCGCTGATGACGCCCCCGAAGCCTCGGAGGACGCTCCCGAAGTAGAGCAGCCAAAGCGTAAGCGTGGTCGCCCCTCTAAGGCTGAAGCGCTGGCACGTGAGCAAGCCCTCTCTGCCGTAGCTAAGGCCTCCGAAGAGCATGCTAAGGATCCCGAAGCGATCGCTGTCGAGGAGCCAGCAGCTCCCGCCCCCAAGCCCATCCGTGGCGCCCGCACGTCAGCCTCCGCTGCGAAGCCTGCTGCCGCCGTAGAGCCCCGCGTCGCTGAAGCTGCCCCCGCAGCCGCAGCCGCTAAGGAAGGCGAAGCTCCCGCAGCAGCTCCTGCGCAGAGCCCCGCCCGCATGGTCTTCCGCCACAAGGATAGCAAGTCCGTCCTTGACGAGATCCTGCCTACCCTCAATACGCCCCAGCCCCAGCCCAAGGTACGTCAGCAGCAGCCCCAGGCTCCTGCTCAGCCCCAGGTGCATCAGGTACAGGTGCAGGCACAGCAGCCTGCCGAGCCTAAGGCTCAGCCCGCTGTGAAGGCCGTCGCTCGCCCCCAGCAGGAGTTCGACTTCTCGGGCATCCTTGAGTGCTCCGGCGTACTGGAGATCCTGCCCGACGGCTACGGCTTCCTCCGCTCTGCGGACTACAACTACCTCCCTTCGCCTGACGATATCTACCTCTCGGTGAATCAGATCAAGCAGTGGAGTCTGCGCCCTGGCGACCTCGTCGAGGGCTTCATCCGTCCTCCACAGGATGGCGATAAGTACTTCCCCTTCGATACGATCACGCGCGTCAATGGGCGTACCCCCTCGGAGATGCGCGACCGCGTACCCTTCGACCACCTCACGCCGATCTTCCCCGATGAGAAGTTCCGCCTCGAGTCTTCCCACAATCCTGGCGTGCAGGACAAGATCGCGATGCGTATCGTCGACCTCTTCGCGCCTATCGGTAAGGGCCAGCGTGGTCTTATCGTCGCACAGCCCAAGACGGGTAAGACCGTCCTGCTGAAGAATATCGCTAACGCTATCGCAGCCAACCACCCCGAGGTCTATATGATCATCCTCCTCATCGACGAGCGTCCTGAGGAAGTCACCGATATGGCGACCAGCGTCAATGCCGAGGTCATCGCTTCGACCTTCGACGAGCCTGCTGACCGCCACGTCAAGATCGCCGAGATCGTGCTGAACAAGGCTAAGCGTATGGTAGAGAGCGGTCAGGATGTCGTCATCCTCCTCGACTCCATCACGCGCCTGGCACGTGCCTACAATACGGTACAGCCTGCCTCGGGTAAGGTGCTCTCTGGTGGTGTCGATGCCAACGCTCTGCAGAAGCCCAAGCGCTTCTTCGGTGCTGCACGTAACATCCGCGGTGGCGGTAGCCTGACGATCCTCGCTACGGCCCTGCAGGAGACGGGCTCGAAGATGGATGATGTGATCTTCGAGGAGTTCAAGGGCACGGGTAATATGGAGCTCCAGCTCGACCGTCGTCTGGCGAATAAGCGTATCTATCCTGCCGTCGACCTCGTGGCCAGCAGCACGCGCCGCGATGACCTCCTGCAGGATCAGACGACCCAGAGCCGTATGTGGTCTGTGCGTAAGGTCCTCTCGGAGATGAACCCCATCGAAGCGATGGAGAACGTCAAGAACCTCATGCTCCGCACCAAGGATAATGAGGAGTTCTTCGCCGAAGTGAATAGCTAATCATGGAGGTAGTGGCTTAGTCCAATAGTTCTCTTATCTTTGTAGAGTAAACACAATTACTACTAACACAAAATATCCTATCGCACAATGAGCAAGATCGGTATTTTCTACGGCTCTTCTACGGGCTCTACCTCCGAAGTAGCACAGCGTCTGGCTAAGGCCCTCGGCGCAGAAGCTAATGTCTATGATGTCGCTGGCGCAGACGCTGCTGATGCAGCTGCCTTCGATGTCCTCCTCCTCGGTTCCTCTACGTGGGGTATCGGTGACCTTCAGGACGACTGGGAAGACTTCCTCCCCAAGCTCGCTGAGCAGAGCCTCGCTGGCAAGAAGGTCGCTCTCTTCGGCTGCGGTGACGCTGACAGCTATCCCGATAGCTTCTGCGAAGCTCTGGCTAAGATCCACGAAGGCCTCGCTGGTACGGGCTGCTCCTTCATCGGTGCTTACGAGCCCGAAGGCTACAGCTACGATGCTACTGAAACGGAACAGGATGGCAAGCTCATCGGTCTCTGCATCGACGAAGCTAACCAGTCTGACCTCACCGACGAACGTATCGAAAAGTGGGTCGCTCTGCTGCAGTCGCAGTTCTAAGAGCGAGCGCTTAGCACGACCAATATCAGTTGCCCTTCGGCTGTCTCCCACACGGGGGTACGGCCGAAGGGCAACTTTTTGTATCTTTAGGGTATAGTTAGTTAGCTCGCTATTCATCACTATCATCATCAAATACACTATGAAGCAAACGACACTCCTCGCAGCCTTTGCCCTGGCTGTCACGGCCTGGGCTACTCCGTCTGCTGAGGCTTGCTCCGACCTGATCGTGGGCAAGAAGGCTTCGGTCGACGGCTCCGTCATGATCAGCTACTCGGCCGACTCGCACACCCTCTACGGCGACCTCGTACATTATCCAGCGAAGGCTTGGGGCAAGGGCCTCATGCTCCAGATCCACGAGTGGGATACGGGCAAGCCCCTTGGCTATATCCCTCAGGCCGCTGTCACCTACAATGTCGTGGGGAATATGAATGAGCATCAGGTAGCCATCACCGAGAGTACTTGGGGTGGCCGCAAGGAGCTCCACGACCCCTCGGGCGTCATGGACTACGGTAGCCTCATCTACGTAGCTCTGCAGCGCTCCCGCTCAGCTCGCGAAGCGATCCGCGTCATGACCGACCTCGTCCGCGACCACGGCTACTACAGCTCGGGTGAGTCCTTCACCATCGCTGACAAGAACGAAGTCTGGATCATGGAGCTTATCGGCAAGGGCCCCAAGAAGAAGGGCGCTACGTGGGTAGCTATCCGCATCCCCGATGACGCTATCGCAGCGCACGCCAATCAGGCACGTATCCACAAGATCCCCTTCGGTGACAAGGAGAACTGTATGTACGAGAAGGACGTAGTCAACGTAGCTCGTGAGAACGGATGGTTCAAGGGTAAGGATAAGGACTTCGACTTCCAGAAGGCTTACAACCCCTATGACTTCAGCGGCCTGCGTGCTTGTGAAGCCCGTGTATGGAGCTTCTTCCGCACCTTCGATAAGAACATGGACAAGTACAAGAAGCACATCATGGGTGATGCTTCCGAAGAGCCCATGCCTCTCTACATCATCCCCGACCGCAAGGTGAGCCTCGCTGACGTCCGCGAAGGGATGCGCAACCACTACGAAGGTACCGAGCTCTCGATGACGAACGACCCCGGGGCTGGTGCCTACAAGGTCCCCTACCGCTGGCGTCCTATGACCTTCAAGAGCGAAGGCCGTGAGTACTTCAACGAGCGCGCTATCGCTACGCAGCAGACGGGCTTCGTGCTCATCGCTCAGATGCGTAGCTGGCTGCCCGATGCTGTCGGTGGTATCCTGTGGTTCGGTGTCGACGATGCCAATACGGCTGTCCTCACGCCTATGTACACCTCCATCACCGAGATCCCCGAATGCTACCGCCGCGGCAACGGGAGCATGACGGAGTTCAGCTGGACGTCTGCCTTCTGGATCCACAACTGGGTAGCTAACATGGCTTATAACCGCTATGAGCCCATGATCCGCGATATCCGACCCGTACAGAAGGAGCTGGAAGATAGCTATGTCGACCTGGTGAAGAACACCGATGCTAAGGCTCTCGAGCTGCTGAAGAGCAGCCCCGCACAGGCCACCGCTTACCTCACGGAGGTCTGCGGCAAGGTAGCCAACGAGGCGACCGCTCGCTGGAAGAAGCTCGGTGAATACCTCCTCGTCAAGTACATGGACGGTAACGTCAAGAAGGAGAAGGACGGCAAGTTCGAAGAGAACGGCTACGGCCAGATCGTCTCGCCCAACTTCCCCGGCTACAGCCAGGAATACTACGACCAGGTCGCTAAGAGCGAAGAAGCCAAGCACCTCGAGGTCCCCAAGAAGGATAAGTAATCGTACCTAATCTACTGAGGCTACAAGGATCTATGCACTCGTGGCATAGCCCCTTGTAGCCTCAGTAGTATCCCACTCTTATGTGATTCTCCGTTATATATGGCAAGAGCAATTACCTATTACTATCCCGATGAGTCTGCACCCTCGTCATTGAAAGTTTTCCAAGATCGAAGCAGCCAGATCCGCGACTTCTATTTCACTCGCGACCGACTTGAGGATATTGCCAAGGTAGAGAATGCTGGTAACTACGCTATCTATTTCCTCTTGGGGAATGATGATGACGAGCATCCTATCCCCACGATCTATGTCGGGCAGTCCAAGAATGGAGCGGGGCGTATTATTGATCACAAGTACAAGAAGACCTTCTGGAGCCACTGCATCATGTTCGTGTCAGATAATAATGCCTTTGATACGAACGCCATTGACTATATGGAATACTACTTCATCCAGAAGGTGATCAGTGCAGGTGTCTACTCTGTGGAGAATAAGGATGAGCGCAAGAAAGAGCCGAATGTCAGTATCTATGATAAGCCAACCTACGACCAGTACATCACGCAGATCGAGTTCCTCCTACAGATTGAAGGGGTACGGCTTACGCTCCCGGCAAAGAAGATCGCTGGGAAGTACTACAAGTTAAGGGGGAAAGGACCATCAGCCCAAGCATACTTCCAAGATGGAGAATTCTATTTGGAGGTAGGTTCGATTATTCGGCCGTCAGCAACTAAGTCTGAATCGATGAAATCAGCCATAGATCGTCGAGAGGAACAAATTGGATTGCTCCTCGCCGAGAAGAAGATTGCTCCGAGTAAGGATGATGGTCGTTACTATGAGGTGTTGTACCCCCTATCCTTCAAAAGTCCTTCTACAATGGCTCTCTTTGTCCTTGGACGCAGTGCTAATGGATGGACGGAGTTTGTTGGACTTGATGAGCTACGAGAATCCCCCGCTTCTGAATGATGCTATAGTCAAAGCTTCCTACAGATATAAAATACACGAGGGCGCCTCCGATAAGAGGCGCCCTCGTGTGCTTTAAGAGGATGGACTATAGCCTGCGGCTACTTCAGCGTGCCGAGCTCACGGCCGACCTTGATGAAGGCGGCGATGGCCTTGTCGAGGTGATGGCGTTCGTGTGCAGCGGAGAGCTGTACGCGGATACGTGCCTGGCCCTTGGGGACGACGGGGTAGTAGAAGCCCGTGACGTAGATCCCTTCTTCGAGGAGGCGTGCAGCGTATTCCTGCGAGAGCTTAGCGTCGTAGAGCATCACGGCGCAGATAGCTGACTGGGTGGGCTTGATGTCGAAGCCAGCAGCGAGCATCTTGTCGCGGAAGTACTCGACGTTCTCCATCAGCTTGGTGTGCAGGGCATCGCTTTCCTCGAGCATCTTGAAGACTTCGAGGCCAGCACCGACGACTGCGGGAGGGATGGAGTTACTGAAGAGGTAGGGGCGTGAGCGCTGACGAAGCATGTCGATGACTTCCTTGGGGCCCGTGGTGAAGCCGCCGATAGCACCACCGAAGGCCTTACCGAGCGTACCGGTGTGCAGGTCGATACGGCCGTAGCAGTTGAACTGCTCAGCGACACCGCGACCCGTGGGGCCGACGACACCAGCCGAGTGGCATTCGTCGACCATGACGAGTGCATCGTACTTGTCCGCCAGGTCGCAGATCTTATCCATGGGAGCGACATTGCCGTCCATGGAGAAGACGCCATCGGTGACGATGATGCGGAAGCGAGCGGACTGGGCTTCTTGGAGTACGCGCTCCAGGTCTTCCATGTTCGCATTTTCGTAGCGGTAGCGCTGGGCCTTACAGAGGCGTACGCCGTCGATGATGGAGGCGTGGTTCAGCGCGTCGCTGATGATAGCGTCTTCTGGGCCGAAGAGGGGCTCGAAGACCCCGCCGTTAGCGTCGAAGCAGGCGGCGTAGAGGATGGTATCTTCGGTGTGGAAGTAGCGGGCGATGGCCTGCTCGAGCTGCTTGTGGATGTCCTGCGTACCGCAGATGAAGCGGACGGAGCTCATCCCGAAGCCGTGGCTGTCCATGGCGGCCTTAGCGGCTGCTACCAGACGAGGATGGTCGGAGAGACCGAGGTAGTTATTGGCGCAGAAGTTGATGACCTCCTGCCCCGTGCTGATCTTGATGTCGGCAGTCTGAGGGGTCGTGATGATACGCTCCCGCTTGTAGAGGCCGGCTTCGTCGATGGATTGAAGTTCCTCAGCGAGGTACTTCTTCATGTTCTTAAACATAGTCCTTGTTTCTTCGTGTATAGCTTGCTAAGTAGTGTGCTTTGCTTGCTGGGGTGCCGTGTGGGGCGAGCGAAGGGCTCTATCCCTTGCGGCGGATGGTCTCGATCATGTCGCGCGTCATGGCGGGCAGGTCGTACTGGGGCTTCCAGTCCCACTCGCTTCGAGCGCAGCTATCGTCGAGGGAGTTAGGCCAAGAGTCAGCGATACCCTGACGGAGTTCGTCGAGCTCGTAGGTCATCTCGAAGGTAGGGATCACCTCACGGATAGAGGCAGCGATACCCTCGGGGTCGAAGCTCATCGAGGTGATGTTGAAGGAATTGCGGTGAATGAGTCGTGTGGGGTCAGCCTCCATGAGTTCGACGCAGGCGCGCAGGGCATCGGGCATATACATCATGTCCATATAGGTACCTGGGCGCAGGGGGCATGCGAAGCGACCTTCGCGTACAGCAGCATAGTAGATGTCTACAGCATAGTCGGTAGTACCACCACCCGGAGGTGCAACATTAGAGATAAGGCCAGGGAAGCGGACGGAGCGTGTGTCGACGCCGAAGCGCTTCTGATAGTAATCACTGAGGAGCTCGCCAGAGACCTTCGTCACCCCGTACATGGTCTTGGGGCGCTGGATGGTGTCCTGTGGCGTCATGTCGCGCGGTGTCTCGGGGCCGAAGGAGCCGATAGAGCTGGGGGTGAAGACCGCACAGCCATTCTCGCGTGCTACCTCGAGGACGTTGAAGAGACCGCCGAGGCCGATCTGCCATGCCAGCTGCGGCTTGGCTTCGGCGACAGCACTCAGCAGTGCTGCCAGATTGAAGATCGTGTCGATCTTGTAGCGACGTACGACTTCGGTGATCTGCTGGGGATTGGTAATGTCTACCACTTCACAAGGACCAGTCTCGAGGAGCTCGCCCTTGGGAGGAGCTGCAGGGATGTACCCTGCCACGACTACGGGATAGAGTCGGCGGAGCGTCATAGCGAGCTCGGTCCCGATCTGGCCTGTAGAGCCGATGATAAGGATGTTTTTCATACCTCTGTGTGATACGTATTTTCTTGCGAGATGCTCGCTAGCAGGGTACTTCATGGTGACGCTGCAGGTGCGAGGCGGACCTAATAAATGCGTACAAATGCCCTTTACTATGCGCCAAATGTAGTTAATCTCGTTGGAAAAATCAGTATTCCATGGGGCGTACCTTTATAAGGCTCTGATTATTCGCTTGGTAGGGTGCCTATGGAGATGTGTAGGAGACGCTATACCTTTGTCTACGCTAACGAAAGAACTTTAAGAAGATGACTCATTGTGTGATGCACACGCTCCCTTCGGGGCTTAGGATCATCGCTTCGGTAGAGCCCGAGGCGGCAGTCAGCTACGTGGGCCTTGGGGTGCGCGTAGGGGCTCGTGACGAAGGCCTGTGCTGGCATGGGCTGGCGCATAGCATCGAGCATATGCTCTTCAAGGGTACGCGCCTGCGCTCCTCGAGCCAGATCATCGAGCGTATGGAGTCCGTGGGGGCAGAGCTGAATGCCTATACGACGAAGGAGGAGACGATGCTCTACGCCATCGCCCCCTCACGCTATGCACGGCGCTCGCTGCATATGATCCTCGATATCGCAGCCCATAGTACGTTCCCCGAACGGGAGTGGGCGAAGGAGCAGGAGGTCATCCTCGATGAGATCCATTCGTATGAGGATAGCCCCTCGGAGCTGATCTTCGATGAGTTCGAGGATCAGGTCTTCCGCCCGCACCGCCTTGGGCATGCCATCCTCGGTACAGAGGCTTCGGTGGGGCGCATCACGGTGGAGGCGCAGCGCCGCTTCCATAGCACTTACTACCGTCCTGAGCGTATGGTGCTCTTTGCTCGTGGTGTGCTTGATATGGATGATCTGATAGCCGCAGCGGAGTGGGCCTTCCCTGGCGAAGGTCAGCCCCTCATCTCAAGTAGTGCACTTCCCGAGCCACTCCCTATACCTATATATAATAAGGAGGCGCGTCGCGTGGTACGTCGTCGGGATACGGCGCAGAGCCACGTGCTGCTGGGGCGTGCCGCTTATTCGCTCTATGACCCGCGGCGTCTGGCGCTTAGTCTTCTATCAAGTATCCTCGGAGGGAGCGGGATGAATGCTCGCTTGAATATGCAGCTGCGTGAGCAGCGTGGGCTGGTCTATCATGTCGAGTGCAACTACACGCCCTACACCGATACGGGGCTCTTCTCCGTCTACTTCGGCTCATCGCATCGCGCCGAAGCGGAGGCTATCGAGCTGGTCTATGCCGAGCTGGCGCGCTTAGTCGCCGAGCCTTTGACGCAGCGAGCCCTGGAGCAGGCTCTACGTCAGACGCGTGGTCAGATGATCGTAGCCTCAGAGCAAAGGGAGCAGCACTTCCTCTCGATGGGGAAGAGCTTCCTGCATACGGGGACGTTTGAGTCGGATGAAGTGCTGCAGGAGCGCCTCTCTGCCTTCACGCCCGAGCTACTGCACGAGGTAGCTGTGGAGCTCTTTGATCGCTCTATGTTCCACGAACTTATCTATCGCTAACGCAGGCGAAGACGCCCCCTTCACGGAAGGGGGAGCGAACCTATATTGGTCAGTGAGTCGACCAATATAGGTTCGCTTCGTGATCTATAGAGGTCGCACTGCGGACCAATATAGGTCAGCCCGACGACCTGTATAGATTCGTACTGCTCCACTATCGGAGACTGTTGCGGCAGAGTCCTACCCTCTATTTAGTTAAAGTGCTAAGGTATCGCACGCTCAGCTCCCCGATAGGCCTCTCCGAAGTGATACGCAAGCCCTTCACCTTATCGCGAGTATTCCTCTTGTCCAGCGGAGGGGAAAGTGCCCT
>ERZ772999.1005-NODE-1005-length-17095-cov-14.862089_pt1 | contig 17095 bp, 15 predicted proteins | sample MGYA00511467_ERZ772999 | MGnify/ENA primary metagenome ERZ772999 (study PRJEB29015, sample SAMEA2738064) | human oral metagenome | biome: human oral; feature: human-associated habitat; material: saliva | place: China | collected 2218 ... | reverse complement strand
CAGGCACCGTCGAATTCGGTACCCGCAAGGGCCGCAAGGTCGTTAACATCCTGGCAGCAGCTGAGTAATACTCACCGCTAGGGCAGAGGGGGTAGGCGTTAGTCTACCCCCTCTCGCTATGACCTCGAATGCCGTGGACGCCCGTGCTGGGCTCCACGATGAGGCGCACCCCAACCCGGTCGCGCCTGCCGCCGCATCCGCAGCATGATTGGTGTGTGCCATGCGGTGGCGAAGTGAAGATTTTCCAAGATAAGGAGAACCCGTGGCAGAATTCGTGGACCGCGTGGTCTTGCATGTATCTGGCGGTCGCGGAGGTAACGGCTGCGTCTCCGTGCGACGTGAAAAGTTTAAGCCCCTGGGCGGCCCTAACGGCGGTAACGGTGGTAATGGTGGCGCGGTGATTCTGCGCGTGGATAACCAGACCACGACCCTGCTGGAGTACCACCACAGCCCGCACCAGCACGCCCCGAATGGCGATATTGGTCGTGGCGATATGCACCACGGCTTCAACGGTGAGGACCTGATTCTGACCGTGCCGCAGGGTACTGTAGTGAAGGATCGCGAGGGTAATGTTTTGGCTGACCTGCTGCGTGTGGGCGACGAGTATGTCGCGGCCCGTGGCGGTATGGGCGGTCTGGGTAACGCTGCGTTGGCTTCGGCTAAGCGTAAGGCACCCGGTTTTGCTCTGCTAGGCACCCCCGGTGAAGAGGCTGATATTGTTCTGGAGCTCAAGTCCATTGCGGATGTGGCTCTGGTGGGTTACCCCTCGGCGGGTAAGTCTTCGTTGATTGCTGCGATTTCTGCGGCGCGTCCGAAGATTGCTGACTACCCGTTCACCACTTTGATCCCGAACCTGGGTGTGGTGCAGGCGGGCGATGTTCGCTACACCGTCGCGGATGTTCCTGGTCTGATTGAGGGTGCTTCGGAGGGTCGCGGTCTGGGTCACCGCTTCCTGCGCCATGTGGAGCGTTCTTCGGCTCTGGTGCATGTGATTGACTGCGCTACTTTGGAGCCGGGCCGCGACCCGATCAGTGACTTTGAGGTGATCCGCGGCGAGCTGCAGAACTATGAGGTTGACCCGACTGCGGGTGTGACCGTGCCGCTGCATGAGCGTCCGCAGATTGTGGTGCTCAATAAGATTGACGTTCCTGAGGCTCGTGAGCTGGCTGAGTTTGTTCGCCCCGAGTTTGAGGAGATGGGTTTCAAGGTCTTCGAGATTTCGACTGCTTCCCATGAGGGTCTGAAGTCCCTGATCTTTGCGATGGCAAAGCTCGTGGAGGAGGACCGCGTGGCTCGTGCCGCTGCCGAGAAGGAAGCGGAGCGCGTGGTTGTTGAGGCTCCTGTGGTTCGCCCGAAGGGCTTCCGCGGTAAGAAGAAGCAGGAGTTCACTATTCGCCGCGAGGAGCGTAACCTTGAGCCGCTGTTCCGCGTGATTGGTGAGAAGCCTGAGCGTTGGATTCAGCAGACTGACTTCAATAATGATGAGGCTGTCGGCTACCTGGCGGACCGTCTGGCGCGCCTGGGCGTTGAGGATGAGCTGTTCAAGGCTGGCGCTCGCGCCGGTGACGCCGTGGTGATTGGTGAGAACGACAACTCGGTGATCTTCGATTGGGAGCCGACCATGGTCGGTGGCGCTGAGTTGCTGTCCTCCCCGCGTGGTACGGACGCTCGTCTGGAAGAGATCATTCGCCCGACTCGTGCGCAGAAGCGTGTGGAGTACAAGGAGCGTATGGACGCGAAGGCGGAGGCTCGTGCCGAGCTGGAGTCCGAGCGCGCTGCAGGCGTGTGGACCGAGTCGGTCGAGTACCGCAAGAAGTTGAAGGAAGGCAAGGTCGACAAGAATATCGACATGCCGAACGTCGACGACTAGTAGCTGAGGCGTAGCTGTTGCCTAGACAGCTGTTTCATAGACAATGAGTGGTGTCGCGTACCGGGGTTTGGCTCCGGTGCGCGGCGCTTTCTTGTGTGCGGCGCTTTCTTGTAGGTTCTGTGGTTGCCGCTCGCGCCAGATGTGAGCGTCGGAACACGCGGGTGAGCCTGTGGCCGGGCGTGCTGGCTGGGTATTCCACTGGCGGCTTAGCTCACCCCCGTCATTTCGGTGTTTTTGACCGTAAGCAGGTAGCATAGAGGGGAATGTACGAGGGTACCTTTTTCGGTGTTGCGTACCTTCTTTGTACCTGCCCGCATCCGCGCCTGCAGTGGCTTTTTAGTTGCCGTGGTGCGGTCTCTGTCCCCAGCAAGGACGGCATTTGTGACTGACCAGCCTGTTCACCTTGAATTTGGTGCTCCGAGCACCGAGTCGATTCCCCCGCGTACTCCCGGTCGGGTGCGTCTGGGTGTGATGGGTGGAACCTTCGACCCGATTCACCACGGACACCTGGTGGCAGCTAGTGAAGTTGCCTCCGTGTTCGACCTGGACGAGGTCGTGTTCGTTCCGACCGGTCAGCCCTGGCAGAAGGTGGGGGAGCGGCACGTGAGCGATGCCGAGCACCGCTACCTGATGACGGTGATCGCGACCGCGTCGAACCCGCGTTTTACGGTGAGCCGTATTGATATTGACCGTGGCGGCGCCACCTACACCTTTGATACGCTTAACGAGCTGCGCGCCCTGCGACCGGATGCTGACCTGTTCTTCATTACCGGCGCGGACGCGATTAGCCAGATTATGACCTGGCGCAATGCCCATAAGCTGTGGGATTTGGCGACTTTTGTGGGCGTGACCCGTCCCGATCATGAGCTGGATCCGCCGCTGGCAGAGGGGCGTTATATTACGACCCTGAAGATTCCTGCGATGGCGATTTCTTCGACCGATATTCGTCGCCGCGCAGCTGAAGACACCCCCATCTGGTACCTGGTGCCGGATGGTGTGGTGCAGTACATTGCTAAGTACGGCCTGTACAAGAAGGACGCCTTGACGGCGTACCGTGACGGCTTGCCCCGCGTGAAGGATGAGTCTGGGCAGATATCCCAATCGACAAATAATGAGGGAACACATGAGTGAAGCTACGGGTTCTAAGCCCTATAGCGAGGACGAAGCGTACCTCTACGAGACGTACGTGACCGAGGACGGCATTGAGGTGCCGCCGCCTACTAAGGTGATGGGTCCGCGCCGTCTTGCCCGTTACCGTGAAGAAGTTGTCGAGTACCTGCGCGCGAACCGTCGCGGTGAGCCCGCGAAGCCTGTTGCGAACATGGGCTCCGTGGTTCTTGCGGACGCTATTGACCCGCAGGTTCTGGCTGTTCAGCATCGTTTTGCGGCGCTGGCGGCTCAGGGCAAGATTGACACTGAGGCGAACGATGAGGAGAAGCTGCACGAGCCTGCTCCTCTGACCAGTAGCCTGCATGTCCTGCGTCTCGAAGAGATTGGGCAGAACCGTGTGGATGCGACCAGCCCCTCAGCGGTGGATAACACGATGACTTCTTCGATCCCGGTCATTGCCGTGGTCAAGAAGGAGAAGCCAGAACCCGAGCTGCACCAGTACCTGGTGCGCGATGAGCCGAAGGTTGAGGAGCTGGACAGCTCTGACGTTGAGGCTGAGCAGACCGAGGTCGCTTCCGTTGAGGAAGAGGCTGTTGAGGTTGCTGAGGTTGAAGAGTCTGCTGAGGTTGAAGAGTCTGCTGACGAGCTGCCCACCCGCGTGAGCGCTGTGAACGCGCAGGGTCTTGACCTGAGCGTGCTGGATAGCGCCTCCGCAGGGGATACCGTGGATTCGGTGGACGGCGACCCGACTGTTGCTCTGAGCCCGGATGAGGTTGAGGAGCTGCTGCAACGCATGGTGGATCGTCAGGATCCCGAAGAGCCGGTTGCTCTGGTTGAAGAGGTTACCGAGGATTCTGAAGAGTCTGAGGAAGCCGCAGAAGAGGGCGAGTCCAAATCAGCTGAGTCCGAGTCTGCTGAGTCGAAGTCGGCTGAGTCCAAGTCTGCACCGGTGCCTTCCGCTGAGGCTTCGAAGGAAGCTGAGGAAGATTCTGCTTCTGAGAGCGCTGTTGAGAAGGCTGAAGAGGTTCTGCAGCCTGCACAGAAAACCTCCCTGGCGTGGCTGTGGATTGTGCTGCTGCTCGCCCTGGTCGTTGTTGGTCTGATTATGATTTTTGGCCCTAAGTAGGCCGTGAACAATGCGCCCCTGTTGCGGGTGCTGCCGGCGGGTGTTCTGCCGGCAAGGAAGGAAAATATGACTGCTGCACAGTCCTCGATTGAGGCTCTGCGCATTGCCGCCCGCGCTGCGGAGGAGAAGCAGGGAACGAACCTGTTCGCTGTGGATGCATCCGACGCGATGGGTCTGATTGATGGCTTCCTGGTGGTTTCTGCCCACAATGAGCGCCTCGTGAACGCTGTTGCGGATGAGGTTGAGGACGCTCTGCGTGAGCAGGCTGACTTGAAGCCGGTCCGCCGTGAGGGTCGTTCCTCGGGTCGTTGGATTCTGCTGGACTTCGGCGATATTGTCGTGCATGTTCAGCATGAGGAGGACCGCGAGTTCTACGCTCTGGATCGTCTGTGGGCTGAGGCTCCGCGTATTGAGCTGGGCGTTGAGAACGAGGCTCCCTTCGACATTGAGGGTGAGACTGAGGAAGATGCTGCACGCATCATTCCCGCTCAGGATGAGGCGTAGGCTTCTGCTTGATTTTTAGCTGATGAGGGGTGGGCTCTGCTGGCGCTGTATGGTGCCGCGGGGTCCGCCTCTTTTAGCGTGTTTGGCTAGCATTTTTGACCTACGTGTTTGGTCTGCGTGTCGGAGGTTTTTCTGCCTGCCCGGTTGCCCCTTCTGCCAGCCCGGTCGCACGGGAACTTTTTTGCAGTTTTTGGGGGTGCTGGTTTGCATCGCTGTCCGTGGTGTGTGTAATATATTCATGTTGCCTCGTTGAGGTCACTAACAGAATATGGGGATATGGCGCAGCTGGTAGCGCACCTGCATGGCATGCAGGGGGTCAGGGGTTCGAGTCCCCTTATCTCCACGTTTTCCTCGGTTGAGGAGCTTGTCGCCCGGTTCTTGTGAATCGGGCGATTTTGCTATCCACTGGTAACTCTCGATAGTCAACAACGCAGTTCATAGTTGAGGAGAAGCGCATGGGAGCGCACGCACATCACGGCCACGGCGGGCATCACGGCCACCACGGGCATCACCACGACCATTCGCATGCCCCGAGCCCGGAGGATGCCGCCTCGATGCGTCCGCGCCTGCTGATTGCGTTCAGCTTGGCGGTCGTTATTGTGTTGGCGCAGGCGATCGGTTCGTTGGTCACGGGAAGTCTTGCGCTGCTGACTGATACGGCGCACGCGCTGGCGGATGCCTCCGGCCTGCTGGTGGCGCTCACGGCGGCTTCGCTAATGACGCGCCCGGCAACGTCCCGCCGTACGTGGGGTTTTCGCCGTATTGAGGTGCTTGCCGCACTGGGCCAGTCGGTGCTGCTGTTGGCGGTGGGTATCTACACAGCGGTGGAGGGCGTGCATCGCCTGTTTGCCCCGCCGGAGGTGCCCGGCATCGAGCTGTTGATCTTTGGTGTGGTTGGCCTGGTGGCGAACGCTATTGGTATTGCGGTGCTGGCTACGGCGAGGAACGCGAACTTCAATATGCGTGCCGCGTTCCTGGAGGTGCTCAATGACGCCCTGGGTTCGCTGGGTGTGATTGTGGCGGCTATCGTGATTTGGCTGACTGGCTTCTATCAGGCGGATGCCCTTGCCGGTCTGTTGATTGCGGCGCTGATTGTGCCGCGTGCGGCGCGTCTGATGAAGCAGACGACTGCGGTGCTCATGGAGTTCACCCCGGACGGCCTGGACCTGGACGCGATGCGTGAGCACATGCTGCGCGTTGACGGCGTGGTGGAGGTACACGACGTGCACGCTTCGATGGTGGCGACCGGTCTGCCTGTGGTGACCGCGCACGTGGTGGTTGCCGATTCGTGCTTCCATGACGGGTCTGCGGTGGCGATTTTGGACCGTATCCGTTCGTGCGTGGCGAGCCATTTTGAGGTGTCGGTGGAGCATTCGACGTTCCAGCTGGAGACTGCCGAGTTGGGTGGTCGTGAGTCGGCTTCGATTCGCCACCCGTAGGTTTTGCCTGTAGGTTTTGCTGGGACTTCGTTGGCGGTTCTGCCCGCCGCGGTAAATTACGGCAGGAAACGGCAAGCCAGAACAGGTACCAGAACCAGAGATAGCGGGGGAGTAGTGACCGTTATATTTGGTGGCTTCAACACGCAAAAGATACACTCTTTAGGGAGCAAAAGGTGCTCCTGACCCACACACTTTGACAGGTCCGCTGGCTGGCTCTTTAGTTTGGTAGCCGCTGCAGCCTGTAACGATGAGCGCCTCAGCCCAGCTGAAACGGAATAGCTGAAACGGAACAGCGGGCGGGCGTATCCTGGAATTTTTGACGAGAACAACCACGATTAGCAGCAGATACGGAACACTATGCATTCACCTATTGCCACTTACCTGACCGAGACCCTCGAGTCGGTCGCTTCTGATACCTCCGGTGAGTTGGCAAACTACATTCCGGAACTTGCCGCCGTGGACCCGGACAAGCTTGCCGCGTCTATCGCCATGGTTGATGGTGAGCAGTACGCCGCCGGTGACTCCGATGTGGAGTTCACGATCCAGTCGATTTCTAAGCCGTTCGTGTACGCACTGGCGCTTGCTGACCGCGGCTATGATGACGTGCTTGCGAAGGTGGGCGTGGAGCCTTCCGGTGAGCCGTTCAACGAGCTGTCCCTGGAGGACGGCTCCGGTAAGCCGCTGAACCCGATGATTAACGCGGGGGCGATTACCACCCATTCGCTGGTGGGTCCTCCCGGTGCGACTCAGGGCGAGCGCATGGAGCGCGTCATCTCTGGTCTGTCTGCGTTTGCGGGCCGTCGCCTGTCGGTGAATGAGCGCGTGTACGAGTCTGAGCTGGAGCACGCGCACCGCAACTACGCGATTGCGCACATGCTGCGCGGCCACGGCATCCTGACCGGTGACCCGACCGTGGCGGTGCAGGGTTATACCCGCCAGTGCTCGCTGATGGTGACGGTTAAGGATTTGGCGCTGATGGCGGCTACTTTGGCGAACTATGGTGTGCATCCGGTGACGGGCGAGCAGGTGGTTCCTAAGACTGTGGTGCGTCAGGTGCTGAGTGTCATGTTCACTTGCGGCATGTATAACGCTGCTGGTGACTGGGCGACCCAGGTTGGTGTGCCAGCGAAGAGCGGCGTGGGCGGCGGCATTATTGGTGCGGTGCCCGGTCAGCTGGGTGTGGCGACGTTCTCGCCGCGCCTTGACGGTCACGGTAACAGTGTGCGCGGTGTGGAGCTGTTCGAGCAGTTCTCTGATGACATGGGCATGCACGTGATGAACGTGCCGACCGTGGCTCGTTCGGCGTTGCGTGCGAACTACCAAATCGGTTCGGGCGATGAGTCTATGCGCCTGATTCAGTTGCAGGGCCGTATCCGTTTTGCGGGTGTGGAGCGCGTAATCCGTGAGATTGTGGAATCCCCTATGGAGGGTTCGAAGGTCGCCCTGGACGTAACGCGCGTGTACGCGGTGGATGAGGTCGCTCAGAGCATGCTCCTGGAGCTGATGCGTCGTCTGCGGAATGACGGGTACAAGGTGTACCTGATTGATAACGACGAGACGATCACGAACACGGATGCGCTGCGCAGCATGGGTGTGAAGGTTCTGACGAACCCGGCGGCGGTGACTTCTGCTGAGTCGGATGCTGAGCGTGTGGCTGAGGCGGACGCTGAAGAAGCTGCGGAGGCTGCAGCACTGGAGGTGCTGAATGCGCTGGAATCCGCTAAGGCGGAGCAGCCGGAAGCTTCGGAGTCCGAGTAGGTTTCTCTCCGCGTACTTGGTTGTACGATTGTGTGAACTTATATATTGAGGCCCCTTTCCCGGGCGCGTTGTGAACGTGTTCTGGGGGAGGGGCCTTGCTGTGCTTGCCTAGAGCTGTACCTTGAGTTGTAGCTGGAGCTGTACTTGAATCTGTGCCTAGAGCTGTACCTTGATTATCTGGCGTGCGGGTAGCTTAGTGTACTGAGCGTGGTCTTCGGTGAGTGAGTGGACTGAAAGTGTATAAAGGTTCTTTAATAGCGCCTTTGTTAATTATTAAGTAATATTTTGAATTTTTCGATAGCTGACAGCGGTCTCATCATACACTCGTATTATGAACACTGCTCCACACTCAGAAACACCTATCACTACTCGTCAGTCCGCTATTACTGACCTCGCCGCTGACCGGGCGGTGGCGGGTGCTCCTGCCCGCACCTCCATGGGACGACGGGAAATTTTACGACAAGTTGGTACCTTTGGTCTGGGTGCGGTGAGCTTCGGCGTGCTGGATCTTGGCCTCACCGGTTGCGCCCCTTCTGCGGCGGGTGACGCTGACGGGGCAGCTAGCGCCACCCCGTTGAACACCCCATCCCCGACCGCTGCGGCATCTAAGACCGCTTCTGCGACTGCGACCTCGTCGAACCCGGTTCCTGAAGCTCGTGCCTGGACTGGCCCGCAGACGGGCCTGCCCGGTGAGGGCAAGTATATTGCGTGGACGGTCGATGACGGCGCCGACCCGGAGGTGGTACGCGCCTACGCGGAGTTTTCCCGCCGTACCGGCACGCGCCTCACCTTCTTTATTAACGGTCAGTACCCGGCGTTTAGACAGCATCGTGACCTGTTGTTGCCGCTGGTGAAGAGTGGTCAGTTGCAGATTGCGAACCATACGTATAGTCATGCGGCGTTGACGAGCCTGACGGATGAGCAGATTGTTCAGGAGTTGACCCGTAATGATGAGGAGATTAGGCACCTGTTTGGGGTGTCTTCGAAGCCGTATTTCCGCCCGCCGTACGGGTATTATGATGAGCGTGTGTTGGAGGCTGCGGCGTCGTGTGGTTTTACGCGCCCGGTTCTGTGGTACGGGTCGTTGGCGGATTCATCTGATATTTCTTCGGCTGAGGTGTATGCCTATGCGGAGAAGTATGCGTTGGCTCAGCATATTGTGATTGGGCATTTGAATTATCGGGGTGTGGTGTCTGAGCTGGACCATATTCGGGCGTTGTTGGATCGGCGCGGGTTGACGACGGTGACGATTCGCGACTATTACGGGTAGTGCGGGGGAACCCTGGTGGGGGGTTCTGGTGGGTATACTGGGAGGCATGATGAAGCTTCCTCAGAATCCTCTCCTTCGGCAGGTGCACCGCTTCCGTGAGTCGCTGCTGCTTCTGCTGTATTACTCGCTGTCTTTTCTGGGTGTGCGGTGGGTGCGCACGGGGCATCCGCGTGTGGCGGCGGTGTGGTCTGTGGGTTTGTGGCTGAATTTGGTGGTGCGCGGCATGGGCCAGGTGGTGCGTATGCTGGTGCCGGTCCTGCAGGATGCGGAGGCGCGCCGTGCTCGTGCTGAGCGTGCCCGCGCCTACCAGCCGCGCTAACCTCACAGCTGAGCTGACAGAACGAGGCTGATACGACGAATCCCCCTCGTACTAGAAATAGTACGAGGGGGCTTCGCTTTTTAACGTTAGCTTGGTTTCTTCGCCGCTAGAATTTCTATTTCTTCTTTTTGCCAGTCCATTCGCAGGCGATACCGTCATCATCTCTATCCAACTCAGCCCGATAGCCAGGTTCACCCCTGTGTATGGGTGCAGCACCTGCAGCTCGGGCTTCAGCACAGTTCTTGTAATACACGCTGGACTGCGCTGGGGCTTCCTGAGTAGGCACCTTCTGAACGGGAGCAACAGCCGCAGGCTCCTGAACTGGAGCCTGCGTTGCCACGCGAGTAGGCCTTGGAGTTGTGGCTCGCGGAGAAGGAGTATACGTCTCCCACGGAGCTACAGAAGGACTGGGAGTTGGCGAAGGCGAAGGAGTTCGTTTAGGGCGTTTAGTCTTACTAGGCTTGGGTGAACGGGTCTTTGAAGCTGAATCTTTAGCGGGTACAGTTTTCTGTTCGGAGGTCGACGTCGAGCAACCAGTCAGCAGCAGAGCACCCGCAAGAACACCAGCGGTCGCGGTGTGAATTTTCAACACAATATTCCTTTATAAAGTGAGTGGACAAGCGTGTTCACCGTAGAACACACACTCAAGTGTAAAGGAAAACAGTCCTATCCGCAGGTAATATTGAGCCACCCAAACATTCTGATAAGGGAAGATATAACGTGCGGGCATAGCAAAGCCCCCTTGTATCTGTTCACGTAAGAACCGATACAAGGGGGCCTCGCTATATCTGGGGGCACCAACCGGAGGTGCTAGGGGAGTAGCACCCCGCCGGGGCAGCTCCATCCAGAACTGTCGCTAGGAGCAGTTGCCGTTCATATCGCAGGACGCGCCAGCAACAACCGAGCCCGCCTCCGCAGCACCGTCACCTGCCGCGTCACCAGCCGCGCCCGCCAGCGGGTTCAAAAACTCAACACGGTGAGTCTCCTCCCACACCTGACGCAGCGCCTGCACCAGCATCTCCGCAGGCTGCGCACCACTGACCGCCCACTTCGACTCAATCAAGAAGAACGGCACACCATTAATGCCCAGCTGGCGCGCCAACTGCTCATCAGCACGCACATCCGCCGCGTAACGGTCGCTCTTCAACACCGCCTCAACCTCGGCAGTATCCAGGCCAATTTCAGAGGCAATATCCAGAATCGACTCGTGATCCTGCACCGAACGGCCCTGCGTAAAGTACGCCAGCTTAAACGCCTCCTGCGCTGCCGACGCCAAACCCTGCTCCGCCGCATAATGAATCACACGGTGCGCATCAAACGTGTTACCGTACCGCGCCTGACGCCAATTGAAATCCAAACCCACCTCGCGGGCACGCTCCGCCAACGACTCCTGGCTCGCAATCGCCTGCTCCAACGGCATCTGATACTTGCCGGCAATCAGCTCAGGCAACGAACCGGCAGGATGCTCCGTAGCCGACGGGTCCAGCTCAAAACTATGCCACACCACCTCAACCTCGTCACGGTGCTCAAACTCGGCGAGCGCCTGCTCCAGGTTACGCTTGCCCACGTAGCAGAAGGGGCACACAATATCGGACCAAATATCAATACGCACGTTATCTATTCCTCTCACACTCGGATGCGGCACACTTCCGCTTGTATGCTCACCTAACACCCCGGCTGCCGTGTTTATTCCCGGGCATTCCCCAGCGTTATTCCCACCGGGTACGGCAAAGCCCCCTCGCGCCGGTTCGCACAGAATCTATGTACAGGAATATCCGTACAGGAACCGGGTCAAGGGGGCTTAGCACACGCGAAATACGCGGCCTTATCGGCGGGCAGCTGTCGGTGTGGTAGTGGCAGTAGCCGCGGGTGCCGTCGTTGCCGCCGGTGCGGTGGTAGCCTGCTGGTTTGCCGCTACCTTATCCTCACGGCGGGTAGTCGGCGTCTGAGTTGGAGCCTCAGTAGTCGGCTCCTGGGAAGGGGTCGGCGCCTCCGTAGTCGCCTCGGGGGAGGGGGTGTTCTCCTCCGGGGTAGGAGTCGGTTCAGGCGCTGCAGCCTTAACCTCTTCCTCGGATGCGTTACCGTAGTAGTCACGAACCGTCACCGCAGTCAGGCCGCGGTCATCGAGTAGACCCTTCACCTTATCGAGGATCGGGATAATCGTCTCGTAGTTCAGGTGACCCAGCACAATCTGTTGCGGTAGCATGTAGCGGATGCAGCGCGTGTAAATCACGCGGGCGCTCGTCTTCGCCTCGTCACCGGTAGTGCCGTTCCACATGACCGGGCGGGTAAAACCAATCTCACCGGCAGCCTTCAGCACCGCATCGTTGTAGCGGCCGTAGGGCGGGCGGAAGTACGGCTTCGACGAGACACCGAACATGCTCATAATCTCGTCTTCGTTACGCTGCAGCTCTTCCTTCACACCCTCAGCATCCAGGGTGGTCAGATCAGCGTGGCTGTAGGTGTGGTTCGCAACCTGAATCTGACCGCTCTGAACCAGCGGACGCAACAATGACACATGCTCCTTAAAACCGGTGTAAGAAGCGTTAATGAAGAACGTCAGGCGAGTATTCGTGCGCTTCGAGAACTCAGCGTAGCCGCGAATCGCCTCCGGGCTTGCGCCGTCATCAACAGTCCACGCAACATACTTACCGTCACCAATGAGGGAGTTGCCGATGCCGGGCCATTCGCGCGGCTTATTAACCGGGTTGCCAGCAGCGGCAACGGTCGGTGAATTCGTGGGTGCGGGGCGAGTAGCAGCAGAGGTCTCGCCGCCAGCCTGATACGGAGTGAAATTACCGGTGGTGCCGTCGTAGTCATTCGACTTCTTCGAGCAGGCAGCAATCAGCGGAAGCATAGCAGTGCCGAGCACAAAAAGTCGGCGGTTAGGCTGTGAGTGGGTCATACTCTCCAGGATAACGCCCCCACCTGCAATGAACGAATCTGAACAGCGAATACACCCTAAATAATGTACACATCACAGCGCGCGCTCAGCACCACAGTATTAATAGGTATAAAAACTACGTATAAGAACACAAGATCCTAAAGCCGCAAGCCGGTAACGCTCCGCTACACTAGTGGGATGGAGAATTTGGGCACTCACGAACTGCGCAACCTTGTGAACGATGCTGCCGACGAGGCAGTCAACATCGGCTACCGTGTTGCAGACCGGCTGCACAGGTGGCGCGAAAAGCGCGCCATCGCCGCCGGTCGCGAGCCTATCCTCGTGCCCACCGAAGGCTACGGACGCGCCGCCTCCGAAGGAAACCCCGGCTGGGTCCGCATCATCGCCCGCGCACTCTACAAGACGGTCAACCTCGAACGCCTGCTGCAGGTCGTAGAAGGCACCCAAGACACCGCCAACCCTATGCGAGGCTGGCGCTCCTTCACCGCAACCGCAATGTCCGATGCGCCCGTCACCATCGTCATCGACGGCACCAAGTACGAGGCGTACACCGACCGCGGCGGCGTGCTCGACGTCAAACTCAGTATCGACCTGGAACCCGGCATGCACGAAGTCATCATGTACGTGCCCGGCTCCCGCGCCGTAGCAACCAGCGTGTATATCGTTCCTGAAAGCCAGAAGCTCGGTGTCATCATGGACGTCGACGACACCGTCATGGTCACCATGCTGCCGCGCCCCCTCGTTGCCGCCTGGAACTCCTTCATCCTCGACGAGCATGCACGCATCCCCACCCCCGGCATGGCGGTCATGACCGACCGTATCCGCCGCAGCCACCCGAATGCGCCGTTCATGTACCTGTCCACCGGCGCCTGGAACATCACCCCGACCCTACGCCGCTTCCTCAGCCGCAACGGCTACCCGCGCGGCACATTCCTGCTCACCGACTGGGGCCCCACCCCCGACCGCTGGTTCCGCTCCGGCACCAACCACAAGGTCGAGTCCCTGCGCCGCCTCGTCGAGGAATTCCCGCAGATGAAGTGGATCCTTGTCGGCGACGACGGGCAGCGCGACCCGTACATCTACAACGGCTTTGCGGTGCGCTACCCGGACAATGTGGCGGCAATCGTCATCCGCAACCTGACCGTGGGGGAGACCATGCTCGCCTCCGGCCGCGTGTGGAGCGACTACCGCGCCGAACAGATGATGCGCTCGCCGCTGTGGATTGAAGCCACCGACGGCGTAACGCTCAGCAAGAAGCTGCGCGATCTGGGCCTGATTGATTTCTAGGCGGCTAGTCTTGTCGGTATGTCTCGCCGGTATGTCTCGTCGGGTTGCTAAAACCAGTGCTGATACCCAGCAAACCCACCGTGAATACTGCTAAATAGCGGTATCTGCGGTAGGTTTTGCCATTCCAGAAGCATTAACCAACTTAAACCCACGACACACCGGCTACTGAAAAAGAGTTAAAAATCTTTTCTACAGCCTTAATCACATAGCTTAAACCCGCTCGAAGGGGGTTAACCCCCGCCTTTAAGAAAGGCCGTTCTGCTTTAAAACCGCGCCGTTCCGCGCAAGAATGGGCGAGAGTTAAGATCTCTTTAAAATCAAGCCCGAATTTGCCGGGTTTTATGCCTCCAAACGCATACATGAGGTTAACTGAACCTCGACTCAGCGGGCCAATGAACCCTTAAAATTCTGCCCCAACTTAAACCCCACCTGTGGATAACCCGGCACACCCCGCGAAAATACGGCGAACTAGCCCCGCGGCAGGGTGTGGATAAGCTGTAGACGCCCCCTCTTAAGTGGGTTCAACTGTGGGTTTATCGAACGAAACACGACCCTCGCACCACATCATCTTGTGGTGAAGAAAAATCTCAACACTACATGTAGTATTAATACTCGGTTCCACCACTACGGCACTTTTAGGCGCACTGCCCCAGCGCAGGAAACCGCCACACCCCACTAGGAGGGGCAGCAGACGGCACAGCGCCCGCCGTGAACAACACGTGGCGAACCACCAACGAAACACGCCAGATTCATTCACGAGATAAGCCCGCCCGAGCGGGAGAAAGTAAGAGGCACTCCCATGGTAGTGACCGTGTACACCAAGCCCCAGTGCGTCCAGTGCAACATGACCTACCGCGCCCTCGACGCGAAGGGTATCAGCTACACCAAGGTTGATATCACCGAAGACGCTCAGGCCCTCGAAATGGTCAAGTCCCTCGGCTACATGCAGGCACCCGTCGTCATCGCAGGCGACGAGCACTGGTCCGGCTTCCAGCCCGACAAGATCAACGCTCTGGCAGCGTAACAACCCTGCCGAAACCCGTACAAACGGAAAATCGGTACGGAACCACACCGGCACACGAGAATAAGGAGTATAAGATGAGTACCGCCCTCACGCCCAACCCCGTCGATGAGCACGCAGAAATCCGGAAGATTCTTCTGGACGCACGCAACGCCTCCGAGGGTCGAGCGACCGAGGTCGAATGCGACGACACAGCGCCACTCATCGTGTACTTCTCCTCCATCTCTGGTAACACCCACAAGTTCGTGGAGAAGATCCGTGCCCGCCGCCTCCGCCTGCCGCTGCGCACCCGCGAAGACACCCTCATTCTTGATGAGCCGTTTGTGCTCATCGTCCCCACCTACGGCAAGCCTGAAGGCGCCGGTAACGTTCCCCCGCAGGTGGTTAAATTCCTGAACGTGGAGCAGAATCGCAACCACATACTCGGTGTGATTGGCGCCGGCAACACCAACTTTGGTCCGCTCTTCGGTATCGCGGCAGACATTGTCGCCAAGAAGTGCGATGTGCCCGTGCTCTTCAAATTTGAGCTCATGGGCACCGATTCAGATGTAGAAAAAGTCAACGAAGGATTGGAAGCATTTTGGACGCAAAACTGCCCTCAGCACTAGAAACTCTCGGTGCGAGCCACAGCGGCAAGAGCGTGCCCGAGAAGTTCAAAGGTATGAGCTACCACGAACTGAACGCACTGCTGAACCTCTACGATGAGAACGGCCAGATTCAGTTCGATGCCGACCGTCAGGCTGCACGTCAGTACTTCCTGCAGCACGTCAACAACAACACCGTCTTCTTCCACGACCTGGAAGAGAAGATTGAGTACCTGATCGAGAACCAGTACTACGAGCCGGAACTCTTCGACAAGTACAACTTCCAGTTCATTAAGAACTTGTTCAAGCGCGCCTACGCCGTGAAGTTCCGCTTCCCGACCTTCCTGGGTGCCTTCAAGTTCTACACCTCCTACGCGCTCAAGACCTTTGACGGTCAGCGCTACCTGGAGCGTTTTGAAGACCGCGTCTGCATGGTCGCACTGCTGCTGGCAGAAGGCAACGAGAAGCTCGCCGAAGACATCGTCGACGAAATCATCTCCGGCCGTTTTCAGCCGGCAACCCCGACCTTCCTCAACGCAGGTAAGAAGCAGCGCGGCGAGCTCGTCTCCTGCTTCCTGCTGCGTATGGAAGACAACATGGAGTCCATCGGTCGCTCCATCAACTCTGCACTGCAGCTCTCCAAGCGCGGCGGCGGCGTGGCATTCGCCCTGACCAACCTGCGCGAGTCCGGTGCGCCCATTAAGAAGATTGAGAACCAGTCCTCGGGCGTTATCCCCGTCATGAAGCTGCTGGAAGACGCCTTCTCCTACGCAAACCAGCTCGGCGCACGTCAGGGTGCCGGTGCCGTGTACCTGCACGCACACCACCCCGACATCTACGCCTTCCTGGACACCAAGCGTGAGAACGCTGACGAGAAGATCCGTATCAAGACCCTCTCCCTGGGCGTTGTCATCCCCGACATCACCTTCGAGCTGGCGAAGAAGAACGAGGACATGTACCTCTTCTCCCCGTACGATGTGGAACGCATCTACGGCGTGCCCTTCTCCGACATCAACGTCTCGGAGCGGTACTACGAAATGGTCGACGATGCGCGCATCACCAAGACCAAGATCAACGCCCGTGAGTTCTTCCAGACCATCGCAGAGATCCAGTTCGAGTCAGGCTACCCGTACGTGATGTTCGAAGACACCGTCAACCGCGCGAACCCCATCGCCGGTAAGATCATCATGTCCAACCTGTGCTCCGAGATCCTGCAGGTTTCTGAGCCGTCCACCTACCACGCTGACCTCGGCTACGAGACCGTCGGTAAGGACATCTCCTGCAACCTCGGTTCGCTGAACATTGCACTGACCATGTACGGCGACGACTTCGGCAAGACCGTGGAAACCGCGATTCGTTCGCTGACCTCCGTCTCCGACCAGTCCGACATCCGATCCGTACCCTCCATCGAGCGCGGCAACAACATGAGCCACGCCGTGGGTCTGGGCCAGATGAACCTGCACGGCTACCTGGCACGCGAGCACGTCTACTACGGTTCCGAAGAAGCACTGGACTTCACCAACATGTACTTCTACACCGTCGCCTACCACGCAATCCGCGCCTCCATGCAGATTGCTAAGGAACGTGGTGAGCGTTTCGAGGGCTTCGAGAACTCGAAGTACGCATCCGGTGAGTTCTTCGCAAAGTACATTGAGAAGGAATGGGCACCGCAGACTGAGCGTACCCGCGAACTGTTCGCTAAGCACCACATCCCCACCCGTGAAGAGTGGATTCAGCTGGCTGCTGACGTGGCACAGTACGGCATGTACAACCAGAACCTGCAGGCTGTTCCGCCGACCGGCTCCATCTCCTACATCAACGGTTCGACCTCTTCGATTCACCCGATCGCTTCGAAGATTGAGATCCGCAAGGAAGGCAAGCTCGGCCGCGTCTACTACCCGG
>ERZ772999.1004-NODE-1004-length-17115-cov-7.376026_pt1 | contig 17115 bp, 13 predicted proteins | sample MGYA00511467_ERZ772999 | MGnify/ENA primary metagenome ERZ772999 (study PRJEB29015, sample SAMEA2738064) | human oral metagenome | biome: human oral; feature: human-associated habitat; material: saliva | place: China | collected 2218 ... | reverse complement strand
CAAGCCCTTAGGCTTGGTCTTTTGGCAGAGCAGGGTTAAAGTGCATAGCGCTTTAACCCTGTTTAATGGATCACGCCGTTTTGCAACCCCTTAGGGTTGGTCTTTCAAGATTTGCTGCGTATATGTATTGGGGTGTTTTTGAGAGACCAACCCTACGGGGTTGTCATTGAGCCCTTGATTCGTGGCAGGGTTGACGTAGAACGTCGACCCTGCCCTGGCAAAAGACTAACTCGGATGGGGTTATCGGCGGAGTAAATTGGGTGAAAGTTGCGTGAAGTTGGACGAGTTATTGATATTTTTATTGTAGTGAGGCTTAAAATATGAGTATTTGCGGGCGAAATGCGACGGGAAAGATGCAAATATAGGTAAGGTATTGTCTTTTTTATACGTATTAGAGCGGTAGGGGTGGGGCGTTTACGGTTAAATTGGGGTTCGCAGGGCTTCATTTTCAAGCTCAATAGTGTCATTTTTAGAGTTGGGCGTGGTGTTCATTATCTTATTTATTGATGAAATTGTGAGGATAGAATAGGTGTTTGCGCAAAAAAATAGTTGCACTAATGGGCATTATATAATATGTTGCGATTGTTTGCGAAGCAATTGTTATGAAGGCACAAGCGCATGACCTTTTGACCGGAAATCTTGTTGGTATAGTTACTAAATGGTAGTTTTGAACATTCCTGACAAATAGCTTGAAATCAATCAAAATACGAACAAAATCGCATTTTTTACATTCAGGAATGATTGCGTGTCCATTTTTTTGTATTTTTGTCATCCGCAAAAGACGAATAATATGCGGATGCTCGACGAATTTGCGTCGAAAAAATGAAAATAATACATTGGTGAATATCTCTTAGACCGGTTTGCGGGAACTTGGCTAATAACAAAGGATGAAGAATTGACCGCGAGGCATTTCTTTCAATGCAGATAAAGCGTCAACATACCATAAATTGTGATTGAATCATAAGACAATAAAGCGTAAGTCTCCTTTCGAGCCAAAGTGGAGTATACATTGCCGAAAAAGAGATAAGCACCTTTCATCAAAAGAAAGCGAATACAGACCGGTAGTCAGTATATTAATTAACAAAATACTTAACCTTAAGACCCGAGCCTTCGATACGGCCTTGCTCCGAAAGGGGATTCAACAGGGAGGCACTATTATTATGAGAAATAATTTACTTCAAAGAGTTTGCGCGGCGATCGTCGTGCTATTCATCGCTATGTGTGCCATACCGACAACGGCGCAGGCGCAGACGGCGTATGAACTTTGGGTTTGCGGCACGCAAGTGACGTCGGCCAATTGCGGTGACCTCTCCGTGGTAGAGGGTGTGAGCGGAAAGGTTAGCTATAACCCCGATACAAAGGTGCTTATGCTGCAAGATGCCACCATCAAGACCGAAGGCAAACTCTTGTTTAAGTCGAATATAGATGGCCTGACGATGCAGGTTGTTGGCACAAATAGTTTGGAGACTGACAAGGCCGTATTCTGGTTCACAGCGCCCTTGACGATTATGGGTGGTGGCGTATTGAACATGTTGAGTACGGACAACTGCACGCTCTATGCCAGAGGAACCAACCTTACGATCGAAGATTGCACGATCAATGCCGAAGGTAAAGAATTTGGCTTTGCCGGAAACAATGGCACGAACGAGACACTTACGATTAAAAATGCTTCGATTTCAGTAGAAGGCAAGAAGTATGGCACGATCGTAGACTTTGCCGAACTTAACCTTATCGGTTGCGCTATTACGCAGCCGGCCGGCGCCGCTTTCGATGCGGAAGTGCACGCAGTAGCTATTGATGGTAATCCTGTAAAGACTAAAATTGTCATTACGAAGGGTGGAACGGGCATCGCAATGCCTACCCTCAATCCGGCGGCCAAGCAAGGCGTGTATTCACTCAGCGGCGTGAAGTTTAACGGCGAGGTGAATAATCTGCCGAAGGGTATTTACGTCATCAACGGCAAGAAAGTCGTGAAGAAATAAAAGCATAGCGTGGTCGCTCGTCGACCACCATTTCGTGCGAACAAAGCCTTCCGCCCCTCACAAAGTAGGGCGTGGAAGGCTTTTATTATGAGTTTGAGACACATATAATAAGGAATCGCCGCAAAAAGTCCCGCCTTTGCACCGTAAGGTTAAGCACATTCGTGTATGCCCTTTGTGCCGACTGCGCGACAACTTCGTTTTGCCCGCCCTGCGGCCATTTCTGCGCTTTTCGGCCTTTGGTGTCGTGGCGCGTATCGCCCTCTATGCCGCCCTATAAATCCGCCCACGAGTAAAGAAAACGCTAATTTTCCGCTTCTTGCTTTCTCCAAGTCGGCGGTATTTCGTATTTTTGTATGTTTTTATAACGAAAGAAATATCCGATGGAAGGAAACCAAAACAAGAGTAGCAATTATTCCGCTAGTAATATTCAGGTACTCGAAGGCTTAGAAGCAGTCAGGAAACGCCCGGCCATGTACATTGGCGACATTAGTGACAAAGGTCTGCACCACTTAGTCTATGAGACGGTCGACAACTCTATAGATGAGGCGTTGGCAGGCTACTGTACACACATAGAAGTCACGATTTGCACGGACAATTCAATCATTGTGCAAGACAATGGTCGCGGTATCCCCGTAGATATGCACCCGAAAGAGCACCGAAGTGCGTTGGAAGTGGTGATGACCGTACTTCACGCCGGCGGTAAGTTTGATAAAGGCTCTTACAAGGTCTCCGGCGGTCTGCACGGTGTCGGCGTTTCTTGCGTAAACGCCCTGTCTAAGCATATGACGTCGCAAGTTTTTCGCGACGGAAAGATTTATCAGCAAGAATATGAGCAAGGCAAGCCGCTCTATCCCGTAAAGGTAGTTGGCGAAACCCAACTTCGCGGTACAAAGCAGCAATTTTGGCCCGACGATACCGTCTTCACGACGACCATATATAATTATGACACGCTGGCTACCCGTATGCGCGAACTCGCCTTCCTGAATGCCGGCCTGAAGATCACGCTTACAGATCTTCGCCCCGATGAAGAAGGCAACACGAAGCAGGAAGAATTCTACTCCGAGCAAGGTCTGCGTGAATTTGTTCGCTATATCGACTCCAGCAGGACGCATCTTTTTAACGACGTGATCTATATCAGCACCAACAAGGCTGATATACCTATCGAAGTGGCCATTATGTACAACACTTCGTACTCGGAAAACGTCCACTCCTACGTTAATAACATCAACACGATCGAGGGTGGTACCCACTTAATCGGTTTCCGCCAAGCCATCACTCGCGTCTTGAAGAAATATGCCGAACAAACGGCTGCCAAGCAAATAGAAAAGGCAAAAATAGAGATTTCCGGCGAAGACTTCCGCGAAGGGTTGACCGCCGTAATCTCTGTAAAAGTATCCGAACCTCAGTTTGAAGGTCAGACGAAGACGCGTTTGGGTAATACGGAAGTAACCGGTGCGGTGAACCAAGCCGTGGGCGAGGCGCTCACCAACTATCTTGAGGAGCATCCGAAAGAGGCTAAACTCATCGTCGACAAGGTGATTCTCGCAGCAACGGCGCGTATCGCAGCCCGCAAGGCGCGTGAGAGTGTGCAACGTAAGAATCCGATGTCCGGCGGCGGACTCCCCGGCAAGTTGGCCGATTGCTCGAGCAAGGATGCCGCAGTCTGCGAACTCTTCCTCGTGGAGGGCGACTCCGCAGGCGGATCTGCCAAGCAGGCACGTAGTCGTACGACGCAGGCCATCCTGCCTTTGCGCGGTAAAATTCTGAATGTCGAGAAGGCCATGTGGCACAAAGCTTTCGAGAGCGACGAAGTTAACAACATCATTCAAGCCCTCGGCGTACGCTTTGGTTTGGATGAAGACTCCAAAGAAGCCAACATCGAAAAGTTGCGCTACCATAAGATCATCATTATGGCCGATGCCGACGTCGACGGACAGCATATTGCGACGCTCATTATGACGCTTTTCTATCGCTATATGCCGCAAATCATTGAGGATGGCTATCTCTATATCGCTATGCCGCCCCTCTACCGCTGTCGCGCTAAGAAAGGACACGCCGAAGAATACTGCTACAACGAAACCGCGCGCTTGCGCTTCATCGAGCAGTATGGCGACGGATCAGAAGATAACATCACGACGCAACGCTATAAAGGTTTGGGTGAAATGAATCCCGAACAATTGTGGGAAACCACGATGAATCCGGAGACGCGCCTCTTAAAGCAAGTCACCTTAGAAAGCGCTACCAATGCCGACTACACATTCTCGATGCTTATGGGTGAGGATGTGGGACCGCGCCGTGAGTTTATCGAAAAGAATGCCACATATGCGAACATTGACGCATAAGGCTGGCAAATTCTGCGGCAAAATGCTATAAATTTTCACTCAAAATTTTGAGATATGAAATCTAAAGTTTAACTTTGTCGCTGAATACAAATAATAAGAGGTATTCAATTACACTCATTTATTATAGGTATTTATCATCTCCAATGGCTGAAAGCTCGTGTGTGAATACCGGCTGAAGCACTTCAAACTTACAATAATACCATTATGGGGCCGCCCGGATGAGAAATCCCGACGGCCCTGCACGTCCTCTATACGTAGTTGTCGCCCGGCGCTTGCTGCCGGCGCCGAACGAGGCTTGGTGGCGAATGGTTGCATCCCCCTTTTCGCTTTCCACCGTTAAGTCAGTGCTCGCTTTGACGCGCCCCCGGCTGCCAAAGTGTACTTGCACGTGGCGCCGATCATAGTGAAGGTTTGCCCCATCCTGTTACTTCCGCAAGTTCTCACATCTCTTTTTCGCGGCCAAAGCTTTTGCTTTGGCTTTTCTCTTCCCATTTTTTTCTCACCCAATGTTAGTTTTCGAGTGCTGACGGGCCAACTATGGCGGAGCTTTGCACCTATTGCGCGCCGGATGTTTACCGCATGCAGAAGTAGCCCGTAGGCCACAATAAGCATCGATATTATAACGTTCAGCTGTGGAAAACGCACTCGTACCGTTGGTCGCCATACGCGCAAGTTCTGCTTACGCTTTTTTTCTTTGTGATGAAACGGACGTACCATGGTGAGCGTACGTCAGTACGCTCACCATGAACAGAGAGTACGCTCACGATGAGAAAACGCCGGAGCCAAGGTTGAGGCGCAAACAAAGCGTCCTGCTTCGCGAAATATGGCGGAGGAGGACGTAAAAAATCAAGTGACGATGGCAAGAATAAAGCCCGCTGGAGGCGTAATAAGACTTGTTCTTTAGACGCGCCGATATTGCGTATCGAAATCTAAGCGGAAGCGATCGCCGCGCACGCCTTTCGGAATGCGTATGCCGCAGGAGACGATGAGGCTCACGCGGGCTTGGCGCGGCAAGTGGAGCACGCGTTTCACACGGTGGGCATCGAAACCTTCAACGGGGCAGGTGTCGTAGCCTTGTTCGGCCATGCCGAGTATAAAACTTTGCGCTACGAGGCCGCAACTCTTATGCATTACGCCGAGCATATCGTTTTCGCTGATCGAGCGGGGGACGGCGCGAAACAGACCGGCTATGCTCATAAGCGTTTCACGTAAGAGGCCAAACAAGCCCAGACAGCGGCCGTAGAGGAAGGGAACGAGGCGCGTATAATATTGCGTGATCAAGTTCATATATTTGGCATGCTTCTCAGCCGGATAGTTGCGCGCTACGTTTTCGCGCTCAAAGTCGAGAATGGCCTTGGCGTGAGCCTTGACTAAATCAGGGCGGATGAGAAAAACAACCAATTCATCGGCCGACGTAATCGTTGTTTGGTCAAAGCAGGCAGGGCCTAATTGGCGGATTGTTTCCTTGTCGGTCACGTGAACAACCTCCCACAATTGGAGATTCGAGCTTGTCGGCGCCAAACTTGCTGCTTCGAGGCAGGCTTTTACTTTTTTGGGGTCCAAACTTTTGGTGGTGTCATAATTTCTGACGGCCCGTCGAAATTCCAAGAGTTCTTTTACTGTTGCCATCTCTTCTTTCGTTTTGTGTTTGTTATATGTGTTCTGTCGCAAATCAGACTTTGTGGATCGACGGTTTAGCGCCGGTTAGGTACACACGGCGTGAGCGCCCGCCACAGAGCATTGATCCGATTGCTCTGTGCGATGAAAGCGGGTGGAAAGGTAGATAAATCGTTCGATTCTTGCCCATTTCATCGCTGAAAATCTGTTTTCAAAGGTGTAGAAGTCGAGGCTTTGCTCTCTCGAGTTGGGCATTCGTTTGCTTTGAAAGCCCTTAAATGACGAAAAACTTTGCACAGCCGTTTGCCGACTCTGCAAAGTTTCCCATCATATTAATTGTGCGTGCTGCTTACTTCTCTCTGACCGTCACGACTTCCTCAGCTTCGTATTGGCTGTCGACCTTTACGAGATAAATGGGGCGAATCGTGAAAGAGCGAGCCTTACCTTGTCGCACCTTATAGTAAAGCGTTATGCGATCCCCGCGCTTGATGAGGCGCTGAGGTAAGATTTGCGTATCGTATTTCGTCTCCGGAAGCACTAAAGCTATGACAAACTGCTCGCCAAAGTCGACCTTTGTCGGCTCTCCGTTCTTCCCCATGTAAGCCGATTCGCCGAAATAGCGCTCAAAAGTGTCTTCTGAAGTGATCTTTGTCGGCGGTGTATTGCCGGCATTATTAGCATAGAAATAATTGTGCAACTCTTTGTGAGGCAGAGGTCCATCATACGCCAGCGGCGTTGTGGCATTGCAACTCACCAGTAGGGCCAAAACGGCGAAAAAGCCGCATAAAGTTTTCAGTGAACGTTTCATAATCATATATCTGTCTTGTATTGTTCTTGCATAATCGCAGATGGTTGCAAAGATACGCAGAAAGCCGCCGCGCGAATTTTAATAAGCTCCAAAAAAGCCAAAGGCTTGTTGCATCCTTGGTGTGATTTGAACCGTGGCGTATGTGACTTTATCTTTCAAAAGCGGATTTTTTCGGCCAATAATCTGCCTTTCGTGGCCGTAAAAGTCCCTGTTTTTCGTCTTAAAAGTACGTTTTCATCGCGCCAAACCCTTACTGACGGCAATCGTTACCTGAATTTATATCGCGCTCCGCCAATTTTTCGCGTAAAAATCAGCGAAATCTTATGCTCAAATACTACTTATGTAAGAAAAATATGGCTCTTAATATTTTTTCTTGCGTAACAAATTGCGCGAAAAACTGCAAAAAATAGCGCTAAACAAAGTTTGATTCTTCCGAAGATGTGCTGTGCGGTAAATTTGTTTGATTACTTTTTGTCCTTCTTTTGATAAGATATACAAAAGTCCCCATGTCGTTTCCTAAACAATAGGTTGTCAGAATACCCAAAAAGCCCTAATTTTGCATTGTGAAGAAGTTGGTATCCCTTCTTTTAGCGTTTATTTGTCTACAAGCAACTGCGCAGTTGTCGCTTGGCGCTTTTCGCCTAAGCGACCAAAGCAGTTGGAATTCATTGTCGGACGAGCGACTCGAGGAGTTGAGCTTAGACTTCCTATTGGTGAAGGATATGCCCGATAGCGCTTTGCTTGTTGACCGCTTACTCACAAGTAGGCTGGAGCAGCGCAACCCGAAGACTTTTTTGCATCGCCGCATGCTCGCGTTAAGCCTAAACCGAATGGCTTACCTCTATAGTTTCTCCTTTTTTAATTATAAGCAGGCCTTCGAAGCTTTGCACGAGGCCGATACCATCTGCAACGATCCCGATGTGCGGCCGTTTATTGACCTCAATATTGGGCACGTTTTCAGTCTTTATTCCCAGTGTTATCCGACGTCAAACAACTTCCGGACGGTGAGATACTTCTACAAGAAGGCCTTTATCGAATCGGCGCAGATGGGAAACTATACCAATATGATTTCGGCCTTTGTAAATTTTTGGAACTTAGGCTTTGACGATGTTAACATCAAAGACTTTTCGCACGAAACTGCCCTTTTTCGACAGATCAAAATACCAGCTTCTGAGCCTTACTACGATTATGCCACCGCCGTCTTGCGTGCCATCGACTTGGTTAAGGTTAAAAAGTATACCGCTGCTGCTGCCGAGTTGCAAAAGAAGATGTTGAGCCATCCGACTACAACGATGGACGTGCGCATTACTTGTTCTACAGCTTGGAGTATGGCTTGCATTTACAAATTGGCTCAAATGCCCGATTCCGTTTACAAATATGCCAGCATATTAGACTATTATGGACGCGAAAAAGGCTTGCAAGATCTGCGCTTTGATGCGGCTATTTTGCTTCACTATTATTATCTGGCTACCGGTAACAAGGAAAAAGCCGATGCTTATTACCAATCTTACTTGCAATTTCGCAATTCCTTCTTTGGCGGTCTGGATATAGAGACCTATCGCGATGGCTTTCTCGCCCCGAAGGCAAATGATATACTCCCCGCACGTAAGCCTGTACAAGCCGAAGCCCGCTTTACGCAAAATCAAACCCTGATGATGATCTTCGGCGGTTTGGTCCTGCTCGCGCTGGGTGGCTACCTCATGCGCCGCTATTTGTATCACAAAAACGAACATCTGCGTTTTAAGCTCGAACTGCCCGATGCGCTAACCCCCAAGGCTGAGCCGGCGCCCGTAAAGAGCCTCTTAGAAGATAATGAAAAAGATCTTTTGCAAGCGAAAATTAAGAAAGTGCTCACCGATGAGCAGGAAATCTGCCGGGAAGACTTTTCCATTGATCGCTTGGCTAAGCTCTGCGAAGCCACACCAAAGGACGTTTCGCAGGTGATTAACGAAAGAATGGGCTGCTCGTTTGTGTTGCTTTTAAGCGAGTATCGAATTAAAGAAGCTTGCCGTCGGCTTGACGATGAAGAAAACTTTGGGCGGCTCACGCTGGAAGCCATCGGTCGTAGCGTGGGCTTCAAAGCGCGTGAAAGCTTCTCCAGGGCTTTTAAACGTGTGACCGGAGTCTCTCCATCCGTCTATCAGCGTCGCGTTTCTGAAAAGCAGTCTTAAACTACTTTTTCTCAAATATTTAACCCTATATTTGAGGTGCTTTCCACTACCCGTTTGACTTTGTGAATTGTGACTTCGCGTGTTGAAGTCACAGGTCAAGCCCGTAGAAATTTGTTGCCATATTACTTTCCTTACTACTTTTGCACCGGTATCAATGAAGCGCCCTTGAGTGGCCGGTACGAACCGGCTGTTCAGTGACTCTCCTTTGTAGACCAAGAAAGCGGTAAGCCTTGTGGTGTGAGACCCACGCTGCGTCAAAAAAACTTCTCCGATAGCGTTAATCGTAAAAGACTGCTGAGAAAGAAGATTAGGCAAAAGCCCTTTCCGCCGAATGCTTGCGCTAAAGCGCTTGACCTGTTTCGGCCATTCCTTTTGGCTCATCAACATTATCCGTTGCCCGTGAGGGTCATGATGAATGTGAAGTTATAAAGACGAGGCGTCGTGTTTGTTATGTTTTAGATTGGACGGTTTTTCTATAGACATATTTGACCCCAGACGGCATAACAGTACGCTTCACGGCGTTTAAGAGCACTTTTCCAACTCTCTCGTGTGTGTCGGCATTCCCGACACACACTCTTTTTATCAACCCCTCTCACTTTAGCTTTGGCGTTTGTTCGGTTCCGTCCCATGATTTAACGCTGCCGTTACGCGTAGAGACAAGCCGGTTCGATGCAGGTCTCCGCACGCAGGGGTTTTCAATGTGACAGCGCCAGATTTTGCCCATTTCATCGCAGATCACCTCCCTTCTTTCTTATTTTTTCGTGGATTGATATGCGAGTGCGGCTCACATGCAGCCTTTCCTCTTCAGTTACGCCGCAGTTGCCTTTCCTTAAAGCATCGATAGCCGGGTGTAGAAGTCGCAATACGCACAGAAGTATAGACAAATGATCGGCGCTGTGCCTCTTTCGTTTAGTCGTAATAAAGTTTTTCTTTGCCTAACTGCTCTTGAGGAGTGGCTTCGTATGGTTGTTACTATGGTTTGCTGCCGCCAAACTATCGTTTGCTCTTGCCAAACGTATGTTTGCTGCCGGCAAACTATAGTTTGCCTTGGCCAAACGAAAGTGGCCCTTGGCTTTGTCTTTGCAAATTCGACCGGACGTGCAATTTTTGGCGGTTTCATCGCATATTTTCGGTGTTTCTACTCCCACATTCCGCATTTTCCGAATGGCGATCTTCAATATTGTCGTACATATATAAAAGAGGCTTTCTTAAAGAAGAAGGCGAAAAAATGAAAATTTGCTCAATACGTGATTAAAAAACTATCATTATTTTGTCTGTACAAAAACTTATGTGTATGTTTGCGGCATTAATATTAATATTCTATGAAGAATCTAAAATTAGAATCGGGCATTCTAGCCGTAGGCTTAGTGTTCCTCGGCCTCTTCCTCTATTTCGGATTAGGCAACGTGATGGTAAAAGACAGAATCGTGTCAGTGAGAGGCTTAGCGGAGCGCGAGGTGCAAGCCGATCACGTTATTTGGCCGTTGGTCTACGAAACAACGTCGGACAATTTGCAAGAGGCGATGTCGGATATCAATCGTGGGAATAACAAGATTCGACAATGGCTTATTAAGCATGGCGTAAAGCCGGCTGATATCTCGATGGGCGCGCCGCAGATCAACGACCGAGCAACGCAATATGACGGCGACTATAGAGGATTGCGCTATAAAGCTTCGTGTACGACCACCGTGTCGACCAGCAACGTGGCTCTCGTTCGCCAATTACTACCGCAATTGGGTCAACTCGTGGAAATGGGTGTGGCCATTGCTGCCGCCGACTATGATTCGCAAGTGCAATATGAATTTACAAGTCTCAATAAGATCAAACCTCAAATGATCGAAGAGGCGACCAAGAACGCGCGCATCGCCGGCGAGAAATTTGCCCGCGATTCGAATAGCAAGCTCGGTAAAATCAAGAATGCAACGCAGGGTCTCTTTGATATTACTGATCGCGACGATGCTACGCCTTATATCAAGGAAGTGCGCGTAGTAACATCTGTCGACTATTATCTAACCGAATAAGATCATCGATTCCATCGTATAGGCCATAGGCCGCGGGTGGTCACGTAGAAGAAGCACGCCGAACAGTCGGAAGTCTCCGACTTTCGGCGTGTGATCGTTTCAAGAAGAAAGCAAATAGGTGAGAATCAGAAATTTTTCAGTGGGTTTTCTTTGCTTATCGGCCGTTTTGTACTACCTTTGCGGCGCACAACGGAACAAAAAAAGCTAACGGAGCCCCTTAACGGAACGAGGATGAGTTGCCGAAAGCAGAGGAGAAAGGATTCCCGCAATAAAGATGCGCAGGAGTTCTTTCGGTTTTTTCTGTTACTTATTGAAAATTAATACGGTCAGATATATTATGGCTTACATGACACAAGAGGGCTACGACAAAATGGTGGCCCGTCTCCATCATATGGAGGCAGTAGAGCGTCCGGCAGCTTCGGCGGCCATTGCTGAAGCGCGCGATAAGGGCGACTTGTCGGAAAACAGTGAGTATGACGCCGCTAAAGAGGCGCAGGGTATGCTCGAAATGAAGATTAGTCAACTCAAAGAGGCGATTGCCACGGCGAAAATCATTGATACCAGCAAGCTCAACAATGAGACGGTGCAGATTCTCTCAACCGTAGTGATGAAAAATCTGAAGACGGGTATGGTGATGACGTATACCATCGTGAGCGAGAGTGAGGCTAACATTCGCGATGGCAAGATTTCGTCGCAGACGCCTATTGCTCAGGGCTTGCTCGGGCATAAGGTGGGCGACGTAGTGGAGGTGAAGATCCCGCAAGGACTGATTCAGCTCGAAATACAAAGCATTTCGCTTTAAAAAAGCTATTTTTGCTGCGGCGCTACAGATTGCTTGTGCGCCGCTTTTTTATTATCCCCTAAAAAATAAGCTTTATGACGCTCTTTTCAAAAATCATTAACGGCGAGATTCCGAGTTTCAAATGCGCCGAAAACGAGCATTTTTATGCATTTCTTGATATTAGTCCGGTGCGCCGTGGACATACACTGGTTGTTCCCAAGCGCGAAGTAGATTATTTCTTTGACCTGACAGATGAAGAATTGGCCGAGATGATCGTCTTTGCCAAGAAAGTGGCGCGTGCTATTAAGGATGTCTTCCCTTGTCGCAAGGTGGGTATGGCCGTATTGGGCTTGGAGGTGAACCACGCGCACGTGCATCTTATTCCGCTCGAGAACGAGGGCGATATGGACTTTCACAAGCCGAAGCTGCAATTGACTAACGCAGAAATGAGCAGTATTGCGGATAAAATTCTTATTGCTTACACCGCCGAAGAATAGTAGGCAATAGCGCTGCGCCGCGCATCGCTCATCGTCTCCACGACTCCGCACGGCATCGACCCACGCACACATTATATAATATAGGGCTGCCGGCATAGTGGCGCCGGTTTGCGGCAGAAGGGCGCCGGTGTAAAGGTCATATAATAGCGTTTTCCCCACCGCAACTCAATGGTTGCGGTGGGGAAAATGGTATTTAGCGGCACACAACTACATTTTGCGCCCTTGATAATAGGAGTTCCACGTGTCTTCAGCGTAGCCTCCGCCCCGATAATGGAAGTTTGAAGTCGAAGCCCCCTCTACTTTGCGGCCGCGATAATAGACATTCCACGAATCCATCGCGTAGAAACCGCCAACAAGGCTGAAGTTGGTCGACGAAGCACCTTTAATCTTCTTGCCTTCAAAGTAGACGTTCCAGTCATCTTTTGCGTAACCCTTGCCCACATATTGAAAACTTTGCGCCGAAGCCCCTTCGAGTTTAGCGCCACGATAGAGCACGACGTTTTCCATCCGCACATAGCCACCCTGACTATATCCACCGCCATAAAATTGGTTGTATGTGGCCTCGTCAATATCTTCGTCTGATGCGCCCATCGTAGGGTCGAGTATGATTGTCGGCGCTTCCGTCACGAGGCGAAAGCTCGACGGATCTACATACTCTAAAATCTTCCCGAAAAGAAAGACGTAGCGATCATCTTTCCCGTAGCCATAACCCAATTCGCGGAAGTAGCGCGGGTTGGCTTCGCGCAAAGGTTGCCCCCGATAAAAGACGCCGTTGCGCGTAATGGTATAATCGCGATAATAGTTTTGCGCGTGCCCTTCTGTGCAGCACAATGTAGCGAATAGTAAGCTGCAAAAGCTCACAAGAATTGTTCGTTTATATCTCTTCATCGTGTTCAATTTGTATTTCATTTAAAGCAAAAGTATGAATTCTTTCTTACTTGTTGACGGGCAACAAAGACAAATGTTAAACTAAAAATACCTAAAACACCCAAGATTAAACCTTTTCCTTCTTTTGCCGCCTGAAAAGCCACCTTCACCAAAGGCAAAGTTTCCGTTTATCACAAAGTAGTGGCGTCGCGTTTACGATTCAGCGTTTTATCATAGTTGTTTGCCCCTCTGATTTACTTCAAAAATGCCTCACCACAGAATTTTAAGCTCAAATCTTTGGTCATTCAGCTTGAAGACACTACCTTTGCACAACCATAATTGCGATCCTTGCTCTAAAGCGATATGTTTTAGCTTAAAGGGCAAACGCCGCATACCGGACTTGTAGCTCAGTTGGTTAGAGCAACAGACTCATAATCTGGAGGTCATAGGTTCAAGCCCTATCTGGTCCACAACTGAAAATCAAGCACTTGCGAATTTATTGCAAGTGCTTTTTCTTTTAAAGGTGATCTTTAGGTGACCTTTAAAAGAAAACTCTTCATCCGTACCCTTTTGAAATTTCGGGAAATGATATATGAATGACAGAGATTTCATGACGAAGCTTTTCTGCTATTACAACGAAATAACACTCGTATTATTTGTAAATAACTTGGGCTTACGGACTATTGTATATGAGTTGTCAAGAGATGAGTCGTTTGAGAAAATGCAGTGTCCTAGAATTAGTTGACAACTTTGATTCTTAATTTAATTCTACTTTGACAAGATCATTTTCTAAGTTCAAATACGCTTGTCGTAGTTTTTCTTAAATCCATAATCAGTTGACAGTTGCCTTCTGGTTGCAAAATTAGCCCTTATTTTCTGTTTATGCTTGTTTCTGCCGCCTTCATTTATTTAGGTTTTATATTGAAGGTAGCTATGTCTTCAGCCTGCAGACTTCTTTTTTGGAGGGAGCATCCTCGTCTGCAAAGGCACGTACATAGGCTGTTAGAGCAGAAGAGTTTATTGTTCAGGTCGAGTCCGATGGTAAACTTTTCTACATATTTGCGTCTACATTCTTCTAATATAGTAACTCCAAATCCATCTTTTATGTTGCGCTTTAGTCCCTTAGCGTAGGTTAGCTATAAGGTCTTATTTTTGTATAACTTCGCCTCATAGTTAACCCCATTGGGGTCGGTCTTTAAAAAAAGCGCGAAACTGTATCAACATAAAAACGAAAAGAAAGTAAACCGCTAATTCTCTTTCTGATAAATAAGACAGTCTGAACTGTTTGAATTCATTCCATCCAGACTATGCCATAAGGTTAGCTTATTTCCATCTATTTTATAGTAATGTTCGTATGTCCAATTAGATAATTTTATACCCAAACCCTTTACAAATACAAATAAATGGCAATTATTTTCTGTATAAAAAACTCTCTTTTTCCCTCCCGGTACGAAATCATAACCGATAATGTTCCCATTAGACATAAAAATGAGTTGTTTGTTTTCTGAACTATTGGCGTTTATTTGCTTCCAAGTACCCAGCAAACGAGAATCTATTTCTTTCTTTGTTAGATCCGGCTCTTTTTCTTCGCACGAAGCTATTGAAAACAATAAAACAGTGCAACAAAGTAGCCAAGATAAAAGTCGTAAATGTTTCATATCAAAGAATTTTGTATTTAACATAGGTTTTGTTTTATAGTCAACAGCTGCAGATGTACTTATTTCCTTACCATACTATTTTATGATTATCTTTTTTGTGTAAATCAATTTGCCTTGCTTTGTCAAAGTGCAGACGTATATGCCCTTTGAAAAGTGAGGTGTTTCGATGCACTTTGTTGTAACCGGGGAAGAGAGAATCTTCAGTCCGCATACATTCAAGATATCAATATGGTCGCAGTTCGCTATGGAACTCAACTCTATCGAGCCGTTATGGTATGCCATGCGGATAGTCTGCTTGTATTCAATATCGTCAATACCGGTTTCTCTGGGATTGATGACGGGACGAATGGGGAGACCGATTGTTCTCATGCTAGATCTTCTGCCAACACTGCCTGAGTCGTAATCAATTTCCTTGGCTTCTGAAATATGATCATCATGATCTCCTTCTGCTCTATGAAGCGTTCCGGTCCAACAATATCCTTTCCAATTCTGGTTACGATATGTTGTCCCTTGATATGTAGCAGCGTATCCGGCAGCAGGAAGAAACAGGGTGTTTTCATTTGCACCATAATGGAAGCGTCTGCCCCAAATGCCGTCCACTTCCTCCCATTTATTCCAGCAGAGTCTCACGAGTTCCCCTACCTCCTCAAAAGTAGGCAGGCGCCATCGTCCGCCCCATTTTACCCTTGCGGCATCGTATTCCGTCCCGCATATATCTTCTCCGATATTCGTGCATAACATATAATAGGCAACTCCGGGAATCTCTTTGTATCCTTCAAAGAATTTGTAATTCTCATCGGTGTATTCCTCTTTCGGCTCTGTCTCTCCCCACGCGAAGTAATCGCCGAAGTCTGTAGAAGATGTTGCACCAATATTGCAGGTTGCCCATAAAGTTCCGCTAGGCAATCCCATATCCACATATTCATGACCATCTATGACGTTTGTCTGCGCGTAAGAGGTTGAGATAAATATGGTACTTAGAATAAATGATAGATAAGATCTCATATCGTAATAAATTATTTATTGTACATTGTCAGACTAAAGTTCACAACTGCAAATATAGTTGTTTGATTGATATTTCATCATTTTATTTTGATATATTCTATTCTTTCTGACTTTTACTTTCCGGTTCTAGACGGTCTTCTGCTCCACTTTGAGGATCAAGTCAAGCCTAAACTCTCCGAGGTAATTTTAAAAGACCAACCCTAAGGGGTTGCAAAACGGCGTACCCCATTAAACAGGGTTAAAGCACTACGCACTTTAACCCTGCTCTACCAAAAGACCAAGCCTAAGGGCTTGTTTGCATGTATTTTTCCCGTACACCCATATAAACTCGCAACGGAATATGACCGATATTCCGCCTAAAATCACATAATCCTCGCGCATTCTCACCCGCCGATAACCCCATCGGGGTTAGTCTCTTGGTAGGGCAGGGTTGACGCATAGCGTCAACCCTGCATCAGCAAGTAATAAAAATGACAACCCCTTAGGGTTGGTCTCTCAAAAACACGCGCAAATGCATCAATACAAAAACAAAATTATTCAAAAAAACCGCGATTTCATCGCATATTCGGCTATAAAAATGCCGAATAAACCACCCTGCCACAACCCACTGCTCACCTCCGCCAAACTTTCACCTATGATCGGAAAAATTCTCCTATAAGACAATTTTAATTGGCCTATAAGAAACTTCAAACTTTCACCTAAGAAACTTTTTCCGATCATAGGTGAAAGTTTCAACAATCCCTATCCCTGCACCACCGAAAAACGGCCCATTTTTGTCAAAGTACGAAAAAACCGCGCTTTCATCGGTTGAAAACGCGGCCTTTGCTAAATGTATTTTTTTGCCGGCACTAAGCTGTGCCTTAATCCTCACCTACTTCGCATTCCGGATATCGTCCTGCGCACCGAAGATTAAGTTGCGCTTGTCGAGAGCCATACGCATCGTACTGCTTTTCGTAAACCTCACGCTCACGCGCTTAATGAGATTTGCGCCTTTTTCCTTTGCCTCTTTCGCCGTCGACGCGCCCTCGCCGTGCATTGTCAGGCGAAAAGAACCGAGATCTCCTAAGCGAACGGAATTACCATCGGAGAGTGTTTGGAGAATCTCATATTGCAGAGCATCCAACACCGCCTTAACCGAGGCAGAAGATACGCCCGAACGTTTCTCGATGCGCCCGACAATCGTGCGCAACATCACGGGCACGCCCGGCGCCATCTGCGGATAAAATTTCACTTGATCTCTCTTGAGCGGATTTTTCTTCGCTCTAATGACGAATTTAATCATTGTGGTATAGATTTAATAGATGAATAATATAACCAAGAGCGCTCCTCGCCCTTGCGTATGCAAAGGTAAGCATTTCCGCTGAGC
>ERZ772999.1003-NODE-1003-length-17159-cov-5.133594_pt1 | contig 17159 bp, 18 predicted proteins | sample MGYA00511467_ERZ772999 | MGnify/ENA primary metagenome ERZ772999 (study PRJEB29015, sample SAMEA2738064) | human oral metagenome | biome: human oral; feature: human-associated habitat; material: saliva | place: China | collected 2218 ... | reverse complement strand
CGCTTTTTCTTATGCAGAGATAGTAGGAAAAATTTTTTCCTCAACGATAATTCATTCATCTTTCATTCATTTTTGCCCCTTAGACTAAGTTTATCAGGTAAGCAACCTCTACTTACCTGAAAATTATAGAAGCTAAAGGAGTCAATAACATGAAAGTATCAAAACATATTCTCTTAAGTGGTGCCTTAGCCGCATCCCTGGCAGCCAGTGCAGCCCTACCGACGCTGAGCGTTTTTGCAGGTGATGCGGGCCAGTCTAATCAAGCCTCCCAGTCCAAGACCTATCAGGTAGGCCCTGATAAAGAACAAGGCCAAGATGGCCCAAGACAGCAAGCTGGCGAGCATTGCCAAGGCCATGACCGCGGCCCTGGTGGTCACCATCAAGGACGTGAGCAAGGTCCTGACGGACATGGACATGGTCAGGAAAAGAAAGAAGGACAGACAGCTCAGAATGTTCAAATTAATGTCACCATGAAGCAAGCTTTAGAGAAGGCTGCGACTCAAGTGCCTAATGGCCAAGTCTTAGGCGCTAGTTTGTATGAGCAAGGTGATCAAGCTGCCTATTCGGTTGTCGTCAAGGCAGATAAGGACTTTCGTTTTGTCTTTGTAGATGCCCAGACAGGTAAAGTGACAGAAGAAGAGTCTACTCAGGCCCAAGGTCATAGTCACGACCGCCAAGGCCCTGGTCAAGAGCAGGGTGCCAGCCAAGGCCAAGGTGGAAATCAAAACCATGGGCCTGGCCATGATCAAGGCCCGGGGCAGGCTCAAGCTCCTGGTCAAGGGCAAGCACCAAATCAAAACCACGGTCCAGATAGCGCTCAAGGTCATGGGCCAAATCAAAATCAAGGCCAAAAATCTGCACCAGGCCAAGAGGATACTCAGGCTCAAGGTCAAGAGGCTAAACCAGACTTTAAGGCGCCGAGTGTCAGCGCGCAAGCTGCCTTAGATGCTGTCCTAGCTAAGTATGCGGATGCTAAGGTCTATGATATTGAACTGGATCCAAGTCATGAACAAGATAAGGCGGCTACTTACACCGTCACCTTGGAAAGCAACCAAACTTTCAAGCAAGTGAGCGTTGATGGTGAGACGGCTGCGGTGACAGAAATTGAAGACCGAGAAGCGGGGCATCATGGGCCAGCTGACCATCAAGTAGGTCAAGCGCAAGGTCCAGGCCAAGAGGGCGACCGTGGTCAGCATCAAGGGCCTAACCAAAATCAAGCGGGTCAAGGTCCTAATAAGCAAGAAGGTGGCCCACAAGGGCAAGGAGCACCAGCTGAATCCAATAAGCGCTAGTCGACTTAACTAAGTTAAAGTGGCAAACCAACTATTTACTTACTGGCTGCTGTCGTGTCACAATAGGTAGCCAGTGAGCGGGCAGGTGGCATTCTCAGACAAGCTGCCACTTGTAGAGCCTGCCATTCCCCCACATCAGGGTGCCTTTGGGTGCCCTGATTTGCCTTTGTGTAGAAATATTGATACAATGCAATTTGATGAGAAGAGGTGATCATATGAAATTACTGCTAGTGGAAGACGAACGTGACTTGAATGCCAGTCTAACTAAGTTGCTAAAGAAGCAACAATATAGTGTGGACGCAGCTTTTGATGGTCAAGAAGCCTTGGATTATTTGGCGGTAGCTAGCTATGACCTCATTATTTTAGATATCATGATGCCTCACATGGACGGTTTTGAATTTCTAGAGCGCATCAGATTGCAAGAAAACCCAGTGCCTGTTCTCTTGTTAACAGCCCGGGATGCTGTCACTGATAAGATTCGGGGCTTGGATTTGGGTGCAGATGATTATATGGTCAAGCCCTTTGAATTTGATGAGCTGCTGGCTCGCCTCCGGGTTCTGCTCCGCCGGCCACAACGTCATATCCTAAGTGATCAGGTGGAAATTGGGTCTATTCGTTTAATTCTTTCCCAGAAACGTGTCCTCAAGGATGGTCAGGCCGTCAATTTAACGGCCAAAGAATATGAGGTCTTGGAGTACTTGGTCCGCAACCAGAACCAAGTTCTGTCACGGGAGCAGATTCGCCATCATGTCTGGGATTATGAGCAAGAAGCAGAGTCCAACACCATTGATGTCCTTATCAAAAATATTCGGCGCAAACTCGATAGCGAGGGGCAACCCTCACTGATTCAAACCAAACGGGGGTTAGGCTATGTGGTTCCAAGGATTCAAGCAATTTCTAACTAGCATTGCCAGTCGTGTAACCATTTGGTACACCGGCTTTATGATTATCATCCTCTTGGCTATGTTTGGGGCCACCTTATGGATTTCGGCCCGCTTTGTGGATGCTGATCGCAAGGAAAGCTTAGTTGAGGTGGTCCAAATGGCTAGTCGTCACGCTGACTCGCCACAAGGTCAGGAGTATGGTCACCCTGATATGGATCGTCACTCCTTCGAGCAAGGGGTTACCCTGGCCTATTACAATCAGCAGAATGTCAGTCGCCAGCACTTGCCCGGCTTCTTTAAGTGGGACTTGCCCCAGAATGGGGGCACAGTGTCTAGCTACCAGGAGGGGGACCAGTCCTTTCTCTACTATGACCTGCCTCTAGAGAATGGCCAGGGATGGGTGCGGGGGGTCATTGCCCTCAGCGCTTCTAGCAGGGAGCTCAACAATCTGCTCAGAGTCTTGGCAATTGCCGGGCCGGTCCTGCTGGTGCTAATGGTTCTAGGGGGCTACTGGGTCTTGAAGCGAGCCCTAAAACCTATCAAGGTCTTGGACCAAACAGCTCTTGCTATTCAGACCAGTGGGGATTTGTCCCAAAGAATTCCCCTAAAAGGGCCCCAAGATGAACTCTACTTCTTGGCCCAAACCATGAATGGCATGCTAGAGACGGTGGAAACTTCCTTCCAGCGTGAGAAGCAGTTCAGCCATGATGTCTCCCATGATTTACGGACACCCGTTACGGTCATTCTATCGGAGAGCGAATATGGCCTGAACTATGCGGATTCATTGGCCGAAGCTCAGGAATCGCACGCTACCATCCAACGCCAGGCGATCCGTATGAAGGATTTAATTAATCAGATTTTAGAATTGTCCAAGTTAGAAGGCCAGGACAGCTTAGCTTTGGAGCCACTTAATCTTAGCGAATTCTTGGCTAAGCGTCAGGAAGATGACCAGACCTTAGCTCAAGCAGCAGGCAAAGAGCTTGCCTATGACCTTGCGCCTAACTTGCAGATTGAGGCTGATGAAGTCCTCTTAGGCCGACTGGTGGATAATCTGCTTAGCAATGCCCTTAAGTTCGCTCAAAGTCAGGTCACGCTTAGCTTGACGGCTAATCAGGTAGATGGGGTAATCCTGTCGATTACAGACGATGGCCCAGGCATTGCAGAGGCAGAACAGGCGCACATTTGGCAACGATTCTATCAGGTGGATCGTGCCCGTACTAAGTCGGCCTCAAGTGGCGCCGGTCTCGGCCTATCCTTGGTCAAAGCCATTGCCGACCAGCATGGAGCCCAGCTAAGCCTTAAGAGTCAGCTGGGGACAGGCGCTCGTTTTGAGGTGACATTTCCGTCCGTAAAAGTCACAAACTAAGTAAATCAAAGACCAGAGAGGCTAGACTATCTAGCCTCTTTTTTGCTTGGTGTCATGCTCAGCAGCTGGCTTACCTTGTGGTCGTCTGAATTTGAAAGTCGACGCTTTTAACTTATAAGTAAGTGGAGGAAAGTGACTTTTCAATATGAGGAAAAAACAAACTAAGTTTAATAATTATTTCTAAGATAAAAAGCGCGCCATAGAGACGCGCTTTTTTGACTTTTTAGGAGCCCCAGAGGATTTCGCAGTGGGGGCCAACTGTGTCCTGGAAGGACTCAATAGGGGGCTGGTCGGTCACAATGTAATCCAAAGCAGAGTAGTTACTGAGCTTGAAATAGTGGCTAGTATTGAACTTGGAGTGGTCAGCCAGCAAGATGGCCTTGTCGGCATTAGCAATCATCTGCTGTTTAATCATGGCCTGATTGTGGTTGGCCTCGTAGGCAGCATAGCGATCAAGCCCGCGACAGGAGAAGAAGGCTAGGTCAGCATGAAAGTTATTGATGAACTGGGTAGCAAAGTCACCCAAGGCCGAGTTGGTGCCAAAGTCGATATGCCCACCCGATAGGAAGAGGGTGACATTCTCGAAGTTGTTGAGTAGGCGGGCGGCCTCAATCCCATTGGTAATGACGCGCAAATTCTGGTGGGGGGATAGATAGGGAATGAGACTGGCAGCAGTGGTAGAGCTGTCAATGAAAATGGAGAGATTATCGGTGATAAAGGTAGAGGCAATATCGGCGATAATTTCCTTGCTTCTTTGTTCCTCATGAGCACGCGCAGAATAGGTGTACTCAATGTTGTTGCTGTTGGCTAGGCGAACTTCCCCGTGACTGCGGAGAATCTTGCCGTCGCGCTCGAGCGCAATCAAGTCGCGTCTGAGAGTAGAAGTGGAGCAGTAGACGAGTGACTCAAGTTGCGTGGTGGAGATGACTTTCTTTTTGCCGAGAATATCCATAATACGGCTCATCCGTTCAAAAGAAACCATCCAGTATCCCTCCTTGATGAACAAATTTGAACACTTCTGACTATATTATAGCATTATTTTTGACCATTTACCAATAGCGCTTTCATCTATTGTAAGCGATTTTACAACGAGGTATCATTATCTTAAAGAAAGGGATGATTGTATGAATCAAGAAGAACGTTTGGTCAGAGACCAAATTTGTGACGTGTGCCACAAAATGTGGCAACTAGGTTGGGTAGCCGCCAACGACGGGAATGTCTCAGTTCGCTTATCTGACGACACGATTATCGCGACCCCAACTGGCATGAGTAAGAGTTTTATTACACCAGAGAAGTTGGTCAAGCTCAATTTGCAAGGTGAGATTTTGGAAGCTAATGAAGGCTACCGTCCATCCAGTGAGATTAAGATGCACATTCGTTGCTATCAAGAGCGCGACGACGTCAAAGCAGTCGTTCATGCCCATCCACCAATTGCCACAGCCTTTGCCTTGGCTCACATTCCGCTAGACAGCTACTCACTGATTGAATCAGCCATTGTCATCGGTTCTATTCCTATCACGCCATTCGGGGTACCATCGACCATGGAAGTGCCAGATGCTATCACCCCATACCTACCAGAACATGACGTCATGCTCTTAGAAAACCATGGGGCTTTAACAGTAGGGAGTGACGTCATCACCGCTTACTACCGCATGGAAACACTAGAACTGGTTGCTAAGTCTACCTTCCATGCACGTCTCTTAATCTCAACCAAGGGGATTGAAGAAGACGAAATCGCCCGTCCAACCCTAGAGCGACTCTTCGCTATGCGGGCTAACTATAAGGTAACCGGCCGCCATCCGGGCTATAAGAAATACAATGCGGATGGAACAGTTAGAGAATTGGAGGAATAATCATGAGTCAACATCCACGTATTGGGATTCGCCCTACAATTGACGGTCGTCGCCAAGGCGTACGGGAATCCCTCGAAGTCCAAACCATGAACATGGCCAAGAGTGTGGCTGACTTAATCAGCAGCACGCTCAAATATCCGGACGGCCAACCGGTTGAATGTGTTATCTCACCTTCAACCATTGGACGGGTGCCAGAAGCAGCCGCTTCTCACGAACTCTTCAAGAAATCCAATGTCTGTGCAACCCTTACCGTGACCCCTTGCTGGTGCTACGGGAGTGAGACTATGGATATGTCACCAGATATTCCACATGCCATCTGGGGCTTCAACGGGACTGAACGTCCGGGCGCTGTTTACTTAGCCGCTGTTTTAGCTTCTCATGCGCAAAAGGGGATTCCAGCCTTCGGTATTTACGGTCACGACGTACAAGAAGCCGATGATACTGAAATTCCTGCTGACGTGAAGGAAAAGATTCTCCGTTACGCCCGGGCTGCTTTAGCAACTGGTTTGATGCGCGACACCGCTTATCTGTCAATGGGGAGTGTCTCCATGGGGATTGGGGGCTCAATCGTCAACCCAGACTTCTTCCAAGAATACTTGGGTATGCGTAATGAATCAGTCGACATGACCGAATTCACCCGCCGGATTGACCGTGGCATCTATGACCCAGAAGAATTTGAACGCGCCATGACTTGGGTGAAGGCCAACATCAAAGAAGGCCAGGACCGTAACCGTGAGGACTTAGTCCTATCACCAGAAGAAAAAGCAAAACAATGGGAATTCGTTGTTAAGATGTTCATGATTGGACGCGACCTCATGCAAGGTAACCCTCGCTTGGCAGAACTAGGTTTTGAAGAAGAAGCGGTAGGTCACCACGCCCTAGTGGCTGGTTTCCAAGGCCAACGTCAATGGACTGACCACTTCCCTAACGGGGACTTCATGGAAACCTTCCTTAACACGCAATTTGACTGGAATGGTATCCGTAAGCCTTATATCTTCGCCACTGAAAATGATGCCCTCAACGGCGTGTCCATGCTCTTCAACTATCTCTTGACCAATACACCACAAATCTTCGCTGATGTACGGACTTACTGGAGTCCTGAAGCAGTCGAACGGGTAACCGGTCATAAGTTAGAAGGTCATGCAGCGAATGGTTTCCTTCATTTGATTAACTCTGGCTCATGTACTCTCGATGGTACCGGCCAAGCTAGTCGTGATGGACAAGCTGTGATTAAGCCATTCTGGGAATTGGAACAAAGCGAAGTCGATGCCATGTTGGCGAATACAGACTTCCCAGCAGCTAACCGCGAATACTTCCGTGGCGGTGGCTTCTCAACTCGCTTCTTGACTAAGGGCGGCATGCCAGTGACCATGGTTCGCCTCAACCTTCTCAAGGGCGTAGGACCAGTCTTACAAATTGCGGAAGGTTACACCTTAGAATTGCCAGACCAAGTACACCATACCTTAGATAACCGGACCGATCCAGGCTGGCCAACCACTTGGTTCGCCCCACGCTTGACCGGCAAGGGTGCCTTCACTTCTGTCTATGATGTCATGAATAACTGGGGGGCTAACCACGGGGCGATCTCTTACGGCCATATTGGGGCAGACCTGATTACCTTGGCATCCATGTTACGGATTCCAGTCAACATGCACAACGTACCAGAAGAAGATATCTTCCGTCCTAAGAACTGGAGCCTCTTTGGTACAGAAGATTTGGAAGCAGCGGACTATCGCGCTTGCCAAACCTTAGGCCCAATTCATAAGTAGTTAAGCACTTGGCGTCAGCGGGGCTGGGTTTCAGCAAGCTAGCCCCCAGGACGCTGCTTTAAGAAAAGGAGGGTCACCATGACCAAAACGATTATCTTAGCCTGCGTGGGTGGGCTGACCACTTCTATGTTGGTTGAACGCATCAACGAAACCATCCACAAGGATCAACTGGACTACTCTTTCTATTCAGTTGGGATTACCGGGATTAACAACCTCAAGAATATTGATGTCTTACTCCTCAGCCCACAATTAGCCTACTTAGAAGAAAAGGCTAAGGCTAATCTATCTGTCCCTGTAGGGGTCATTTCAGATTCAGACTTCGAATTAATGCAAGGGGAAGCGGTGCTCCGTCAGGCCGAAACCTTGATGGGCCTCAGCCATGAGTGAGGAAGTCCAAGCAACAAGCCCAAGTCAAGCCTTGATGCAGCTGATTCTCAAATCCTCTAAGGCCACCGGTCAAGTCTTGGCCGCCATTCAGGCCGCCCAAGAGGGAGATGCAACGGCTAGTCAAGACTTGTTGACTCAAGCCCAAGCCCTCAATATAGAGGCGCATAACCTTCAGACGGGTCTGATTCAAGCAGAGCTTCAAGGTCAGGCAGCGCCTGTCAGCCTCTTAGCCGTTCATGCTCAAGATCACTTTATGAACAGCCACTTATTGGTGCAAGTCGCCGATATCCTGATTGGCCAAGCTCAGGCCATCAAGACCCTAGAAGAAAAGTTAGAAAAATTGGAACAAAAAGTAGGTGAAATTGCATGAGTCATCCAGTCATATTAGAAATGAAAGGCATCGTCAAGAGCTTTGGCCCTGTCAAGGCGCTTAAGGGCGTCGATTTCGACTTACGGGCCGGCGAAGTGCATGCCTTAATGGGTGAAAATGGGGCTGGTAAGTCCACCCTCATGAAGGTTTTGACCGGAATTTACGGTGCCAACGAAGGCACCATCCTCTACCAAGGTAAGGAGGTTGCCTTCACTCGTCCTATTGATGCCATGGATGCCGGGATTGTCATCGTCCACCAAGAATTGAATATGATGAACCACCTGAGTGTGGCCCAAAATATCTTCATCGGTCGAGAAACTGTTAAGAATCACATCTTCTTGGACGACGGTGCTAGCATTAAGAAGGCCAAGGAACTCTTCGACCTCTTGAAGCTAGACATTAACCCCTCAGAGAAAGTCGGTAACCTGACCGTCGGTAAGCAGCAAATGGTTGAAATTGCCAAGGCCCTATCCATGGAAGCCAAGGTCATTGTCTTCGACGAACCAACAGCTGCCTTGACAGAATCTGAAATCAATGAGCTCTTCGTCATTATTGATGATTTGCGGGCCAAAGGCGTCGGCATTATCTATATTTCCCACCGGATGGACGAAATCGCTCGGATTACCGACCGCGTAACCGTCATGCGGGACGGGGAATATGTCGGGACCGTTAATACCAAAGACACGACCAAAGATGAAATTATCGCCATGATGGTCGGTCGGACTATTTACGAAGATCCAAAGGCTGCCTCAACGGTGGCACCGGATGCGCCAGTGGTGCTCGAAGTAGAACATCTCAATGCTGGCTCCAGTGTCAAAGACGTCAGCTTCAAGTTACACAAGGGTGAAATTCTCGGCTTCTCTGGCCTCATGGGGGCAGGGCGTACCGAAGTAGCGCGGTTGCTCTTTGGTGCAGACCAAAAAGACAGCGGTACCATTCGCATCAAGGGTAAGGAAGTGACCATCAAGTCACCACAAGATGCCATTGCCAATGGGATTGGCTATCTGTCAGAAGACCGCAAGCGTTATGGCTGTATCGTGGATATGACCATCGCCAATAATACGGTCATGACTAACCTAGATGCCTACATTCACTCAGGCTTAATCAACGATGGGGAAATCGTCAAAGCCAGCGACCGCTTCGTCGCTTCCCTTAAGACCAAGACCCCATCCTCCAAGCAGCTGGTTCGCAACCTATCCGGGGGGAACCAACAAAAAGTCGTCATCGCTAAGTGGTTGGAACAGAACAGTGACATCCTGATCTTCGACGAACCAACCCGTGGGATTGACGTCGGGGCTAAGAGTGAAATCTACCGTCTCATGAATGATTTGGTTGCCCAAGGCAAATCCATCATTATGATTTCTTCAGAATTAACCGAAGTTTTGCGGATGAGTGACCGAATTGTTGTTATGTGTGAAGGCAGAAAAACCGGTGAGCTCGACATCAGCCAGGCAACCCAAGAACGGATTCTGGCCTTGGCGACTGACCGCTAGACTAGCAGATAGAGGTGTATAAGCATGAAAGATCAACAGTCCTTATGGATGAAATTAGAAAAAACAGTTGGCTTACAAAAGCTGATTGCGCTGATTGCCCTGATTGTCATCTTTGGCTTCTTCGCAATTTCCAGCGAATCCTTCCGCTCTTTTGATACAGCGGTCAGCATCTTAGATGCATCTTACTACATTGGGTTCCTAGCCATTGGGGTAACCTTCGTTATCATTACCTCAGGGATTGACTTATCAATTGGGACGGTGATGATGTGCTCGGCCATTATTGGTGGGGTCCTTCATACCAAACTAGGCTGGCCACTCTGGCTTTCACTTTTGGCAATCTTAGTGATAGGGGGTGTATTCGGTTTATTTAACGGGATTCTGATTGCCAAATTCGGTTTGCCACCATTTATTGCGACCTTAGGTACCATGATGATTTCACGGGGGCTTTCTTCCATCGTCTCCAACGTTCAGAGTGTGACCTTCCCATTACGGGGTACAGGCGAAGGCTGGTACAAGGACTTGTTCCGGACCAAGGAAAACTTCCCAACTGGTTTGATTGTCCTCATTATCATCGCCATCATCGCAGCCATTGTCCTTAATAAGACTAAGATTGGGCGTTATATCTTCGCCATCGGGTCTAACAAGGAAGCAACCCGCTTATCTGGGGTTAACGTCATTAAATGGGAAGCCATGGCTTATGTCATCAGTGGTCTCTTCGCAGGTCTAGCAGGGATTGCCTATGCAGCGACTTATTCTACTATCTTACCAGGTACCGGGAACGGGATGGAACTTGATGCTATCGCCGGTGTCGTGGTCGGTGGTACTTCCTTGGCCGGTGGGGTCGGGTCAGTACTTGGGACCATTATTGGGGTCTTCATTATGTCAGTCCTCAAGATTGGTTTGCCATACATCGACTTACAACCACACTACCAATTATTCATTACTGGTTTCGTCGTGATTATCGCAGTCTACTCCGATATCTTGATTCGTCAAAACAAGAAAAAATAGGATCAAGGGGTCAGATGGCTATGGCCTAGTCATTATGAGGGATTGAGGTCATGGGTCACAACTCTAAAATACACATAAAAAAAGGAGCAACCTATTATGAAAAAGTCATTTAAACTTGCTATCGCAGCTTTTGCATCCTTATTAACCTTAGGGGGCGTCTCCAGCACTGGCTTCGTAGCACATGCTGAAGAAACTCGTGTAGAAGTCATCGCCAAAGGTTTCCAACATGACTTCTGGAAAGCTGTTAACAAAGGGGCTGAAAAAGCTGCTAGCGAATTAGGTGCTAAGATCAACTTCGTTGGGCCACAAAACGAAACAGCGATTGCAGAACAATTGGAACAATTGAACAACGCCATTAACAAGAACCCTAAAGCCATTGCTTTAGCAGCTTTGGATACAGAAGCTGAATTAGATGCTATCAACATGGCGCTCAGCAAAAACATTCCAATCATTGGGTTTGACTCTGGGGTTCCAGGGGCACCAGAAGGGGCGATTAAGGCAACTGCTTCAACTGACAACCACGCAGCAGGTGGGAATGCAGCTGAACACCTCTTCCCAATGTTAGAAGGTAAGGTCAAAGACAAACCAGTTCGTATTGGGGTTATCTCTCAAGAAGCCAACTCACTCTCTATCACTCAACGTACTTCTGGTTTCATCGACAAGATGGTCGAACTCTTTGAGAAGAAGGGCGTTAAAGTAGCCGTTGTAGGTCACGATAAGTTCAAGAACAATGTAGCAGAAGCAGATGCTAAAGTCATTATTGAAGTGCGCGTGCCTGCTCAAGTAGATGATGCGGCTGGTAAGACAGAAGCTTCTACCGTCTTAGAAAAAGAAGACACTATTGCTATCTATGGTTCTAACGAATTTGCAGCTAAGGCCATCATCAACGCTAACGGTGGTTTCTCTGAATCTAAATTAGGGGCAGACAAGATTTTAGCAGTTGGTTTTGACTCTGGGGCCCTCCAACAAGATGCTATCCGCAAAGGTATCTTCGTTGGTTCTGTTACCCAAGACCCAATCCAAATCGGTTACCAAGCAGTGAAATTAGCGGTTGAAGCAGCTCAAGGTAAAGAAGTTAAAGACGTGGATACTGGGTCCAAGTGGTATGACGCTAAGAACATCGACTCTGATGAAATCAAAGCCCTCTTGTATGAATAAGAAAACCATGTAAACTCTAGTGGAGGCGAATGCCATGACGCGCATGAAACTTTTGGCCATTGACCTGGGGGCGAGCTCAGGTCGCGTAATGCAAGCCATTTATGATGGACAGACCCTCCAACTCACTGAGGTGCACCGGTTCGCCAACGAACCGGTCAGCCTCAATGATGGCTTGTACTGGAATATTTTACACTTACAAAACGAAATCAAACGCGGCATCAAGAAGGCGACCCAAGTTGATGACATTCCTATTCGTTCTATTTCAGTGGATACTTGGGGTGTCGACTATGCCTACTTGGATCAAGCGGGAGATATGATTTACCTGCCACACTGCTATCGTGATAACCGCATGGGTTCCTATGAAGCAGACTTCTATCAAGCCATGGCGCCAGAAAAGCTCTTTGACTTGACGGGGGTACAGCCAGCGACCATTAACTCGGTCCTACAGCTCTATGCGGACTTGCGGGAAAAACCACATCTCAAGCAAATCGCCCAAAAGGTCCTCTTTATGCCGGATTTGATTAACTATCTCCTCTGTGGGGTAGCGGCAACCGAATATACCATTGCCAGCACCTCAGGTTTGTTATCATCCAGTCACCCGGGTAGTTTTGAAGACAAGGTCTTAGACAGCTTGGGGATTCCAAAAGACTGGTTCGGGCAAGTGACCAAAGGCGGGCGCATCTTGCGCCAACTGTCGCCACGCATTACTCAAGAGCTCAAGATTGAGCCTTTTGACGTGATTGCTGGCGCGGGCCATGACACAGCGGCGGCTGTGCTGGCTATTCCTTATGCCAGCGACCAACCAACAGCCTTTATCTCTTGCGGGACCTGGTCCTTGGTAGGCTTGGAGTCGGATCAACCAGTCTTGAGTGAAGCTGCTTATAAAGCTGGCCTAACCAATGAAGGTTGCTTCGACGGTCGTTATCGTTTGCTCAAGAACACCACTGGCTTGTGGATTCTGCAAGAACTGCAACGTGATTGGCGCTTGCAGGGTGAGGAATTGTCCTTCGCTCAAATGGCAGAATTGGCTCAAGCAGTGACCGATAACCAAACTTGGATCAATCCAAATGATGCGATTTTCGCTTCGCCTCATGATATGGAAGCTAAGATTAAGGAACGTTGTCGTCTGACCAATCAAGCGGTTCCTCAAACCAAGGGACATGTGGTCAGAGTGGTCCTAGAAAGTTTGGCTCTTGCTTATCGGCAGACCTTGGATCAGTTGGAGCAACTGACTGGCCAAAGCATCGACGCCATTCATATGGTGGGCGGCGGGATTCAAAATCGCTTGCTCTGCCAGTTAACGGCTAACTTTTCCGGGCGTCCTGTCCGGACGGGGCCAATTGAGGGCAGTGCCTTGGGCAATATCTTAGCTCAACTCTTGACCTTGGGTGAGATTAAGACTCGCCATGAGGCGCAGGCCTTAATTAAAAACAGTGAAACAACACATGATTATGAGGTAGCGGACTTGCCTAATCGTGACCAAATCTATGCTCGCTACCTGGAATTGGCGAAAGGTGGTCAATAAATGCTTAAACATATACCAGCCATTTTGAGTCCAGACTTAGTCAAATATTTGATGGAAATGGGTCATGGGGACGAATTAGTCATTGCCGACGCCAACTTCCCGGCTCATCGCTTGGGCCAGCGCGTCATTCGCGCGGATGGTCATGGGGTCCCAGAACTTTTGGATGCCATTCTGACCCTCCTGCCTTTGGATCCTTACAGTGATTACCAAGCAGGTCTAATGCAGGTGGTGCCAGGGGACCCAACGGTTCCGGTCATTTGGGAGGAATACAAGGCCATCCTAGACCGTCAGACTCAAGACCAAGGCTATCAAATCAAAGAAATTGAGCGGTTTGCCTTCTATGAACAAGCCAAAGATGCTTATCTTGTTATCCAAAGCGGGGAGACCGCCCTATACGGCAATATCATTTTGAAAAAAGGCGTGCTCTAGCCACGTCAAAAATTGCAATAGGAGTGAACAATTATGTCAACATTTTATGTACCAGCTATTAACTTAATCGGTAAAGGGGTGATTAATGAAGTTGGTCCTTACGTCAAAGAATTAGGCTACAAGAAAGCTCTCTTAGTAACGGATACCTTCATTGCTTCTAGCGATATCTTACCTAAGGTGACTAAACCTTTAGATGCAGAAGGAATCAACTATGTCGTCTTCTCAGATGTCGATCCTAACCCTTCATGTAAGAATGTCTTGGATGGTCTCAAGGCCTTGCAAGAAAACAATTGCGACTTCATTATTTCACTCGGTGGTGGTTCACCACAAGACGCAGCGAGCTGTATCTCAGTTATGGCAACCAATGGTGGCAAGCCTCAAGACTACGAAGGCTTGCACAAATCAACTAAGAAAGGTTTGCCAGTTGTGGCGATTAACACAACGGCTGGGACTTCTGCTGAAATTACCATTAACTATGTTATTACCGACGAAGAACGTAAGGTTAAGATGGTCATGGTTGACAAGAATAGTTTGGCGCTGATCTCTGTTAACGACCCTGAATTAATGGTATCTAAACCAGCAGCTCTAACGGCTGCAACCGGTATGGATGCCTTGACTCACGCGGTAGAAGCCTTGGTAACACCGGGTGCTTATGGCGTCACCAAAAAACTTTCTATCGGGGCAATCGAATTGATTAAGGAATTCTTGCCACGAGCAGTGAAGGATGGGCATGATATCGAAGCTCGTGAAGGCATGGTCAACGCTATCTTCTTAGGTGGTATGTCCTTCAACAATGCTGGTTTAGGTTATGTCCACTCAATGGCTCACCAACTAGGGGCAGTTTATCACTTACCACACGGTGTCTGCTGTGCCATGTTATTACCAGTGATTGAACGTGAAAATGCTAAGCGCGTGCCAGCTGCCTTCCGTGATGTGGCCAAGGCCTTAGGTTTACAAGTTGAAGGCAAGTCAGACCAAGAGTGTGCGGATTATGCCATTAGCGAAATCGAAAAATTGTCTGAAACAGTGGGGATTCCTAAGAAGTTAACCGAATTAGGGATTGAAGAAAAAGACTTTGACTTCGAATATCTATCCAAGAATGCCATGATTGATGCCTGCGCACCAGGTAACCCATTCACCCCAACCTTGGAAGAAACCATTGCCTTCTATAAGGAACTCTTCTAGGACCTAACTAGATAAGATGTGACAAGCACCCCATGGCCAAGTTGGGGTGCTTGTTTTGGTTTATGGGGCACCTTATAACTATTGCCTATAACACATGCTAGATTTTTCGTCTAACAGCATAGCTTGACCCTGGCTTAGGACTTAGGTATAGTGAAAACATAGGAAACACGTTGAAGAGAAGAGTAGGGATGAATCCTTGTCTAGAGAGCTTGTAGCGGGTGGAAGCAAGCCTAGGAGCTCCTTACAAATGGTCTCAGAGTGGGCGCTTGGCTTAAACCAGCGCACGGGGGCACCCGTTACCATGGCAGAGTCCTTACGGACTTACAGAGGCTTTGTCGGTGACGGCAGGGTGAATGAAGGTGGTACCACGAGTGACGCTCGTCCTTTTCCCTAGGGGAGGACGGGCTTTTTTTGTCTTCTCCCGTCAAAAATCAGCCATCAAAGGAGAATCACATATGTCCATTAAAAGTTTTGCCAAGAAAGTTACCCTTACCACACTTGCTGCCCTTAGCTTATTTGGTGCGGCCCTGCCTGCATCTGCTGCGACTAAGGTCACGGTCAGCAGTATTGGCTCTGACTACGATGTCTGGAAGTTCATTGCTGAGTCAGAAGAAGCCAAGAAAGCAGGCCTAGAGATTGAGGTCAAAGAAATTGATGGGGGCCTGCCACTTAACAAGTCTGTAGCGGATGGTATCGTGGATGCCAATGCCTTCCAATCTTTGGGCTACTTAGACGCCTTCAACAAGGAATCCGACAATGCTTTGGTACCGATTGGGACCACCTATATCGAGCCAATGGGGATTTATTCTAAGAAATACAAGAAGATTGAGGAAGTCAAGGAAGGGGCCGTGGTGGCCTTGGCTGATAACCCAGCCAACACGACTCGGGCTTTGCGCTTGCTAGAGTCTGCTGGTCTGATCAAGCTCAAACCTGACTTTGATGATGGCGTGGGGACACCCGATGATGTCATTGAAAACCCTAAGAAGTTAGAATTTAAGTTAATTGATGACACCACAGCGGTTCGTGTCTTAGACGATGTGGACCTCTCCATTATCGGTAACACCATTGCTTTGGAAGGCGGCCTTAACGTTCTCAAGGATGCCATCTACAAGGAAGAAATCAACGACTCAACCAAGTCACGCATTAACGTGATCGCCGTCAAGAAAGGCCGCGAAAAAGACGAGAACCTACTTAAACTAGTGGAACTCTACCACACGCCTAAGGTCCAAGAATTCATCAAGGAAAAATTCGAGGGTACCAAGGTAGAAGTGAAAAAAGACATTAAAGATGTCTGGAAGGAAGCTGAATAATGAAAGTAGCCATCGTAGCGGCCATGCAGGAAGAGTTGGCACCTTTCCGCCAACATTTTGGGACCAAGCAGCTAGTCTTTGAACAGGCTAAGACTCGCATAGAAGCGGTCAACCCACCTGAGGGGACCGGGATTAGTCAGCTTTACTTAGTAGAGTCTGGTATTGGTAAGGCTAATGCTGCCGCCTGCGCTGCCTGGCTCTTAAGCCAAGTAGGGCCAGACCTAGTCATCAATACTGGGTCGACGGGCTGCTTTGAGCCAAGCGTGGCCTTAGGTGACGTAGTCGTGAGTGACCGTTTTGTCTATAGCGATGTGGATGCCACAGGCTTCGATTACGCTTGGGGGCAGGTGCCACAAATGCCAGCCCATTACCCGGTTGAAGCTGACTTGCTGACTAATCTGCTGGCCCATTTCCAAGGGGCAGGCAAGTCCTATCAGGTTCATGTGGGCACCATTGCGACGTCGGATTCTTTTATGAGCGATTCTCAGAGGATAGCGGAAATCCTGGAACGGCAACCAGGCCTCCTAGCTTCTGATATGGAAAGTGCCGCCCTAGCTCAGGTCCTGGCAAGTTCAGCTTGTCAGGTTCTCAACATTCGGGGCATCTCAGATCATGTTGGCGTCCAGGCCCCTCAACTCTTCAAGGATAGCCTGGCGCTAGCTGCTCAGAAAGCTTTTGATGCGGTACTGACTGTGCTTACACAAATAATTTAAGAAAAATTGCGGGGCGGCTAGTCCCGTTTTTTTGTAGGCATTATTTGTATGGATAAATGCTATGTTTCTTGCTTTTATTATGAACTATAAGAGAAAAATAGTGAGAAAAAACAGTGAGTATGTGGCACTAATTCACGATTCACTTGTCCATACTATTACTATCGTCACAATATCATAACAATTCACCAAAATTAGTAGCGAATATTGCTTTTGGAATTTTAATATAAGCTATTGGAAATGCCGTTATGATGGTGTATAATGAGTTGTCGATAGAATTTTTTGTTCGTAATGATTCTGAAAGAAAGGAAGGATTTAATGAAATTGACAAGTCAGTTCATGCGTAAGTTTTACCAACTGATGGCAGTAGTCCTCTTAGTTTTAGGTGCGCTTTTTCCAACAGTAGTTACTTATGCACAA
>ERZ772999.1001-NODE-1001-length-17197-cov-7.529226_pt1 | contig 17197 bp, 18 predicted proteins | sample MGYA00511467_ERZ772999 | MGnify/ENA primary metagenome ERZ772999 (study PRJEB29015, sample SAMEA2738064) | human oral metagenome | biome: human oral; feature: human-associated habitat; material: saliva | place: China | collected 2218 ... | reverse complement strand
GTGATTTACATAACCGTCGTCAAGTTATGGCCAAACTTGGTAATATTGACGCAGCGAATAAACTAGTAGACATTATTGCTCCACAACTTTCGAAGCGAAATAGTGGTCATTTGCGAATCGAACGAACTCGAATTCGTCGCGGTGATGCTGCTCAAATGGCTACAATTGAGTTTGTTGATGAGATTAAACATGAAAGTGAGGATAAGTAAATGGCTGTTAATGCGAAAACTTATTCACAAAAGCCAACTGAAGTTGAGCGAAAGTGGCTATTAATTGATGCCGCGGAATCGGCTACACTTGGTCGACTTAGCGCAAAAATTGCAACTTTACTAACAGGCAAAAATAAACCAACATACACCCCACACACAGATGGTGGAGATTATGTGATTGTTATTAATGCTGAAAAAGTTAAAGTTACTGGCAATAAGGAAGAAGCTAAGATATATTACCGACACAGTGGTTTCCCTGGCGGTTTGAGTGAAGCTTCACTAAAAGAATTGCGCGAAAAGAACGCTGCAATGATTATCGAAAAAGCAGTTTATGGAATGCTTCCAAAAAATAAACTTCAAGCAGATCGAATGAAACGTTTGAAAGTTTATATTGGTGCTGAGCATAATCATGCTGCACAAAAACCAGAGAAAGTTGAGGTTAAATAATTATGGCTGAAGCTAAATATTTCTACGGTCTTGGACGACGCAAAGCTGCAACAGCTCGCGCTCGACTTTATACTGGAAAAGGTAATTTGACTATTAATGGTAAAACTGCAATCGAATATCTTGATGGTAATAAATCTATGCTTGCTGAGATTACAGATCCACTTGCCTTAGTTGGTAAACAAGCTGATTTTGATATTACTGTAAAGGTTAATGGTGGTGGTTTAGCTGGTCAAGTTGATGCAATAAAGCTTGCAATTTCGAAAGCTTTAACTATTGCTCATGCCGATTTGCGACCAGTTCTCAAAAAGGCCGAATTCCTAAAACGCGATCCTCGCGAGAAGGAACGCAAAAAATACGGTTTGCGCTCAGCTCGAAAACGAGAACAGTTCTCAAAGCGTTAATATACAAAAAAACAACCGTTCGTTTTATGGGCGGTTGTTTTTGAATGAAATGGAGTAATATCGAGGTATGAAAGATATGCGGAAGATAATTATGTGTAGTTTGCTTGGGCTGGTCGTGTTAGGGCTAGTTGGGGCTTTAGCATATACTCTTGCTTTTCCGGATAAGGTGGCTAAAATAACAGGACACGACAAACTGTTGAATAAGCCAGTTGAATATCACGAGAAAAAGCCTACAAAATTACAAGAGAGACCAACCGCCGACAGGATATTTGAACTTGTAAACAAAGAGCGAACCCAAAGAGGGATTGCTCCTTTAGTGCGTGTGCCTGAGATTGATAACGCTGCAAGGCTCAAAGTTGAAGATATGATCAAAAACGATTACTATGCTCACAAAAACCCAAAAACAGGGCAGTTCCTAATGGATCGAACCTATAGGGATAATTATTGTAATGCATATAGTGAAAATATCAACGCTGGAAGTTACTATGCTTATTTAGAGAGAGATATGTCAGAAGTGGAAGTTAAATCGTGGATGGAAAGTACTGATGGGCATCGTGAAGCAATATTGAACCCGAAATATAAATATTCAGGTATAGCCTTGGACTGGTGGGATAAAGAGCGTCACCAGTTTCGTGTGGTACAGCATTTTTGCGAACCTTTATAAGCCTTATATCATCTCCCAAATAGAAATGAAGGAGAATATATGGGCTATATTGATAACTATAACGGTTTAGATCCAAATAAGTACAGCGGCAACAAAGACTTCCGTGGTTTCTTAGCTGCAAATGGTTATGAAAAATTCTTGCCATATGTGGGCAATGATGGTAAGGGTGATTTTCGAAGAATGGAGAAAGACCCAGAATATGCCAACCAAACTCAAGCAAACTTAAGTGGGGGAATGCAAGAGTTGTATAATTGGTGGTCAGATAAGACACGAAGGCAATACACAGACCCACGCCAAGGTGGAACCTACAACTCCCAAGCAGCAGCCGAAGCAAAAGCAAGAGCAGATGAAATTGCAAAATACCGTGAACAAGAACGGGTGGCAGCTGAAGGCTTGGGAAGATTGGATCGCCAAAGGGACATTTGGCGTGGTAATGTTGAAAATAACTACGCTAACCAGCTAAACGACCTTGAAAACAGCTATACTCAAAGCAAGGGTGCCTATGAGATGAACAAACGAGATTCGGAAGCACAAAACCGTGCAGTGCGTTCACAAATCATGGAAGACGCAAATAACCAAACAAACTCTTTGCGCCAAATGTTTGCAGCAGGTGGAGCAGGAGATTCAAGCGCAGCACAAATTGTTGCTCCTTGGGCAGTTGGCTTGGAGGCGAGCCGAAACGCAGGAAGCGCACAAGATGCTTTCGCCCGAGATCGCCGAAACCAAGACTTGGAGTTTGCCAGTGCAACTAATGCATATAATAAGAACAAGAAGAACTGGGAAACTAACCGCCAAGATGCGCTAAATAACGTTGATTCGCAAATTGAAAGTAGCCGAATTGACTTGAACAACCGCATTATGGATGCAAGACAGAAACAAAAGACCGCTAATGGCCAAGGGTTGCAGAGTGCGATAGACCAAACACGGGATTTATCTAACCAGATTAGCAGCAGCCAGAATAAGATTTTGGACTTGAGCAAGGAAACACCAAAAGCCCTTGAAAAAGTGGAATTTAAAGCACCAAAGCTTAGCGATTATAGCGAAAATGTGCAAGGTGTGAAAGTGGATAGCGGAAATCCGGACCAGGCGGGACTCCAAGACCAGCTTGACCCACGACTTGCTGCGTTGCTTGATCCAAATAAGAAGAAAAAGGATTTGCAGGCGTAGAAAAAGGGAGCTCGAAAGGGCTTTCTTTTTTTGGTTATGGTATAATAGTAGGTATGAATAATGAACAACTTTCTGAAAAAATGATAGAAAAAAGTATTGAAGCTTTCATTATGGGGCTTGAAGTTTATAATAAGCCAACAATTAAGTATAGAGTAGAAGGTTTTGCTTTCTTTATATGTAATGCATGGGAGCTTATGCTGAAGGCTCATTTATTAAAAAGAGGGGAGAGTATATATTATAAAGACAACCCCGAAAGAACAATAAGTATTTCTAATGCTATAAATAGGGTCTATACGGATAAAGGGGGGAGGATTAATCTTAATCTATCAAAAATTATTGATTTGAGAAATATTAGCACACATTATATAACTGAAGATTATGAAGCTAAATATGCTCCTTTATTTCAGGCTTGTGTGTTAAATTTTATTTCAGAACTTTTAAAGTTTCACAATAGAGACATAACTGATTATATAGCACAAAATTTTTTAACAATCTCTACAAGTTATGAGCCTTTATCTAACGAGGAAATAAAATTAAAATACACGCCAGAGATTGCCGAAAAATTTATTAAGCAGTCCAACGATGTAGATACATCAAGTCAGACATATAATTCAGATAAATTTGCGATAAATATTAAACAAAATCTTTATTTAGTAAAGAAAAAAGGCGAAGCTGATTTTATGGTTAAATTTGATAAAAATGCCACAGCAAAAGCATCATTAGTTAAAGAACTAAAAGATCCGGCAGACACTCATAAATATTCATTTGATGCGGTAATCGTAGCAATTCAAGAAGCTCTAAAAAAGCAAAATATTAAATTGGGATATGAAAAAGGATTCAACTCGTATGTTCTAAGATTATTTATACAATTCTACAATATTAAAGATGAGATTAAATATTCATATAAACATATTGTTGGTAATACTGAAAGCTTTACATATTCCCAGCCATTTATTGAGTTTTTAATTAGGGAAATTAAAAATAACCCAGACGGGTTTGTTGAAAGCCTCAAAAAAGCACAATAAAAAAGATAGCCCCAGGCACATGAGAATTCTCGGCATATTGCTTACCCCATTCTGGGACTCAGTGTTGTTCCTTCACGAGCTACTTTTATGCTTATATTATACCACACTATTAAAAAATAATCAATACATTTTGTCAAATTACAGATATAAAATTGGCGAAAAAAGCCCAAAAAATGTATTGACAAAACATAAGTAGAATAAAAATTGTTACAGATATGGGTTTTTTGTTATAATAAAACTATAAAATAATCCACTCAGAGCGCTGAGCGATTAGCAAAATATTAACATTTGCGTCGCTCAGTTTTTTATTTTGTAGCGACAAGATAAGGAGAAGAGATGGATATTTTTAAAGGTATTGGCGATTTTTTTGGCGGACTTTTTGGTCAAAAGAAAAAGCGAGAAGATGAACAGCAACCACAGCAACAACAATCTGCGGTGAGTTTTAATAGCACACCAAAACTGGGAGATAATTTCGCGAACAATTTAAGCAACCCCACTCAACCACAACAACCAAAAGAATTTGCGAAGAGTTCGGTGGACTTAAACCCTGTAAAACCGGTGCAACCCGTGCAACCACAACCACAAGTGAATCGGGAGCAGGAACGCCAGCAACTAGCAAACAAATATCGGCAAGAAGAAACAGACCGCTACAACCAAGGCTCAGACCATGCAGCCAACTTCTTGAACGATATTTTTAGTGGTGGTAAAACAGCCCAAATGCGAGAGAATACGATCAACCAAAACATCCAAAACCGTGTGAACGCTGAAATGCTCCGAAAATATGGACCAGATGACCAGCAAGTAAAACAAAACATTGCGCAAACTAGCCAGAATATAAATAAAAATGCTACGGCCGTGAGTGATTTCACTAAAAATTACAATAATAATCTTCAACAAACAGTTGTTGCGCCAGTATCAGCAGTGAAAGGTGCAGCGAACAGTGTGGTGGAATTTGTGCCGAGAGTTTCTGGAGCGATTACTGAACTTGGCGCTAATACAATTAAACTCTTTGATGAAGACAACCAATTTGCAAACAATTTAATTAAACGAGTGCGAGCAGACCGTGAAAAGAACATTGTACGAAAAACACTCAATGATGCAACGGGTTTAACTGATCAAGATAATAAAATGGCATATGGCTTGGGTAGTTCTGGAGCAAGAATGGCGATTGATGCTGCAATAACCCCTGTAACTGGTGGTATTGCTCCAGCGGTAGTACATGGTGTTGAGGCACATTCAGATATGATGGACCACTTAGACAACATTGAAGCCCGCAAAAAGGCTGAAGCAGCAGCAAAAGGTGAAGTATATACACCAAGTAGCTTTACTTCTCGTTATTTAGCCTCAACCGCTAATGATGGAGCGCAAGCCGCGATTGAAAAGCTTGGAATAGATAACCTTACGGGTAAGATTGGTGGTAAATTTGCAAAAAATATGGTTGGGCGAGCTATTACGGGTGCATTGGGTGAAGCTGGTGAAGAAGCTGCACAGCAATATGCTGAGAACTTCACTAAAAAGCTTTTCGATGACAAACAAGATATCCACGAAAATGTCGCTGAAAGCGCTCTTATGGGTGGAATTATGGGTGGAGCTGGCAAAATGGCCTTTGGCGGTATGGAGTCTGTGAAGAATCCATACAAGAACAACACCAGCTATGATCCAAAAGCATTATATGAGGCAGAAAGAAATGCGGTAACTCCAACACGCGAAAAAATCACCCTCACAGAAGCAGAGAGGCAAAACCGAGGTGGAGACTTGCAATATAACCCAAGGAGAGAAACAAACATTAACCGCTTGGATAGCGACCAGTTAGGTTTTACTAAGGATGAGTTAATTGGTAAATTCACTGGCGACACTCGCAAACGGATGAGTGAGCGTAGCTTTAATATGCTTCAAGATTTGCGGGCGAATAATCCGTATGTGACGGGTGATGGACAAGAGATATATTTGAGTGGAAGAGGTAATAAAAAGTTTGTAAATACACAAGCTGGAACAAATGCAGAGTTTATTGCAAAAATGCGTTCAACTCCAAGAATAAATGAATTGATCCAAAACTCAGAATACAGCCACTCTTCACCAGATACTAAAAATCACGGTATCGCACCAGATGGTTTTGATTACCGAGATGTTAACTTTAAATATGGCGGAAAAGATTTTAACACCACCTTTAATATAGCTAGAAATGATACTATTAATAGAAATACTTTATACGGAGCTACAACAAAAGAAAACATCAGCACTCCTGGCTTAAGGGATAACCCATCCACCAAGTCCTATGCTGATGTTTATGGTGACAGTATAGCACAAAAAGACCAAAAAGTCAATAGAATGCAACCATTCGAGCCAACGGAACACACACCTTTAGTGAATGGAGATAGAGATTTCGGAGGATCATTTGGGAATGGATTTAACCCTCGAGGCGAAAACTCAGCTGTTAATAAGGCTGCCTTTCCAAAAGTTCAAGAATCAGATTTAATAACGCCGGAACTTGAACAATATGGAATTAAACCAACAAAAACTGAATATAATCAAGCTTTGGAATATGTTTTAATGGAAGAACGTCCTGAGTTATTTGAGCGTTACGAAAAAGCACGCTTAGGCTTAGAAGCGCTTGAAGAAAATATTGAGTTTAACCAGTTTACTCCAACGGAGCTTGAAAGATTATACGGCAAAAACTACGCTGAACATCTTGACCGCGGCATGATTTCGCAAATGGTTCGAAAAAATAGTATAAATGGTTTAGATCAAGCTGCAATGCGCGGTGATATGAGCGAAGTTGATATGGAAGACTATATCAACCGGTTAAATAATTACTATGAAACTAAACGAGAAGTTAAAGACCTTGAGCAAGAGATTCGTGAGGCATATGCCGACCCAGAACTAAGGAAAGATGCAAAAGAAGCTTTATGGTTTAATAAATATGAAGAGATTGAAAATGCTGTTGCAAACTTACGACAAAATGGCGTAGATATCGACTTTGATGGATATGTGCAATTAAAATATGGCAATAAAGCGAAGAATGAGGCAGTAAAGGCTGAAGAAAAGCTTGATAATGAAGATGTAGCGACTGAAAATGCTAAAATGGATGAGAATATCGCTAGTGAAGCTCCACTAATTAAAGAAACAGGCCAAAAAACCCGCAAATTCGCTGAAACTGTATTAGACACAGATACGCCACCAAAAGACTTTGTGAAATTGATGCATGCTGGTGATGAATCTTTGAAATATACACCAAAAAAGAATAGCGAAATGTGGAACAGGGCTGCTAAATCTGTACAAGAAAGCCCAGAAAGAGTGTTTAACGAATTGCCGAGCTGGACGGAGGCCAGTCACTTCTGAGAATAAAATAGAATTCATTATTTATCAAGAGGTATATATAGATCGGTATGTATTTGCGGCCATGTTAGATGGAGGCCTCGGATATATGCTGGGGCGGGTCTACGAAAAGAGTATGGTTTCCTTCCGCTTAACTCTTTTTGTTGTTTAATTGTTCGTAGAATATTGGTAATAAGTATAAACTAAAGACGCGCGCCTCTAATAATTTTGGTGGTAGATGCTTCGTTCTGAATATTAGATAACTATGTAAAATTAAAAAATGCTATAATAAACATACGAATTCGGCTTTCTATATAGTTTTTGGATATGAGTAGTAGGGTTGACTTTTTAGTTCAAAAATATTACAATTAATGCATGGATTTTATTCTGCAAATAATTGCGGCAACAACAAAAACTAAGACAAATACCATCTCTAGTAGCTCTGATGATTTCGGAGTTTTTTGGTCTATTGCGATTATAATTGTAGTGATCTGGATTATTAAAAAAATGGGAGAAAACTTAGGGGAAAGATATAATGATTCATCGAATAGCGAGGATGAGTCTTCTACTTGTAAACCATCATATGATTCAAATTTGCGCACTAATACTACTAGAACAAACACATATACAACACTAAAAACAAATACTCCTAGCTATACTCAGCCTAAACTAGCTATAAAAGAAGTGACCAGATTAAAAAGTGAGGTTACTAAGATAGATAATAATATGCTCAGTTTTGAACAGAAATATAAGAAAACAACCGGATTAAAAAGTGAGGTTACTGAGATAGACAATATTGCACTCGGTTCGGAACAGGAATATGTATATGATCTAATGAACGAAACACACGAAAATCTATTTATTACGGGTAAAGCTGGAACTGGTAAATCTGTATTGCTACAATACTTCGTAAAACATACTCAAAAGCAGGTGGCCGTCGTAGCACCTACCGGTGTTGCAGCACTTAACATTGGCGGACAGACAATACACTCTTTCTTTGGTATGGGTTTGGATGTCCAAAATCCAGATAGTTTTTCTCAAGTTTCAGATATGGGTTATAAGAAACGAGAAATCCTAAATGGTATCCAAGTGTTAGTAATTGACGAAATCTCTATGGTTAGTGTAGATATTATGGATATGATTGATGCTAAGTTGAAATATGCAAGAAATAATCAAGAACCATTTGGCGGATGCCAAATAATAGTCTTCGGAGATCTTTATCAATTGCCCCCAGTAGTTTCGAACGGACAAATTAGTAGGTATATGGAAGATAGATATGCGACAACATATTTCTTTGGCGCAGATGAAATACGCAATCATCCTTTCAAAATAATTGAACTACAACATGTATTTAGACAAAACGACCCTATCTTTATTAATATTCTTAATGATATACGGATAGGTAAAACAAGTAAAGCAGTACTCGAAGATATAAATAGCTGTTGCGTTCTTCCTCCGAAAGATGAAAGATATATTACATTAACTGGTGATAATGCAACAGCTGATAGTATTAATTGCAAAAAGCTTGACGCATTACCGACAAAAGAGTTCATCTATACTGGAGAGGTGACTGGAGATATAAAACAAGCAAGTATGCCAACAGATCTTAATTTACGTCTTAAAGTTGGTGCACATGTAATGATGATAAAAAACGACCACACTGAAAATTCTAGTGACGATAAAAGAAAGAAATCTCGTTGGGTTAATGGTACACTAGGAGTCATCTCTCAACTAACCAATAATGGAATAAAAGTTGAAATAAACGGTGTTAGCCATTGGGTGGATAAAGAGGTTTGGGAAAAATATCAATATAGCTATGATGTTTCCACGAAGTCAATTAAGAAAGATGTCGTTGCTACGTTCTCTCAATATCCAATTAAATTAGCCTACGCAATTACAATTCATAAATCGCAAGGCCAGACATACGATGCGGTTAAAGTAGATCTTACAAAAGGTACTTTTGCTGCTGGACAAGCATACGTAGCTTTATCAAGATGTCGCAGTATGAGCTCTCTTTATCTAGTTTCAACATTAAAGCAAGAAGATATTAAGGTAAGTCAAGAAGTTATAAATTATATGAAAGATCGCGTAATAGAGCTAAGTGAGAAAACCGATCTATATAAGATAAAAAATGTTAAACAAACATCCGACAACTGGTTTAAAATGCGCCGAGGAAAAGTAACTGGAACTACAGCGTATTATTTAAAAAATCATTCAGTTAGTTTCGCTATTAAAAAAGGTATAGAGGAAAAAGATTACACGAATGATATTATGCGGAGAGGACGTGAATTAGAGCCTATTGGTATTACCGAATTTACTAAAGCAGAGAATCTCAAAGTAGAAGCGGTTGGCTTTGTAGAATCCCTAGTACATGAAGCTGCAGGCTTTTCTCCAGATGGAGTTATATACGACGATAATGGAAAGATTAAAACTATTATTGAATATAAAGCATTTGGTGAAAAGCGTCATTTTGCTTGCTATGAGTGCATAGATAATCACGTGATGTACCAAATTCAGTTTGGGTTGTTTGTAACTGGAGCAAAAGATGCTTACTTAATTCTCTATAACCCAGATTTGCCCGATGCTAATTCTCAATTGTTGATAAAGCACATAGAAAAAGATAAAAAGATCCAAGAGGTTTTTGAGAGTAGATTTAAGGAATATGAAAAAGGCGAAAAATATTTAACTGAAAACAGTATTCGTGTTAAGCGCACTAGCAGGATAGGCAAAGAAGTACTGCAATATAATGATGATGGCAAAATTATTGCAGAGTTTGAATCCGTAAAAGATGCTTCGAAGGAAACCGGTATAGGTTATTATTCAATATATGACGTAATTCTCGGAAAACAAAAACATGCCGGTGGTTACGGATTTATTTACAAAAAAGACTATTCTGGTAATAAGAGTGATTTAATTAGTCGTAGCACAAATAGGAGACCTGCGATGGTACCAGTGCCAGTACTCCAATGTGATAATAATGGAAACGTTATTAATAAATTCGAGTCGATTTCTCAAGCCGAAAGAGAAACTAGCGTAAGCTCAATATGTATTTATAAAGCTTTAAAAGGTAAGCAGAAACATGCTGGAGGGTATCTTTGGAAATATAAAGAATAAAAACTCTTTTTTGCTTGATTTTGATAGGCTTTTGGTTGTATAATAAAATTGTTCAGACAAAAAATACGGAAAGCTTTTAAATCGAGCTGATGTTTTTGCTTATTTTGAAGCTTTCGTATTTGTCTGAACAAACAATACTACTTTTAAACATCGGCTCAATTTATTTAGTCGAGGATTGGAAAAAAAATGAATCAGAAAAAAACGAGATTGAATTCGGATAAAAAAGCTATATTATATACGATTGTATCTGTTTTTATACTGTTTTTTATTATTATAGTCTGGGCAGGTTCTTCGGCCAAAAAGGGAAATAAAGAGATAAGCAACGAGGTCTCAAAACAGAAAATATCTGTTAATATAGAGAAAGACCAAACTCTTGAAACTGGTAAAAATAGTTATAAGATCAAAATTTCAGGATTTAAAAATGTTGCAAAAATGAGCATTAGAATCAACTGTGAAAATACGGTCAGTCATAAAGACCCATTGAGCAAATGTAATAAGACTATAGAAAAAGAAACTCAAGGAAAAGAGTCGTTGGAGGATTTTGTAACGTTTAATATTTCAGATTTTTCACAACAGGAAAATAATAAAATCGAAGTATTGGTTACGAATCAAGATCGCGGCGCAGAAAGTGTTGATAAAGTTATTGCAATAAATGGTGAGCCTTATTATTATGGTAAAGCTGAAATATCTTTTTCTAAGGAAGAACCTAATAATAACTTATATCTAACTAATGAAAAATACGAAAAAATAACAATTGGTGCGAATATAGACAACCTATCTAATATATATGATATTAAGAAAGCTTGTGAAAAATATAGTGATTCTGATAGTACTATTGGCAAGAGTCAAATGTATCGCTGTAAATATGAAGGTAAATACGCGCATTTTCATTTTATAAACGGATCACTAAGCTCTAAAGATGTATTGAATTATTAATTAATTTAAACTTATTTTTTGCCAAAAAGACTAAAGTTTGGTATAATAAAATTAGAAGAACCATTTGCGATTCACCCCTCAGGGTGGGTCGCTTTTTTATGTCCAAACGAAAGGGGAATTTCGAAAATGCAAATAAATGGTGAATTACTTAAAATCAACGGTCAGGTTTTTTCGAATTTGAAAAGTTATCAACTCCAGAGAAATAAGCTCTGACTAAATTCAGACCGCAATATGGCCGGCGAAATTCGCGCGACAATGATTGGAATTTTCCCAAAAATTGAAGTTGAATTTGGCGGAATTTTAACTGTGGCAGAAATTCAAAAAATTGCGCGTGTGGTTGATTTGCCATTTTTCACGGTTGAGTATTTCGATCCAAAATACAATGCGATGAAATCTGGCCAATTTTACGCTGGCGATTATAGCGTTCAGCTCAAAGATAAGAAACGCGGAATCTTCGACCCTTTTAAAGTGAGTTTAATTCCAGTTAGAAAAGAGGCGTAAATGCTTATTGTTAGTGAAATTTTCAAACAAGCAATCAAACAGCCAACGCGAGAAATTCGAACTGCGTTGATTTTGGCAAATGGCACAAAAATAACCAGTAACGATGAACTTGCTAGTTTTTCGGTCGAACGAACAGGAGCGCCATTTTTAAGCTCAATGAGTGGATTTTCAGCCGTAATTTTGGGTGTTTCGAAAAATCTAATTAATCAGGTCGTTCAGGTATATATTTTTTGCGTGATTTTATTAATCCGGAGGTAATTTATACTTATACAGAAATTGCCTCGATCGGAACAATAAAATACCCTACGAAATGTGGTTTGTAGGGTATTTTACTATAATAAAAAGATGCATCTCGTATAACACAAAATGCATATGTTTTGGTTCAAAAACAGCTTCTGGAGCCACGATCGGGGCTTGAACCCGAGACCTCATCCTTACCATGGATGCGCTCTACCAACTGAGCTATCGCGGCGAATAAATGAATTATACCATATAAATTATACTAATGTCAATACGATCGGCTAGCGATTAAATCGAGGCCTCTATTGACAAAGTAAGGTTTTTAATATATAATATTTAGGTATATTTTATATAAAAAATAATTCTTATGGAGGGCTATGAAAACAGTAACGATAATGAAATATCGAATTGGAGATAAATATTTTTTTAAAGTTTTAGATAAGTTTGATATTAAAGATGAAGTTGAACGTCTTGATGAGATGATTAGGATTTCGAACGAGCTCAGTTTAGAAAATGAAGATTACGAACAACTTTGGATTAAAGAAACAGTTCTATTTTAGCTACATAATAAAAGTTTAATATAACTATTTTTTATTATTTTTTAGAAAGTTACTCTTTAAGGCTTCGCCGATAACCCATATTATTGCATTTACAAAAAATATGGAAATTGCAGCAGTAACCATCATTAAGATAATTTTACTAATTGAATTTTCGAAAATATTTAAAAAACTTGCGATAACGAATCCGAATAATGCTATAAATAAATAAAATCTTTGTAGCACAATGCGTTCATTCGAATTATTTAAAGTTTTTTGTATAAATTTTAAAAAATTGTTCATGATCAAAATTATACCATAAAAAATAAAATAAGTCAACAAGAGATTAAAAGTCTTGCTTTTTGCGAAATCTTATGATAGAATAGAACAGAACGTAAATAATAAATTTAAGAGAGATTATGGCTAAAAAGAATACGAAACGAAAGATTATTGGTCTTGTAAGTGAAATTACTGGCGACCGAATTTACTACACTCGCAAAAATACTCAGAATACACCTGAAAAATTATCTTTGCGAAAATATAATCCAAAAACTCGAAAACATGAAATCTTCACAGAAACTAAGAAGTCTCTTGGTCGAAATGAAGTTAAACCACGAAAAGGTTAATAAATTGCACCATTTGGTGCTTTTTATTTTAGTAGCTATAATTTGTAATAAACCTATCGTTTGTATCTTTTGCTATACAAAAAATGTAGGGAATTATTAAAAAATCTTCTTTAATTAAAGCTCTTGTTTAAGTGAATCATTTTTCTATTGTATTTTAGATAACTTTATGTTAAAATATCAAGGTAATACAAATTGCTTGAGAATTCGTTCGTAGTTATCTTAAAGTTACGAAAGAAGTTACAAGCCTAATATAAGGAGTAAAAAATGGCAGAACAAGGCCTAACAATTCGTATTCGCCTAAAGGCATACGACCACAAAGTTATCGACCAAAGTGCAAAGCAAATTGTTGACACAGCAATTCGAACTGGTGCAACAGTTGCAGGACCAGTACCTCTACCAACACGACGAAGTACTTTTACAGTAGTAAAAAGCCCACATGTTTACAAAATGGGTGGTGAAGCTTACGAAATGCGTGTTCATAAGCGCCTCATTGACATTAGTAACGCTACACCGAAAACAATTGATTCTTTGCAAAATCTTAGCCTTCCAGCTGGAGTTGATGCAGAAATTAAAATGTAATTTTCAAAATCGCCTTCGGGCGGTTTTATTTTTGGCAAAAATATGATATAATCATAAGCAATATGAGCAAAAATAGCAAACAGAGAACTTATGCGCGAAATCGCACAAAATTAAGCCGTCGTGGTTTTGAAAAAAATCCCGAAAGTGATTCAGTTTTTTTGGTGAAACTTATTTTGTGCGCTCTATTTGCTTTAATCTGGTTAAAAACCAAAACAAATATAAGTATTCCAATTGGGGCTTTCAGTTCTTTTTTGCTAATTTATTTTTTCGAAAACCGTCAAGAAAATAGGCGAGTATTTTATGCAATTTCTCTAATTTGTGGGATTATAAGTTTCTTTTTGCCAATTGGCTTTTTGATTTGACTTTTTTGAAATAAAGTTATATAATGTATAAATCACAATATTGGAGGTGCGTACATTATGAAAATAATTGTAATTTTAATTGCGACACTGATCATGCTTATAAGAACGGTCGGTAAAGAAAGAATAAATCGAAAAATGATGATTTTTCTTTCTTCGGTTATTGTTTTAAGCTCAATTTTAATGATAGTTGGTCAGCTAACAAATCAAGAAATTATTTTATTCTCTTTTCTTGAGATTTCTTCTTATGAAGATAATTTTATTTTTATAGCTTCAAAATTTGCTTTCGAAATTATTTTGAGTATAATAATTCTAGCTAAAGTAGAAGGAGAGGCAAAATTCAAACAAGATTGTTTCATTTTTTTGTCAGCGATGATTTTAACTCAAACACTTATAGACTACCCAAGGGTTATCTCACAATTAGTGGAATATAATTTATTTTGGGAAGTACTTTTCACTTTTCTGTATCTCTTTATAGCGAGTTTAGTCTGCGGAGAACGGAAACACATAATAGAAGAATAAACTGTTTCGAAAGAAACAGTTTTTTGTTGTAAATATTACACGCTAAATATAGCGTTTTTTATTGATTTTTATAAACAAAAGCACTATAATTAAATAGTCGAGCAGAAGAACTTTAAAAAAATACTTACAATTCAATTTTATAGAAAATACGGGGTGAAAAAAATGGAACAATTAGCACTATTTAGTAGGGAACAACTAAAATCTTTGGAGTTTGAAGGAACAAATATTTATTTCGTTGAAAAACGAGATGGTAGACGTGTAGTGTTTGATGTAGACAAGATTGACAAGGCTCTCCACAAGGCGGCTAACAAAGTCATGGATGTGACACCCTTGGTCGAAAAACGTCTAAATGGGCTGCTTGAGCGTATTGTTGCGGAAATTCACAGTCGTTTCCCTCAAGGTGTCAAGATTTACGAGATTCAGAATATCGTAGAGCATGAACTCCTTGAAGCCAAAGAATATGCGCTAGCTGAGGAGTATATCACTTATCGGACACAAAGAGATTTTGAGCGCTCAAAAGCGACAGATATCAACTTTAGCATTCATAAGCTTCTCAATAAAGACCAGACAGTTGTCAATGAAAATGCCAATAAAGACAGTGATGTCTTTAACACTCAACGTGATTTGACAGCAGGGATTGTGGGGAAATCAATCGGATTGCAAATGCTTCCTAAGCACGTAGCCAATGCTCACCAAAAAGGGGATATCCACTATCATGATTTGGACTATAGTCCCTATACACCTATGACCAACTGCTGTTTGATTGATTTTAAAGGCATGTTGGAAAATGGTTTTAAAATTGGTAATGCAGAGGTAGAGAGTCCTAAGTCTATCCAGACTGCGACCGCTCAGATTTCACAAATCATCGCCAACGTTGCTTCTAGCCAGTACGGGGGCTGCTCGGCTGACCGTATCGATGAAGTCTTGGCGCCTTATGCGGAAAAGAATTATCAAAAGCACCTCAAGGATGCGGAAGAGTGGGTCTTGCCTGAAAAACGGGATGATTATGCTTGGAAGAAAACTCAAAAAGACATCTATGATGCCATGCAATCTCTTGAGTATGAAATCAACACCCTCTTCACTTCAAATGGACAAACACCTTTTACTTCACTAGGTTTTGGTCTAGGAACTAGTCGTTTTGAACGGGAAATTCAAAAAGCTATCTTGACCATTCGTATCAAGGGGCTTGGTTCAGAACACCGCACAGCTATCTTCCCTAAACTCATCTTTACGCTAAAAAGAGGACTCAACTTAGAGGAAGGTTCACCTAACTACGACATCAAACAGTTGGCCCTCGAGTGTGCAACCAAGCGGATGTACCCAGATGTCTTGTCCTATGATAAGATTATCGAGCTGACAGGCTCCTTCAAGGTTCCTATGGGCTGCCGTTCTTTCCTCCAAGGATGGAAAGATGAAAATGGTGTTGAGGTCAATTCAGGTCGTATGAACCTAGGTGTTGTGACAGTCAATCTGCCTCGTATCGCCCTCGAGTCTGAAGGGGATTTGAATAAGTTTTGGGAAATCTTCAACGAACGTATGAACATCGCAGAAGATGCTCTGGTTTACCGTGTTGAACGGACCAAGGAAGCAACACCAGCGAATGCCCCTATCCTCTATCAGTACGGAGCCTTCGGTCGCCGTCTCGGAAAAGAAGAAAGTGTTGATCAGCTCTTTAAGAATCGCCGTGCAACAGTTTCGCTGGGCTACATCGGTTTGTACGAAGTGGCTACAGTCTTCTTTGGAAATAGCTGGGAAAGCAATCCTGAAGCCAAGGAATTCACACTGGATATCATTCGCGATATGAAACGTCGTGTGGAAGAGTGGTCTGACCAATATGGTTACCATTTCTCTATCTACTCCACACCGTCTGAAAGTCTGACAGACCGCTTCTGTCGCTTGGATACAGAGAAGTTCGGCTCTATTCCTGACATCACGGACAAGGAATACTATACCAACTCTTTCCACTACGATGTCCGGAAAAATCCAACACCGTTTGAAAAGTTAGACTTTGAGAAAGTTTATCCAGAAGCAGGTGCGTCAGGTGGTTTCATTCATTATTGTGAGTATCCAGTTCTTCAACAAAATCCAAAGGCCCTGGAAGCTGTCTGGGACTATGCCTATGACCGTGTCGGCTATCTAGGGACCAATACTCCGATTGATCGCTGTTACAAGTGTGATTTTGAAGGGGATTTTGAACCGACTGAGCGAGGATTTGCTTGTCCAAACTGTGGCAATAGCGACCCTAAAACAGTAGACGTGGTCAAACGTACGTGTGGTTATCTGGGCAATCCTCAAGCGCGTCCGATGGTTAATGGACGCCACAAGGAAATCGCTGCGCGTGTCAAACACATGAACGGTTCAACCATTAAAGCAGCCGGACATGAAGTAACAAATTAGAAGGAAATGGAATGGGGAAATACCAATTAGACGATAAGGGACGCGCACAAGTGACCCGTTATCACGAGAAACACTCGAAAGGTGGAACAGGTAAAAAAGAACGCTTGCTCAACCTCAGAGAACAGTTTTTAAACAAGAACAAGAAAAAATAAAAGTGAG
>ERZ772999.998-NODE-998-length-17248-cov-4.717094_pt1 | contig 17248 bp, 5 predicted proteins | sample MGYA00511467_ERZ772999 | MGnify/ENA primary metagenome ERZ772999 (study PRJEB29015, sample SAMEA2738064) | human oral metagenome | biome: human oral; feature: human-associated habitat; material: saliva | place: China | collected 2218 ... | reverse complement strand
AAGTCGATTTTCAAGCGACTTCCATATTTTGTAGAAAAGGCTTTGAACGTTTTTTCTATCCCATTGAAACCTTCAATATTTGGTGCGTGGTGGAGTATATCTTCCCTCTCTTTTACTGGTAATTTAGCAAGACTATCTTGATTCCCCGAACTATTTTCTGTCGCTATTTTAAACGGAGAGCCATCTTGTGCTATATCATCTTTATTGGCGATAGTGCGTCCTTTGGCAAGCATTAACATATATTTAAAGCGACGGTCTAATGCTTGCTCGTGAACATAGATTTCGTCAAGGGCATTAGAACCAAGCATCCCACCTTCTTTGCGTTTGCCATCTTTGTCAGTGTACCAACCAGTGAAGTAACCTTCTTTATTTTTCATCCCAATAGCGAACTTACCAGTTTCACCATCTTTTTTCATAATAGCTGTCCATCCACCAAAGCTACTGATTTCTCTGATTTCACCTGGTTGAAGTGGTACACCCTCTGGATTCTCAGCAGTCTTATCAAATCGAAGTTCGTCTCCTAGAGTATCCATGTTTCTCAAGTATGAACGCTCGTTATTTTGGAAGTCATCCGGCATATGTTGGATAATCTTCCACATATCTTCAACAGTAGCAGTATGATCAGGATCATCGAAACTCAAGTGAGCATTTGGATCATGTGCTCCAGACTCATCTCCTTTTGGTATATTTACCCCTGGTTGATCTGGTTTTACTGTAGACCCTTTACGTTCGGTTAAAGCAGAATTTAATACTTCGTTATTTCCAGTTGAAGTTCCAGTAGGAGTATTAGAAGTTCCGCCAGCAGGAGCATCTCCTGTATCTCTTCTTACACGACGACTTCTAGTATTGGCAGACGTAGACGCTTCTGTCGGCTGCGCTGCATTAAGAGTTTCTTTATTTTCTTTCTCTTTAGGTGTTGTTAACTCTGTTGATTTTCCAGAAATATCTGGATTTTGAGCAGGCTCCGCCCCATAGCTAGAGGAAGTCAGACTGTTAGGTTGGCTTGTCTCCGGGTCTGGAGACGGAGTAGACTGACTTACACCTCCATCAGTGGTAGTATTCGTTTCCGCGTGTACCACACCTGCCCCTATGGCAAGGTAAAAAGCACCAATGGCGACACTAGCTGCACCGACACTTACTTTTCGAATACTATATTTTAGTTGTTTATCAAATTTTCCCATTTCAGACTCCAATCATACATATATATGTATAAAATAATATTCTCATTTCCTCTATTGTACTCAAAATTCCTGTTGTTATCAGGTGATGGCGTTTTCATATTTTTATATAAATATAAACAATGAAAGCGGTTTTGTGTATTGATATAAGATAATAAGGAGTAATAAATGAGTACAAGTTTTCAATTTTTAAGTTAAATTGCTGTTTCAAAAATTTTTAAATACTGGCTGTCTTTGTTTATAGGCAGCCATTTTTAACAATAATATTTTTTATTAATTTTAATATTGTTAAATATATTGTTTTGAAGAAGTGTAGTGTCATAAATATTGATAACATAAGGTTTGTAATTTAATTTATAGTACATTTAAGTTATTGTTTTACAATATTAAATTTATCTGATATAATTTTAATATAAAATTGGGTGTGTTGTAATATTTTTCAAGTAAAGTAATTGTTTTTTCAAGCTTAAGAAAGTTGTCTAGACTTTAAAAATAATTATAAAATAGATGATTGTTTTACTTAAAAAATTATAATTACAATGTCAATCAATTCTTATCATACAAATACAATTATTTAGTAACTGTGTTGTTGAGTAAAAATTAAGGAGGAAATTAAAGAAATATGTTAGGAGATTACAAAAAGCATAGATTTTCTATAAGAAAATTAACTATAGGGGCTGTGTCGTTGTCATTAGGACTATCATTAGTTCAACCAACGATTTTGAACCACAATATTGTTATGGCATCTAGTGCAAGTGCTGAAACAGGTCTACAAGGAAATGTTAGTACTCAGCAAGAGTTGCAAGATAAGATAAATAACAATGAACAAAATATCATACTAAGTGCAAATATAGATATTACTAAAACGATAACTATCCCTAATACTTTCACAGGGAAAATTCATGGTAATGGATTTACTTTGAAGCTAGTAACTCAAAACATTAATATGTTCCTAATAAAAGGAAGTACGGTAACGTTTGATAGTGTTGTTTTAGATGGGGCTGGTATAGGTAGACCGATTGATATTGCGGAAGGAGCTAATGTTACTGTAACAAAATCTACTATTAAAAACGGTCACACTGGGAACCAAAGTAATGGTGGAGGAATATATGTAATAGGATCTAAATTAAAATTAGACAATACTACAATTCAAGATTCTAAAGCTGTGAAAAAAGCTGGCTCAGCTGAAGATGTTCGTCCGAACGGAGGAGCAATATATGCGATAGCATCTGAAGTTACAGTAGAAAACAAATCTGAAATTCTAAATAACACTCTAGTTGACGGAAATGGTAATGGTGGAGGAATTCACGCTACTGGTAAGTCAAAAGTAAAAATTTCTGATTCTACCTTCACTGGGAACCACACTGCTAATATTATCGATGAAGCTAACGAAGGTGGAGCTGTTTTCGTAAATGACGGAGGTACATTAGAAGTTTCTGATTCTACTTTTAATGTAGCGAAAGGTTTCAATACTGGTGGAGCAATCGGTATTAGACATGCGAAAGCAGAAATTAAAAATAGTAAATTTGATATAAATAACCTTGGAGATGCTTATGGTATAAGTGGTGGAGCAATCATGAGTGGTGAAAGTGATCTTAAAGTAGATGGCTCAACATTTACTGCTGCTAACTCAAAAATAACATTCTCTGGTGGTTTCATAAATATAGTAACTGGGGGTAGTTTCACATTAACTAACTCAACATTAACAGGAGCAGGTTCTTGGTGGAATGGACCATCAATTTCTACATATGGAGGAGCTATTGGATTTGAAACAGGAAGTACAGCGACCGCTACTATAGAAAACACTACTATTAAAAATGTAACTGCTGATGAGACTGGAGGAGCTATTTCATTAGCTACTAAAATTAATGAGGAAGCTAGTGTAAACTTAACTCTACGTAATACAAATATTATTAACACAAGAACAAAATTCGCTTGGAAAGACACTCGTGGAGGAGCTATCCATGTAGGTAAAGGAAACACATTAAGAATCGATGGAGGATCTATTAAGGATTCGTTCTCTGTAAGAGGTGGAGCAATTTACAATGATGGAACTGTAGAACTAGGAGGAGCTGAAACAGCTATTTCTGGTAATACTGCTTATAAATACGGTGGTGGAATTTATAATAATGGAACTCTATTGGTAGACACAGCGAACCTAACTAACAACTCTAAAGTACCTGATGGTGCAGCTGGTGCAGAAGAAAACGCAGGGAAAACAACTGAGTACGCAGGTGCTAATATCTATGCTAAAAAAGATGTAACAATCACGCCTAATGCGAAATTTGATGAAAAAGATATCAGAGTTCTTGACCAAGAATCATCAATAATATTAAAAGGAGCATTAAAACAAAAACTTAATGTTTCTATAAGTGAGCAACCTGGTGGGGAAAACAATGAAACTCCAAAACGCCAAGTAGGGTATTTAGTGGCTAAAGGAGATGGAACTTATACACCAACAAAAGAAGATGCTAAATTACTACACTACTTCACAAGAGATACAGTAGGAGTAAGTGACTATAATGATCACGATTCACTAGCAAAATGGGATTATGTACTTAATCCGGAAAACAACACAGTAGTACTAGGACAAAGAGTAAAAGTTGTTTATGATGCTAATGCAGATAACGCTAAATTTGAAGATGGAAATAAAACTATTGAAGACGTACTAACTGTTTACAAACCAGACTTTGCACCAAAAGAAACTACTAAAGTACCAACTAGAGATGGTTACAGATTCAACGGATGGTATACTACTAGCGATAATCAAAATGATAAGTTCACATTATCAAAAGCTTCATTTGGAATAACAGGAAATGAAATAACAACTCCAATAGCTAAAGAGAGTGTAACTGCTTATGCAGCTTGGTTAAAAGAACAAAAAGTAACGTATGAGTTTGAAAGTGCAACAGCAGGAAAAGAATTACCACAAGCTGTAAAAGATTTACTACCAACAGATACAAATAAATATGTAAAAGATGAGCAAGTAACAGCCAAACAACCAACACAAACAGAAGTTGTAGATGCAGCTCAAGATGGTAAATGGAAATTCAAAGGATACGAACCAGCAGGACCAGTAACAGTAGGAACTGAAGATGTTAAGTTTGTAGGTAAATGGGAGTTCATAGCTAATGAGCACAATGTATCATATGAATTCGTAAGTGCAACAGCAGGAAAAGACTTACCACAAGCCGTAAAAGATTTATTACCAACAGATGCAAATAAATACAAAAAAGATCAACAAGTAACAGCAACTCAACCAGCACAAACAGAGGTTGAAGTAGCGGCAGAAGATGGTAAATGGGTATTCAAAGGATACGAGCCAGCAAGCCCAGTAACAGTAGGAACTGAAGATGTTAAATTCGTAGGTAAATGGGAATTTGTAGCTAAAGAGCACAACGCAACGTACAAATTTGAAAGTGGAACAGCAGGAAAAGACTTACCACAAGAAGTAAAAGACTTATTACCAACAGATACAGCTAAATACAAAAAAGGTGAGCAAGTAAATGCTAAGCAACCAGGACAAACACAAGTAACAGTAGCAGATGGTAAGTGGGAATTCAAAGGATACGAACCAGCAGGCCCAGTAACAATGGGAGATAAAGATGTAGAGTTCGTAGGTAAATGGGAATACAAAGCAAACCCAGTAGCTAAGTACACAGTAGGATACAAATTCGAAAGTGAAACAGCAGGAAAAGAATTGCCACAAGAAGTAAAAGACTTATTACCAACAGATGCTGATGAGTATGTAAATGGAGACACAGTAAATGCTAAACAACCAGCAAAAGCAGAAGTAGAAGTAGCAGATGGTAAATGGGTATTCAAAGGATATGCAGCAAACTCACAAACAGTAAATGGAAGTAATGTAGAATTTGTAGGTAAATGGGAATTTGTGGCTAAACCAGTTGCTAAATATAAAGTAACATACGAATTTACAAGTACAGATGCATCTACTGCATTACCAGCAGAAGTATTAGCGTTATTACCAACAGATGCTGATGAGTATGTAAATGGAGATACAGTAAATGCTAAACAACCAGCAAAAGCAGAAGTAACTGTAGCAGATGGTAAATGGACATTTAATGGTTATGGAGCAAATACACAAACAGTAAATGGAAGTGATGTTAAATTCAGCGGAACATGGACATTCACAGCTAATGCAACACCACCAGTAGGAAAATACAAAGCAACATATGAGTTCAAGAGTGCTGATGCAACAAAAGCATTACCAAATGGAGTATTAAGATTATTACCAAATGATACTAAAGAATATGCAAATGGCGACAAAGCAAAAGCTATTCAACCAGCAGTAACATCTGTAGTAACACCAACAGGAACATGGACATTCGCAGGATATGATGCAACTGAAAAACCAATAAATGGAGCAGGAGTTAAATTCACAGGTACGTGGACATTTACTGCTAGTCAAACTCCACCACCAGCGATAGAGAAAAAAGGTAGTGTAATAGTTCGCTATGTATCAACTGATAATAAGAAACTTAAAGATGACTACATCGATACAAAAGATGCAGTTGTAGGAACTCCTTATAACGCAGCTGAAAACGAAACAGAAAGACCAACTGTAATCGTTAAAGACGGAGTAAAATATGAACTTGTTGAAACAAAAGGAAACCCAAGAGGTAAAGTAGTAGAAGGAACTACAGTGGTTACTTATGTCTACAAAAAAGTAGCGCAACAACCAGGTGGTACAGATAAACCATGGGATCCATTTAAACCAGGAGAACAAAAACCAACTAAACCAGGTAAAGGTAAACTGGCAAATACAGGTCAAACAACGACAAATGCAGGAATCGCTGGAGTAGCTCTAGCTGGATTAGCATTAGCAGCAATGCGTCGTCGTAAAAATAAATAAAAACTGTAAAGTTTTTAATTGAATATAAAATAGGGAGCGTAAGAACTCCCTATTTTATCCAATTTTAGGATAAGCAAGTTATTTGCTTTTTTACGAAAATATGATAAAATATTCAACTGTGGTTACACAAATAAAATATAAAATATAAAATATAAAATATAAAATATAAAAGGAGAAAGGAAAACAATGAATAAGATGAAAAAAATATTTAGTATTTTATTAATGGTTGTTTTTCTTGTAAATACATTTTTAGGTTCGACATCTAAAAATGCATTTGCAGATGGAACACTAAAAACCCAGCTTAGAATTATCAACTTAAATGGTGATGGTACTATTGATGAAAATACAGAGTTTTGGGTAAATAAAGATATTCCTGCTGCGGCAGATTTAACAGTGTCAGGAACAGGTGTAAACATTCAAAATCCAAAATTGAAAATTACTGTTCAAAAAACAAACTCAACAACAAGACCAGAGTTTGTAGACTCTCAAAAAGCGGTAAAAAATGAACGTACAGAAGATAATGATAATTATTATATGACATATTCTTTTGATCGATTAAATGGTGGTGCAAAGTTAACATTCCCAATGCCATTTAAGTTTTTAGAAAGTGCGAATAAAGGTGATACTGTAACGATAAAAGAAGAACTTTTTGATGAAAATGGTGGGCTTATCGACTCGGCAACAAAAACATATGTTGCTAATAAGGTAGGATATACATTTAATGACTCAAGTGTTTATGCAGATACTCCAGATCAACTTCAACAACTTATCGATCCATCAAAACCAGCGAAAAATAATACACTTTTCGTTCGAAAAGTAGATGATTATACTGATTCTGATAAAACAAAAGAAGATGGAGAAGGTACACAAGTAAACTCGTACTATAACTTTACTGTTAAAGACACAGCAACGGTAGATCCAAATGCAACTTATATGAGTCCTGAGAATATTAAGATAGAACTAAAATTACCAGAAGGTGTCGATGTGATGGATGGTAGATTTAGTTTTGATCCAGCTACAAGAACAGCTACTCGTATAGTAAACAAGCCAAGTTTAGATAGAGTTTGGAAGGGTAGTTATAATGAAATAGTATATTGGTTTGGAACAGGACTTCTATTTAAAGGTAAAAAATATAATGAAGTTATAAATATTGAGGCGAAATTTACTGTCAATGCTGGTCTAGCGGATGAGAAAAAATTACCAGATAGAACATTACCTATTAAATTAGAGAAAAATAAGTTAACTTTTGGAGCGCAACGCTGGACAGAAGTACTGAAATATAAGTTAAATGCTCAAGGAAATGATCCAGTACCTAATAGAGTGAATAATGGCGTTTATACATTATACAATAATAAACTTTTTGATGATTGGAATAATGATCAAACTGATAATGGATTAATGTATATAACAAGAATTGGAAATGAAAATAACGGTTCAAGTCCTACTAATCCTGGTGGAGGGATACGTCTTCATTTATGGGAAATAGAAGATGTTTTAATGCGTGATAAACCAGTTCAAGATGAGAAAAAAATTTACTATAAATATTTCCAATTAGGAAAAGTAGAGAAGTTCAGAGACCGTGGTGGAGATGACACTAGAAGACAGCAATTAGTAGATGATGCTATTAATCAAGTTAATAGCACACCTAATAAACTTTATGGTATTAAAGAAGACGGTTCAAAAGTAGAGCTTGCATCTAATATTAAGTTAGGGCAACGTGTTGATATTAATGACACAACAGGTCAATATACACGCCTGTCACTAGTATTTGAAAGACCAATATCATTGGATAATACAGCTTTATTCTACTATACAGGAGCTTATCCAAGTGAAAAGGAAATCAAAAAATTTGAAGATGGTGAATATGATAAAGAGCAATATTATTACGGATCTGAACACATTGTAGCAGAAGAAGCTGAAAATGCAACAACTAAAGAAAATGCTAAAAAGTCAGAAGGAAATAGTATTTGGGCATGGACAGGTCTTCGACTTCCGACACCAAAAGCATATATAGGAAACTTTAACGGGACAGGAGTACTTCCTTATAAGGCTGATGGTACATATGCGGATATCCATTTAGATCATGCTTCGTTACGTGGAAGATATGGGGCGTGGGGACCATATTTAGGTAAGCCGGTAACAAATCCGAAAATAATTTATTTACTACCAGCTGAATTTAGCTTCGTTAAGACAAAAGCCATAGCAACTAATGGTATAGATAAGAGTAAAATTGGTGAACCTGAGGTTATTAAAAACTTCAGAAATACTGGACGCACAGCGGTAATTTATTCATTACCAGATATTACACCAACATTGGAAGATAAGAATGATACAATTTGGATGGATCTCCAAATTGAGGCTAGCCCGTATGCAAAACAAGGGAATAACCAAGTTGATGTTTTCTACACTTATGACAATAATGATATAATTCAACCATGGAACGATGATCAAACGTATGTTGACGAATTAGACTTAGATGGCGATGGTAATAAAAAAGAAAAATTCACTCATAGAAAACATGATATTAACTTTATACCACCATTGGAGTTACTTATGTACAAAAACGTAGGGTTAACTACTGATAATATGCGTTATGCAGAAGTTGGTGATGTTGGAGAACCATTCTATTGGAAAGTTAGTATCAACAACAATACAATATCAGAGGTAACTGATATTAGCTTTATCGATACATTGCCATTTGTTGGAGACCATGTTATAACACCTAATAAAAAAGGCGAGTATAAAGAAAGAGGATCTAAATTTATGACTCCGCTAGCTAATAGCTTAGAGTCAGTTAAAGCAAACGAAGAAGTATTGAAAAACTTTGACGTTTACTATCAATTAAAACCTCAAAATATTTTAGAAACTGTTCGTGACGGTGAATGGTTAAGTAAAGATCAAGTAACAGACTTTAGCCAAGTAAAAAGTATAAAAGTAATGTTGAAACCAGGAGCTAAATTAGCATCTAAAACAACAGTTGACTTTTATATTCCATCAAAAATACCATTTGATACAACATTAACAGAAACACAAACTGCTAATAACTCAGTAGCTATTTCTACGGATAAGTACTCTTATTCAGAAGCTAATACTGCTACTATTGGGGTTGCAAGATACACAATAAAAGGTACAGTATTTAGCGACTTCAACAAAGATGGTCTTATGACTGATAACGAAGAAAAATTATCAGGTTACAAAGTAGAGCTTATCGATAAGAAAACAGGAGATGTTGCTGTAGATGTAAATGGTCAAAAATTAGAAACAACTACAGACAATGAAGGTAAATACACAATCAATGCTTATAAACGTGGAGATTACTTCGTGAGATTTACTAAATTAAGTGATGAAGATGTATTAACTAAATCAAATGATAAAGCAAATGGAAATAACGCGACAGAAGAAATCGCAGGTACAAAATTTGTTAAAACGGCTGATTTTGCTTTAAGTCCTACAAATAACAATATAGTTAAAAACGCAGGATTTGAAGGAACTAAGAGAGATGTTACTGTTGAAAAAGTTGATTCACAATTAAACCAAGACGGAAGTAAGAAATACCTAAAAGGTGCTATTTTCGAACTTAAACAAAATGGTACTGTAGTAGATACTCAAACAACAGATCAAAATGGTCGTGCAGTATTCAAAGGTGTTAAATTCGGAAGTTACAAACTAGTAGAAACAAAAGCACCAACAGGATATGCAGCGGTTAATACAGAAAAAGATATTACAGTTGATGAAAACGGTGATGCTAAGTATGAAATAGCCAATGACTTAGTATTAGGAAAAGTTGAAGTAACAAAAGTAGACAAAGACGATCCTACTAAGAAATTAAAAGGCGTTAAATTCGTTCTTAAACAAGGAAATGATGAAAAATACGAAGCAACAACTGGTGAAGATGGTAAAGCAGTATTCGACGGTGTATTATTTGGAAGCTATAAATTAGTAGAAAAAGAAACACTAGAAAACTACAAAGCAGATTCAACAGAACACGATGTAACAATCGATAATCAAACAAAATTAAAAGAAGTAACAATTAAAAATGAACTGAAAAAAGGTAAAGTTGTTGTAACGAAAGTAGATGCAACTGATAATACTAAGAAATTACAAGGCGTTAAATTTGCTCTTAAACAAGACGGCAACGTGAAATATGAAGTAGAAACAGACGCAGATGGTAAAGCAGTATTTAACGGAGTAGCATACGGAAAATACAAACTAGTAGAAACTAAACCACTAGATAACTATCTTCCAGACACAACTGAAAGAGATGTAAATATCGATGCAGATGGTAAAGAAGTACCGTTTGAAATCACAAATGCCTTAAAAGAAGGTAAAGTAGAAGTAACAAAAGTAGACGCAGATGATAATTCTAAGAAATTAGAAGGTGTTAAATTTGCTCTTAAACAAGGAAATGATGTTAAGTATGAAGCAACAACAGATGCTGACGGTAAAGCAGTATTTAATGGAGTAGCATACGGAGATTATAAACTTGTAGAAACAAAACACTTAGATAATTATAATGCTGATACAACAGAGCGCGATGTAACAATCGATAGCCAAAACACTATAAAACAATTAACTATAACTAATACACTAATTAAAGGTAAAGTAGAAGTTACATTAGTAGATGCAGTTGTCGATGGTAAACCAATAAAAGGTGCAACATTTGTTCTTAAACAAGGAGATACAGTTTTAAAAGAAGTTGTTACTGATGATTCAGGTAAAGTAGTATTTGAAAATGTACCATACGGAGAATACACAGTAGTAGAAAAAACAACATTAGAAAACTATGTTATAGACAGTGCACCAAAAGCTGTGAAAATTGAACAACAAGGTCAAGTAGAAAAAGTACAAGTAATAAACGTTCTGAAAACATCAAATGTTAAAGTAACAAAAGTAGATGCGGATGATAATACTAAGAAACTTGCTGGAGTAGAATTCGAACTTCGTGGAGCAAACGGAAAAGTATTAAAAGGAACTACAAATGCTAACGGTGAATACATCTTTGAAGATGTAGTATACGGAGACTACAAACTTGTAGAAACAAAAACATTAGATAACTACAACTTAACTACAACTGAAGAAACAGTGCAAGTTAGAGATGCTGGTCAAACTATTGAAAAAACAGTAACTAATGCACTGAAAAAAGGTAAAGTAGAAGTAACAAAAGTAGATGCAGATGACAATATTAAGAAACTAGCAGGAGTTAAATTCGAACTTAAACAAGGAGACGAAGTTAAGTACGAAGGAACAACAGATGCAAATGGTAAATTAGTAATTGATAATGTAATCTACGGAGACTACAAGCTGGTAGAAAAAGAAACACTAGAAAACTACAACCTAAATAAAGAAGTAGTTGATGTAAGTATTAAAGCTCAAGGTCAACTAGTAGAAAAAACAGTGGAAAATACACTGAAAAAAGGTAAAGTAGAAGTAACAGCAGTAGATGCAGATGACAATACTAAGAAATTACCTGGAATCAAATTCGTACTTAAACAAGGAGACGAGGTTAAATACGAAGGAACAACAGATGCAAATGGTAAATTAGTATTTGACAAAGTAATCTACGGAGATTACAAACTAGTGGAAAAAGAAACACTAGAAAACTACAACTTAAATAAAGATCAATTTGATATAAGTATTAAAGAAGAAGGTCAATTAGTAGAAAAAACAGTACCAAACTTACTGAAAAAAGGTAAAGTAGAAGTAACAAAAGTAGATGCTGAAGATAATACTAAGAAACTAGCAGGAGTTAAATTCGCTCTTAAACAAGGAAACGACGTTAAGTACGAAGGAACAACAGATGCAAATGGTAAATTAGTATTTGATAAAGTAGTATACGGAGATTACAAACTAGTAGAAACAGAAACACTAGAAAACTACAACTTAAATAAAGATCAATTTGATGTAAGTATTAAAGAAGAAGGTCAACTAGTAGAAAAAACAGTGACTAACCAAATCATCAAATCTGATATTAAATTTGTTAAAGTAGATGCTAAAGACAATAATAAGAAATTAGCAGGAGTTAAATTCGTTCTTAAACAAGGTGATGTAGAGAAATACGAAGCAGTTTCTGATGCTAACGGAGTAGTATCATTCAAAGGAGTAGTATACGGAGAATATACACTTGTAGAAAAAGAAACTATTGCTGGATATAAATTATCTACAGAAACTAAACAAGTTCAAGTAAGAACTCATGGAGTTGTTATTGACTTAGGTAACTTTGCAAACGAACCAATAGTAAAAGCTCCAGGTAAGAAAACAGGTTCATTAGCTAAGACAGGTCTAGCAGAAACATCTACAACTCTACTAGGAACAATGTTGTTAGCATTAGCAATGTTATTCAGAAGAAAATCAACAAAATAATAAAGTTGATTAGGTTATACCTTGAAAGAAATTTATATTAAATAAATAAAAGCAAGTATAGCGATAAAAAGGCTCGTCCTTATTACAAAATTGTAATAGGGGCGAGTTTTTTTGGTTGCTTTGTGAGTTTTATGACAATTAATCTTAATAACTATAACTTTCGCACTAGATTTAAAAGTTTGATTATTATAATAAGATATTATTAACGTTTTTTGTGTAACTTGTACAGTATAGTTGATAAAAATAAATTTCTTTTAATAATTTATAGAAACATTTTGATATACACAAATATAGTTTTTTTGGCGTATTATGTAGTTTTGCTGTGTTTTTCTTTATAGGTTTTTATTTTACAATATAAGAAATCTTTGATACAATTTTTATAGATATGCTATATTGATAAGTTTGGGAATATTAATATAGTAAAAATAAAATCATATTAAGGGGACAAACTATGTTAGAAAATTTTAAAAAGTCACAATTTTTCGTAAGAAAAATACCAGTGGTGGTGATTGCTTTGACAATAATCATATCACTAATGCAACCTACAATATCAAGTAAAAATATTGCTAAAGCATCTGAGAATGAGGAGAAAACAGTTCTAAAAGATAAGGCTAATACTAAACAAGAGCTACCAGTTAAAAACAAAAATGATTCAGAGGTGGCGCTAAAAGATGAAGTCAAGCGTATCAAAAAAGAGTTGAAAGCAAATTCTAAATTTTTAGGTAGTTCAGAAACAATAGCAGAGAATTCAAATCAAAATCTATTGTCTACATCTTTTGAGAAACTGGCACTTGAAACTAGGGATAAACCTTCAGAAGCTAAGTATAGAGTAACTTACAAATTTGAGGGTGGGTTTCCAACATGGTCAGGAGATGTAAAACCACAGGAATTACCTGAAGAAGTAATGGATGTTATTGAGGAAATCAAAGATGACAAAGAATATAGCGATAAAGAAATTGTAAAAGCTATAATGCCTAGTGAATTAGCAATAACTATACCAGGTTATGGAGCAGATGTGATTTGGAGATTTGTTGGTTATGATAAAGATGAAAAACAGGTAAATGGACAAGATATCACATTTGTAGGTAAATGGAGAAAATATATATCTCCTCATGATGGGGGGAACGAACCTGGAAGTGTATTAGTTCGTTACGTAGATGAAAATAATCAAAAACTACAACGTAGTCGCTATGATATGTGGAAAGAACCTGTTGGAACGCCTTATAATACAGCCGAAAATGAAACAGAAAAACCGTCTGAAATTACAAAAAATGGTGTTACTTATAAGTATTTGAAAACAATAGGGCAAGAAGTTGGGACAGTACAAGCTGGTGTAACAACAGTAACATATGTCTATAAAGCAGATAAATACAAAGTAAAATATGAATTTAAGAGTTCTGATCCTAACAAAGAAATACCAGAAGAGGTATTGAAGCAACTTCCAAAAGATGATGAAGAATATGTTGATGGTACAATGGTCAAAGCCAAACAACCAACGAAAAAAGAACTAATAGCAAATGATGGTATTTTATGGAAATTTAAAGGATATGATAAAGATGAGGAAACTATAAAAGGTGCAGACATTATGTTTGTTGGAACATTAGAGCCAGAAGAAATAATAGTTCCTTTGGATCCGAATAATCCACCAAAAGTCAAAAGAGGTAGTGTGGTTGTTCATTATTTATCAACTGATAATAAAAAACTTAAAGAAGATTATATAGATACAAAAGATGCACTAGTTGGAATGGATTATAATACGGCTGAGAATGACACAGAAAAACCAACGTCAATTACAAAAGATGGTAAAAAATATAATCTTGTTGAAGTAAAAGGTACAGAAAAAGGTAAGGTTGTAGAAGGAACAACAGAAGTTACATATGTCTATAAAAAAGTAGAAAAAGACACACCACCAAAAGATAATCCTACACCAGAGAAACCAACACCAGAAAATCCAAAACCAAAGTTGCCTAACACTGGTCAAACAACTACTAATGTGGGGGTAGTAGGATTATCATTAATAGGATTAGCTTTAATGATACGTCGACGTGAACGCTAGATTGAGTATTATAAATATGAAATATCGTGTAGAATATCTCAATTTAAAAATTAAGATATTCTATAAACCCGAAGTATAGATTTTTATATTTCGGGTTTGTTGTTGTAAGAGCTAAAAAATAGCTAAAATATTCCTCTAGTAAATTCTTTTAATTTATGAGATAATATTGTTGTTAATTAATGAACGTATAAGAAAAAATCACTCTTAAGGAGGTTTTCATGAAAAAGGCAACGATAGGAAAAATTTCAGTGCTAGCAGTCTTTTTAATTGCCTGTGCTATAGGTTATTACTTTATGTTTGGTGGAGGTAGTGACAAAAAAGTTAAGGAAGAGTATCAAAAATATGTTGATATGATTAATATAAATCATAATTTTGATGCTGGTAGCAAAGGTTTGGATAAAATGACGACAGATGCTGCCAATAAATTAATTCCGACAATAAAGACGGATATAAAAGTATCTAAAGAATTAAAAAACACGGCTATAAGCTTGGAAGATAAAAAGGTTGATGATGCGAAAGAAAGTTTGGATAGAGCAGAAAAGCTAGATACAGCAAAGACATTTGCTGAAGCAGAAAAATGGCTTCGTAGTGATATTGATAATTACAAAAAAGCTGAGGATGAAATAAATAATTTAAAACAAGATTCTAACTTTAGTAAAAATGTTAATCAAATTTTAGAAAAATATAAATTTAACTATAATTCGCTAGAACAAGCGTTAAAAGAACTTGGAAACAAGATTCAAGAAAAGGCTGATGAGAAAGCTAAAAAAGAAAAAGAAGCTGCTGAAAGAGCTGCAGAAGAAGCCAAAAAGAAAAAATCAGATGTTGAGTTAGGCGGACCTAATCCTGATTTATTAAATGACAGTAACTCATTACCGGCAAATGCCCAAGGAATAGGTGGGGCGATTGATGAAGCAGGAATTCTTAAGTTGAATAAAGAGATGGTCAATCGTTATCAAGGATATTTGTTAAGAAAATATGATGGTAATTCTATAGAATGGGATTCTTCTGGGAAATCATTTAGACTTATAAAAGCAAATGGGAAATCAGTGAGATTTACAGCACAACCAGAACTTTATGCAAGAGTAGCAGATAGACTTGTAACAGCAGTTCGCTTGTCAAGCAGTGAAGGTTCAGAATTACTTTATAGAACGTAAAAAATACCTCGAGAGTTTTTCTCGAGGTTATTTTTTATACTTCTAATATTTCTATATCAGCTTTTGATTTATAGATTACATCTTTTCGTTCTATTAAAATAGTAACTTTTTTTGATAGCTCTTCACTGTCTTTTATTTTGTTAAGAAGTTCATGACTAGGATTCATAGCGACTGGATTTCCAACTCTTCTAAGCATATTGTAATCACCGTTTGTGTCTCCATAGGCAAAGGATTGGTCAAGGTCGATGTTATATTTATTGACAAGTTCATCAATCATTTTATTTTTACTGTCTGAATCCCACATTGGAATTACTTCGCCGGTAAATTTATTATTTTTCATTATATATGTGCTACCGATGGCTAAGAAAGCATGATGTTTTTTGCCCATTGCTTCTACAAGGTAGTCGGGACTTCCTGAAATAAAAATAATCAAATGTCCTTCTTTTTTATGTTTTTCTATGACACTTCGTGTATATTTGTAGACACGATCAGCTTTTAATTTAATTACTTGTTCAGTGGCAAAGTCGATATATTTTTTATCTAGTCCGGTTATGGCTTCTACATACGCTTTTGATACGTCAAACAGATAGTTGTCGTAGTCTTCAAAGCGCTTATCCCAGTTAATATAAGTATCTTTAACACCGTTTATCCAGTAACGTTCATCAACTGCTTCATATTTGATTAATTTTTTAAAATGTTCAGTCATTAATGAATCCCTATATAATGTGCCATCTATATCAAAGAAAGCGGCTATTTTTTTATCGTTCATATTTTTATCTCCTTAATAAAAAGTTTTAAATATATCAAGTGCTAACTTTTTATATATTCTATTCTATTTTATTTCAGTTAATTTAATTATAGTTAAGGGAATGGCAAGGTTAATACCATCCCCTTGATTTATTTTAGAATTTTGATGTATCGACAGAGTCAATATATTTTTTAAGCTCTGGAACGATATTTGAGATTGTTCCACTTTCGAATGGATTTTCTAAGTTTGCTTCTTTTACCAGTTCTGTAAATGGTTTAGTACCACCAAGTCTACATAGGTGTAAGTATTCTTTCCATGCTTTTTCACGATTTTCGTTTGCTTTTTTCCAAAATTGGAAGGCGCAAACTTGGGCTAGAGTGTAATCGATATAGTAGAATGGTGCTCCAAATAGGTGTCCTTGACGATAGAAGAATAGTCCTTCATCAAGTTCTGGTATATCTTCATAGTAACGAGATGGAAGGTATTTTTTCTCGACTTCTAACCATTTTTTACGACGTTCTAATGGTGTAAGTTCTGGATTTTCGTAAACTATATGTTGAAACTCATCTACTGTTACACCATAAGCTAGGAATTTAAGTGAGCCTGTAAGATGATAATATCTGAATTTTTCTGCATCTTCTTTGAAGAATAAGTTCATCCAAGGCCAAGTTAAATATTCCATACTCATAGAGTGGATTTCGCAAGCCTCGAATGTTGGCCAAACATAGTCTGGGATATAGTTACGACTTTCATAAGCTTGGAATGCGTGCCCTGCTTCGTGGGTTAATACTTCGGCATCATGTGGAGTACCGTTAAAGTTAGCAAAGATAAATGGTGCTTTATAATCTGCAAGGAAAGTACAATATCCACCACCTG
>ERZ772999.996-NODE-996-length-17260-cov-4.905551_pt1 | contig 17260 bp, 15 predicted proteins | sample MGYA00511467_ERZ772999 | MGnify/ENA primary metagenome ERZ772999 (study PRJEB29015, sample SAMEA2738064) | human oral metagenome | biome: human oral; feature: human-associated habitat; material: saliva | place: China | collected 2218 ... | reverse complement strand
GAGCGCTACCGCGAGGAGAACGCCCTCGTCATCTACCTCTCCGACCACGGCGATGCGCTCTTCGACGAAGACTACCCCGAGCTGATGGGCCATGCACTCGTGCCCCGAGCCGTAGAGATCCCGCTCTTCGTCTACTTCTCCCCGCAGCTACGCAAGGAGCGTCCCGACCTCTGGCGCCAGATCAGCCGTCAGCGGGATAAGCGTATCCTCTCGGATCTGCTCACACACGCTCTCGTAGATCTCCTCGGCATCCATACCGAGTATACACAGCCACGCTTCAACTTCTTCGCGCCCACCTACGACGACCATCGTACTCGCATCGTCGTCTCCCCCACGTCGAATAAGAAGATGGTGATGGAGTAGCCCGCTTCACACCAAGCCTCCCCACGTATATATTCATCAAGCGATCACGGCGATTTTTGACGCCAGCTATCTCCCTATATATTGGGTATATCGCTCCGCTAAATCCACATACACTTTTTTTCTACTTTTGCAGCGTCAAAAGACGAACGAACAATAGATCCTATATGAAGCGATTACTCTATCTACTAGCCATACTACTTGCGCCCATCCACGTGTCGGCACAGATGCTTTTCTCTGAGAATATGACGATGAGCATCGATAGCACGAAGACACTCCAGGGTACGATCAGCCCTTCACTCAACTTCCAGACCGAGAAGGAGAACGTATTCACCTTCCGTAATAGCGCCAATATCAACCTGCTCATCAAGCGTAGCCGAGTGATCAACCTCATAAATAAGTTTGAGTTCTCCACCTACGGTAAGAAAGTGACCCTCAGTGGTGGGTATATCCATGCTGAATTCCGCTACCTGCTGGACCATGCCTTTGAGGTCTACCCCTTTGCGGAATCCCAGTGGGCTGCCAGTAGAGGCATGGCCTTTAAGTTCTCTACGGGGATTCAGTCGCGCTATCGTCTGCTGAATTCCTCCACGACCCTCATGTTCGCCACACTGGGCTTATTCTACGAATACGAAGAGTGGGAGCGCCCGATGCCAGCACCTAACGGCCCCAAGTATGCCTATAGCCACCGCATCAAGAGCCATCTCTCGCTCAGCATGCGGAATAAGATCGGCGAGCACTGGGAGCTCACGACGACAGCCATCCATCAAGCTACTCCCGACACGTACTTCAAGAAGGCCCGCTTCGGAGGTGCCGTCGACCTCAAGTACAACATCACGCCCACCATCGGGATACGAGGCGCCTACCGCCTGATCTATGATACAGACCCCATCGTAGACATACGTAAGGACTACAATGTAGTCGATGCCGGCCTCGACATCTCATTCTAACAGCAGTCTAATCAATCTCACCTCATTCATATAATATGACAGCACTTTCCTACCTCCAGTCGGATGACCTCTTCTATCTGAACGTCTTCCTGAAGCTACTCCTGGGCTTACTTGCCATTGTCCTCGTCATCAACAAGTCCGGCAAGGGCAATCTGGCACCAACCTCTGCGATAGACCAGGTGCAGAACTATGTACTCGGGGGTATCATCGGTGGGATCATCTATAGCCCAGCCATCTCGATCATCCAGTTTGCAGCCGTCCTCGCGATCTGGGCCTCCCTCATCATCGGCCTGCGACGACTCAAGACGAAGAACCATAGCATCAAGAGATTCATCGATGGTGCTCCTGTTGTCCTCATCAAGCACGGGGTCCTCGATGTAGAGGCCTGCCGCAAGGCTAAGATCACAGCGAACGAAGTAGCATTCAAGCTACGCCGCGAGGGGGTCTACCACATCCGTGACGTGAAGCGAGCTGTCTTCGAGCAGAATGGAGAGCTCATCATCGTCCTGAAAGGCGAGGAGAACCCCAAGTACCCTGTCATCACAGATGGCATCGTACAGACCAGCGTGCTGGATGACGTAGACCGCACCGAAGAGTGGCTCGCCGAGGAGCTGCAAAAGATGGGATATGAGTCTGCTGCAGATATATTCCTTGCCGAATACGAAAGCGGGGAGCTGAAGCTGGTACCCTACAACTCCACCGTGCAAGAAAAGGAGTAGATAGCGCCGTCTCCCTTCCCCGATTATTGCTATATTTGTTTTGCCCTTGAGGCAAATACTATTCGCAATATTCGGCTAGATATATCCCTATTATTATGCTCGACCAACACTATCACGAGGCGGCCAACTACCTGGCATCACGCCTGCCAAAGGATATCAAGACCGCCATCATCCTCGGTAGCGGCCTTGGCAAGCTCGGCGACATGCTCGAGAATCCCACCATCATCCCCTACACACAGATCCCCCACTTCTCACACTCTACGGCTATCGGCCATAAGGGGAATCTCATCGCTGGTACCCTCTCGGGCGTAACCGTGCTGTGCATGCAGGGGCGCTTCCACTACTACGAAGGCTACCCCATGGAGCAGGTCACCTTCCCCATCCGCGTGATGAAGCTCCTCGGTATCGAGAACCTCCTCGTCTCCAACGCCGCAGGTGGTATCAACCAGACCTTCCGCGTAGGTGATCTGATGATCATCCGCGACCACATCAACAACCTCCCCAACCCGCTCATCGGCCCCAACGTCGAGATGTTCGGCCCACGCTTCCCTGATATGACGCGCCCCTACGACCGCGAATTCATCACGAAGGCTAAGGCCATCGCTCAGGAGCTCGGCATCCACGTCCACGAAGGTGTGTATGTCGGCCTCACGGGTCCCTCCTACGAGACCCCTGCTGAGTACACCTACTGGTCTCGCTCGGGTGGTGACGCTATCGGTATGAGCACCGTACCCGAAGTCATCGTCGCACGCCACGCTGGTATCCGCGTCTTCGGTATGTCGGTCATCACCAACGAAGGCTGGCACTTCGATGATGACTTCGTCAACGATGGTGACGACGTCGTACGCGCCGCCAATGCAGCCTCCGACCGTATGGGCCGCATCTTCAGCGAACTCGTACGTCAGCTGTAAGTATGACTCCATAGCACAAAGACATCAGCCCCAGTGTAAGTCCACCTCCTTACGCTGGGGCTACTTTGTAGCGATCTCAAGGGAGGGGAGGCACAAAGCTCTTCTCCAATCACACAAATATTAGCGTGTCGCAACAATTCGCAGACCTGCGATGTTACCAAGGCAGTTCGCTGATATGGGATCCTCTTCGCAGCTTTGGCTCCGCTGAGAATCATATTTAGCCTTACATAGATCAAATAGCCGTGAGGCTACGTCCCCTTTATAGAGGTCGGTACATCTAAATTAGACCTATCGACTTCAGTCCTCCTCGGCATACGCACTTACGCAGTGCTTCGCTATCATCACCCTTTCCCTCAAGTAGTATATGTCTCATCAGTCGGCGGCATCTTCTGATTCGTCTCGATCCATCAATCTCAATAGTCAGGTCTTACGAGGCCTGGCCATCCTCTCAATCATCCTCCACAACTATACGCACTGGATGTATGGAGCGATCTTCGAGAATGAGTTCACATACCAGTCATGGCACGTCTCAAAACTCCTTGACTACCTATCACACCCCGACGAAAGACTCCCCCTACAGCTTTTCTCCTTCTTTGGACACTATGGCGTCGTGATCTTCGTCTTCCTCAGCGCCTACGGCCTGGAGAAGAAGTATGGACGCACTACCAAGGAAGTCCGCCCCCTCCCCTTCATCTGGACGCACTACCTCAAGCTCCTCTCGATGTGTATCGTGGGGTATGCGGCATACCTCCTACTGAATGCTCTTTATGAGAGCTACCCTCCCACACTTATCTATGGGATCCTGAGCCAACTTTCTATGCTCAGCAATCTCAATATCTTCTCGCACAACACCTATGCCCCAGGGCCTTACTGGTACTTCGGGCTCATGCTCCAGCTTTATGTGGTCTATCGTCTGCTCCTTTTTCGTCGCTCGTGGAGCGTGATCGTCGGAGCGATCCTCTTATGTAGCATCGCACAAGCCTTCGTCATACCAGATGGAGCCACCATGACATGGCTACGAAATAACTTCGTCGGGAGTATCCTTCCCTTCGGTCTTGGTCTCCTCTATGCGCGCTATGAAGAGGATATCCAGCTGAGCAAGACGGCATACGGAATCATTGCCCTGGTCTCGATCGCACTGATCTTCGTGACAAGCCTCTCTTTCCTCCCTTGGATCACGACACCGATCTTTGCCTGTGCTCTCGGCATCTCATGCACCCAACTCCTTCCGCAGAGTATGAATAAACCTCTCGCTTGGGTCGGTGGTATCTCCGCAGCGATCTTCGTCAGCCACCCGATCGTACGCCAGCTGAGTCTTGCCTTAGCAGAGAAAGGCCATTATTCTCCTTACCTCAGCGTCTTCACCTTCCTCATCGGGGCTTTACTGGTTGGGGCTATCTTCCAGCCCATCCTCGATCGCTCAGCAAAGCTCTTTATGAAGCTGGCTAAGCACTAACCAAGAGCAGGGCAAAAGATAAAGCACGCGGGGTGAACTATCATTGGTTCACCCCGCGTGCTTTATCCCCCCCCAATTACGTATAAGATGAGGGGTGTGGCACAGGGCGAAATTGCGTACCTTTGGCAAAGGAAAGCGCGAGCATGGGGACGACCTTATCCCGTGCCCCTTTACCACTGACACAAAACAAGCACTATTCAAAGCAAGCGATATGGACATCAACGAAGAGCTTCTACACCACCCAGAGAATGATCCAGCCTACCTCGGGCTCAAGGTCAATCAAGGCGTGGCAGCCCAGCCTATGGTCAATCCCAACCTACGACGCGTAGCTCGCCGTACCTACACTGTGGACGAATTCGTCGAAGGCATCCTCCGCTCCGACATCACCTGCCTCAGTCAGGCCGTGACACTCGTCGAGAGCAACCGCCCCGACCATCAGGCCATCGCCCAGCAGATCATCGAGCGCTGCCTCCCCTATGCAGGGAAGTCTATGCGTATCGGTATCACGGGGGTACCAGGTGCAGGGAAGAGTACCTCGATCGACACCTTCGGGATGCACCTCGTCAAGCAGGGTAGACGTCTGGCAGTCCTCGCTATCGACCCCAGTAGCGAGCGCTCTGGTGGTAGTATCCTCGGGGATAAGACCCGTATGGAGCAGCTCTCCCGCGAGAAGAATGCCTTCATCCGCCCCAGCCCTTCGGCAGGGTCACTCGGTGGCGTAGCTCGTAAGACGCGTGAGACGATCGTACTCTGCGAGGCCGCAGGCTTCGATACGATCTTCGTCGAGACCGTCGGCGTCGGTCAGAGTGAGACGGCTGTACACTCTATGGTAGACTTCTTCCTCCTCATCCAGCTGGCTGGTACGGGTGACGAGCTGCAGGGGATCAAGCGCGGTATCATGGAGATGGCCGATGCCATCGTCATCAATAAGGCTGACGGCGACAACATCGACAAGGCCAACCTTGCTGCTACCCACTTCCGCAATGCCCTCCACCTCTTCCCCCCTACGGAGTCAGGTTGGCGCCCCAAGGTCCTCACCTACTCAGGCTTCTACGGTCTTGGCATCAAGGAGATCTGGGATATGGTCGATGAGTACCGACACTTCGCCACGGACTCAGGCTACTTCGAAGAGAAGCGCCAGCGCCAGGCCAAGTGGTGGATGTACGAGAGCATCAATGAGGCGCTGAAGAACTCCTTCTACCAAAGCGAGGCTATTCAAAGCCTACGTCCCGAGGTCGAGAATGCCATCCTCTCAGACCGTCTTTCCTCCTTCGTCGGAGCTCAGCGTCTCCTCGACGCCTACTTCAAGAGCCTCAAGTAAGCAAGTAGAAGGTTAAATAAAGTATCAGAGAGCGAGGTGGAGGTGCAGTCTCCACCCCGCTCTCTGATGCTAAGTACACCTTGCATATTCGAAGATTTACCGTATATTTGCAGGGCAAAAAGAATGATATTCATACAATTAAAATATTTCATCAACTATGACGAAAGCAGAAGTGGTGAGCGATATCGCCAAGAGCACGGGAGTAGATAAAGAGACTACTCTGGCAGTGGTAGAGGCGTTCATGGAGTCAGTCAAGGACTCTCTGGTACGTGGAGAAAACGTCTACCTCCGTGGCTTCGGTAGCTTCATCATCAAGGAGCGCGCAGAGAAGACTGCTCGCAATATCTCGAAGAAGACTACGATCATCATCCCCAAGCGCCGCATCCCTGCCTTCAAGCCCTCGAAGCTCTTCGCCTCCAAGGTCAAGTAGTGGATCGAAAGCCGAACTATAGTAAATAATCATATAATCAAAAGCAGCTATGCCAAGCGGAAAGAAAAGAAAGCGCCATAAGATGGCTACGCACAAGCGTAAGAAGAGACTCAAGAAGAACAGACATAAGAAGAAGTAATGTCACATGCGCGGGGGTAGGGCAGTTCACAAGACGTATGCCTTGCCCCCGTACACTTTATACTACTTCCTTTTTTACTCTACTATCATTAACGAATCCGCCAAGTGAACAGTGAACTGATCGTCGACGTCTCCGCCAAGGAGATCTCGATGGCTCTACTGGAAGACCAACGACTGGTAGAGCTCCAGCGCGAGCGTCGTGACCTGGCATTCGCCGTCGGAGATATCTATCTCGGACGCGTCAAGAAGGTGATGCCTGGCCTCAACGCAGCATTCGTCGATGTAGGATATAAGAAGGATGCTTTTCTTCATTACCTCGACCTGGGGATGATCTATCAAGCGCAGCAGCGCTTCCTCGAGCAAATCGAGAAGACCAAGGCAGTACCCTCCTTGAGCAAGATCCCCACCTTCCCTGACCTACCAAAGGATGGGAAGATCGCTGACTACCTGAAGGCTGGGCAGAATGTCCTCGTCCAAGTCGTCAAGGAGCCTATCTCCACGAAGGGGCCACGCCTCTCGGCTGAGATATCCATCGCAGGGCGAAACCTCGTCCTCGTCCCCTTCTCCGACAAGGTATCCGTCAGCGCTAAGATCGAATCACACGAGGAGCGAGCACGCCTCAAGCAGCTCATCCTCAGCATGAAGCCTAAGAACTTCAGCGTGATCATCCGCACCTCGGCCGAGGGCAAGCGAGCCAGTGAGCTCGATCAGGAGCTCAGCCGTCTGCTAAGACGCTGGGAGGAGAGCATACAGAAGCTCCCCAAGATCACCAAGACCCCAAAGATCGTCTACGAAGAGTCCAGCCGTGCCTTAGGCATCCTGCGCGACACCTTCAACCCCTCCTTCCAGAGCATCCACGTCAACGACAAGGCCTACTACGAGGAGATACGTGAGTATGTCCGTCAGATAGCCCCTGGGCGTGAAGATATCGTCCGCCTCTATACGGGGAACCTCCCCATCTTCGATGAGAAGAATGTCACCAAGCAGATCAAGGCGTCCTTCGGGCGTACTGTCACCTGCAAGAGTGGTGCTTACCTGATCATCGAGCAGACCGAGGCCATGTACGTCGTGGATGTCAATAGTGGCAACCGCTCCCGTAAGAGCACCGAGCAGGAGGGCACAGCGATCGACGTCAATCTCATCGCAGCCGAAGAGCTCGCTCGTCAGCTCCGCCTGAGAGATATGGGTGGTATCATCGTCGTCGACTTCATCGACATGCATGACCAGAAGAATCGTCAGCTCCTCTATGAGCACATGGTCAAGCTGATGGAGGGCGACCGCACGCGACACAACATCCTACCGCTGAGTAAATTCGGCGTGATGCAGATCACCCGTCAGCGTGTGCGCCCCGCCACCCAGATCAATACGGATGAGACGTGCCCCACGTGCCTTGGCACGGGGAAGATGAAGTCCTCTATCCTCTTCACCGATCAGCTCGAAGAAAAGCTCCGTGACTTAGCCCCACGCTTAGACACGTCCTACATCAACGTCCACGTACATCCCTACGTGGCCGCCTACCTCACCAAGGGGTTCTTCATGTCCATCGCCCGCCGCTGGAAGCTCCAGATAGCTCGCGGTATACGTGTGACCCCCAATCAGAGCCTCGGCTTCCTCGACTACAAGTTCGTAGACAAGGAAGGCAACGAAATCGAGGCCCTCGAAGAATAACCTACGATAAAGCCCGTAGAAGATCCCTCCCCTATCCCATAGCGATAGTACTCAGGGTATCTTCTGCGGGCTTTATCTCTACTGAGAGCGAGACCCGATACGATGAACGCCTACCCGTCCAAGCTCGTCGAGCGAGCCGTAGAGCAGCTCTCTACCCTCCCAGGGGTAGGGCGCAAGACCGCTCTACGCTTGGCGCTACACCTGCTCTCACGTCCCCCGATCGATACCCATACCTTCGCTGATGCCCTCGTAGAGATGCGAGATGGTATCGTCTACTGCCGGCAGTGCTACAATATCAGTGATACCGAGCTCTGCCCGATCTGCTCCAGCCCCCAGCGTGATAGCTCCACCGTCTGCGTCGTACAGCACGTAGGCGATGTGATGGCTATCGAGAATACCGGTCAGTACCGTGGTGTCTACCATGTCCTCGGCGGGGTCATCTCCCCTATTGACGGCATTGGTCCCGACGATCTGAAGATCCCCGAGCTCATCGAGCGGGTGCGCAGTGGCGGTGTCCGTGAGGTCATCTTGGCGCTGGGCACGACGATGGAGGGGGACACGACGAACTTCTTCATCTACCGCAGCCTCTCGGGGCTGGACGTACGCCTCTCGGTCATCGCCCGCGGTGTAGCCATCGGAGATGAGATCGAGTACGCCGACGAAGTGACGCTCGGCCGCTCCATCCTCACCCGCACGGACTTCGATCAGTCGCTAAGCTTCTGACCCCATGCACACGCAGGCTATCGGCATCCCGGGCAAGCACATACAGCTCCGCGCCCTATCACAGGAAGATCTCCCGCTGCTACTCAGCTGGGAGAACGACCCCGAGGGCTGGTACTCCAGCGGCACGATCAACCCCCTCTCTCCCGACTTCATCCAGCGCTACATCACCGCCTCGTCCACGCACATCCTCGAGACGGGCTCGATGAGCCTCATCATCGAAGGGCTCAAGACTCACTCGGCACTGGGGCATCTCGTCCTCTACGACTACAGCCCCATCCATCGCCGTCTGGGCGTCGGTATCTATATCGACCGCGAGGCTCGCAAGACGGGGATCGGCTCCGAAGCCATCCGCTTAGCCCTACGCTACGCCTTCGACAAGCTCCGCTGTGAGCAAGTCTATGCCGAGGTCTTGGCTTCCAACGAAGCCTCCCAGCAGATGCTCCGCGGCATCGGCTTCGAGCATACCGCCACGCTCCCCCGCTGGCACTGGCAAGACAACCACTACGAGGACCTCCATTACTATCAGATATGGCACCCATAGCCACAGAGATCCAGCGTCTAAGAGAGGAGATCGAGGCGCACAACTACGCCTACTACGTCCTCTCAGCTCCCACCATCTCGGACTACGACTTCGACCAACTGCTCAAGCAGCTGGAGCGACTGGAGGCGGAGCATCCCGAGCTCATCACACCCGACTCGCCCACGCAGCGTGTCGGTCGTGACCGCACCGAGGGCTTCACGCAGGTAGCGCACCGCTACCCCATGCTCTCGCTGGGCAATACCTACAGCTACGACGATGTACGGGAGTTCTACGAGCGCGTCTCGAGGGACTTGGGCGGTAAGCCCTTCACCATCATTGCGGAGCTGAAGTACGACGGGCTCTCGATCTCCCTGACCTATGAGAAGGGACTACTGACCCGTGCTGTCACCCGTGGCGACGGACAGATGGGCGATGATGTGACGGCTAATGTGCGCACGATCCGCTCCATCCCCCTCCGCCTGCGTGGCACGGGCTATCCCGAGAGCCTCGAGGTGCGTGGGGAGATCCTCTTGCCCTTCGTGGAGTTCGACCGACTGAATGCCGAGCGTCATCGTGCTGACCTCCCCCTCTTCGCTAATCCTCGCAATGCCGCCAGCGGTACGCTCAAGCAGCTCGATCCCGCGATCGTAGCTGAGCGCCGACTCGATGCCTACCTCTACTACGTGCCCGGGCAGCCCAGTCTCCCCGACAGTCACTACGAGCGTCTGCAACTCTGTAAGAGCTGGGGGCTGAAGATCTCGGAGGCTACCCGCCGCTGCCATTCGCTGGAGGAGGTCCTATCCTTCCTCGACTACTGGGAGCAGGCACGTGCCGAAGCCCCCGTTGCCACCGATGGCGTCGTGCTCAAGGTCGACTCCATCACCGAGCAGGAGGAGCTGGGCTATACGGCGAAGACCCCACGCTGGGCTATCGCCTACAAGTATCAAGCCGAGCAGGCTAAGACGCGCCTCATCTCCGTAGACTTCCAAGTCGGGCGTACGGGTGCTGTCACACCTGTGGCCAATCTCGATGCCGTGGCACTCTCAGGCACGACCGTACGCCGTGCCTCGCTTCACAACGCTGACTTCATCGAGGCCTTCGACCTACACATCGATGATCAGGTCCTCGTAGAGAAGGGCGGTGAGATCATCCCGAAGATCGTCGGCGTCGTCACCGAGGAGCGTCCCAGCGACGCTCAGCCCGTCATCTTCCCCAGCCACTGCCCCGCCTGTGGCTCTCCCCTCGAGCGAAACGAAGGAGAAGCCGCCTACTACTGCACGAACCAAGCGACCTGCCCCCCACAGCAGACGGCTCGTATCGAGCACTTCTCTGGGCGCAAGGCTGCTGACATACGCCTCGGAGCGGAGACCATTGACCTCCTCTTCACTCACGGCCTCGTGCGCAGCATCGCCGACCTCTACCGCCTGAAGCTGGAGGATCTCCTGCAGCTCCCTGGCTTCAAGGAGCGCAGTGCGACTCGCCTGCTGGAGAGCATCGAGGCCTCCAAGGAGCGCCCCTTCCGTGCCCTACTCTTCGGGCTCGGCATCCGCTTCGTGGGCGAGACGGTAGCGAAGACGCTCGTGCAGCGCTATGCGGATATCCAGGCCTTAGGCGCAGCGACCTTCGAGGAGCTCACGGCTATCCCCGACATCGGTGCGGTCATCGCCGAGAGCCTCGTCCACTACTTCGCCTCACCCGAGAATAGGGAGTTCATCTCGGAGCTCCAGCGTCTGGGGCTTCCTCTGAGCCGTCGCCCCGAGGAAGAGCCGCTCCCGACGACCGATCATGCTGCGATCTCGGGCAAGGCCTTCGTCATCAGTGGCGTCTTCACCCACCACTCTCGCGAAGAGTACAAGGCGCTCATAGAGAGCCTCGGGGGAAAGATCGCTTCATCCATCTCCAGCAAGACCAGCTACGTCTTGGCCGGTGCCAACATGGGCCCAGCAAAGCTCGCTAAGGCCACCGACCTCGGCATCACCATACTCTCCGAGGACGAATTCCTCGCCCTCATCGAGCCCCACGAAGGAGAGCAGCCCGCCGCCTCCACAGACGAGGCGGACACGGCCGACCTCCCCCTCTTCTCTAATCCCTCCTAATTCCCTCTCCACGACGATCACGAATCCTATCAGCTATCTGTAATGGACATTATCTTTATCTGTATCCTCGCCTTCTTGATCATCCTCGCCTGCTTCGACCTCGTAGCAGGGGTGAGCAATGACGCGGTGAACTTCCTCAACTCCGCTATCGGGGCGAAGGCTGCCCCGTTCAAGGTCATCCTCGGCGTCGCTGCCGTGGGGATCTTCCTCGGAGCCTCCCTAAGTAATGGGATGATGGACGTAGCACGCAATGGGATATACAACCCCGCCTACTTCACCTTCCAAGAGGTCATGACCATCTGCTTGGCCGCGGTAGTCACCGACATCATCTTGATCAACATCTTCAATACACTCGGGCTACCGACCTCGACGACCGTCTCCATGGTCTTTGAGCTCCTCGGGGCTTCCTTCTGTATGTCGATGCTCAAGGGTTTTGACGACCCCAGCCTCCAGATGCTGGATATGCTGAATGCCACCAAGGCCCTGCAGGTCATCATCGCTATCTTCCTCTCGGTAGCTGTGGCCTTCTTCTTCGGCTCGGTGGTGCAGTGGATCACGCGTGTGTGCTTCTCCTTCAACTATAAGAAGACCCTCCCCTACCTCGCTGGTATCTTCGGGGGTATCGCGCTGACCTCTATCGTCTACTTCATGCTCATCAAGGGGCTACAGGAGTCGACCTTCGCCTACAAGGACTGGGTCAACGACCATACGCTGGAGCTCGTCATCGGCTGCCTCATCGGCTTCTCGATCATCATGCAGGTCCTGCACTGGTGCGGTGTGAATATCCTCAAGATCATCATCCTGGCCGGTACGCTGGCCCTCTCGCTGGCCTTCGCTGGCAATGACTTGGTGAACTTCATCGGGGTACCTCTCTCGGGGCTCTCCGCCTATCAGGACTACATGGCCAACGGGAATGGGGCCTACGACACCTACCTCATGGGTGCGAATAACCTCCCTGCCAAGACGCCCTACATCTTCCTCCTCGGCTCGGGTATCATCATGACGCTGGCTCTCTTCTTCTCTAAGAGCGCGCAGAATGTCATCAAGACCTCGGTGAACCTCTCCCGCCAAGACGATGGGGAAGAGACCTTCGGCTCATCCCGTATCGCCCGTGGTCTCGTGCGTACCAGCAGTGCTATCGGCTCCTTCCTCGAGCGTGCCGTACCTCAGAAGGCTCGCACGTGGATCGACTCCCGCTTCAATAAGCAGGAGCTCACGATGGAGCCTGGTGCAGCCTTCGACCTTGTGCGTGCCTCGGTGAACCTCGTCCTGGCAGGGCTGCTCATCGCACTCGGTACCTCCTTCAAGCTCCCTCTCTCCACGACGTACGTCACCTTCATGGTAGGTATGGGTACGTCGCTCGCAGACCGCGCTTGGGGTCGTGAGAGTGCCGTCGGTCGTGTAACGGGTGTGATGTCGGTCATCGGTGGCTGGTTCATCACGGCAGGTGCTGCCTTCATCATCGCGATCATCATCGCTACGATCATGCGCTATGGTGGCTTCATCGCTATGATCATCCTCATCGCTGTAGCACTCTTCCTGCTCTTCAATAGCCATCTCATCCGTCGTAAGAAGGGTGATGCTGATGATGAGCTCTTCGTCGCTATCCTCAATGCCGAAGATCCCACGACGATGTGGAGCCTGCTCTCTGAGCACGTCCGTCAGAATCAGATCGGCCTGCTCGACCACGTCAGTCAGGACTACCTCGACCTGACCAATGGCCTCTTCAGCGAAGATCTGCGCCGTCTGAAAAAGACCATGCACCATCTCGACGAGCACAAGCGTGCCTTCAAGACGATGCGTCGTAAGGAGACTATCGGACTGAGACGTATGGCCAGCGACGAAGACATGCTGGAGAAGAACATGTGGTTCCACCTCGGCGCCAATACCTGTCTGCAGATGATCTACGCCCTCGAACGTGCTACGGAGGTAGCGGTAGAGCACGTAGACAACAACTACAACCCCATCCCCGAGGAGTACCGCGCTGAGTTCGCCCCCATCCGTGACCGCGTCATCGACTACATCGCACAGGTCCACCAGCTCATCTCCAGCAAGCGTATGGAGGATGCCAAGAAGGCGAAGAACATGGGTAAGGAGCTGCGCGAGATCGTCAAGGATATGCGTAAGACCCAGATGAAGCGCGCCCACAAGGGCCGTCGCGAGGACCTGCGTGCCTCGATGGTCTACCTCAACGTCCTCATCGAGACCAACGAGCTCCTCGGCAACCTCCGCCACCTCGTCGGCTATAGCCAGAACCTCCTCGACGAAGAGGCCGAAGGCTAAGCCCACACCCTCTCCCCTTCGCCTTCTGCAGGCGGAGACCAAGAAAGCCACGAGCGCGCTACTTCATCATAGCGCGCCCGTGGCTTTTTATGCTCCCCCCGATGAAGGTACCGACCTGAATACAGAAGGCGCACGCCTCGGCGCTCCATCCGTAACACCCCCGAGGTGGGGCAAAAGAAGACGACTCCCCCGCTACCGCCAGCGGTAGCGGGGGAGGCGTCGTTATCGGATGTCAGTGGCTTACTTAGCCAAGACGAGGTAGTAGTTCTTCTTACCGCGCTGTACGAGCAGGTAGCGGTCAGCGATGAGCTGGGCAGAGGTGATGAGGTCATCGGGGCTGGCGACCTTCTCCTTGTTCACGCTCACACCACCGGAGGCGATGAGCTTGCGCAGCTCGCCCTTCGAGGGGAAGACTGCCGCATCTTCGGTGAGGAGGTCGATGACCTTCACACCGCCCTGCAGCTTGTCCTTAGAGACTTCGAACTGGGGTACCCCCTCGAAGACGGAGAGGAGCGTAGCTTCGTCGAGTGACTGGAGCTGCTCGCGCGTGCCCTGCCCGAAGAGGATGCCCGAGGCAGCCACAGCGGCATCATAGCTCTCACGGCCGTGGACGAGGACGGTGATCTCCTCCGCCAGGCGCTTCTGCAGTGCGCGCTCGTGGGGAGCGGCAGCCTGCTGAGCCTCGAGGCCTGCGATCTCCTCCTGCGTCAGCGTCGTGAAGATCTTGATATAGCGTGCCGCATCGGCATCATTGACATTCAGCCAGAACTGGTAGAAGGCGTATGGGCTCGTGCGCTCGGGGTCGAGCCACACATTGCCGCTCTCGGTCTTACCGAACTTACCACCGTCGGCCTTCGTGATCAGCGGACATACCAGCGCATAGGCCTCGCCAGCATCCATACGGCGGATCAGCTCCGTACCCGTGGTGATATTCCCCCATTGGTCAGAGCCCCCCATCTGCAGACGGCAGCCGTAGTGGCGATAGAGATACAGATAATCGTAGCCCTGCAGGAGCTGGTAGCTGAATTCGGTGAAGGACATCCCGTTGGAGTTCTCGCCGCTGAGGCGCTTCTTCACCGAGTCCTTAGCCATCATATAGTTGACCGTGATATGCTTGCCGATGTCGCGGATGAAGCCGAGGAAGCTGTAGTCCTTCATCCAGTCGTAGTTATTCACCAGCACGGCAGCGTTGGGCGCATCGCTATCGAAGTCGAGGAACTTCGACAGCTGCTTCTTGATGCAAGCTTGGTTGTGGCGGAGCGTCTCTTCGTCGAGGAGGTTACGCTCGGCGGACTTCATCGAGGGGTCACCAATCATCCCCGTAGCACCGCCGATGAGGGCGATGGGGCGATGGCCTGCCAGCTGGAGGTGGCGCAGCATCATGACCCCGACGAGGTGGCCGATGTGAAGGGAGTCTGCCGTGGGGTCAATACCCAGATAGGCAGAGGTACGCTCCTTCTGTAGCTGCTCCTCAGTGCCTGGGAACATATCATGGATCATCCCACGCCAGCGCAGCTCTTCAATAAAGTTGATCATTTTTCTTCTTAAAAAGAGGTGATTATCTGTATGTATAGTGGTACAAAGATAGCTAAAGAGACGCACCTGCGCCCCTATACGCGCGAGGATAGCCCGCTGACTGAGGGCAAGGGGCTCGCCCTATCACCGAGATTTCTCTCATCCAGCGGAGGAAGAAGTGCTATTCCCGCGAAGAAAAAGCCGCCCTCCCGTAGTGGTCTTCCCCTATCCAGGCACGTAGTCTTAACGACCACGCACGTAAACTCTATGATCCACGTACGTAGACATTAGATCTACGCACGTAGACGCAACTTATCTACCATTCGTCCGCGACTTTTATTCGCGCTCGTAGGGAGTCATTCCACTACTGCTCTCAGCTTTTCCCTCCGAAGAGACGAGCCCCACATAGCGCGGCTACGCGACGTGTATCGCAAGGTTCTCTTCTCTGGTATTGCTGATTACAAGTTTTTTTTTAGGTTTGCAGTGTGGAGAGAAGCCCTTCTCCACGCAATACAGAGACACAGGAGCACAACGCAACGACACCACTTTCATCTGATCGCGCTATGCACTACACGTTTAGATACTCTACCACCCTCAAGGTCTACACCGCTCTCTCCGTGGTGGCTCTTGGGCTGATCTCCTATCCACTCAGATTACACTCCTGGTTCATAATTGCCCTATACAGCTGGGTGGTCTTGACATCGCTCCTCTATTCCGCCCTCTCTATGCCCCGTTCGATAGAGGATGACGGAGAGACCGTGGTCCTGAGGCGGCTCTTATGGACGAAGCGGTATAGCCGCACGACTTACGACATCTCAGAGGTAAGTGGTATGGAGCTAACGAAGAGCTACGCCATCGTTGGCTCGGCTGGTTACTTCTGCTACAATGGCCTCTTCTACAGATCGAAGATGGGCTTCTTCAAGCTCGTCGCTACGGAGGAGACTGGTCATTACCTACGCATCCAGCGCAAGGGTGGCAAACGCCCGCTCTACATCGCCTACCAGCCTGCTCTATCCTACTAATCGCATCTTCCCATACTCCTCAGCACCACACCTTCCACAAGACCCTCACTACTCCGCACCCTATTCCTCACCATCAGAATGGGGTATTAGCGCAAAGCAATACCATCACTTCCATCTAATCGCGCTATGCACTACACGTTTAGGTACTCTACATTCGTCAAGGTCATCACCTTCATTGGATTATGGGCTCTTGCACTCATCCTTTATCTTCTGGTGACGGTAGACGGCTTATCATCGTTTGCCTTCGTCCTCTGGGCAGGCGCTTTGGGTCTCATCTACCCTCCCCTCGCTATGCCCCGTTCGATAGAGGATGACGGAGAGACTGTGGTCTTGAAGCGGCTCTTATGGTCGAAGCGGTATAGCCGCACGACCTACGACATCTCGGAGGTAAGTGGTATTGAGGTAATGAATGGCCTCCGCGTCTTCGGCTCGGGTGGTTACTTCGGCTATAGTGGCTACTTCTACAAGACGAAGATTGGCCTCTTCAAGCTCCTCGCTACGGAGGACACAGGTCATTACCTACGCATCCAGCACAAGGGCAGCAAACGCCCGCTCTACATCGCCTACCGGCCTACTCAATCCAACCCTACCTTACTTTAATAATCGCATCTTCCCTCTTAGGAGTTAGGCTCTATTCTCTTCCTACTATAAACAGGGCTTCATACCGCCCTAAACCGACAAACCTAAGTGCTGATTAACAGCATCTTTCCTTAAAGATTTTTTTATTTCGAATATTTGTTTATAGCAAAAAGCTTTTATACCTTTGCTGGTGAAGGGAGATGAAACGCACCTCCCAAATAATCCAACTACATATCATACAACTATGAAGAGAACATTCTTCCTCTTGGGAGCTTGCTCCCTGCTCGCTTTATTTAGCGGCAACAAAGCCTCTGCAGCGGTAATCGTAACAGACTGCGGCACAGTCTACTATACACTTGACGGGGCGTTTACTGAAGCAGAGCTGATGGAGCTGCAACACGATCTAACCAGATCAGACTGCCCTGATTTGGTTAAAAAGGAAGATCCGGATAAAAAGAAAGATGACCGCCATTAAAGCAACCCTCCGTCTATCCAAATCCTCTTCCACAAATAAGGATTAAAGAGGAAGTCTTCCCAGATTAAAGTTCGGGTGGGTGGTCACGTATCTA
>ERZ772999.994-NODE-994-length-17273-cov-8.359624_pt1 | contig 17273 bp, 11 predicted proteins | sample MGYA00511467_ERZ772999 | MGnify/ENA primary metagenome ERZ772999 (study PRJEB29015, sample SAMEA2738064) | human oral metagenome | biome: human oral; feature: human-associated habitat; material: saliva | place: China | collected 2218 ... | reverse complement strand
CTCAGATTATTTCTGGCTCTCTTCGGCCTTAGCACGAACTTTCTCTTCGATTTCAGCAAAGAGTTCAGGATTCTCTTTAAAGAGGCGCTTTACAGCTTCACGTCCTTGACCAATTGTTTCGCCATTATATTTCAAGAAGGCGCCAGCTTTATCTAGGACTCCGTACTGAACAGCTAGATCGAGTACGTCACCAGTTTTGGAAATACCTTCGTTATACATGATATCAAATTCAGCAGTGCGGAATGGTGCGGCAATCTTATTTTTAACAACCTTAATCTTGGTGCGGTTACCAATAATGTCTTCCCCGTTTTTAATCTGGCCAATGCGACGAATATCAACACGGACGGATGCATAGAACTTAAGGGCGTTACCACCAGTGGTGGTTTCAGGATTACCAAACATCACGCCAAGCTTCATACGGATCTGATTAATGAAGATGACTGTAGCTTTTGATTTAGAGATAATTGCGGTAAGCTTTCGCATGGCCTGTGACATGAGACGAGCCTGCAGACCCATCTGGGCATCACCCATATCACCATCAATTTCAGCTTTTGGGGTAAGGGCGGCTACGGAGTCGACCACGATGAGATCAACGGCATTAGAGCGAACAAGAGTCTCACAGATTTCAAGGGCCTGCTCACCATTATCTGGCTGAGAGATCAGGAGGTTGTCAATTTGAACACCGATCTTTTCAGCGTATGAAGGATCCAGAGCGTGCTCAGCATCGATGAAGGCAGCTTGACCCCCATTCTTTTGAACCTCAGCAATCGCATGCAAAGCAAGCGTGGTTTTACCAGAAGATTCAGGGCCGTAAATTTCAATGATACGGCCTTTAGGATAACCGCCACCCAGGGCGAGATCCAATGAAAGTGATCCAGACTTGATAAGCTCGATATTAACATTATGATTTTCGCCGAGTTTCATGATGGAGCCGTCGCCGAATTGTTTTGTAATCTGTGCAATGGCTAGTTTCAGCGCTTCGGATTTGCCGTCTTGTACAGAATTTTCTTTGGTTTCTTTTGGTTCTTTGGCCATAGTTTGTCCTTTATTTAGAATTAATTAATTGACCAGCAACATAATTGCGGTCGTTCTCTCTACAGAAGAATAGATAACCTTTACCTCGCTCTCTTATCTCCAGTATAACCGAAGTCGTGGTTTTTTCAAGATTAGTCTTGCGAGATATTTTGTAAAGTATTGATGGATATTAAGAGTGTAGACAGATATTATCGAGTCAATATACTACTTGACGAAGGCAAATTTGTTTTTACCACGTTTTAAGACAGATAGCGTATTGATTTCGTAGTTTAGGTCAGTTATTTTTTGGCCATTGACAGAGATTGCATTGCCAGAAATCAACTGCTTAGCCTCAGAGCGCGAGGAGCAAAGCTCAGTTTCCGTGAGTGCATCAAGGAGGAGGATTGAGCCTGATTTTTCTGCAAGTTTTAGGGTTGGAAGAAGGAGAGAAACAGATTCAACTTCAGATTCAGAGAGAGTTTCAAGACGACGGTCGCCGAAGAGAAGTTCCGTAAGAAGAATGGCAACATTTGCGGAATTCTTGCCGTGAACAACTTCGGTGACATTTTTTGCAAGGGCCTTTTGCGCAATACGCTGTTCAGGATGAGCTTTGTGTTCTGCGAGAATTTGATCGATGGTCGCTTTATCAAGTACAGTATAGATCTTGATGAGATATTCAACAGCCTCGTCAGCCTGATTGAGCCAAAATTGGTAAAAATCAAAGACAGAAGTAAAATTACCAGAGCCATTATCGGATCCAGCAAGCCAGACGGCATTACCTTCGGATTTGCCAAATTTGCGACCAGTAACGGGGTCGATAATAAGTGGAGTAGACCAGACGTCAGCACGTCCACCCTCGAGACGCTTGATGAGATGAACGCCAGTAGAGGCGTTACCAAATTGATCGGCACCACAAAGCTGAAGGTCGATGCCATGAGTACGATAGAGATGAAGAAAATCATAACCTTGGATAAGCGTGTAAGAAAATTCAGCATAGGAGATACCAGAGCCACCCTCACCAATACGGTTCTGGATGAACTTGCGGTCAAGAAGCTGGGTCATAGAGAAGCTCTTGCCAACAGAACGAAGAAAATCCAAGAAGTTTATTCCTTTAAACCAATCTAGGTTATCAACCATAGTAAGTTCGTAGTGATCATTGGTAGGATCGCCATCACCGAGAGTGTTGGCCGCACCATCAGGGCTAATGATTGACTCCATCTGCTTCTTGATGCAGTTTTTATTGTGATCAATTTCTTCCAAGGTCTTTAAATCACGCTCACCATTTTCTTTGGGGTCACCAATTTGTCCAGTTGCACCACCGACTAGGAGATAAGGTTGATATCCGTGACGAACAAAGCAGGCACACATCATGAGAGCGGCTAGATTACCAATTGTGAGAGAATCGGCAGAAGGATCGGCACCGAAATAGAATTTTTTATTTTCACGCTGATCGATTTCTGCTGGATTTTTGATTGTGTTTTCGGCGACAAAACCGCGCCAGGCTAGTTCTTCGGATAATTTCATATCTTTATTGTAGCACAGAGGGCGCGGTTTCAAATCTTTAGTCCAATTTTTGTAATATGGGAACTATTTTTAGTTTGACTAATATATTTTTTACAATATGGGGACTATTTTGCTCGACTAATATCTAGGGGCGAGTAATAGTGTCGGTGGTTTCGTAACCCTTATCATCAGTCAAGGTAATGGTGATGGTAGATTCGGTACCTGTCATAGTGTAGTTTGGATCATTGAGGCCAATTGAAGCGGAACCACTTTTTACAACTGCTCCATCGACAGAGATAACATAGCGAATGGAAGAGGCAGAACCAGCGTTTACGGTGAATTTGAGATGAGTGGAGGAAGAGATGGTGCGAGTATTAAAGGAGACGGATGGTGGAGTATATGAACAATCATCCTCAGTGTTTGGATCATAGCCGTTTGGATCGGTGGCGTAAGTTTTATTTTTCGAAATTGGGTCAATGGAGTAAGTAATCTCGACGTCTACAGTAAGGGCTGGAAGAGTACAACTGCTGGCTTTCTTCTTAGTGAATTTGTTAAATTTCATGGTTTCCTTTTGGATACCGTTATTCTTACTGTTAAACCAGCTTGGCCAGATGTCAGTAATACCATTTACGGTGAGGGTTTGCATACCAGCAGGCTGAACTGGCTTGTCGCCAGATTTCCACTTGCCATCAGCGGCGTAAACCTGAGTATGGACTGGCGCCATATAGTCACTAACTACTGTACGAACAATGTCGTTCGAGCTATTCCAGAGGCCGGAACCGTCATGGTTTCCGTTCCAAACAACAGTAGCAACTGCAGAGGAATAGGAGGCCATTAATGAGTCTTTAGTTATGGCAGAGTTGGAGGTAGTGGTGGTACCAGTTTTAGTGGCAGTCCAGACACCTGGAACAACAAAACCTTTGGCACGAGCAAGAGAGCCCCAAACCATAGTACGAGCATTAGCATCGCCGAGGATATCTGTCACCATATAGGCAGCTTGGGCATCGAGGGCACGTTTGCCGGCGGTATCTTCCCATTTTTCAACGACATCACCAGAAGAGTTTTTGACTTCAAGAATGTAGGCGAGTGGCTTATAGACACCACCACGGGCGAGAGAAGCGTAGGCGTTGGCGTGTTCAATTGGGCGAACGTTACAGCCAGAGCCGATGGCGATAGAGAGACCACCAGAAGTATCAGTACAATAAGAAAGATCACCAAGGTCATGAGCAACTTTCAAGCTGTTTTCAACGCCATTGATATAAAGTGCCTTAACGGCTGGAATATTAAGGGAGTTAGCGAGTGCCTTACGAATTGGAATATTGCCATAGAAGGCACCTGAGTAATTACGAAGCATACAGCTACCAGTAAATCCAGCACAGTAATACTTATCGATATTTTCGTCCTTTAGGATAGAACCAGCACCGTAATTAATACCTTCACGCTGAGCGAAGAGTGGAGCATAGTCAAGGATTGGCTTGATGGTTGAACCTGGCTCAAGCAGGGCGGTGGCGGCGTTGACTTCACCATAGATTGGTTTATTCCAGTCAGCTGAGCCGACCATGGCAATAATCTGTCCAGTCTCAACATCAACAGAAGAAAGTGAAATATTGTCACTACCATTACGGTTCATTAGTTTAGCACCGTTGGCAACGGCGGCTTCAGCGAGCTGCTGAGCACGTAGGTCGAGGGAGGTCTTAATAGTGAAACCACCAGCACGCATGGTCTTTACACCATACTTCTCTTCCAATTGTTTTTTGACTTCAAGAACAAAGTGAGGAGCTTTGATGTTTGTATAACGACTAACCTCAGGCTGAATTTCATCTAGGATGTTAACTTTTTTAGCTTCATTAGCCTGATCCTCGGTGATATAGCCCATTTTAACCATAACATCAAGAGTTTTTTGCTGTCTGGCAATAAGGGCACTATTAGCAGCGGTGTTATATGGACTGAGGTAAGATGGGTTGTTTGGAATGGAGGCAAGGAGAGCCGACTCGGCAAGAGTGAGATCTTTGGCAGATTTTTTAAAGTAGGCCTGAGCGGCACTTTCAACACCATTTCGACGGCCACCATATGGGGATTCATTAAGGTACATGGTGATGATCTGCTCTTTTGAATACATTTTTTCAAGCTCGAGTGCAAGGATCATTTCCTTGATTTTACGAGGAAGACCAGAGACAGTACGATTGCTGGCTTCATCTGAGAAATAAACCTGTTTAATCAGCTGCTGGGTTAGAGTAGAACCACCTTGTACGCCACGGCCAGTGACTGTAGAGATAGCAGCACGAATAAGAGCAAAGAAGTTGACGCCTGGATGGTTATAGAATTCGCGGTCCTCGATAGCGACTGTAGCTTGACGCATGTAGGTGGCAATATTCTCGCCATCTGCAACGAGTCGATAGTCACCATCACCCTTATCTTCCCAGAGGACCTGACCATTACGATCTAGATAGGTATTTACAGTTCCCGAGACTTTCATCTGATCGAGACGGATTTCGTCCAGATCTTTTTTGTAATAGAGGAAGAGGCCACCGATAGCAATAACAGAAACAAGGAAGAGGACGGCAGCAGATTTAAGGAAAAAGAAGAGACCTTTCTTTGAGAAGATAAAACGAAAAACACGCTTTGGATGAAGTCTGGCAAAGAAGCGCTTAACTGGATCTTTAGGAAGTTTGGCAAGCTCTTCTGCATCTTTACGAGCTTTTGCTTCTTTCTTGGCACGAGAGCGATAAATAAGAGATGAATATAGATTCATTTTCTGATCTTTTTTGTGAAAGATAGAACGCTTTGGGGCTTTGGTTTCAGATTTTTTCATAGTAGAAGGTTTTTCAGTTTTGACAGATTCTTGACGAACTGTTCTTTGAGAAGAGCTAGCTGACGAACGACTTGAGGTGCGAGTTTGCACACGATCAGTCTCGCGATTGATCGAACGCCCAACCAGGGGGTCGCCACTAGTTCTTGTTGTTTTTCCCTGTTTTTCCATAGCGGTTTTTTCTTTATCCTTACCAGTATTAACCACCCTGTCCTCCATTTTATTGACAATTTTTTATAATTATACACTTGTGCTTTAGTTAGAGCAACTAAATATTCTTACATTTTCAGTAGATTCAAATCCAAAAATTGTGGGTCAAAACGATGGACTTATGTTTTTATTTTCTTTATAATGGTAATGATTATATTCTTTGGAGGTCATAAGAATATATATAACAGGAAGGTCAAAAATAAATATGAAAAAAATTACAAGGAGAGCACTGGGCAAAAATCTAGCACCAGTCTTTAGTCTCTTGGGATGCCTTGCAGTTTTTGCAATCTCCCTGCTAATTTATTCTAGTACTTATGCGGTAGTGACTTACGGCAACCAGAATACCGCTAGTACTGATACGTCTACCAATGGATATTATCTGACAATTTCACATAGAAACGCGGTTACATTTGGAATAGACAACACTTCGTTTAATCAAACATTAAAAGCACCCGCACAGATTGGTGTAACGACAAATTCTTTAACTGGATATAAGCTGTATATAACGGGAGCTGACAGTAATCTAAAAACAGATGACGGGTTGCATACGATTCCATATGACAACTTAACGGCAAGCCCGGTCCAGAAAACCAACTTAACGCAAAATAGTTGGGGGATCTTCGTAAAGAAGAGTGGGCAGGATTATGTAATTCCGCTCTGCACGATTAGTGAATTAACTGAAGCCTGTTTGATTGCCGAAAGCAACGCACCCGTAACAAATGCACAACCAGATATATCGTTTGGCGTACATGTAGGTACTAATATTGCAAGTGGATCTTATCATTCAGTACCGTTAGTTTATTCGGCAGTCCTAAATACTAGCTCAACAGCTGAGTTTCCGATTCGCAATATCACGAACACTAAAGTTCCCTTGATGCAAAACGGCGATACAGTAACCAGTTCGACAAATAAAAAATTAAAACATCGTTTTAAAATTGAAGTGCCAATTTTGGAGCTTGACCGTGCAATGGTAAGGCCTGATCCAAGTATGTACACTGCAACCGTCGGTGGGATAAAATGCGATATCGAGGATTTATTTGAAAAAACTAAGGATGGGGTTACTTTTGCCTGCGTGGCTGATTTTAGCACCGCAAATCCTAAGTTTCATGCAGGCCAAAAAGCAGAAGTAGTGGTAACTACTAAACCATACGGATACACCTTCTCAAAACAGAATGCGGTGGAGTTTATATCTGCGGAATCAACCTTTAATTACACTGGCACACCACAGGAGATGGTTGCGCCAATTCAAGGAAAATATTTTATCGAAGCGATGGGGGCAAACGGAGGCGACCGCACAGCAGCACAGGCGGCTAGATATTGGTATGGATCGCCTGAGACTTTCCTCTCTGGAAAAGGTGGATATTCAGCCGGATATAAAGATTTTACTGAAGGTGAAAAGACAATGGTTTTTGTCGGGGGTAAAGGGCAGTCTGGCAACGACATGAATACGGTCGGATATAACGCAAAAGGTGGTTTTAATGGTGGAGGCAACGGGTCAACGGGACTTTTAGTAAAGGGGACGACCATGAACGATTGGGGAGCCGGTGGAGGCGGTGGAGGTAGCGATATTCGACCGGATGTCCAAGATTATGGACAACATAAAAATATGAGGTATTCTCCAGGCTTTAATCCTTCGGACGCCCTTCTTAACGCTGGTCCGTGGGCTAATATTGAACATGGGACTTATCAGGCGGTAATTAAAACAACTAATCTACCAGATGCGGATTTTGAGGGTTTACTAGCTTATTATGACTATGGCTACCATTATTTATCCGATGTATATTATCAGAAATTTGGTGACTACATCTTGGTCTATTTCAATTATCCTGTTGGCTCACCACCAGCCACACATCTTCCTGGAGTAAACCCAGGACCGGGGGTGGAAATTCGATTAAAAGTTAAAACAACAAATCAAGTAGCGGATATTACCAGTATAAAGTTCTATCGTTTAGATCAAAGGATACTAGTGGCTGGAGGTGGGGCAGGTGGTTCGCTCTGCTTTAGAGGTGGGCACGGCGGTGGCACTGTGGGTGGACAAAGTAAGTATCTTGGATCAGCATCAGACCCGAATTATAGTAGTCTTTTCTCTGGGACTGGCGGTACACAAACGACTGGAGGAGGATCAGGATTCGGAGCGTCTGCCCCAATCCCGCCAAATGTTTATCCAAAAATAGCTAATGCGGTTTTAGGTCGACCGGGTGCTGGTGGTGGATGGGCAGGTGGATTTACCGGACAAGGAGCTTATGACGAACACCAGACCTGCGCTGGTGCTGGTGGTGGCTCAGGCTATATTGGAGGAGTGACTAATGCGACTACTTATGGATACGGTGAAGCTAGTTTTCCAACCACTCCGTGGACTAGCTTGGAACCTAGCGACAAGAACGGGATTGTAAAAATAAGGATTACCGACTATCAAGGTGGTGTTGAATAAGGAAAGAAGATCAATGAGACGAATGAATAAAAATAAAATTAATGGCAGGATACTTCATTTATTTGCTCCGATAATGATGCTGCTAATTGCGGTATTAACATTGGGAGTAGTTTTGATAATTCATTCGAATACTTATGCGGTAGTGACGTATAGTAGTGAAACCAATACTAGTACATCATTTACTTCAGGACAAGGATATTCAGTGAGTCTTACTATGCCTAAGTCGGTCACTTTTGGTATTGATGGCACTAATTCTAGCCAAACTATAAAAGCGGATGCCAAGGTCATTGTGACTACTAACTCCGTAACTGGATATAAACTATATCTTACTTCAGAATCGAAGAATCTGACGAATCCTTCTAATTTGTATGCAGTTAATTATGCGAACACTGGCAGTACTTCCATACAAAAATCTAGTTTAGATGAAGACAATTGGGGGGTGTTTGTTAAGCGAAACAACGTTGATTACATAATCCCTATTTGCGGATCAGCAACTCTGACCGAAGAGTGTTTAGTTTCAAAAAGCTCAACACCCGTGACCAACGAAAAGGCGCCTATTGAATACGGAGTAAATATTAATGCCGCAACGGCTACGCCAGGCCATTATAACTCGGAACGCCTAGTTTATACTGCAATCGCCAATTCAAGTACAACTGGTGAATTTCCAATAACAGTATTAGAGAATTCAAAAGTGCCACTACTTGCCAATGGCAATCAACTAACAAGCTCAATAAAACACAGATTTAAAATAACAATACCGATACTTGAGAATAACTCTGAGGTTCTTGGAGAAGCCATAGAGGAACGATACAAGGTTACTATTGGAAATAGATTTAATTGTAAGATTATCAACAATGGAATAGAGTATTCCGCTGATGGTTTTACGTTTGATTGTGTAGCAGATTTTAGTACAGCTAACCCAAGGTTTCTCCCAGGACAAAAGGCTGATCTAGTAGTTGATACTATTCCATACGGATATACATATATAAAACAGAATGCAATTGAGTTCGTAGCTGGTGAAAAGACTTTTAACTACACAGGTACACCACAGGAGATGGTGTCGGAAATAACTGGAAAATATATGATTGAGGCAATGGGTGCTAATGGTGGAGATCAAACGCAGGCTCAGGCGGGAGAGCACTGGTATGGTTCGAATGAAGTGTTAGCTCCCGGTATTGGAGGCTACACTTCCGGACTAAGGAATATGTTTGAAAATCAAAAATTTATGGTTTTTGTTGGCGGAAAGGGAGCATCGGCCAGCGATAGGGGGCCACAGGGGGGAGACGCTAAGGGAGGATTTAATGGCGGCGGAAATGGGGCAGCGGGACTTTTGATACCAGGAACAAATACTTATAGTTTTGGTGGAGCTGGGGGTGGCGGCAGTAGCGACATCAGACCAGATGTACAGGACTATGTAAATTTTCATAATTTAAGATATAGGAATGGGAGGGATCAATCTGATATATTATTAAATGACGGTCCTTGGGCAAACTTATCTTATGGAACATACCAGGCGGTAATAAAAACTGTAAACTTGCCTGATTCGGATTTTGAAGGATTACTAGCTTATTATGACTATGGATATCATTATCTATCTGACGTGTATTACCAGAAATTCGGTGATTATATTTTAGTCTACTTCAATTATCCAGTAGGATCACCAGCAGCAACACATCTTCCTGGAGGAGCTCCTGGTCCTGGAGTCGAGATTCGATTGAAAGTAAAAACAACCAACCAGGTTGCCGATATAACAAGCGTGAAGTTTTATCCAACAAATGAAAGGATATTAGTAGCCGGAGGAGGAGCAGGTGGATCTTATATTGCAAAAGGCGGGAATGGTGGAGGACTGACTGGAACAAAACCATTTTATCTCGGCAATGTGGCGGATCCAAATTATAGCGGATTTAGATTCCCTAACGGAGGAAATCAAGGTGCAGGTGGTGGGGCAGGATTTGGGGCATCCGCACCGACACACGGAGCAATCTACCCTAATGCATCAATTGAAACAGCAGGAAGAGCAGGTGCCGGAGGAGGATGGTTCGGAGGCTATGCTGAACAAAGCGATTACAGCACCAGTTCAGTGATTGGAGCTGGAGCGGGCGGAGGCTCTGGACACTTCCATTTTATGGTGACAAATGGAACTACTTATGGATATGGAGAAGCTGGAAAAGATATGTCTCCATGGAGTACACTGCAACCTGCAGACAAGAATGGAATTGTTCGTTTTAAACTCGTAAATTATGATGGGATGGAAGTATAATTACCTCACCTAGGCGAATAAAATATTATAAAATAAATATCTCAAATATGAGATATTTATTTTATATAAACTCGATTTATAGAGGCCGCTTCTGACAACATAGTTATGGAATATAGTTTAGATCTGCTCTAAATGATATAATACAGATATGATCGAAATTATTTTAATATTAGTGGTAGTGATATTCTTGCAGACCTCTTTTTTGGCGATTCGTTCATTCAAGAAGAGTTTTAACTACTACGGCCAAAATCGTAAGATATATATTGATTCATCAACTTTGATGGATGGAAGAATTTTAAATGTAGCAAAGACTGGTTTTCTTGGCGGAGTCTTAATTATTCCCCGTAGTGTTTTGCGTGAAATGCAACTACTAGCAGACGGCAAGGATTCCGAGAAGAGGAACCGAGCTCGGGCAGGGCTTGATATCGTACGAGAGCTTGAAAGAGTGGTCCATGTCGACGTGATCATTCTATCCGATCCACTCGATCGTACGCCAGTAGATGATCGATTAATTCAGCTGGCCAAGGAAAATCGTGGCCTGATCATGACTAATGATTATAATCTTGGCAAAGTGGCGGCTACTCTCGATATAGATGTATTAAACATTAATGATCTCGCGTTGGAACTGCGAGCTGACTACCTACCTGGAGAAAAACTGAAATTGAAGATCGTAGCAGCTGGAAGTAATCCAAAACAAGGCGTGGGCTATCTTCCAGACGGAATGATGGTGGTTGTCGACGATGCATCTTCCAAAATTGGGAAAACAATAGAAGTTGAATTTGTGCGTTTCTTTCAAACTAGTTCGGGCCGAATGATGTTTGCTAAAATATCCGAAACTAGCAAGCCTAATGTAGGTTTTATGAAGGGGCGGGGGCGTAAAAGATAAAAAACGATTAATCTAATAACTCGCGGAGAAGTTCGCGAGTTATTAGTTTAGTTTATATAGGTTTTTTAGTGAAGCTTTAGTTATCGATGCCAAGCTCAGGATGGTCGATTCCATGCTCGAGTGCGTAGGCTTCGTAGAACTCTAGTTGTTTTTGATATTTTTCAATTAGGTCAGGACGGTCGAGTGAAATAGCTACATCAAGGGCGAGGTGTAATCTTGAAGCATGATTCATGGTTAGCATGGCAAATGGAGTAACAGTACTTCCCTGTTCTTCAAAACCATGGCTTTTGATGCGCTTTTTATCTGTATAGTTACTCAGAATATCAGTAAGAGTATTTGGATAGCCATGGAAATTGGCAGTAATGGGCGCGGTTTGACCAAAGAGCTGATCAAAATCAGATTGCGATAGTGGCCTGTCACTGGTACCGATGGCGCCATAGGTGAGGGCTGAAATATTGATCAAACCAAAATACATCTCTGGAAGATCCTGCCGAATGATTTTAATTGCCTCGATAGATTCACGAGTGGCAATATCACCAGCCGCGACAAAGAGATGATCAAATTCACCACTATTGTTTTTGTTTGAGATAAATTCGAAGAGACTGCAGCCCATCTCAAAGTTTTGTTTGGCTTCAGATTCAGTCTGCCAGATTGGTTCTTCGGTTTTATTAAAGGTAACAAGATTGACCTGATTTTTTGACTGCATCAGAAAATCAAAGCATGGAGCAACTGAGCTTGCGTCAACTGAAAAAAGACAGTTAACATGACTACCTGGACGATCTAATAGTGAAGAGATGAGCATTGGAGATTGGTGGGAAAAACCATTATGATCCTGACGCCAACAAGTACTGGTACTGAGAAGGTTGACCGAAGGATACTTCGGGCGCCACTCAACTTCTTCGGACTGCTCGAGGAATTTTAAATGCTGGATAATTTGCGAGAGGATGATTGTAAAGAAAGCCTCATAACTAGTCATCATAGCTGGTTCATTTGATAAAAGATGGCCAATCATCACGGAAAAGAGTACATTCTCAGAAAGTAATTCTACAATACGGCCATCAGGAGATTCCGGGAGATCCCATTTTTTCTGCGACAGAGAGTCACCCCAAGCACGACTGGTAGCTTGATAAATTTCGTCTAGCTTATTACTGGTCGTCTCATCAGGACTAAAGAGATAGAAAGTCTGATCCTTTTCTGCTTGCTGCTTTAGTTTAGCACCAAAGGCCTTGGCGATGGATTTTTTAGTGGAGCCTGGATTAAAATTATTCATGAATAAAACCTTTCTCGCGGTTAAATAACTCTTCAAAATGATATGAACGAAGCCAAGACTCTAGAGCGCGAAGTTCAGTCTCGTCGGTTTTAGCTTTTGGTAGAGGAACCTGGTGGGCTTTAAAATTGCCACGAACCTTGAGATCTTCGGCAACGAGTGGTCCAGTAAGACCTTTTTCGGTTTCGAGAATAATAAAGACCGGCTCCTTACTTTGCTTTGCAATTTCAAGAGCGCCCTCAAGATCCATAATGAGATTTTTGATAATTAGGTCGGTATCCTGGCTAGTCAGCTCGAAAGCCGAGCGAGCGGTATCGGGATCTTGGTCGTCATATTCTTCACGGATAAGATTGGTGATCTTTTTCTCGACCCCTTCAAAAGAAGAGGAGGGGGCGGAGAGATCATCTTCTTCATCATCAAAAGAATCAACTAGGTCAAGTTCTTCGGTCTCAACTGGAGTTAGACGCTCTTCGATACGGATAGGCTTAAAACCGAAGCCACGAATTAACTCGTTTAGTTGATGGGCGGAACGACGACTGGCAACGGTTGGACCAGAGATCTTGTAGCCATTAAGATGTAGAACTGGGATGATTTTACCATTATGCGGGGAGGAGAGCAGAGTGTTTAGATTTAAACTAGCAAGAGTTGTGGCAGTCTCAAATTCACCGTCACCAATCAAAACAATAGCAGTACGTTCGGGGTGCCCTAGACAGTAGCCGTACGCAGTTGCAAGCGAATAACCGAGTTCGCCGCCTTCACAGATGACACCAGGAGCGGAAGGACTGGCATGAGATGGAAAACCACCGATGCGGGAGAAAAGTTCAGAGATTTTGGCAAGGCCAGCATAGTCGCGAGAAAGAGTGGGGTCAACTGCCGCAAGGTCGCCGTCATAAAAAAGATTGGCCTGCAATGCTGGGAAGCCGTGACCTGGACCTAAAACAAAGGTAGTCTGATTCTTCTGGTCGACAAAGACATTGCGCATACATGCATAGACCAGATTGATACCTGGACAGGTGCCCCAGTGCCCGAGGAGCCGCGGTTTAATATCATCAAAACTAAGTGGTCGCTCAAGTAGAAAGTTGTTTTTAAGAAAAATTTGAGTAACAGTGAGATAGTTACAGGTACGAATACGCTGCACTGTTTGCTTCAACTGATTTTGTGGATAATTCATATGCTTATTATAGCATGTTCAGGGGAGAGTGCTTGAGCAAAAGTGAAGCCTACTGATGCTTAACGCGAACCATGGCAGCACGCAATACCTGCCCCTCATAGAGGTAGCCAGGAATTAATTCTTCGGCAATGACTTCCTTCTCGCCTTCATCGTCATCCATGGAGATGGCGTTATGAAATTCGGGATTGAAGGCAGTACCGACAGTAGAATTGATCTGAGCTAGATTGAGAGATTTTAAGGTCTTATCGAGAGTCTTTTGGACTGGGGAAAGTAGATCAGGATGGGCCTTGATGGCACGGGACATGTCGTCAATCAAAGGAAGGAATTTGCTGACCGTGGCATGCTTGGCCATATTCTTTGCCTGCTCTCGTTGCAATTCAACTTGCTTTCGGAAGTTTTCAAAATCAGCACGAGTGCGCTGAAGATCACCGATGAGCTCGGCATTTTGCTGAGCGAGAGCTGCAAGATCCGAAGAAGCAGCTTGAGTCATAGAGGCTTCTGTAGTTTGTTGATCAGCCTGTGCTTTATGATGTGGGGTGAATTGTACTGTAGACTGTGGGTTAGGATGTGATTCAGCTTGTGTTTTATTCATATTTTCCTTTCTTTAATACATACTCTCTAAAAATTGACCAGCGTGGCGAACAAGGCTCATAACTTGGGCATAGTTCTGGCGAGTGGGACCAAGAATACCGACATAACTTGAGTCGGAGTAGGGGGAACGGAATTTGCTAATGATGAGAGAAACGTCAGAGTTTTTGCCAATTGGGTTTTCACGGCCGATAAAGATATTAAGTGGCTCGCCTGGCTTTGCCTCTTTAAGCCAAGGTTCAAGATTATCGAGTAGTTTTGAGACGTTTTGAATACGCTGATAATCGGTAAATTCAGGTTGTGAGAAGAGTTTAGAAATGCCAGAAAGATAGAGCTGATTACCAATCGTAGCAAGACCGAGATTGCCAGTTAGTTCTACCAACATATCAACAGCGGTACGAATGGCATATTCAGCTTGATTCTGAGACTTAATGCGGACTTCGAGAGCATGGAGACCACGATTTTTATCTTGTGGACCTGAGGAAAGTGCGCGACTAGGAACGAGATGACGGTAAGGAGAGCTAAGAAAGAAATCAACTGAGGGATCTATGTAATCATCAATAGAATCATCAAAGTTTTCAGAGCTAAGATCGAGGAAGGAACTAGTGGCAGAATAACTCTCCGAAGGTCTATGGGCTGCCGAGCTACTGCAATCACCGTCAACCAAGGAATTGACATAGAAACGGTAACCAGCATCGGTAGGGATACGGCCGGCGGAAGTGTGAGGAGAAGCGATGAGACCAAGTTCTTCAAGACGAGACATCTCGGAGCGAATCGTGGCACTCGATACATCGAAAAGTTTGGCGAGGGTGACACTACCGACAGGCGCAGCCATCTCGGCATACTCTTCGATGATGGCAAAAAGAATGGCTTGCTGACGATCAGTGAGACGAATTTGAGATTGATTTTCCATAATTTATTAAGGATATTATAGCGCTTTGGCACTCAAAATACAAGAGTGCCAAAATTTAGATTATGGTTTTTGAGTGAAATAGCCAGGATTGCCAGGGGCGTCGATATGAGCATATCGAGACGAATGATGAATGTACGGAAAAGTAATCTGTGAAGTCCAGGTTGTGCCATTGCCACCCACAAGATTTGTGGTTTCTGCAAAAAGATTTTTAACAGGATATGGAGTAATAATAAAACGATTAGAAACATAAATAGTACGTACTTTTGAATAATCGAACATACGCTCACAATTAGTAAGTTGTTCTGTACTGAATGTCGAAATATCCAGTACGCCATTAACTGGATACTGCATGGCTTTATAGAACATACCCTCCATGTTTTGTACGCGCTGAGTATTAAAAGAGCTTAAATTAAGATTTTGTAGTTTAATTTGTCCCCAAAACATAGCATACATATCTGTAACATTGCTTGTATCGAAGCTAGATAGATCGAGGTTAACCAAATTAGCAGTCCTATAACTCTCAAACATTTGGCGCATACTTTTTACGGAGCTAGTATTAAGACCGCTAAGATCAATGCGCTCAAGTGAATCTAAATCACTAAAGGCATTATCCATATTCAAAACTTTTTCAATAGTAAATGATGAAAGATTCAACTCCTTAAGGGAGGAACAGTTATGAAAGATGTGACTCATGGAAATAGCATTTTTTGCAGAGAAATTAGACAAATTAATAGACTCGAGTTTTATTAAACTATAAAAGAGTTTGCTCAAATCTGTTACTAAATCTAGCTGCCAACCAGACATATTAATTTCTTTTAGGGTTGTCTGATTATAAATAGAGTTATCGAACATAGCGGTAACACTGCGAACTTTCTTCACATTAAGACCTGCAAGGTTTATTTTTTTGATATTATAATTCTCTCTGAACATTCCGCTCATATCTTCAACATTACTAGTATCAAAATGAGTTAAATCAATTACGGGGCTATGTGTACCCATGAACATACCTGACATGTTTTTTACTTTTGAAGTATTAAATCTTGATAGATCAAGAGGCTCAACCTCTCGCCCTGGGGAATAATTGCCATATGATGCAAACATTCCGCTCATATTTTCAACATTACTAGTATCGATATCGCCGAGAATGATTTTCTCGTAGATGTTATAGTCGGCTTGAAACATCTTTGCCATATTTTTAACCCTGCTAGTGTTGATCCCTGAAATATCAATTTCTTTCATATTTACAGCTCCTCTATTGATATTTCTAAACATGCTAGATGCATCCTCATTCATGTACACTATATCAGCGTCGCTCCACCAATAAATGGTCTTTGAGTCATTACTAAGCCATAAATAAATTTGCCTCTGGGAAGAAGGTATAGATGCACTCCACCATGGAGTAGAAGCTGGGAGGCTATCAGCTTTCTTAAAATATTCGGCTTGATTAAATATATAGCCTGTGTTTTTAAAGATATCATTAAACTGTGGCCCTGGGAGAAATACGGCCGTGGTAGGAACATGATTTGTAATAGCAGTAAAAATCAATTTTTTGGAATAAGCACCGGGAGGAAGATCTGGACTGGACTTAATTCCAAAATCAATTGAGACATTACCACTACCAGCAGAAGAAGAATTAGTAATTAGCGCTGGAGCACTCGCCTTTGGAATAGCGTTCCAGTTACCAGCAGACCCTGTATAGGTGCGGTACCCCCAGGTTTTTGGACTAGTAATTACACCAGATTGTGGTAGAGAGATAGAGGCAATCTCTTCGGAAATTGAAGACTGAGAATGCTTTAGACTGGTATTTTCATCGATACTTGAAGCATAAATTGATATTCCAGTTTGATTACCTGAAGAGTAGGAGATTGAGGTAGTAGCTTGCTTAAATACGGAAGAATTATTTTCCGTAGGAGTAAAATTAAAATTAACTGCTGGATTTGCAACTGATAGCGATATGGTACTGGATCCACCAGACGTAGGGGCGGCATATGTTGTAAATTCTGGAACTAATATAGTGAAAGCACAAAGTACAATAGATGCAGTAGCTATCAAGAATAAAATAATATTACTTATTCTCTTTGTGTAAGATTGCGGTATTTTATTGTTTATATTTGTTTTATTTAACATTTTGTTACCAATTTGGAAGATTTTACGACATGTCGATAGGTATATTATAGCATAAGAATAATTTTATATTAGACTCATGAGTAATACAGATTCT
>ERZ772999.991-NODE-991-length-17300-cov-16.252769_pt1 | contig 17300 bp, 13 predicted proteins | sample MGYA00511467_ERZ772999 | MGnify/ENA primary metagenome ERZ772999 (study PRJEB29015, sample SAMEA2738064) | human oral metagenome | biome: human oral; feature: human-associated habitat; material: saliva | place: China | collected 2218 ... | reverse complement strand
AATGGCGGGGGCGCTCTGTTGAACAGGTGCGATAGCGTAAAATGATGCTGTACCGATGTGTTGGGAGAAAGACCTATGACGAAGAAGGCGCCCTCTATAGTCTTCGCCGGTGGTGGCACCGCCGGTCATATTAATCCGATGCTCGCGATTGCGCGTGCGATTCGTGACCTTGAGTCGAACGCTAAGATTCTGATGCTGGGCACCGCCGACAAGATGGAAGCCGAGCTGGTTCCGGCAGCTGGTTTCGATATTGAGTTCATCCCTCGTGCGGCCTTCCCCCGTAGCATTAACCGTGCCGCTTTCGCTTTCCCCGCTAAGTTTTTTGGTGCCCTGTCGAAGACCCGCCGCATCCTCAAGGATGTAGATGCGGATGTGGTCGTTGGCGTGGGCGGCTATGTGTGCCCGCCTGCGTATTTGTCGGCGTTGAATGCTAAGATTCCCGTGGTGATTCATGAGGCGAACGCGAAGCCCGGTTTGGCGAACCGCCTGGGCGGTACGTTTGCTCGGTTTACCGGTGTGGCGTTCCCTAATACTCCTTTCCCGCGCGCGACCCTGGTGGGTATGCCGATGAAGGATGAGATTGCCTACCTGAACCGTGAGGCGCACCGTTCGAAGGCTCGCCGTAACCTGGGCCTGGACCCGCAGAAGCCGACCGTGATTGTGTCCGGTGGTTCGCTGGGGGCTCAGAGCCTGAATAATGCGGTGGTGGCGTGCCGTGACCACTTTGCGGAGTGGGACTTCCAGATTCTGCATATTACCGGTAAGGGTAAGACTGTTCTGGACGAGAGCGGTGAGCCGCTGAGCGCGCCGAATTACCGTCAGATTGAGTTCAGTAACGGCATGCAGGATGTATACGCTGCCGCTGATCTTCTGCTGGTGCGTTCGGGTGCGGCGACCGTCAGTGAGGTTGCTGCGGTGGGTGTTCCCGCGATTTTTGTGCCGCTTCCTATTGGTAATGGTGAGCAGGCTCTGAATGCTCGTTCTCTGGTGGAGGCATCTGCGGCTCTGCTGGTGAAGGATGCAGAGGTCACCGGTGAGTGGTTCGCCCGTGAGATTCCGGCTCTTATGGCGAACCCGGAGGAGCTGGAGCGCATGGGCGCTGCGGCGTATGAACTTGGTATCCGTGACGCGGCGCGCGTTATGGCTGAAGCAGTATTGAAGGCAGCTGAGAAGTAATGACTGAATTGATGAATCTTGAGATGGTGTTGCCGGCACCGCTGACCCCGCCGTTCCCTGAGCGTGCGAAGATGAGCGAGTTGGGCCGTGTGCACTTCATCGGTATTGGTGGCGCGGGTATGAGCGCTATTGCCGCTCTGATGCTGCAGGCTGGTGTGACGGTGAGCGGTTCTGATCGTGCGGAATCGGCTACTGTTGAGTCTTTGCGTGCTGCGGGTGCTCGTGTGGGTGTTCCTCAGCAGGCTGAGAACATTGTGGACGTTGATACCGTGGTGATTTCTACTGCGATTCGTGAGGATAACCCGGAGCTTGTTGCCGCTCGTGCGCAGGGTTTGCGTGTGCTGCATCGTTCTGAGGCGCTTGCCGCTGTGATGGGTGAGTCTCAGGTGGTTGCTGTTGCCGGTACTCACGGTAAGAGCACGACCAGCTCCATGATTTCTGTGATGTTTGATCAGCTGGGTGCGCAGCCGTCCTTCGCGGTGGGTACTGTGATTGCTGGTCGCGGTACGAACGCTCACCTGGGTGTTCAGGGTCCGGAGTCGATTTTTGTGGCTGAGGCTGATGAGTCGGACGGCTCGTTTGTGCGTTACCGCCCGGCTATTGCTGTGGTGACGAATGTTGAGCCGGACCACCTGGATTTCTATGAGACGGATGAGCGTGTCTTTGAGGCGTTCAACCGTTTTGTGGGTTCGATGGCACCTAACGGTGTTGTGGTGACCTGTGCTGATGATGCGGGCGCGGCGGCTTTGGCGGCTCGTTCTCGTGCGGCGGGTGTGGCCGTGGTGACTTACGGTGAATCGGCGGATGCAGACCTGCGCATTAGTGAGATTACCAGCGCTGGTTCTTCCTCATCGTCGCACCTGTCGTGGTCTTTTGAGTGCCGCGGCGTGCGTTATGAGGGTGAGCAGGATCTTGCGCTGAAGGTGCCCGGTATTCATAACCAGCTGAACGCTTCGGCTGCTTTTGCGTCGGCGCTAATCTCTGGTTACGAGGCTGCCGATATTATTCGTGCACTGGCTGAGTTTGTGGGTGCTGACCGCCGCTTCACCCTGCGTGGTGAGGTTGCCGGTGTGAAGGTCTTTGATGACTATGCGCACCACCCAACCGAGGTTTTCCGCGCCCTGGAGACCGGCCGTACCGTGGCTGATGGCCACAGCCTGTACGTGATTTTCCAGCCGCACCTGTTCTCTCGTACTCGTGAGTTCGCGAAGGAGTTTGCGAAGGCCCTGTCGATGGCGGACCGCGCTCATGTGCTGGATATTTACCCTGCTCGTGAGCTGCCGATTGAGGGCGTGACCAGTGAGCTGATTACCGGTGCTGGTTTCTCTGAGGTTCGTTACGCTACCGCTGAGGGCGCTATTGAGGATATTGTGACCTGCGCTCAGGATGGCGATATTGTGATGATCGTTGGCGCTGGCGATGTGACCACTTTGGGTGCGCGTCTGCTGGAGTCCTTGGAGATCCGTCACGGTGGCGAGTCGAAGAAGTCGGAGGCTTAGGCTGTGCCGATGAGTTCTGGTCTCTCTTCGGAGGGACATTCCTCCTCGCGCGCGCCGAAGGCTCCGCGTTCGCGTGCTCGTCTGCGTGTTCAGCAGGTAGCTGAGAATGCGCAGACTGAGGCGGCACCGGCTGAGGCGGTACAGTCTCAGTCCGCGCAGTCTCAGGCGGTGAAGGCTTCGGCAACAAAGGTTGAAGCGCCTCAGACTAAAGCGCCTCAGGCTGAAGCCCAGCCGACTGGTGCTACTCAGACTAATGCCGCGAAGTCTGCTGTGTCTGCAACCTCCGAAGCTTCTGCCCAGGCTGTCGTTGCTCAGCCTGCTGTTGCGCACTCTGCCGCTACCCAGCCTTCGAGCTCCGCTCGACACATGCCGCGTAAGCCGGTGGTGCATAAATCGCACAGCCAGAACGGTGCTGTTTCTTCGGCGTCCAAGAGCGCTGCTGCGGTTCATGCTTCGGCACAGTCCTTGAAGGATTCGGTGCGTTCTGCGCTGATGACCGGTCGTACCGTGTCTGAGGTTGAGCACCCGCCTGAGCTGTTTGATGTTGAGGCGTTTGAGGATTCTTCGTCTCAGGGGGGCCCTGTGCAGACTGCATCTTCGCAGTCGGTGAAGAGCGCAGAAAAGGAAGTAGCCAATCAGAAGGCTACCCAGAAGAGTGCTGCTAAGAAGTCTTCTGCCGGTTCTGCTGAATCTCGCGAAGAGTCTGCCGCTCAGAAGGCTCAGGAACGCGCCGATAAGAGCGTCGATAAGGCGGGGGAGAAGGCCGCTGAAGAGCCTCGCCCCGCGAGCCGTTTTGGTCGTTGGCGTGCCGAGCGTGAGCAGCAGCGTGCAGCGGAGATTGAGAAGGAACGCGAGCGTGCGAGCCGTCAGGCTCACCGTGAGCGTCTGCGTCAGGATCCGGGTCTGGACGGCCTGCGTGCTGAGGAGCGCCCCCGTAAGGAGCGTGCGCCTTTGAGTCGCGCCCGTAAGCTGCTGTACACCGCCTTGGCGCTGGCAATTATTGCGGTGCTGTACGTGGTGCTGGTCTTCTTCTCGCCCCTGTTGGCGACTCAGAAGATTACGGTGCGCGGCGCATCCCTGCTGGAAACCACTCAGGTGGAGCAGAAGCTGGAGCCTCTGCGCGGGGTTCCGCTCACCCGTATCGACGAGAAGAAGGTGCGTGAGCTGATCGGCCAGGATAACGTTCTTCATAGTGTGCATGTGGAGAGTCGTCCGCCGCATGAGCTGGTGGTAACCCTGAAGGAACGTACCGCTGTTGCGGTTGTGAAGCAGGGCGATACGTACCATACTGTTGATAGCGATGGTGTGAGTCTGCTGGAGTCGGCTACTCAGCCTGATACTTCGGTGCCGCTGGTTCGTTTCAGTGGTGATGATCCGCAGACTTCGGACGAATTCCGCACCATCTCTACGGTGCTTTCGGCGATGCCCTCTGAACTTCTAGCTCAGGTTAAGGAAGCCAGCGCTACCTCAACATCAAATATCACTCTAACCTTGAGGGATAATACTACGGTGCAGTGGGGAACTGCTGAAGAGAGCGAGTTGAAGGCGAAGGTCCTGTTCTCCCTGCGCCAGGCTATTGCCAAGCGTGCCAAGGAAGAGAAATCTTCCGAAGCCCAGACGCAGAAGGTGACCGTCTACGATGTGTCTGCCCCGCGCGTACCGGTGACCCGATAGGGGAACCATTGAGGCGCTATATCCTCCCTTTTTTGTGTGAAATATATAAAAAGAGGGGGTAATTGCGCTGTGTGACTAGGAACCAACAAAAACAGTTTGGTATCCTAGCAGATAAAGTCATTCTTTAGAGGAAACCTTTAGGCTTAGATTGAGCTGGGGGTCTTCCGAAGCTGGAACACGGAACAATCGAGGATTACATGGACGCTGGAACTCCCCAGAACTACTTGGCAGTCATCAAGGTCGTTGGTATCGGCGGCGGTGGCGTCAACGCAGTCAACCGTATGATTGAGGTTGGTCTGCGAGGCGTTGAGTTCATTGCTATCAACACTGACGCTCAGGCTCTGCTGATGTCCGATGCAGACGTTAAGCTGGACGTTGGTCGTGAACTGACCCGCGGTCTTGGCGCAGGCGCAAACCCCGAGGTTGGCCGTCAGGCAGCCGAGGATCACGCGCAGGAAATTGAGGAAGTCCTCAAGGGCGCAGACATGGTCTTTGTGACCGCAGGTGAGGGCGGTGGCACCGGTACCGGTGGCGCACCCGTCGTGGCACGTATTGCCCGCTCCCTCGGCGCTCTGACCATTGGTGTGGTGACCCGCCCCTTCACCTTCGAAGGCCGTCGCCGCTCCAACCAGGCTGAGACCGGTATCGCTGCTCTGCGCGATGAGGTTGATACCCTGATCGTTATTCCGAACGACCGACTGCTGTCGATTTCGGACCGCAACGTCTCCATGCTGGACGCATTCAAGTCCGCTGACCAGGTTCTGCTCTCCGGTGTGCAGGGCATTACCGACCTGATCACCACCCCCGGCCTGATCAACCTTGACTTCGCTGACGTTAAGTCCGTCATGCAGGGTGCAGGTTCGGCTCTGATGGGTATCGGCTCAGCATCCGGTGAGGACCGCGCAGTGAAGGCAGCTGAGCTGGCTATCGCTTCGCCGCTGCTGGAAGCATCCATCGACGGTGCACACGGCGTTCTGCTGTCCATTCAGGGTGGCTCCGACCTGGGTCTGTTCGAGATTAACGAGGCTGCACGCCTGGTTCAGGAAGTTGCTCACCCCGACGCAAACATCATCTTCGGTGCTGTTATTGACGACGCACTGGGCGATGAGGCTCGCGTGACCGTGATTGCTGCTGGCTTCGACGCAGTGAACCCGGAGACCAACTCCAACGCTTCCACTGCTGCGGCTACTCAGGCTCAGCGCACTCAGGCATCCTTCGGCGGTTCCACCGCTCCGGCTACTAGCGGCTACGGCTACAACGCACCCGCTGCTGGCTTCGATGTTGACCTTCCCCCGGTTGTGGAGGAAGCTCCGGCTCGCCGCGACACCCTGGACGTCCCTGACTTCCTGAAGTAGTCTGCCCGGCTGTGAACGCCTAAGCGTTGCACGGCTGAGAGTCTTATGAACCTATAGGGGAGCTGAGAAACACGCACATTTGTGCTGTTCTCGGCTCCCCTTTGCTATACCCGCCGTTATACCCGCTGACATCTGATGAAGGAATAGAAGATGCGCGATAACCCCAAAACTTCGCTGCTTGCCTCTGCCGATACCCGCACCCTGGGCCCCTGGCGTGTGCGGGTGGGTTTCACCTCCCGCGCGGCGGGCAACCTGGGCTTGCACGTGGACGATGAGCTTGGCGGCGGTATGGATGCCTCCCTGGTGCGCACCCTCAATCACCGTGCCGCTCTGGAGGAGACGCTGGGTACCGAGCCGTTCTTCTACCTGAACCAGGTGCATGGCGTGCAGGTCGCCTACCCGGAAGACTACGAAGTGGAATCCTACGCGCCCGGTACACCCGAGGAGCGTACGGTTGAGCGTGCCCGCGCGGTGCTGGAGAACTCCCCGGTCGCCGATGCGGCGATTAGCAGTGAGGGCGTGCCCCTGGCGATTATGGTTGCGGATTGCATCCCCGTGGTGCTGGTGGGGGAGCGGGGTGCGAACTGGCAACCGATCCTGGCGGTCGCTCATGCTGGCCGCCGCGGCCTCCTCGATGGCGTGCTCCAGCAGACCGTGCAGCGGATGCGTCAGCTCGGCGCGGAAAAAATTACCGCCTGGCTGGGTCCGAGCATTTGCGGTAGCTGCTACGAGGTGCCCGAGGCGATGCGCACCCAGTCCACCGAACTGATTCCGCAGGTGCATTCGGTGACCAGCCAGCAGACCCCCGGCTTGGACCTGCCCGCAGGTGCCCGCGCCGTGCTGGAAGAGGCAGGCGTGCAGGTGAGCATGGACTGTGCGCAGTGTACGTTTGAGGAGTCCGAGGTGTATTCGCATCGCGGATTTACGAACCGCGGTGAGAAGCCGGGCCGTATTGCGGGTCTGGTGTGGCTCGAGAAAACAGCAGAGCCTGCAGCCTAGAGCCGCTAAAGATAGGGTCGCTAAAGATAAAGCCGCTAAAGGAGAGAAGATGTCTGAAATGAACGTAGAAGAACAGAACCTGCGCTACACTCCCGAACGCGCCGAGCAGCTACTGCAGAACTACCGCCGCGTGCTTGAGCGTATCCGCACCGCGGAGCAGGATCACAGCGCAGTGCGTACCGAGGAGAGCGCCCCGGTACAGCTGGTGACGGTCACGAAGTTCTTCCCCGCCTCCGACGCGGCGGCGCTGCTGGATGGGGGCGTGACCCTCTTCGGTGAGAACCGCGGCCAGGAGGCAAGCGCGAAGGCTCGCGAGCTCGCCGCATACTGCGCCCAGCGTGAGGTGCAGCCCCCGCACTGGGCGTTTATTGGCCAGCTGCAGACAAACAAGGCGAAGTCCGTGGTCAAGTACGCCTCCAGCGTGCATTCGGTGGACCGCCCCTCCCTGGCGGACGCGCTGGCGAAGGCGTACACAAACCAGCTCTCCCGCTTCGAGGCGGGGGAAGCGCCCGCACCCGCAGCGGTGGAGCAGGGCGCGCTGACCTGCCTGGTGCAGGTGTCCCTGGCGGAGGTTGCGACGGCTGGCCATGCAGCTGAGGGTGCGCGCGGCGGTACGAGCGCCTCCGAGCTGCTGGAGCTGGTGGAGCGCATCGAGAATCACGAGCATCTGCGCTGTGGGGGTGTGATGGCGGTGGCGCCGTTGGGCATGAACCCGGATGCGGCGTTTGAGAAGCTCTACGGTTTGGCGTCGCTGGTGCGTGAGCAGGTGCCGCACGCGACCGAGATTTCAGCCGGCATGAGCGGGGATTTGGAAGCGGCGGTGCGTTGGGGATCGACCTGTGTGCGCGTGGGTAGCGACATCATGGGTAAGCGCCCGGCGCTCTAGCTTCGCCCAAGCTATGCGCCGTGCGTTGCCTTTTCGAGTGCTGTGCTGCTTTCGGTGCAGACCGGAGGCATAATCATCAGTGCCCTTGACCGCCTGCGCGGGGTGGGCGCTGGTAATATATACATGCCGGTGCATGGCGTACCGTTACGCATACACCTTCTGATGACGCACTACTGCAGAACCTGTACACCACCAACGTGAAAGAACAGCGAGAGAATTATGGCGAAACAAAGCCGTCTGGCGGGTTTCCTCGGCCTGGAACGATACCAGGCCGCTGAGACGACGCCGGAAGAATCCCCGCAGGCTGTGCAGGCTGACTCCCGTAGGGCGGCAAACATCTCGGCAGAGCAGGCTACTACAGCACAGAAGACCAACAGCGCCAACAGGCTATCAGCACTGCCCGGCTCGCGACAGTACAGCGTTGCTGAATCGCAGAGCGAAACCTACCACCTGCAGGACAAACCCGCCTATACTGAACAGGAAGAGTACCTGCAGGCTGCTAGCTACGATGATGGTACAGAAACCGAGTATCTGGACGCAGAAGAATCTGCCGACGGACGAGCAACCGTAGATGCAGCGGCATACGCCACCGCTCATACACCTGAAACCATAGCTGATCTGGTAGAAACCGAGCAGACTTGGGACGGTGCCAGCGCAGACAATTGGGAGGACAACCCGGTGACGAATACCGAATACACCGAGCAGTACGCAGAGACGTACTCTAACGATGGCTACTACGACCAGGGCTACGAGCCCGAAGAAACCAACGGATACACCTACGGTTACGAGGAAGAAGAGGACGAATTGCGTCGCATCACCACTATCCACCCCCGCTCCTACAATGACGCAAAGGTCATTGGTGAGGCATTCCGCGAGAACATCCCCGTGATTATGAACGTGGAAGAAATGCCTGACGCAGACGCAAAGCGTCTGGTGGACTTCGCATCCGGTCTGGCATTCGCACTGGAGGGCCGCATTGAGCGTGTCACCGCTAAGGTGTTTCTGCTGACCCCCTCCAACCTGGAGGTTCTGGGTGTGGATAACTCCGAGGTTCCCACCGGCTTTGAGACCGACGACGAATTCCCCTTCGACCAGGGCTAAGGACTGATAGATGGGTTATATTTTCGCCCTCATTACGATTGTCGTCTACGTTCTCTACATTGCGATGCTGCTGCGCATGCTCTTTGACTGGGTGCGCATGTTCGCTCCCGAGTGGCGGCCCAAGGGCATTGTGTTGCTCTTCGCCAGCGGCGTGTACGCGGTGACTGACTGGCCGATGAACCAGTTGCGCCGCCTGATTCCGCCGGTTCGTGTGGGTAACGTTGCGTTGGACACCGGCTTCCTGATTCTGATTGTTCTGTTGTCTTTGCTGCTGAGCATCATGATGGGGATGACCGCGACCTTCTCGTAAGCGCGTACCTCGCTAAGAGACGACAGCTGACGAGCAAAAACGATAGACCCCCGCCTGCTTGACCCGTTCACGGGTTGAGTGCAGAGCGGGGGTTTTCTGCGCTTAGGCTCTGCCGTGGGCTTCAAAATGCCGTCTCGAAAAGCACCGCAGGACAGAAAACATAAGGGTGATAGCGGGGACTAGGGCGGATATTAGACGATGTGAATCCCACCCTTGCGCAATCCCACCCTTGCGCAGAGCGAATATTTTACGGTTCACCCGATATAAAACCGGTGCATAACCCAAAGAATAGTAGAATTGGTGCCAACGACTGCATCGCGGCATAGCCATGTTCTGAACCATCGGGACCCTGAAATATTGGGGCCACGACCTATCTGACTGGTGAATCCGCGGCACTCAACTTCATCACCAAACCCCGTAGGGATACCTAGAGGAGAAGCCCATGGCAATCACCCCTGAAGACCTGATCACTAAGAGCTTCAAGGTCGTAACCGAAGAGTCCGGTTACGATCGCAACGAGGTCGATGACTTCCTCGACGAGCTCGTTGTCGAACTGCGCGCACTCTACTCCGAGCGTGACGCCCTGGAGCGTCAGGTTGAGCAGCTCTCTGCAAACGCACCCGATTCCCCGTCACCGGCTGTAGCACCCGCACAGTCCTCGGCGGCACCGGCTGCACATCAGGATGCGGCGGCACTGCTCGCCATGGCACAGAAGGTTCACGACGACTACGTGGCACAGGGTGAGAATGCTAAGGCTGAACTGCTCGAAGAGGCAGAGAAGAAGGCAGACGCTATGGTGAGCGAAGCTCAGCAGCAGCGCGACGAGGTTCTCTCTCACCTCATCGACGAGAAGGAAGAACTGGAGATCGCTGTTGAGGCTCTGCGCGGCTTCGAGAGCCGCTACCGCTCCAAGCTGCTACAGCACCTGGACGCACAGGTTCAGGAGCTTAAGAACCTCAAGTCCATCGAGGCTTCCGCATAAATCAGCGTGCCTAAATAAGCTAACGACGCTGCTAAGCTAACGACGTTTTGAAGCGTATGCCGCCCAGATTCTTTCTCTTCCACCGCTATTCACCGGGGAAGATCGAAAGAACCGGGCGGTATTCTCATGCCCGCCCGGCACGGCCTAAGAACCCAGCGTGCAAAGCGGGGGGGGGGAGAGAGCACCCGCCACATCACCACCGAATACTCGAGGCGCTACCCCGATTTGCTAAGCTAGAGATGCACTATCGAACGCGAGCGCACTCCGCCTCCGTAACATGGGGCCTCCGTACCATAGGGCCTCCGCGCCGTAGGCGCAGCAACCGGCACAGACCGCAGCAACCGGCACAGACTAGAGGAGAGCTATGACCAACACCCCCAAGACTGCTGAATCCTCAGTCGCACAGGTAGCCGATAACACCGCCGAAGAATCTACTGGTCGCCGCGTACGCATCCTTACTGGACGCTCCGCGGGAATCCTCGCGCTCGTGCTCGCCGCCGTCGTGTTCGCTATCGACCAGGGCACCAAATACCTGGTCGTTACCCAGATGCAGTTGGGGGAGCGCATCACCGTCATTGACGGGCTTCTGTGGTGGTACTCAATCCGTAACTCTGGCGCCGCATTCAGCATGGGTGAGAATGTCACCTGGGTCTTCACCCTCGTCATGGTCACCGCCGCGGCCGTGGTGCTCTACCTGCTGCGCCGCACCCGCGCCCTGTCCTGGACCCTCGCGCTGGGCGGACTGCTCGGCGGTATCTGCGGCAACCTTTTCGACCGTCTCTTCCGTGAGCCCGGCTTCGGTTCCGGTCACGTGGTCGATTTTATTTCTGTACCGAACTTCGCGATTTTCAATATTGCAGACTCCGCAATCTGCGTGTGCATGGCGTTCATCGTGCTGCTGAACTTCAAGGGCCTGAACCTTAACGGCACCCGCGTGCAGACGCCCGCGGACGAAACCCCGGCTGGCGACAAGAACGCGGAAGAGAAGAGCACGACAGAGAAGAACTCCAAGTAGCTCCCCGCCCCGGCTACACGCCTCGGCTAGATGTCTCGGCTACGTTGCCGACACACGCGCCTGCAGACGTGTTCACACAGAGAATTTTTCACACAGAGAATTTTGAATTTTTCACGCAGCCCCCTCTCACACTGAACCCTCTGGCACAGACAACCTAAGCAAACACCACCCGAAGGAGAGCCGCATGAGCGAAACCACCAACGCCGCCGAAGATACGGCACGCATCCGCGCCGAATTCACCGTTGAAGGCGCGCTCGCCGGTATGCGCCTGGACGCCGCGCTCGCCGGTGCCCTCGACGCGCCGCGCACCCGCACCTCCGGGTGGATTCGTGACGGCCACGTGACCGTGACCAACAACGGCAAGACCGTGAAAATCGGCAAATCCTATAAGCTGTCCGCTGGGGACGAAGTCGCCGTGGAAGCACCCGCCCCGCGCGATCTGGCGGACATCCGCCCCGAGAAGGTGGACGGCTTCCGCATCGTGCACCTGGACGAGGACATCGTTGTGGTGGACAAGCCCGCAGGCGTGGCGGCGCACCCCTCGCCGGGCTGGCACGGCCCCACCGTCATCTCCGCGCTCATGGGCGAGGGTATTTCGGTTGCTACCTCCGGCGCAGCAGAACGCCAGGGCATTGTGCACCGCCTGGACGTGGGCACCAGCGGCCTGATGGTCGTAGCTCGCAGCGAACGCGCCTACACCGAACTCAAGCGAGCCTTCAAGGAACGCACCGTGGACAAGGTCTACCACACGCTCGTGCAGGGCCTGCCCGACCCGCTGCGCGGCACCATTGACGCACCCATTGGCCGCCACCCCGGCAACGAATGGAAGTTCGCCGTGGTCGAAGACGGACGCAACTCCATCACCCACTACGATGTGCTCGAAGCGTTCGGCCCCGCATCCCTGGTAGAGGTACACCTGGAAACCGGACGCACCCACCAGATTCGTGTACACTTCTCCGCGTTGCGCCACCCCTGCTGCGGCGATCTGACCTACGGCGCCGACCCGCGCTTTAGCGCTGAACTGGGTCTGACCCGACAGTGGCTGCACGCGCACCGCCTGGGCTTTGACCACCCCGGCACCGGTGAGCGTGTGACCTTCACCAGCGAGTACCCGCTCGACCTGTCCTACGCGCTGACCGCTCTGCGCGAGGGTAAGGTTCAGCTCGGCTAAACAGCTCGGCTCGGCTAGACAGCCCAGCTAGGTAAGCCACCCGCGGGCCGCCGCACACAGCTTCACATTCACCGCCCATCCTCCAGCCCACACCTTCAGGAGATTCCCGTGGCCACCAAAGAATTTACGCACCTGCACGTGCACACCGAGTACTCCATGCTCGACGGTGCCGCGCGCCTGGGTGACTTGTTCACCCACGCTAAAGAACTCGGCATGAAGTCCATGGCGACCAGTGACCACGGCTTCCTCTTTGGTGCCTTCGACTTCTGGCGCCAGGCTAAAGCGCACGACATCAAGCCCATTATTGGTGTGGAGGCGTACCTGACCCCCGGCACGCACCGCACCGACCGTTCACGTGTGCGCTGGGGCGACGGATCCCGCGACGACGTCTCCGGTGGTGGCGCGTACACCCACATGACCATGTGGGCTGAAACCACTGAGGGTATGCACAACCTGTTCCGTGCCTCCTCGATTGCCTCGCTGGAAGGTCAGCTGTACAAGCCGCGTATGGACCGCGAGGTGCTGCAGACCTACTCGAAGGGCCTGATTGCGACCACCGGCTGCCCCTCCGGTGAGGTTCAGACACGCCTGCGCCTGGGGCAGTTCGACGAGGCGGTCCAAGCGGCGAGCGAATTCCGCGATATTTTCGGCAAAGATAACTTCTACTGCGAGGTCATGGACCACGGCCTGGACATTGAGCGCAACGTCCAGGAGGATCTGCACCGCCTCGCCAAGAAGCTGAACCTGCCCTTCGTTGCCACCAACGACCTGCACTACACCCGCCAGGAAGACCACACCGCCCACGCGGCGCTGCTGTGCGTGCAGTCCGGCTCGACCCTCACCGACCCCAAGCGCTTCAAGTTCGACGCAGATAACTTCTACCTGCGCTCGGCAGAAGAAATGTACGCCCTGTTCGGTGACATTCCCGGCGCGTGTGAGAACACCCTCGAAATCGCTGAACGCTGCAACGTGGAGTTCAACACCAAGGCGAACTACATGCCGAACTTCCCCGTGCCCGAGGGCGAAAACGAGGAATCGTGGTTCGTGAAGGAGGTTGAGAAGGGCCTGCACTACCGCTTCCCGCAGGGTGTTCCCGACACTGTGCGCAAGCAGGCAGAGTACGAGGTGGGGGTTATTACCTCCATGGGTTTCCCCGGCTACTTCCTCGTGGTCGCTGACTTTATCAACTGGGCTAAGCGCAACGGTATTCGCGTGGGCCCCGGCCGTGGCTCCGGTGCGGGCTCCATGGTCGCGTATGCGATGCGTATTACCGACCTGAACCCGCTCGACCACGATCTGATCTTCGAGCGATTCCTCAACCCCGATCGCGTCTCCATGCCCGACTTCGATGTGGACTTTGACGATCGTCGCCGCGGCGAGGTTATCGACTACGTGACCCAAAAGTACGGTGAAGAGAAGGTTGCACAGATCGTCACCTTCGGCACCATTAAGGCGAAGCAGGCGCTCAAGGACGCCTCCCGCGTGATGGACCAGCCGTACTCGGTCGGCGAGCGCCTCACCAAGGCGATGCCGCCGGACGTCATGGGTAAGAACATCGCCCTGGCGAACGTGTACAACGAAGAGGATAAGCGTTACGCCGAGGCGGCAGATTTGCGTGCCCTCATTGAGGACCCGGTCGATAAGATCTACGGCCAGGTGTTCGAAACCGCGAAGGGTCTGGAGGGTCTGAAGCGTCAGTGGGGCGTGCATGCTGCGGGCGTGATTATGTCCAGCAAGGACCTCGTGGATGTGATCCCCGTGATGCGCCGCGAGGCCGACGGCCAGGTCATTACCCAGTTCGATTACCCCACCTGTGAGGGCCTGGGCCTGATTAAGATGGACTTCTTGGGTCTGCGTAACCTCACCATCATCTCTGATGCGGTGGAGAACATTAAGGCTAACCGAGGCATCGACCTGGACCTTGAATCCCTCTCACTGGACGACCCGGAATCGTACCGGTTGCTGGCGCGCGGCGACACCCTCGGCGTGTTCCAGCTCGACGGCGGCCCGATGCGATCGCTTCTCAAGCTCATGGAGCCCGAGGAGTTCGAGCACATTTCGGCTGTGTTGGCGCTGTACCGTCCTGGCCCGATGGGTGCGAACTCGCACACCAACTACGCTCTGCGTAAGAACGGTAAGCAGGAGATCGAGCCGATTCACCCTGAGCTGGAAGAGCCGCTGAAGGATATTCTGGATACCACCTACGGCCTGATCGTGTATCAGGAGCAGGTTATGGCGATTGCTCAGAAGGTCGCGAACTACACTCTGGGCGAGGCAGACCTGCTGCGCCGTGCAATGGGTAAGAAGAAGAAAGCGGAGCTGGATAAGCAGTACGCGACCTTCCACGACGGCATGATTTCTAACGGCTACTCTGAGGGCGCTATTAAGGCGCTCTGGGATATTCTGCTGCCGTTCTCTGACTACGCGTTCAACAAGGCGCACACGGCTGCGTACGGTCTGGTGTCGTACTGGACGGCGTACCTGAAGGCGCATTACCCGCAGGAGTACATGGCTGCGCTGCTGACCAGCGTGGGCGATAACAAGGACAAGCTCGCGCTGTACCTGAATGAGTGCCGCGCCATGGGCATTACCGTGCTCGCGCCGGATGTGAACGAGTCCACCCTGACCTTCGCCCCTGTCGGTGACGATATCCGCTTCGGTATGGGCGCGATTCGTAACGTGGGCGCGAACGTGGTCGAAGGCATGATTGCCGCCCGCGACGAGAAGGGCCGCTATGAGTCCTTCAACGACTTCCTGAAGAAGGTGCCGTTGCAGGTGTGCAATAAGCGCACCATCGAGTCGCTCATTAAGGCGGGCGCTTTCGACGACCTGGGCCACACCCGCCGTTCGCTGTCTCTCATTCACGAGGCGGCAGTGGACGCAGCCGTGGCGGTCAAGCGTAAGGAAGCGGCGGGTCAGTTCGACCTCTTCGGCTCCTTCGGCATGGATGACGCCCTGGGTGATGAGCTGACTGTGACCATTCCGGATGTTCCGGATTGGGAGCGCCGCGAGAAGCTGAACTTTGAGCGTGACATGCTGGGCCTGTACGTTTCGGACCACCCGCTGCGCGGCCTGGAGCGTGCGCTTTCGGACGCCGCAAGCCATTCGGTGCACGACATTATCGGTGAAGACTCGCACGTGCGCGACGGCGAAACCGTCACCATTGCGGGCATGCTCACCGGCGTTTCGCGCCGTATCGCCAAGTCCAGCGGTAACCAGTACGCCTCCGTGGAGCTGGAAGACCCCTCGGGCGCAACCATTACGGTCATGTTCTTCTCCCGTGCCTACGAGACGACGGGCACCGCCCTGGTGGACGACCTCATCTGCTCGATTCGTGGCCGCGTGCAGCGCCGCGACGACGGTAGCGTGAACATGAGCGCGCAGGAACTGCAGATCCTGGAAATCAGCGATGACGGCCGCGCCGCACCCATCACCATCGTGGTACCGGAGTACCTGGTGACCGAGGCGAACCTGAAGGAGCTGAAGGAGACCCTGCGCGACCACAAGGGCACCGCGGATGTGCGCATGCTTGTGCGCACCCGCGATAAGGAGCAGCTGGTGCTTCTGGATGCGAGCGTGCGCGTGGAACCGAACCCGAGCCTCTTCGGTGAAATCAAGACGATTTTCGGGCCGAGCTGCATTCGACGCTAACAACGCACGCTAACAACGCACAACCCCCGCTGAGGGGAATGACAGGGGGATTCTGCATAGCAGAGTCCACCCTGAGCGTATATTCACTCCCAACATACGGTGTATCCGTTCTATATCACGGTAGAATAGGTATAAATATTCTTCAGCGCTGTATACGTGGGCGCTAGCGCCCAGCCAAGGAGAAACGAATGTACTGCCCCTATTGCAAGCACACCGACTCGCGCGTGGTGGATTCCCGCACCACCGATGACGGCGCCGCAATTCGCCGCCGCCGCCAGTGTACCTCCTGCGCTCGCCGCTTCACGACAGTTGAAACCACCACAATTTCGGTGATTAAGCGTTCCGGCGTGACCGAGCCCTTCGACCGTTCGAAGATTGCCGCCGGCGTGCGTAAAGCCTGCCAGGGCCGCCCCGTGGGTGAGGATGATTTGGCGAAGCTCGCCCAGGAGGTTGAGGAGCTGATTCGTGCCCGCGGTCTGGCGGAGATTAACGCGCACGAGGTGGGTCTGACCATCCTGGAGCCGCTGTCGAAGCTGGACGCGGTCGCCTACCTGCGTTTTGCGAGCGTGTACCAGGCGTTTGAGAACCTTGAAGACTTTGAGGAGGCGATTGCGCGTCTGCGTGAGCACCGCATCGCCCAGTAACTAGCTAGCCCAGTAGCTAAATCAGCCGGTAGTCGCTATAGATGAGTGGTGGCATACAGAAAGGGGCTGTTCCCGAGATATCTATCTCAGGAACAGCCCCTTTAGCTGTAGCTACACTTTACGCTTCGCCGCGGCGCTTGCGTTCCTGCAGCATGCCGCCAGCCCACAGCGCCGCGCCCACAATACCCGCGTTGTTACGCAGGGCAGCCATGACCATGGGGGTACGAATCTGATCCTCAAAGTAGGGCATGAACTTCTCCGGGTTCTTGGAGATGCCGCCGCCAATGATGAACAGGTCGGGGGAGAAGAGCATCTGAACGTGCTCGAAGTAGCGGTACAGGCGCTTGCCGTATTTCTTCCAGGACAGCTCGTGTACCTCGCGGGCACGAGCAGAAGCCTGAGACTCGGCGTTGTGGCCGTCAATCTCCAGATGGCCCAGCTCAGTGTTCGGGATCAGCACGCCGTCGTTGATGAGGGCGGAACCGATACCGGTGCCCAGGGTGATGACAGCGATTAGGCCGTCACGGTTACGGCCCTGACCGTAGGTTGCCTCAGCCAGACCGGCTGCGTCAGCGTCGTTGAGGCCGTAGACGGCGCGGCCGCCCAGCGCCTCGCTCATGACCTGCTCCAGGTCGGTGTTAATCCAGGAGTCGTCCACGTTCGCGGCAGAGAAAACCATGCCGTTCTTCACCACTGCGGGGAAGTCGATGCCGACAGCCGACTCGGGGTCCGGCGCCAGGTCGCGGCCCTGCAGCTCGTCGACTACGCGGCGTACAACCTCAGCCACAGCGGCGGGGGTTGCGGGCTTGGGAGTGTCGATGCGGAAGCGGTCGGACA
>ERZ772999.984-NODE-984-length-17366-cov-13.853388_pt1 | contig 17366 bp, 8 predicted proteins | sample MGYA00511467_ERZ772999 | MGnify/ENA primary metagenome ERZ772999 (study PRJEB29015, sample SAMEA2738064) | human oral metagenome | biome: human oral; feature: human-associated habitat; material: saliva | place: China | collected 2218 ... | reverse complement strand
GAAGCGACGCAACCGCGCGAAGGCCCGCCAGTCGCCCATGTTGAAGCCCACGAACAGCAGGATGCCCGCCAGCACGCTCATCGGGATGTTGACCGCCAGCGGGGCCAGCAGCAGCATGAACACCGCGTACAGCATGAAAACGCCGTGCACGAAGAGCAGCGGAATCAGCCACTTCACGTAGGCTCGCGTGCCGTACGGGTTGACTAGGCGCGCATCAGCCAGACGCACATCAGCCGGACTCTTCGCGGAGGCATTAGCAGAGATTTTTGCGGAGTCGCTTTCCCGACTTTCCCGGCTTTCCCCGGCGCTCTTGCGGCCAACACGCGCCCTACCTTTGAAGGCACCCGGCACGCTCACAACCAGCGGCACCGCACTCAACGCCAGGGGCACCAGCATCGTATAGTGCAGCAGCGAACGGTACGGACCAAACAGCAGGGACGCCTCCACCAGCCACGAGAACACCGCAACCACGCTCACCCACAGCAGCATGGCGCGGTTACGGTAACTACCGGCTGCGTCCAGGTGCCCCGGAATATCGTTGCGGTCACTAGCGATAATACTAATCGGAACCACACCACTACCCAGGCCGTAGAAGAAACGAATCGGCTTCTTACCCGCCGCCGCGCGACGACGCAGCAGCTCATAGCCCAAATATCCGCCCTGCGAATGGGCAATAATACCCACCGCATCGCTACGGGAGCTCAAATCGTCCAGCTGACGATCCAGACGCTCATAAATACGCTCCAAATCGCGCGACTCCGGGCTGGTCGCCGTCTGAATCAGCTGCGTCGGAATAGCCTTCACCAGCGCCCACAGCTCACGGGCACGACGAGCCAAAACCCAGCCCACAATACCCAGGCCGAGCACCGCCGCAAGACCCGTAAACGCACCCTGCGGAGTGCCCAGGGACGCCACAAAAGCATCACGGAAAGTCATCACAGCCATTGCCGCCAACACCAGCCACAGCGCCACGTTCATGAACCGAGCCGTAGAACGCAATAGGTGCCCGGCACGTTCACGCCAGGTCACGCCGGGGCGCTCATAGTAGAAGCAGAACATCAAAAACAGCGGCAAAACCGACGCCAACCAGGGCAAATGCTCCTTCAACGGGCGGTAATGCCTGGGCCGCCAGAAGCCCTCCTGAAAAAGGAAGCTCCGGCGAGTGACCGTGCGAACCGGGCGCGGCTTCGGCTGAGGTAGTCGCGGAAATTCAAGATTGGGCAGCTCAATATTGGGTAGCTCGATGTTCGGGAGCTCTACCTTGGGAAGCTCAATTTTTGGCAGATCAATCTTAGGGAGCTCCACTTTAGACAGGTCAACCTTTGGCAGCTCCACCTTGGGCAACTCAAAACTAGCGAGATTAAAACCGGTACCCTCCGGCGCGGGCAGCTCTTCAACCGGGTCGGCGGGGTACTCCGTGCGCTCAATCGTCAACGAATACGTCAGCTCGCTGTGGTGGCTCAGGGGGTTCACCTCAGCGGCAGGTGGGAGGGTATCGCCGTCAGGAATCAGCTCAACACGAACCCGCGCAGAAGCCTCCGCATCGGGGTTCTCTTCGGAGGGGGCGGCAGAGGAAAAAGCGGCAGAGGAAAGGGCTACAGAATCCGCACCCGTGTTCAGCGCCAACAAAGTCTGCACACTGTGCACCACCGGCTTGCCAAAATACGCGAGCGTCTCGCCGTGATTCTGGTAGCCGATAGCGTGAATCAGCAACACCGCCGCATCATGGTGCTTACCCTTACGGTGCAGGGCGCTCTTCGGATGCGCAGAAGCATACTCAGCCAGCCGTCGCTGCTCACCGTCAGGCAGCGCACTGCCCTTCAGCAGATGAGGCACCTTAGACATGCCTCTCACCTCCTCGCCTGCGCACAACGCGCCCGCAAACCCGCGTGCTCAACGCCCAACCCGGGGCAAAAACCGCCCCTGACTAGAACACTACAGCACGTCCAGGCCGTCACAGCGAATCTGAACCGGCCGCTCCCCCACGTTCTTCTTCAACGCCGCAATCGTTGCACGCGTAGCACGCAACTCACGGGTCACCTGCTGGGCAATGCCATACGAGAAGAACATCAGGGTACGCCAATCGCCCTGAACCGGCGCCTCCTCAGAATCCTCCTCAAGAGACTCCGACCAGGCAAAATACCCCTGATCCAGAGGGACCGGACCCACAATACGCAACTGCTCACGCACCCGCTCCGGCAGCGCAGAAGAGCCCAAGAACTCCTCCATGAAGGCGCGAACATCCGCCTCCGCACCGGTCACCGCAGCCGTACGAACCGCTGGAGGCAGACCCGTCTGAGCGCGCTCCTCCAGCTCCTCACGTGCAAACCACGCCGGATCCCAACGAACCAGCGCCTGCTCCACCGGCGACGGCGAAGCAGTCGTCACCACCGTGCCCTCAAGAGCCGCAGGACGAACCAACGCCGCCGCATTCAACCAGCGACGCAACGCCGCCTCCGGGGCACGCAACGAATCAAAACGAAGCATCTTATCGGCATCCAGAAGAAGCGCCGCCGCATAGCCGCCAAAAGCCACCGGCTCAGCACCCGGAGTCGCCACCACCAATGCAGGCTCAGGCCCAACCGACGCCCGCACATGGTCACCCGCCGAAGAAATCACCGGAACATTCGGGAACGCACGACCCAGCTCCTCAGCAGTACGAGTCGCACCCGCCGCCGAATAACGCCAATGCGTAAAACCGCATTCAGAACAACGCCACTGCTGCGCCAAATGACCGCACCACGAACACGACGGAACCGACGAACCCGAAGCCACCGACAAAGGCCCGCTACACTCGCCACAACGCGCCGGCATGCGGCAACGCTCACACGAAAACGACGGAATATAACCGCTACGCGCCACCTGCACCAACACAGGACCACGCGCCAACGCCCGACGAGCATGTTCAAACGCCAGGTGAGGAATACGCGCCATCGCCGCCAACGGGTCACGCGCCAACTCAAACTCCGAACCCGTCGAAAAAATACGCGGCGAATAATCACGCACCAACGCACGCGGCGCACGCACATGAGACGCCCAGCGGGTACGCACCAGACGCGCCGCTTCACTACTCATACTGAACCCGGCAAACAGCGCCGCAGTACCCTCAGCAGAAGCACGCAGAAGCAACACATCACGAGCATGACAATACGGGGCCCGCTGCTCCACAAGCGAAGAATCGCCGTCATCCCAGCACACCACCAGCCCCAGGTTCGCCACCGGCGCGTAGGCCGCCGCGCGGGTACCAATCACCACCGGCACCTGCCCCAGGCGAGCCTTCACAAAACCGTGATAGCGAGTATGCGGAGTCGAATCAGAACCCAAACGCACAAACGAATCAGCAGGCAGACGCTCGGCGAGCGCCGCCTCCAGAAGATCCAGGTTCTTAGCGGTCGGAACCACCGCAATAGCGCCGCGACCACTCACAGCAGCAGCCGCGAGTGCGGTCGCCAAAACATCCGCCCACGTGTGCTCCAGGTGACCGGGAAGAACCGTCATCACGGCGCGAGTCGCAGCACCGGCGGCAACATCCTCAATGAACTCCGCGCCGTTCTCGTAATCGGAGAAGACGGAGGCGGCATCCGGCGCGTCCGGGTTCAGCGCCGGCGGGTCCAGCACGAAGGGTGCGGGCGCGCCGGGGGTGGCAAGCCACGCGTACGGGTCGGTAGCGCTGGCAGTAGCGGTACTGGAGGCAGTGGAGGCGTCAGCATGCTCGGATTCCGCGCTCTCGGGGAGGCTTTCCTGCGGCTTCTCCCCCGCGCTCGCCGGGGCGCTCTCGGGAGCATCGGAAGTGCTTACCGGGGCAGAATCACCCAAATACGCCGACTCGTAACCCGGCAGAAGGGGCGCGTACTTCTTATCCAGCGCGGCAATACGCGGCGGCACCGCCAGGCGCAGCACGTTCGCCACCGTGGAGGCGTAACGGTCAGCAAGCGCCTCGGCAAGAGCAAAAATTTCGGGCGCAACAGAGGGCACACGCGACAGCACCGACTTGAGCGGCAGCAGCGAGGTGCGCGTCCAATCAGTCGTGGCGGCGCGCTCCTCAATGTAGCCGGTCAGCTCGTGGCCGTTGAACAGCACACGCACGCGAGCGCCGGGCACCGCATCCTCACTCAGCTCAGCGGGCACGCGGTAATCAAACGTGCGGTCCACCTGCGGCAGGGTGCTATCCACGCGCACACGCGCCACAGGGTTCGGCACGCCGCTCGCCTCCAACTCGGCGGCAACGTTCACCGGCTCCGGGGCAGCCGGAATCAGGGCATCACGAAGAGCAGGAAATCCCTGCAACAGGTCTAGCTGTTGCAGGGATTCCTGCTGAGCACCCAACGGTGCCGAAGAGTTCGATTCAGAACTGCTCTGAGTCACCCGAATCAGCGTGCTCCTCTACCCTGACAGATATTAGGAGGAGGACACTGCCGAACGCAGTGCATCCACGCGGTTCAGGCGCTCCCAGGTGAATTCCGGCTCGGTACGACCGAAGTGGCCGTGAGCTGCGGTCTTCTTGTAAATCGGGCGGCGCAGATCCAGTTCGTTAATGATTGCCAGCGGGCGCAGGTCGAAGACCTCACGCACAGCCTTCTCAATCTTGATCGGGTCGACCTTCTCGGTGCCGAAGGTTTCAACGTACAGACCGACCGGCGCTGCCTGGCCGATAGCGTACGCAACCTGAACCTCGGCGCGGTCGGCAAGACCGGCACCCACAATGTTCTTCGCAACCCAACGCATTGCGTACGCTGCGGAACGGTCCACCTTCGACGGGTCCTTACCGGAGAACGCGCCACCACCGTGACGAGCCGAACCGCCGTAGGTGTCCACAATGATCTTGCGGCCGGTCAGGCCCGCGTCACCCACGGGACCACCCTGAACGAAGCGGCCAGCGGGGTTCACAATGAACTTAGCGTTGGAGGAATCCAGCTCGACGCTGCCCAGAACCGGTGCGATAACGTGCTTCTCAATGTCTGCACGCAGGTCAGCCAGGTCGTAGTTTGCGGTGTGCTGGCTCGAAACAACGACGGTGTCCACGGAGACAGGCACGTTGTTCGAATCGTAGCCGAGGGTCACCTGAGTCTTGCCGTCGGGGCGCAGCTCGGTCAGCAGGCCGTCCTTACGGACCTTGGTCAGACGCTCAGAGAGGCGGTGCGCCAGCCAAATCGGGGCGGGCATCAGCACGTTCGTCTCGTTCGAAGCGTAACCGAACATGATGCCCTGGTCGCCCGCACCCTGGCGGTCGTACTCGTCAGCAGCAATGCCCTGACGAACCTCGAGGGACTCGTACACGCCGGCGTTAATGTCCGGGGACTGCTCACCAATGGACACGGACACGCCGCAGAACTCGCCGTCGAAGCCGCGGGTAGAGGAATCGTAGCCGATACCCAGAATGGTCTCGCGCACGATGGAGGGGATTTCGACGTAGCTGGAGGTGGTCACCTCACCAGCAACATGCACCTGACCGGTGGTCACCATGGTCTCCACAGCAACGTTCGCTGCGGGATCCTGGGCGATGATGCCGTCAAGGATGGCGTCAGAAATCTGGTCACAAATCTTATCGGGATGGCCTTCAGTCACCGACTCGCTGGTGAATAGGCGCAGATGGTTATTACTCACGGTTTCCACTCTACTGGTTGAGAGCACACAAAGATAGCGCGCTCGTAATGATGACGGTTTCCTTCAATTATGACACGTTTGTTAAGCGCTATTACGAGGCGAGGTGCTACATTCACACCCCGGGCGGGCCTTCACTCAGCGTCAGCAGGCACTTAGGCCAGCGCCAGCCAGAGGATTAGGCCAGCGCCAGCCAGAGGATTAGGCCAGCGCCAGCCAGAGGATTAGGCCAGCGCCGCCAGAATCTTCTGAGCCAACGCCGGACCAATACCCGGCACCGCCGTCAGCTCCTCGGCGCTCGCCTGCTTAATCTGAGCCACCGACCCGAAATGCTTGATCAGCGCGGCACGCTTCACTTCACCCAGGCCGGGCACCTCATCCAGGGCGGAGGCGACCATCGCCTTACCGCGCTTAGACCGGTGAAAAGTAATGGCGAAACGGTGCGCCTCATCGCGGAGGCGCTGGACCAGGTACAGCGCCTGCGAGGTGCGCGGCAGCACGACCGGGTAGTCGTCGTCCGGCAGCCACAGTTCCTCCAGGCGCTTAGCGATGCCGGCAACGTACACATCCGTGATGCCCAGGTCGCTCAGCGCGGCGGATGCGGCAGCTACCTGAGGCGGGCCGCCGTCCACGAGCACCAGGTTCGGGGGGTAGGCGAACTTCGCCGGCTCGGGCGTGGAGGCGTCAATCTCGCCGGAGTGTACGGGCGCAGCTTCACGTTCCGCCTGCTGCGCCAGGTGCCTCTTGAAACGGCGGGTAATGACGTCGTACATGCTGGCGGTATCGTCACGCGCGGCGTCACCGGTAATGCTGTAGGTGCGGTAGGCGTTCTTCGCGGGCATGCCGTCCTCAAAGACGACCATGGACGCGACCACGTTCGTGCCCTGCACATGCGAAATGTCGTAGCACTCGATGCGCAGCAGCGGGTCCGGCAGTTCCAGCGCCTCCTGCAACTCCACGAGGGAGGCGCTGCGGGTGGTCAAATCACCGGCACGGCGGCTCTTGTGCAGGGTCAGCGACTGGCGCGCGTTCTCGGCGACCGTCTTCATGAGTTCTGCCTTGTCACCGCGCTGCGGGACGCTAATCTCCACGGGTCCGCCGCGCACCTCTGCCAGCCAGGACGCCAGCTGCTCCTTATTCTCGGGCTCCACCGGCACGAGCACGGAACGCGGAATATCGTAGCTGTTCAGGCTCTTCTCGGCATCCTTCTGGGAGGCGAGGCTCGCCGCAATATCGCTGTACACCTGCGCGATGAGCTGCTCGATGAGCTGCGCGTCGGTGCTGTCGTTGACCTTCTCCACAATCCAGCCGCGCTGGCCGCGGATCCTGCCGCCGCGCACGAAGAACACCTGAACGGATGCCTCCAGGTCGTCCTCGGCGTAGGCGAACAGGTCAGCATCCACGGTCGAGCCAAGCACCACGGCGTTACGCTCAAACGCCTTAGTCAGCGCAGCAATATCGTCGCGAAGAATCGCGGCACGCTCAAAGTCCATATCAGCTGCGGCGGCTTTCATCTCCGCGGTCAGCTGCGCGATATGCTTCTCAGCGCCACCACCCATAAAACGGGTCAGCCCGCGCGCCAACTCGCGGTGCTCCTCGGCGCTAATCTTGCCCACGCACGGAGCCGCGCACTTATCGATATAACCAAGCAGGCAGGGCCGGCCGCTATTCTTCGCGCGGTTAAACACGCCGTTCGTGCAGGTGCGCACCGGGAACACGCGCAGCAGCGCATCCAGGGTTTCACGAATCGCCCACGCCTGCGAATACGGACCAAAATAGCGCACGCCCTTACGGCGCTCACCGCGGGTCACCATGGCGCGCGGGTACACGTCATTGACGGTAATCGCCAGGTACGGGTACGACTTATCGTCGCGGAACGCAATGTTGAACCGCGGCGAAAACTCCTTAATCCAGGTGTATTCGAGCTGCAGTGATTCCATTTCGCTCGCCACCACGGTCCACTCCACGCTCGCCGCCGTATGCACCATCGCGTAGGTCTTCGGGCTCAGCGTCTGCGGGGACGCAAAATAGCTGTTGAGGCGGTTACGCAGGTTCTTCGCCTTACCCACGTAGATGACGCGGCCGTCGGCATCGCGGAAACGGTAAACGCCCGGGCCGGTGGGGATTTCTCCGGGGGCGGGGCGGTAGCTGGAAGGCTCTGCCATGGGTACTTTCTCCTCGCTCTACTGGGCTTGACGGTGCTTCTCTACGGGGGTCGGCGCGGGCTTTCTGCTGGGTTGCCGCTGCTGGGCTATCGGGGTTATCCCAGGCTCGCGCATACGACAAACCGCGCATCCTGCACCCGTCTCCCCCGAAGCGCGTGGGGCGGTGCGTGAATGCGCGGTTTAAGTCTACGCGGTATAGGCGGGGCGTGCCCTAACCTGCGTCACGTGCGGCTGAGGGCGAAACGTTGTACTCGTGCTTTCGCGCCTGACCGGACAGCTGAGCGATCTCATCCATAATCGTGTCGGTGGTGACTCGGCGTTGCTTGCCGGTCATCTTCTCGCCGGTCTTCTCAAAGTAGAGCGGCTTACCCACACGAATCGTGAAGCGGCGCGGGTAAATCATGTTCGAGCCGGGCTTCTGCAGGCGGTCGGTGCCAATCAGCCCAACCGGTACCACGGGGGCGCCGGTCATGTGCGCCAGCCACGCCACACCGATCTTGCCGCGGTACAGGTAGCCGTCGCGGGAGCGGGTGCCCTCGGGGTAAATGCCGAAGACCTTACCCTCCTGCAACTTCTCCAGGGCAATGTCGAGTGCCTTAAGCGATTCGGAACGGTCGGAGCGGTTCACGGGAATGATGTCCACGGCTTCGAAGAATGCCTTCATCATCTTGCCGCGCGGGCCGGGGGTGTTCACGTACTCAGCCTTGGCGAGGAACGCCACGCGGCGCGGCATCATGGCAGAAATAATGATGGAGTCCAGGAAGGACAGGTGGTTGGAGGCGACAATCACCGGGCCGGTGGCGGGGAAGTTTTCGAGTCCGGTCACTCGGGCGCGGAAGACGGTGCGCAGGATTCCGGTGACTGCTTTCTGGGTGGATTTGTAGAGAAGCACGTGAACTCTCCTGATGTGCCGATAGATTGTGGGCTGCGGCGACGGTCCGCCGTGGATGCGAGGTGAGTGACCCCTTCTGAATATACGCCGCCAAAGAGCACAAAATCTGCACTGCGGTAACCTGTGCCGCAAAAAATTTGTACTGTGTTTAGTAGCGTCGGGTTTTATTATTCCACACCCGAGTGTAGGAACGTGAGGGATGCCGCGCTCCCCTTCCACATGCTGGGATGCGCCTCCTGCCCAGGTTCCTGTGAGAGCCCCGGTAGACGCTCGAGTAGGAGCCTAAGCAAAAGCCCTGATTGCGGGAGTCTGCACAGCTTCCATCCCGGAGCCTCCTCCCCTGTTACAGGCGGGGAGGTAGCGCGGAAGCTAAGGGTTCAACCTCAACGTAATATTTCAGGTTTTCCACCTTAGATTACTGGTTTCCCCGCCAAATAGCCATGTCACATTATGACGCTGCGTCAGTAAAGTTTCTTAAATACGCATTTAATATGCAAAAATGAGAGCAGGGTGGGCTGTCGCACCTCCCTCTCCGGACGATTCGCTACCCAGTGAGCCGCCCTCCAGCGGATGTGCGTCGGTCCCATTCGAACCGCAAATCCACGCACACTGGAGACATACACTATGGCTACAAAACCCGTCTCGCGTGCGGAGGCAGCAAAGATTGCCCGCCGCTCAGACACGGTCGGTGCCTATGCCGGAAAAGGCTGGGTACAGGCTGTTGCGTTTGTGATGCTCCTGGGCTTCACCATCATGGCAGTCCTCGCAATGCGCACCTACGCACTCTCCATGCCGCTTCCCGACAAAATCGTCGGCAACGACGGCAAAACCATCGCAACCCAAGAACAGATCCTGCACGGTCAGGAACTGTTCCAGGGACGCGGCCTGCAGCAGTACGGATCCGTACTCGGTCACGGTGCCTACCTCGGCCCCGACTACACTGCAGAATACCTGCGCCTGACCACTGACGCCGCAGTCAAGGAATACCGTGAACAGGGTAAGCAGGAACCCCGCGAACTGGTCAAGAACGAGTGGCGCAAGGAGAACAAGTACGACGAGCAGAGCAAGACCGTCACCTGGTCCGCTGGTCAGACCAAGGGCTACCAGCTGATGCTCAAGCACTACCGCGAAACCCTGATGAAGGGCGACACCTCGCAGGGCCTGTTCCCCAACGCCATTAAGAACGACGAAGAACTGCACGACATCGTTGCATTCTTCGGCTGGACCGCATGGGCATCGGCGGCAGACCGTCCCGACCAGCCCTACTCCTACACCAACAACTGGCCCTCCGAACCCAACGTGGACAATAAGCCCACCGCGGATCTGATGGTCTGGTCGGCACTCTCCCTGATTGCCCTCATCGGTGGTACCGGTCTGATGTTCGCCATCTACGGCCGCTGGTCCCGCGCTATCGGCTGGCACGCGGAAGAGGCACCCGTCCTCGACTTCCGTCAGCCTGACGAAGTTCGACTGACCCCCTCGCAGAAGGCAGCCTGCCTGCTCTTCGCAACGATCCTGGTGCTGTTCCTACTGCAGGCTCTGGTGGGTGCGCTCACCGAGCATTACCGTGAAGAACTCACCGGATTCTTCGGTGTCGACATGGGCCAGTTGCTGCCCTACACGGTATCTCGAACCTGGCACCTTCAGCTCTCCCTCTTCTGGACCGCAGGCGCGTTCCTGGCGGGCGGTATCTTCATCGCCCCGCTGATTACCCGCCGCGAGCCCAAGAAGCAGGGCCTGCTCACCTACGTTCTCATCGGCGCCGTGGTCTTCGTGGTTCTCGGCTCGCTGCTGAACGAATGGTTCTCCCAGAAGGGCCTCATCCCCAAGGAATTCACCGGCTTCTTCTCGCAGCAGTGGGAGTTCTTGGACCTGCCGCGATTCTTCCAGATCCTGCTCACCGCGGGTATGTTCATCTGGATCGTCATCGTCTGGCGTACCCTCTCCGCTCGCCTGAAGGGCTCGAAGAAGACCTCCCTGCCGTGGCTGTTCCTCTTCTCCGGCCTCGCCATCCCCATGTTCTACGCAGTCGGCCTGCTCGCAGGTCAGCGTACTCACGTGACCGTCGCCGAATTCTGGCGATTCTGGGTGGTTCACCTCTGGGTGGAGGACTTCCTCGAACTGTTCACCACCGTCATGGTGGCGTACATCTTCGTGCTGCTCGGCGTTGTCCGCGAGCGCATCGCTATCTCCATCATCATGATGGACGCCGTGCTCTACTCCGTCGGTGGCGTGGTCGGTACCCTGCACCACACCTACTTCGTCGGTACCCCCTCCGAGCAGATGGCATTCGGTGCGTTCTTCTCCGCAGCTGAGGTTATCCCGCTGACCTTCCTGACCGTTGAGGCGTGGGGCTTCATGCAGCTGGGTGCTCGCCAGTACTCCAACCGCACCAAGCCTTTCCCGCACCGTTGGGCTGTTATGTTCCTGATTGCTGTGGGCTTCTGGAACTTCCTCGGCGCGGGCGTGTTCGGCTTCCTGATTAACCTGCCGATCGTGTCCTACTTCGAGATTGGTACGGCACTGACCGCAAACCACGCACACGCATCCATGATGGGTGTGTACGGTATGCTCGCGATCGCGTTCGCGGTGTTTGGTCTGCGCTACCTAATCCCTGAGGACAAGTGGCCTGAGAAGGGTCTGAAGTTCTCCTTCTGGACTCTGAACATTGGTCTGCTGTGGATGTCCTTCATCTCGCTGCTGCCGCTGGGTATTGCTCAGCTGTACAAGTCCGTCGGTGAAGGCTACTACGAGGCTCGTTCCTTCTCGTTCATCCACGACGGTGCTTCCGCCGTGATGGGTTGGATGCGTCTGCCCGGTGACGTGATCTTCCTGGTCGGCATTATCCCGCTGATTAAGCTGGCGTTGCTGGGTATCAAGGAGATCTTCTCCAAGAACGCTAAGGAAACCGTCCTGGAGCTGCCCGAACCGCCGCTGTACGAGGTGGTTGAGGACGCTCGCATCGCAGAGTTCGCCGGCGCTAAGGCTGCCGAGGAGCTGCCCGAGCAGACCAGCCCCTACCGTAGCGATCGTCGAGGCTAACCATGCCTGAGCAGATTGCTGGAGTTTCTTTCCTCGTGTGGCTGGCCTGCGTGTACGCGCTCGGCCTGGTCGCCGTGGGTTGGGGCTTCGATATTCTCGCCAAGCGCACCAGCCAGCGTATGGTGGCGGCGCGAACCTTCGGGTTCACCTACCACGAAGAGAGCGACGCGTGGCTCTGCCCCGAGGACCAGTGGCTGTGGGCGACCGCATTCGACTCGGATAACCGAGTGATGCGTTACCGTGCCAAGCCCAGTGTTTGCAACACCTGCCCGATTAAGGACAGCTGCACCGTCTCGGCGAATGGCCGCGAGCTCACTCGCGAAGTGGATGAATGGCCCTACTCCGAGTCGGGTCGTTTCCACCGCGGGCTGGCGGTTGTTGTCTCGCTGCTGGGCGTGGTCATCCTGATTGGTGCCGCTATCGTCTGGCACTCCCCGCTGGAGCTTCTGGTGGAGGGTGCCGCCGCGGTGGTCTGCCTGTCGCTGACCTACCCGCTGGCTGTGAAGCTCATGCGTTCCCCCGCGAACTTCGAGAACGATCCGAAGCATATTCACGCATCCACCGCTGACGAATCGGTGAACGTGAAGATGGATCGTTTCGCGGCGAAGTGGGGTGGCGTGTCGAACGAGCGTAAGCGCCGTACCGAGCAGACCCGCAAGCAGATGATTGCGGAGGCAACCCTGCCGGTTCGTACCTCTGTCCTCGACCCGGACCGCCCCGCATGGAGCGGTACCGGCACCTCGGTTAAGCGACTGCACAAGACCACGAATGAGGTCCTGCAGGAGCAGAACCTGGCTGAGGTTGAGGCTGCTGAAAAGCTGGCAGAGCAGATGGCGAAGAAGTAGCGCTGCACAAGTTTTTCCGTTCCGGCGGCTGACCGGTCGATTGGTCCCGTCTGTTAGCTTCGGCAGCCACCCTGCGTGGAATTCTCTTTTATTCCTCTTTTGAGTTTTCCATGCGGGGTGCCGCTAAAGCACCGACCACCGCATGCCGCCGGGACGGAAAATTCCCCTCCCTAAACTCCCCCAAACATAGCCCGGTTACCGGGCACCCCCTACTACCTGCACCGTACGAGGCGCGGGCAGGTGGGCACACATACCGTCCTCCCCCAATACTTGTGAAGGAAAACCATGGATCCCGTCACTCTGGCAACTATCCTCATCCCAGTTGCCGTCATTGTTCTTTTTATTCTGATTCGTATGTTCCGCGTCATCCCCGAATACGAGCGCGGCATCTCTTTCCGCTTCGGTCACCTGCGTTCGGAACTGGAGCCCGGCTTGAACGTCGTCTTCCCCTTCGTTGACTCCCTGCAGCGCGTTGATATGCGTGTCATCACCCTGACCATTCCCCCGCAGGAAGTCATCACCAAGGACAACGTTCCCGCCCGCGTGAACGCCGTTGTCCTCTTCCGCGTGACCAACGCCAAGAACGCTGTGCTTGAGGTCGAGAACTACCCGATCGCCACCAGCCAGATCGCCCAGACCACCCTGCGTTCCCTGCTGGGTCGCGTTGACCTGGACACCCTGCTCGCACACCGCGAGGACCTGAACGAGGACCTGCGTTCCATCATCGGTTCGCGTACCGAGCCGTGGGGTATTCAGGTGGAGCTCGTCGAAATTAAGGACGTTGAGATTCCCGAGGCTATGCAGCGCGCCATGGCTCGCGAGGCTGAGGCTGAGCGTGAGCGCCGCGCAAAGATCATTTCGGCACGCGGTGAGCTGGAGGCCTCCAGCGAGCTGAAGGAAGCATCCGACATTCTGAGCCAGTCCCCCGCCTCCCTGCAGCTGCGTTACCTGCAGACCCTGCTGGAGCTGGGTGCCGACCAGAACTCGACCGTGGTCTTCCCGCTGCCCATGGACGTGATCGGTCCGCTCATGGGTGCGCTCAAGGGCGAGAGCAAGTAGGCGATTCTCCCCTTCCCTGCCGCACTAGCCGCAACGGCTAATCCGCAATTGTTAGACATATAGAAATATCCCGTGCAGATGAGAGTATCTGCACGGGATATTTCTATGCCGAATATTCTTCGCGAAAGCTAGAAGGAAGGCGTTTGGCCCGCCGCGGGGGTTGGATGAGGTGGTTGCGGCGGGCCAAACTGGTCGGTTACACGCCGTAGAGGTGCGGGCGCGGCAGGTACATCAGCCAGTTGGTTGAGGGCCGGAATCCTGCCGCAAACGGTTTTCACCGACGCCTTAAGCATAACCGGCACAACCCCCGAACCAGCGGTAGCATGAGCGAAGCATCAATCACCCATCTCACACCATGCCGGGGCGGTATTCAGCCCAAAAACGGCACCTAACGCACCGGTGAGCTGGCTGCGGTGCAACCCCTCACGCAATGCCCATCAGCTAGCGCAGCACCAGCCATCTAGCGCAGTGCCCGGCAAACTAACGCAATGCTCGGTGTGCCTGGTCAAAGAACTCACGCTCGTACACGCACGCCGACAGGTACGCCCGCGCCGCACGCACACGCTGAGCCGGTGAAGCCGCCTCAAACGCACGCTCCACCTCCGCGAGGCTACGCGCTACCTCCGCAGCGAACTCTTCGCCACCGTACATGCTCAACCACTCCGCATACGGGTGGTCCGCGTGATTCTGCGAGGAGAGCACCGCACCCACCTCTTCGTACAACCAGTAGCAGGGCAGAACCGCCGCGGCACCGACCACGTAGTCATCACCGGCAACGGAGGCACGCAGGAAATTCGTGTACCCCATCGTAATCGGCGAGGGCCCACCCAGACGCGCACGGTTCGCCAGCCAGCCCTCGTGCAGCTGCGATTCGGCGGCAATCGCCTCATGCGCACCGGCGGCCCAGTGCACCTGTGCCTCAGCGATGTCAGCACGCGCCGAGAGAGTCGCGAGCGCACGCGAATAATCACGCAGGTAGAGGGCGTCCTGGTCCAGGTAGAAGGCGAACAGGTCCTCGTCGAGGGTTCCGTCACCGAGGGCACGCACGAAGGGCAGGTCCAGAATCTGGTGCCAGGTTTCGCCACCGGCTGCCCAGAGGGCGGCGGTCCAGGGACCGGCGGGCTTTACGACGGCTTCACCGGCGGGTACGGGGCTGACCGGCAACAGACGCTCCGGGCTGGTGCCGTCCAGAGTATTGCCCTCAGAGTCGGTGGTGGCGAGCAGGTGATGCCACGGGTACGCGGAGGCGGCAGCCTCCAAGCGGCGGGCACGGGCGGCGTGGTCCACCGGACCGTGGCCCTCACCGGAGCCGACCTGCAGCCCGGCACCTGCGGCAATGGCTTCGTGGAGCCAGCGGGTGCTCCACTGCAGGGCGCGGTGGATGTCTTCGCTAGTCAGAACGCTCTGCTCTGCGGTGTGCCCTGCGGCTTCGGTGTGTTGCAGCAGTTCCACGCCCAGGCGGGTTGCCAGCGAAGAGGACAGGGAGCATCCGGTGCCGTGCGTATTGCGGCTGTCCAGGCGTGGGGTGCGCACGTGCGCGCAGGTGCCGTCCGGGAAGACCGCGGTGTTGCCAGCGTCCTGACCACACAGGTGGCCGCCCTTCACAATCACGGTAGTTCCGGTCGCCGCCGCAAGGTTCGCAGCCTGCTCGTGCGCCTCATCAAAAGTCTGGGCGGGCTCCTTCTGGCAGAGCACGGCAAGCTCCGGAATGTTCGGGGTAATCACATCCACGAGCGGCACGAGATCGCGCAGCGCCTGCTCCGCTTCTGCCTGCAACAGGCGGTCACCGCTGGAAGCAATCATGACCGGGTCGAGCACGACCACGGGCACGGGGTGCTCGCTCAGCCAGGTGCGGACGGTACGGATCGTGTCTACGTCGCCGAGCATGCCGATTTTCACGGCGTCAACCGTGACATCATCAAAAACGGCGGCAAGCTGCGCGGTCAAAAATTCCAGGGGTGGGGTGAATACTTCACGAACACCGCACGTGTTTTGGGCGACCAGTGAGGTGGTCACGCACATGCCGTAACCGCCGGATGCGGCAATGGACTTGAGGTCCGCCTGGATGCCTGCACCGCCGGAGGGATCAGTTCCCGCAATGGAGAGAACCCTCGGCACCCGAGCTGTCTGCGGTGCCCCGGATGCTCCGGAGGCGCTCGCGCCGGGTACAGGGCTGGTGGGGGTGGTGGGTGCGCACGCGGGCGCAGTAGGCTGCTCTGCCATCATCGATAATCCCTTCGCTAGTTCGAACTAGAGCAGGTTCAATGGGTGATTCTCTCAGCCTTGAGTGTTCTTACGCCGTTTCGTACGCCCACTGTGCCGTAGCTCTTCGCTGTGCCGTAGCCCTTCGTTGGGCGGTCAGTTGGGCGGGTTAGCGGGTCGCAGGCGTCTCAAGGCACCCCATATCGCTCTGCCAGGTTATCACAATGGTTCTTAGTAACTGAAAGTTTTGCGGGTGACAAGTGAATCTCTCCGAAGTTTTCGTTTGAGTCTTGCGTTGTTGCAGGGGCTCCCCACCGCCGATTTCAGCGCACCCTTGTACGGAAACCACCCGTTAAACAAGTAGTGCCCGGCACCGCTTCACACGGTACCGGACACTATCAGCCGGACTTATCCTCCGGGCTTAGGTCAGGGCGAAAATCTCTGCCGGTGAACCCTCCGCAATGATCCTACCCTCGTGCAGCAGAACCGCGCGGTCAGCCAGGGAGGCGATACGCGCATCGTGCGAAATGATTAGCACCGCACGGTTCGCCAGCACGGCACTCAGGGACTCGGTTGCGTCCGCGAGCTCCAGCTGAGTGGTGGACTCGTCCAGAATCACGGCGTGCGGGTCAGCAAGCACAATACGTGCCAGCGCCAGCTGCTGAATTTGATCGCGGGTCAGCGGCGAATCCGCGCCGCTGACGACAGTATCCATGCCCTGCGGCAGGTCGCGCCACCAGTGGGCGCCGATAGCGTCCAGTGCCTCGCCCATCTGCTCGACGGTTGCATCCGGAACGACCACCGTAAAGTTATCGGCGAGGGTGCCGAAGAAGACGTGCGCTTCCTGGGTGCAGACCAGCAGGCGCGGGCGACCATCAGCGGCGGCATCGGTCGGGAAGTCGCCGTGACCAACCGGGCGACCCATCACGGTGATGGTGCCTTCCAGGGCGGTCAGCGAACCACCAATCAGACGCGCCAGGGTAGTCTTACCCGAACCGGAACGACCCACCAGGGCGAGCGCCTCACCGCGGCGAATCTTCAGGTTGATGCCTTCAAGAACGAGGGCGTCCGGCGAGTAGCCGTAGGAGACATCGGTGCAGTCTATGGCGTACTCCGGGTTCTTCACGGCTTCATCCGAAACCTTGGAGAACGCTTCGGCACGGTACTGTGCACGCGCCTCACGTTGCTTTTTCGCCAGGGAGACCACGCCGAACACGCGGCCCATATTCACGAGCATAATGCGCAGGCTGCTGACGTGGTGGTTCAGCATGTCGGCGAGGATTCGCAGGCTGAAAACCATGACCGAGGCGGTCGCTACGGCGCCCCAGCTTGCCCAGCCGAGAGCCACGCAGGCGGCGCCCCAGAGCATACACAGAATCGTGGGGATCCAGGCGTTGATAGCGTCCACTGTGAAGTACAGCTGACGGATGCGCACCATGCCCAGCTGCGCAGCGAACTGGCGCTTGTTCTCACCGGCGAAGGCGTCTTCGCGGGCGGTATGAACACCCAGCTCACGGATCGTGGAGGTGCCGCGAATGTTCTCGGTCAGCACGCTGTTGA
>ERZ772999.973-NODE-973-length-17436-cov-26.953512_pt1 | contig 17436 bp, 12 predicted proteins | sample MGYA00511467_ERZ772999 | MGnify/ENA primary metagenome ERZ772999 (study PRJEB29015, sample SAMEA2738064) | human oral metagenome | biome: human oral; feature: human-associated habitat; material: saliva | place: China | collected 2218 ... | reverse complement strand
TGCACCCCACCGCCATCGCGCAGAAAGTGCGGGTCGTCGTCGAACACTTCCAGCGCAACGTCAAACCCCTGCTCACCGGCAACGCCCGCGCGATGGTCGTCACCAGCTCACGCCTTGAGGCCTACCGCTGGTTCGAGGCAATGAACTCCTACATCGACAAGCAGGGCTACACAGACATTCGCGCCCTCGTCGCCTTCTCGGGCTCTCTGGAATCCGACGACGGTGAAGCCGTCACCGAGGCCTCGCTTAACGGGCGCGGCGACACGGCCCGAGCGTTCCGCGAGGAGGACTACAAGGTCCTTATCGTCGCCAACAAGTTCCAGACCGGCTTCGACGAGCCACGCCTCACGGCCATGTACGTGGACAAGAAACTGTCCGGCATCGCCGCCGTCCAGACCCTCTCGCGCCTGAACCGCACCTACCCCGGCAAGACCGCGCCCATGGTCGTGGACTTCCAGAACACACCGGCCAGCATCGAGGACGACTTCAAGATGTACTATTCGGACGCGCACGTGGCCGGGGAAGTCGACCCGAACTCGCTCATCACGATCGCCGAACGCCTGGACACTGCCGGCATCTACACGATGGCGGAGATGGAAGCAGTCGCCGACGCGTACCTGAGCGATGCCGGCGGCGAAGCCATCGCGCGGGCCCTGGGGCCCATCAAAGACCGGTGGCACAGCGCGTGGAAGCGCGCGCGTCTGAGCAAGGACAACGAACTCAAGGACTCCCTGCGCAGCTTCCGCGCCGACACGATCAGCTACCGCAACGCCTGGCAGTTCCTCAGCCAAATCGTCGACTACCAGGACCCGGACCTGCACAAGCGCGCCATCGTAGCCACCCTCCTGTCGCGCAACCTGCACATGGACGGCAACCAGTACGACGACTCCTACCTCGAGGGCGTGCAGCTCTCCGGCGTGCAGCTCGTCCCCTCCGCCATCAACGAGGACCACTCCCTGAGCGAGGGCAGCGTCGAGCCGATGGTGCTTCCCGGCTTCGACGGCGAGTTCCGCAGCGGGCAGACTCCGACGAAGGGCCCCCTCGCGGAGGTCATCGATCGCGTCAACGACATGTTCCGGGCCCGGAACGTCGACGTGACCGAGGGAAGCGTCGCCGGGTTCATCACCACCTTCTGGGGTTTCCTGGGTGAGGACGAGGCCGCGCAGGCCATGGCGAAGAAGAACAGCCCGAGCCAGCTCAAAGCATCGGCTGACTTCAGTAACGCCGTCGGCATTGCGATGGTTCGCACCTGCCAGGAAAACCAGGAGATTCAGTCGTACATGACGGATCAGTCCTTCCTACAAAACATCGTCGAAATCACGGCAGATGCGCTACAGGCTCACTACAGCCGCAGTGGCGAGGGTACCGAGGCCTAGCCGGATGCCCGGTGTCCCCTCGCCCCGCGGGTGTTGAAGCGCCGCGGGGCCGGTGTCGCCGCCTCACCTCCCCGCAAGCTCCGGCTTCGTGAAGGCGCGGACCTGGGCGGCGTCCGGGTCGATGTCGGTGGCCGTCATGGGTTTCTTCGACGCGGATTCGAGGGCGGTGACGGCGCGGGCTCGCGACAGGAGCCGGTTCTCCATCGAGGACACGGCCTTGTTGTAGAAGTCGACGCTCTTCGCCAGGCTCTTACCCAGGTTGTCCATGTGGCCGGCGACGACGCCGAGCCGCTCGTACAGGTCGCGGCCCAAGGCGATGACCTGGTCAGCCTGCTCGTTAATCGTCGTGCGCGCCCACGCCGTGGCACACGTGCGAGCCACCGCCAGCAGGGTGACGGGGGAACACAGGGCCACGCCGCGCGCCATCGCATCGTCCAGGAGCGCGGCGTCCGAGCGAAGCGCTGCGCTCAGCGCCGCCTCCGACGGGACGAAGAGGATCACCAGCTCGGGCGAGGAGCCGAGAGCGCGCGCGTAGTCGCGCGACGCGAGCGCCTCCACGTGAGAACGCAAGGCCTTCGCGTGCGCGGCGAGCTCAGCGCGGCGCCGAGCCTCCGCATCCTCCCCGCTGTCCTCAATGCCGCAGGCACGCAGGTACGCGTCCATCGGGGCCTTCGCGTCGAGGGCGAGGAACCCCTGACCCGGCAGGTGAATCGTCACGTCGGGGCGCCCGCGGTCAGTCGATGCGCCGCCCGCGCCCAGGCCTCGTCCCTGAGTGAGAGAAGCGATCGAACGTTGCTCCGCGAAGTCGACGTGCGGCATCATTCCCGAGGCCTCCAGGATGCGGGCGAGCTCGACCTCGCCCCACGTGCCGCGCGCGCTACGCGAGCGCAGGGCGCCCTCCAGTGAGGCGGTTGTGCGGGCCAGGTCCGCCTCACGCTGCGCGGCGTCGCGCAACTGCTCGGCGAGGGCCCCGTGCTGGCGCGCCCGCGTCTGTTCCATCTGGTCGACGCGCGCCGTCATCTGCTCCAACTGCGCGCGAACCGGGGCGAGGGCGTGCAACACGGAGGCGTCCCCCTGGGAGCGGGCCTCGGCGGACTCGACGCGACGCGACAGCTCCTCGGCGCGCGCCTGCCACCGTGCGGCCTCCGCGCGCAGGTCACCCGCCTCATCTCCGGGGCGCGAGGCGCGGCGCGCCACCGCCCCCACGTATCCGAGCAGAGCGCCCACGACCAGTCCAACCAGGAGAAAAACAAGTGATATACCCATAGCGCCACGATACGAGGGGCCATGCACATCTGCGTCCAGCGGGAGGTCCGCAGGTGTCCAGCAACCAACCATGGCCACGGTCAGTCGCCTATCCTGGGTGTAAGACTCATGGGGGAGGGTATGGAAGCCGTCGATTCGCGCACGATGCACGTACTGATTCGCGACAGGGACTCGCAGAGCTGGCAGGACTGCACCTGGAAGGTTGCCAAGGCGCGCCGCGACGGGGGCCGTATCGTCGTGACGTACACCAACGACAAAGAGTATCCATACGGTGAGGATCGTGTGCGCATCTACGACCAGGTCGAGCGCCGAGAGATCGACGCCCTCGACGAGGTTCGTGTGAACGGGCAGCGCTGGAAAAACGTAGAGATCATCTGGACCCTGCGCCGCTCGGGGCACCCGCGCAATCCCCGCTACACGGTGGCCTATCGGAAACCCAACGGTAAGCTCGCGCTTCGGAGATGTGGGAGCGACGAGGTTAGAGTGACGTATGCGACCGCGCAGGACCGGCACAACGCCTCCACTCTCGACTATGTCCGCAAGGAAGTCCGCGCGCAGGCTCGACGGGCCGGGGCGACATTGGACACGAGCGGGCGCTATCCCAAGTGGGTCGGTGCGGACCACATGCTGCCCGACGCTATTCTCGCGAACGTGTGGGAGTGGCTCCCGAACGCCCCGAAAGGCTCCGCCCTGGAGGCTTTCCTTGCGGGCGTCTCCTCCACGAAGACGGGCGCGAGCGACCGGCTCATCATGCCCTTCCATTCCAACATTGATCAACGCAACGCGATCCGGGCCGCGCTCACGCATCAGATTTCGATCATTGACGGTCCGCCCGGTACTGGCAAGACGCAGACGATCCTCAACCTGATCGCTTCTCTTATTGCCCAGGGCAAGTCGGTGGGCGTCGTCGCGGGCGCCAACTCCGCAGTGGATAACGTGGTCGACAAGCTGACGGAGGAAGGCTACGGCTTCCTGGTTGCAACGGTCGGGAGCGTCGCGCGCGTCAAGGAATTCCATCAGCGTGAGGGAATCCTTGAACAGAAGCGCGAGGCCTGGGCTCGCCATGCGTCCGACGGTTCGTCGGGTGCGCCGACCGCCGTCGACGACGCTGAGCTGCGGGCTGCGGAGGAACGCCTGGTGGGCCTGTGGGAGGATGCGCGCGATGTTCCGGAGTATCGCGCGCGCCTGACTGCGACGCAGCGAGAGCACCGCCTCTTCGAGGAAAAAGTGCGGGAGAGTCGGCGGCTGGTTCCCGATATTTCGAGCATGCCCGTCCTTTGGCGGGGCTCAGAAACTATCGCTCACTTGCTTGCCCTCGCACGCTGTGCGCCGAGGCCTGGGCGCGGTCCTCGGGGCATCGTCGAGCGGGTGCGTCGTTATTTCACTTATGGCTCCCTGAAAGGTATTGACCTGGCGGACACGGACGTGCAGTCGGCGCTCCAGTTCGCCTTCTACGAGGCTCGCGAACGCGAACTGACCCAACGCATCGAGGAAGCGCAGGCCCGGTTAGCCCGCCGAGGCCTCGTCGAGGAGAGCGCCGCGTACCGTCAGCGATCCCGTGAGGCGCTGGACGCCGCGCTCCTGGAACGATTCGAGCGCGAGCGCCCGAGTCGCCTCAGCCCTTGTGAGCGGCTCAACCGACAGACGGACATTCTGCTGCGCACCTACCCTGTCGTGGCGTCCACTTGTTTCTCGATTCGCAACAACCTGGCCCAGGACGTGATGCTGGACTGGATTATCATTGACGAAGCCTCGCAGGTTCTGCTCCCGCAGGGCATGGCTGCGCTGAGCAAGGCGCGTAACGCTGTCATCGTCGGGGACGACAAGCAGCTCGGGCCTATCTTCCAGGGGTGGGACGAGAGCAAACAGGCGCCCGCCGAGGAACGATTCGACGTGCGCAAGGTGTCGCTGCTCGACTCCGTGAAAATGATAGCCGAGGCCGCGCAGGCGCCCAGCACCTTGCTGAAAGAGCACTACCGTTGCCACCCCGCGATCATCGAGTTCTGCAATCGCATGTATTACGACGGCCAGCTCATTCCGATGCGCGTGCCCGCAGAAGACGCCCCCGATCCGCTTGAAATCGTATACGCGGCGCCCGGCAATCACGCGCGGCGACCAGCGCGCGGCGGTGGGTTCTTCTCTCAACGGGAGATTGAGATCATCGCGCAGCTCGAGGATATGCAGGTCATCCGAGAGGGAATCGGCGCGAAGGAGAAGGACGCATCTGGCGACTTTGTTCTGGGCGTCGTGACTCCGTTCCGAGCGCAGGCAACGAACCTGGGTAAGCGAATTCGTGCTGAGCAAGGCGACGAACAGTACTCGCGTTGGCTGGCGGAAACCGCGCACAAATTCCAGGGGCGAGGCGCGGGAACGGTCATCTTGTCGACGGTTCTCAATGCCGGTGAACGGTCCGCTGCGCGCGAGTTCTACGATGCTGATTCCATGACGAACGTGATTGTTTCGCGCGCGAAGGACCGTTTTATCGTCGTGACTGCGCACGGTGGCGTGCGCTTCAGTCGAAATATCTCGGCGCTGCTTGAATACATTGAGATGTATGACCCTAGCTCCGTCATCCAATCGGACATTGTGTCAATCTTTGATGTCCTGTACAGCGCTTACAGTGAGTCGTTGGAACGCTATTCGCGCGCCAAATGGGCCGATCGTCGGCGCTCTCCCGCTGAGAATGTCGCAGACCAGTGCCTGCGCGAGATTCTTGCGGAACCGGCCTATTCGCGTTTTGGCTATCAGATTGAGGTGTTCCTTAAAGATGCGCTGCCGAATACGCGTCGCCTGAGCGAGGAGCAGCGTGCCTTCGTGTTCACGGATAGCGCGCTTGATTTCGGCGTGTATTCGCGGGTGACTGGCCGCCTTGTCCTCGCCATCGAGGTCGACGGCTGGCAGTACCACGGTGCCAGTGATACTCAGCGTAAGCGCGACGCCCTCAAGGATTCGATCATGGCCGCCTATGGGGTCCCAGTCTTGCGCCTGCCGACAAACGGATCGGGGGAGGAACGTCTCATTCGGGAGGCGCTCGACAAGCTACTCTGATCGGTGGTCGGTGTCCAAACTACGAAGCGATTGACTGCTACATTTCTTAATTCATGATAAACGCACGGGTCCGTATGAAGAGAACCTGATGGGGATTGTTAACGGAATAGGGTGAGGCTAGAGCATGTGTAATTTGATGCCAGCATGGTGAAAATACAGTAGTCCCTTGTACGAGAGAGAACGCTGGACACGCGGGGGCCTTACTGTCAAGTCATGATGTATCTGTTATAATTAAGTTGAGCGCACAGAGTCTGTCAAAGCTCTGGAGTGGGCTATTGTGCGCTTTGCTGAATTTACATGCGACGATAGCAAAGGGATGAGGGTGTTCCGAATGGTGCAAGTTGTGAAGCTTGTCGAGGCGACGGTGCGGGGGCTATTTGGCCGCTATTCGCATTCTATAGAGTTTGGTTCTGAGGATGAGTTTCTAATTCTCTATGGGCCAAATGGTGTCGGGAAGACAAAATTCCTGGAAATTATATTCTCGTCAGCATCTTTGAACTATTTTGCACTTGAACCGTTGCCGTTTAGTTTTGCGAAATTGGTATATTCCGATGGTACGATTTTGACTGTTTCTCGCAATCGTGTTGAAAAAAAGACAGGGCTGTCGCGGTGGAGCGGAACAAAAATTAAGTTTGAAATCTCCATTGAGGGCGGGGATGTCAAGAAGTGGCATCCCATTCCAGAAAAGTTCTATGAAACTCTGTCAAGACGTAGTGGGCTTGTTCAAACCTCCGATGGTGAATGGGAAGACGTTCGTCGTGGCGAGAAATATAGTGTAAGCGAATTGTATCGGAAATATGTCGCAAGGCAAAATTATGGACGTGAAGATCAGACTGAGCTTGGCGAATTTGATGAGTTGCCGGAGGTATTTGCTGAATTTCGCGCTCGCACGTCTTGCTATTTAATTGATAGTCAGCGTCTGTTGGCTGAGCAGTACCTTGCTGCGAGAGATCGAAGGGGGTATGGCTATGATCGTGATCGGAGGGCGGTGCTGCAGGCTCGGATTAGTGAATATTCAGAAAGGGTGAAGGAAAAGCTTAATAGAGCGCAGGCTGAGCACTCTAGACTGAGTCAACAAAAGGATCGTTCGTTCCCAAGCCGTGTGCTTAAAGAGGTTGAGGGGAAAGTATCGCATGATCCTTCTATAATTCGAGAACGGTATAAGGAACAAAGTGAGTTTCGTGAACGCTTAGCAAAGGTAGTGTCTGTCGATCTTTCTGAGCGCTTGGAGTTGCCGGAAGGTGGCTTAGAGAATTGGGCACTTGCCTTACTTCATTTGTATGTGAATGATACTGAAGAGAAATTCGCACCTTTTGCTAATTTGCTAGAGAGGATTGAGCTGCTGCAAAAGATTGTCAATAAGCGTCTCCTCAATAAGCAGCTTGAGGTGACAGCTAGTGATGGCTTGCTTGTGCGCAGAGATGATGGTGAACGTATTGCGCTTGATGCGTTATCGACTGGTGAGCAGCATGAGATCATTCTGATGTTCGATTTGCTTTTAAATGTTGAGAGTGGTGCAACTGTGCTGATTGATGAGCCCGAGATCTCTCTTCATATCGCTTGGCAGTTATCTTTCATTCCTGATGTTCGTAGAATTGCTGGTTTGGTTGGATTTAGGTTCCTTGTTGCTACTCACTCCCCGCATATAATTAATGATGAGTGGGACCGTGCTTTGGATCTTGGAAGTGATGGGGGGCTTTCGAATGCGTGAGTATGAGAATGAGAATACGCTTCATAATGCGATTGCGCTTGCTGTGTCGGGTGATAGAAATTCCCTTGTTGTTGTCATGGAGGGTGATGATGATTCGTTTTTGCTTAAGCGTTGGGTGGGTGAGTCGATTCGAGTAATGTCGGGTAGTGGTGGTAAGGGGCAAGTGATTCGGGTTGCTCAGCAGTTCGAGCGGCGGGGACAAGATAGAGTCAAGTTTGTTGTTGATCGTGATTATGACGATTTTGCTTCGTGTGCAGTTGAGTACCCGTCAAATGTTCTCTCTAGTTGTCATCATGATTGCTTTGTTGATGTGCTGGCTGCGCATGAGCGTTTACTGCCGATGGTAGTTGACTATCATCTTGATTCTGCGCGGCGTTCGGGTGGAAGTAAAGGTGAGATAGTGACGGGTCTTTCCGTCGAAGCTGTCGTTACCAGATGTTTTGATCTTGCTTCAATGTTGGCTGCTTGTCGCATTGTTGATTATCGCTATTCTCTTGGTTTAAACTTCAAAGGTTTCAAGTATAATTCTATTGATGATTTGAATACATCGTATATTATGCAGCGGCTCATTGAATCAAACCCAAGCTTGGAATTAGAGCCGGCGAGCTTCTGTGCTGAGGCGGAGGCGGTATTGTGTGATGTGCGTATGCGTAGCTTTCCGCCAGTGGGTGATCATGATCTGTTTGCTGCTCTTAACTTTGTTGTCAGCAAATATTCGTCCGCCCCATCCGAAAAGACGCTACGATTGGCCGTTCTATCATCGCTGTCCGTAGCGATTCTGCGGCAGATTAGTTGGTGTAAGGCCCTTGAAACGTGGAGTCTTTCCTATGAGGTCGCTTTCTTCGTTCAGGCATAGGCTTGCGTACTTGAGCCTGTTGTGCTTTCAGCCTCTCTGGTTGGGGTGCTGTTCCTTTTGTTTTTCGGTATGTGCCTTTTCGAATTCTATTCAAGGTGCATTGTTTTTAGTTGATAGTAGTCCGAGTTATGCCCGTGTGTTTTGCGGTTTCATTTCCTACGTCACCACCATGGCGGCCGTTCCCGCGCACAGGAACGCCAAGCCAGCCAGGTAGCGACGCGTGAAACGCTCGTGAAACACCGCCGCCGAGAAGGCGACAGTCACCAGGATCGACAGCTTATCGATGGGCACCACCACTGAGGCGGGCCCGTCCTTGAGCGCGCGATAGTACGCCAACCACGACGCGCACGTCGCCGCCCCCGACGCGACGATAAACGCCAGCTCGCGCGCCGGAATCGACCGAACCTCGCCCAGGCGACCCTGCGCGGCCACAACCACCCACGCCATCGCCAGGACCACCAGCGTGCGCACCGCCGTCCCCAGCGTCGGATCAACCCCCGAAATCCCGACCTTTCCGAGAATCGACGTGAGCGCCGCGAACAGAGCGGACGCGAGCGCGTACACCAGCCAGCTGCCACCCCCGCGCAGCGCACGAGGCAGGCCCGACAGGTCGGAAGGCTCGACCATGAGGAGCGTTCCTACCGTGATCGCAACGATCCCGGCCGTCCCCCACGCGCTCACCGGCTCGCCCAGTAGGACAAGAGCGAGGACGATCGCAAGCACCGTCGACAGCTTGTCGATCGGTGCCACGCGGGACACATTCCCTCGAGACAGCGCCGCGAAGTAGCACAGCCACGAGGCGCCGGTCGCTAACCCGGACAACACCAAGAAAACCAGCGAGCGCCCATCAATGAAGATGACACCGGAGGCTGTTCCCGTCAGCGCCGCCATGCCCCACGCCCCCGCGACCACCACAACCGTGCGCAGCGCCGTCGCGACCGTCGAGTTCGTCGTCGCGACGCCCGCCTTCGCCAGGACGGCAGTCAGCCCCGCGAACAGGGCGGACAAGCAGGCGGCGACAATCCACATGCCCCTACTGTACGTCCTGACACCCCCGAGGCCGGGGTGCGGCCACGCGTACCCGCCGCGCCCGTGCCGCCCGACTACGCTCCGGCCTCGTGCCACAGCCCGACTGAAGCCCCACGCGCGATAGAGTGAGCCCGTAAGCATGCGCGCTGCCGGTGCGCGCATCGAGACGTGGAGGAACGCGATGCGTTACAAAAAGGAAGACCTCGGTGGGGGCGACGAACTGCGCGGCCTCACCCCCGCGCAAGAGGCCGAGGCCGAGCACCGCGGACTAGACTTCCTCACCAAGATCGTTCGCCTCCCGGGCGTGCGCATCCGCCGCGACGAGTTCTTGCGCCAAGAACTCGCCAAGGTTCACGCAGGCGACGACATCATCGCGCGCTCCCTCGACACTAACCCCGCGGCGGCGGGCGTCCCCCTGGCGGTGCTCGACGGCCTCGCGGAAGAGACAATCTCCTACGAAACCAACAAGTCGGCTGCCATCTCCTTCGCGGCGGGCATCCCCGGTGGCTTCGCGATGCTCGCCGCGATCCCCGCAGACCTGACCCAGTACTACGCGCACGCGCTGCGGATCATGCAAAAACTCGCCTACCTGTACGGGTGGCACGACCTCGTCGCCGACGCGGACCAGACCGACGACGACACGATCGGCGTCCTCGCCGTCTTCTTCGGTGTCATGCTCGGCGTCGGCGGCGCCGCCCAGTCGCTGACGGCTTTCGCGCGCCTGGTGGCCACCACCGCCTACCAGAACCATGTCACCAAGAAAGCTCTCATGGGCATCACCTGGTACCCGGTCGTCAAATACTCCCTGCGCGTCATCGGCATCAACATTACGAAGAGCACCTTCACCAAGAGCGTCTCGAAAGTCGTCCCCGTCATCGGCGGCTTCGTGTCGAGCGGCCTGACCTTCATGGCGCTCCAAGCCCAGTCCTCCCGCCTCAAGGCGCACCTGCGTGAGCTCCCGCCCCGCGGCATCGACGCCGAGGCCTGGGCTCGCCACGTCAACGACACGACCCCGGCGCGCGGCAACCAGGTCGGCGCCGACGGCGTCCAAGAAACCATGAAAGGCAAAGCACGGGTCGTCATGGTCGGCGCGAAGAGCGCCGCCTCAGGCGTCGTCACCGGGGCCTCGAGCGCCGCCTCCGGCATCTCCAGCGCCGCCTCCGGCATCTCGGCCGGCGTGAAACAGCGCTTCCACAAGCACAAATAGGCCCCCACGCGCGAGGCCGTGGCCGGGAACCGCGCACCCTCCGCCCGCGCACCCGTCCACCCGCGTCCTCCACCGCTCGCGCACCCGTCCGTCCGCGCGCCCTCCGCGCAGGGCCGCCACGGCCTCGTCCCGCGCGTGTTTAACGCGCCACTGTTTCACCTCCCCGCCCGCGCACCCGAGGGCAAACCTGCCACCATATGCGGGTGAGTGACATGAAACAGATGCCCCTGCACTCCTCGACGCAGGAGGCAGGGCCCCTGATGCTACAGGCCTTCGCCTGGGACATGGCGCCCGACGCGAGCCACTGGCGCTACCTCGCCCAGCACGCGCAAGCGATCGCGGACCTGGGCGTCACCATCATCTGGCTGCCGCCCGCCTACAAGGGGCACAGCGGCATGAACGACGTGGGCTACGGCGTCTACGACCTGTACGACCTGGGCGAATTCGACCAGAAGGGCTCGATCCCCACGAAGTACGGGACGAAGGACGAATACCTGGCCGCTATCGATGCCCTGCACGAGGCGGGGATCGCGGTCGCGGCCGACATCGTGCTTAACCACCGCATGGGTGCCGACGCCTCCGAGACCGTGCGCGCCACCCCGATCAACCCCCAGAATCGCCATGAGGTGATCGGCGAACCCGAGACGATCGAAGCGTGGACCCGCTTCACGTTCCCCGGACGCGCGGGCGTGTACTCGGACTTCACGTGGGACTGGACGTGCTTCCACGGCATCGACTGGGACGCGGCCACGCAACGCAAGGGCCTGTGGCTCTTCGAAGGCAAGCACTGGAGCGACTCCGTCAACACCGAATTCGGCAACTTCGACTACCTCATGGGCTGCGACGTGCACGTCACCGATCCGCGTGTCAGCGACGAGCTGGACCGCTGGGGCCGCTGGTACGTCGAGACGACCGGCGTGGACGCGCTGCGCCTGGACGCCGTCAAGCACGTCGGCTCCGACTTCTACGCGCGCTGGCTCGACGACCTGCGCACCTCCACGGGCCGCCTCCTGCCCGCCGTCGGCGAGTACTGGAGCGGCGACGTGCGTGAGCTCGAAGCCTACCTGCGCGAGGTCCCCAACGCCATGCTCTTTGACGTGCCCCTGCACTACCACCTGCACCAGGCCTCGGTCTCCGACGGAAACGTCGACCTGTCGCGCCTGTGGGAGGGCACGCTCACGGCGTCGATCCCCGAACTGTCCGTCACCTTCGTCGAAAACCACGACACGCAGCCCGGACAGTCCCTGGCCTCCACGGTCGCCTCCTGGTTCAAGGCCGCCGCCTACGCGATCATTCTCCTCAACGAGGCCGGGGTGCCCTGCGTCTTCTGGGGGGACCTCCTGGGCACCCCCGAGACCGGCGACCTGCCCGCCGTGCGTGAGCTCCCCATCCTCATGAGTGTGCGCTTCCGTGCCGCGATCGGCCCCCAGCGCAACGCCTTCGACGACCCGGACGTCGTCGGTTTCGCCCGCGAAGGCAGGGCGGACGTGCCCGGCACGGGCTGCGCCGTCATCCTCTCCGACCGCTGCGCCGCCGAGAAAACCCTGTCCGTGGGCGCCCACCACGCGGGCGAGGAATGGGAGTGCCTCATCGGCGGCCACCCGCCCGTGCGCGTCGCCGACGATGGGACGCTGACGGGCCTCGTCAGCGACGGCGGACTGAGCGTCTACGTGCCGCGCATCTGACTGGGAGCGGGCCGCGGCCTGGTCCCCTCGGCGAGGCCGTGGTTGCCCGCGCGGAGAAGCCCCGCACTCGGGTAAGTCGGCCCCGCGCGATCGGCCCCGCGCGATCGGCCCCGCGCGCTCAGGGGCTGCTCCTACTCGGCGGTGCCGCCCAGGCCACGGGCAATTGTCCGTGTCGGGACGATCAGCTGCAACGGGCTGACCGCAGACTCCAGCGCATCGACGTGGCGCATGTAGAAGGCGCGCGCCTCCTCGTCTTTGCAGTGGATGAGAAGGGCGGCGATACCGAATTGGTCGGACGCCGCGAGTGTCCGGCGGAGCGCGTCGAGCAGTAGCGTCGTACCCACGCCCTGGCCTTGCACCCTCCGATCGACGGCGAGCCGGGCCAGAAGCATGCACGGAATGGATTGGGGCCGGTGGGCGGCGAAGCTTGCCGGCGACCAGTCGCGCCGGATCGTCGCTGCAGCAAGTGCGTAGTATCCGGCGACGCGCCCGCCCTGCGGGGCCACGTATGTCACCGCGTTGTGTGCTTTCTGGTTGTGCCAGGAGTAACGGTGAAACCACTGGTCCAGCTCGTCGTTGCCACACGTGAAATCTCCGCGTCGATCGTGGCGCTCCAGCCGTCGAGGAGGCTCCAGTGTGGGCTGTCCTATTGCGTCCATGTCAGCGTCGATCCGACGGGGGAGGGGCGGGAAGCGAGGGCGCGGATCCGCGCCGTCGGCAGGGGAGTGTCCAGTGCCTCCAGCAGGTGGTCGAAAGCGTCGTCGTCCGCGGTAAATTCCGTTTGGTCTGCGAGCACACGATCTGCGCGATCCAAGGCCGAAGCGAGGACGAAATCACTCAGAGACGTCTGCGAGGAGGCCGCGACGTAGCGCAGCTTCTCCTCCTGGGCGGGAGTCAGTCGCAGATTGATACGCGAGGACTTTGTTGCGGTCGTTTGTGTCGGCATATCGCCCCTCCCTCTTGTATGTACAGTGTATGTCATCGTGAAGGGTGTGGCGCGGCGACGCGCGACACGTGCCACGGCCTCGTCCCCTCGACGAGGCGGTGGCCGCCCGCGCGGAGAAGCCTCGGACTCGGGCGGGTCGGCCCCGAGCGGTCGGCTCCTGCGCGCTCGGAGGCTGCTCCTACTCGGCGGTGCCGCCCAGGGCGGGGATGCGTTCGATCTGATCCTTGAAGAACGCCTCAGCGGCCGAAATGAAGCGGTCGATGTTGTCGAAGAGCTGCGCGTCCGTCATGCCCAGGCGGATAATCGCAAACTGCTCCGCGCACAGGCGCTGACGGCCGTCATCCAGCGTGGCGACGTAGACCTTCGGCCACGTCGTGGAGCTATTCCAGTCGTTGCACGCCTGGAGCAGGCGAGAACGCAGCTCCATCGACACTTCCTCACGCACGGCACCCCACATGCACAGGTCCGTGTCGTCGTTGGCGATGGAGAAAATGAAAAAGCCATGCGTGAAGTTCGTGTAGACGTGCTGGTCCTCCACTTCGTGGCTGTAGTCCTTCTCCTCGAAGTAGCTGACGAGGCGCGCGAAGTCGACGGGGCGGACGATCCTGCGGCGATCAAGGGCACGCTTGCATTGCTCGATCAGCTCGGGCGCGTAGGCGTTGGACGGGTCCATGGCGACGCACTGTTCGAGGTACGTCAGGGCGCTCTCTTCCCGGTCCAGCCAATACAGGGCGCTACCGATGCGGTAGTACCACAGCGGGTCGGACAGGCCCTCCGCCTCGACGCTGCGCAGCAGCTCCACGGCACGATTGATGTGCTCGGAGAAGGAATCCATGTACGGCTGCGCGTAGTTAATGTAGGCGCGCGCCAGCAGACACGTGAGCTCGTAGCCCATCGATGCTGGAGGCAGCTGTTCGATCAGTGCGATGATCTTCTGATGCTCGCCCTCGTCGTGCAGGGCGTTGACCCGATCAATGAGCTGTGCGCGCGAATCCACGGTAATTCCTTCGTCGTGAGGCCACGAGTGATGACCAAGACTTCAGCATAACAGGGCGGTGGGCGCCCCCACGCCTCGTGACGCCGCCGCGTTGTGTAGGGTGGCAGCGTGAAAGAAACCTTCAGGGACGACGAGCCTGCCCACGAGCAGGCCCGCGCGCGCATGAGCGCCAGCGACGCTGCCCAGTGGGAGGACATCCAGCGTTGGAAAGAAGCACAGATCAGCCCCAGGCGCCCTCGCGTCATCTCCCAGCGCCTGCGTTCCTACCTGATGGCGCCCCTCAGCACGATTGTGTCTGTGGCGCGCAAGGTCCCCGGGGGTGCTGCCGTCGCCCGGGCGGTGTCCGCGGTGGGGCTTGGCCTCATGGAGAAAGCGACCTCGGTGTCCGAGGCCTCGGTGCGTCGACGCCTCATCCTCAAGGCGTTCCGCAAGGCAGGCTACGACGTCGAGTGCCTGGAGGATATCCGCCGTCTCGGCCTGGACCTCGACCAGATTCGCCCGGTGAGACCCCACCTGAAGATCGCGTATTCGAGCGCCGCAGCCGCCGAGGGGGCGTTCAGTGGCGTCGTCGCCTCCGGCGCTTCGATCGCGGCGGTCCTCGGCCTGGGTGTCGCCTCGGCCCCCGGGATCGCCCTCACGGCCTCGGTGGTCGCCCTCGACATCGCGACCTTCCTCGGTGCCGCGACGCGGCTCGTGTCCCACACGGCGGCCTACTACGGCTACGACACGGTCGATCCCGCCGAGAACCTTTTCGCCACGATGGTGCTCTCGCAGGCGATCGACCCGGAGAGCGCCGGGGAAGGCGCAGTCGTGGAGAAGCAGACGACGATGATCGCCTTCAACAAGGTGATGCGCGACGTCGCCAAGCGCGGACCGGTGGATAGCGTCGGAACCAACGTGTTCTCTGCCGCCATGAACTCCCTGGTTGCCTCCCTCGGCGCGCGCCTGGCCAGTCTGAAGATCGCGCAGATCATACCCTTCATCGGCATCATCGTCGGCGCGTTCGTCAACGCCTCCCTCATGCGCACCATCGGGGACACCGCCGATCACCTGTATCGGGAGCGTTTCCTCGCGGAGCGCTACGGCTACATCGACGAGGCGGGGGAGGATTCCACGGGCGTCGTGAGCTCCCAGCTGGCCGACGAGATCAGCGCCGACATCGCCTCCTACGTCGAGCTCACGCAAACCGAGGGGCGCTCGCGGTAACGAGCACCCCTCGGAGACGGCGACACTACGGAGACGGCGTCAGTTCTGCGAGTTCCAGTTCTGCCAGTCGTTCCAGTCGTCGTCCTGAGCGTCGACCGCGATGATCGGCATGCGAGTGGCGGCGTCGCGCTCGTCGATCTCGGGCAGGGTCGGCTTGTTTTCCTCGTCGCGCTGCTTCTTGCGGCGCTTGTTCCAGGGCCAGCGGCCGCGGCGCTTCGTTTCGGCTTCCTGTTCCTCGCGCGCCTCGTCGTTCCACGAGAAATCGGTGTTCCAGTCGCTTTGGAACGCGGCCGGGATCTGCGGGGACTGGGGAGCCTGGGGCTCGGACGTCGAGAGAGGCGCGGGAGCCGCGGGCTCAACGGGGGCGCTGGGCTGCACCTGGGAGGAGGGGAAGCCCTCGGCGGGGCCGGCGACAAAACCGGTGTTGCGCGTCGGAGCCTCGGGTGTGGGCGCCTCGAACGCGGGGGCATCGAACGCGGGGGCCTCGGGAGCGAGAGCCTCGGGCGCGGGCTCGGCAGCCGCCTGAGGTGCGGCGGGCATATCCCAATCGAAGCCCGCGATCCTGCGGACCTGGGGCATCTGCGTGGTTGCCAGGTCGGCATCCTCCTCGTGCACGATGAACGAGGCCGGTGCGGGCTCGGGTTCGGGCATGGCGACCGGCTCCGGCTCGGGTGCGGTGACCGGTTCCGGCTCGGGTGCGGTGACCGGCTCCGGCTCGGGTGCGGTGACCGGTTCCGGCTCAGGCTCGGGCATGGTGACCGGCTCGGGCTCGGGCATGGCGACCGGTTCCGGTTCAGGCGCGACGATCGGCTCGGGTGCGACGATCGGCTCGGGTGCGACGATCGGTTCCGGTTCGGGCTCGGGCACGACGATCGGCTCGGGCTCGGGCACGACGATCGGCTCGGGCTCCGGCATGACGACCGGTTCCGGCTCGGGCTCGGGCATAACGACCGGTTCGGGCTCGGGCATGGTGACCGGCTCGGGCTCGGGCATGGTGACCGGCTCGGGCTCCGGTTCCGGCTCGGGCTCGGGCACGACGATCGGTTCGGGTGCGGGCATTGTGACCGGCTCGGGTTCGGGCTCGGGCATAACGACCGGTTCGGGTTCGGGCTCGGGCATAACGACCGGCTCGGGCTCGGGCATGGTGACCGGCTCGGGCTCCGGTTCCGGCTCGGGCTCGGGCATGACGACCGGCTTGGGCTCGGGCACGACGATCGGTTCGGGTGCGGCGACGGGTTCCGGCTCGGGCATGACGACCGGTTCAGGTTCGGGTACGACGACCGGCTCCGGCGCGACGACGGGCTCCGGTTTGGGCATGACGATCGGCTCCGGTTCGGGCACGACGATCGGCTCCGGCGCGGGGATGCTCGTCGGCTGTGGCGCGGGCGCAGGAATCGTCTCGGGCGCGGGAACGGTAGCAGGCCTGGGGACAACGGGTGCTGCGGGCACGGCCGGCGCGGCGCGCCGGGATGTCGACGCGTTGCTCTCGGGTGCAGGAACAGGCGCAGGCTGATCCGCGACAGGCGGGCGCGCGCGGTCGGCGCGGCGGCCGGGCGGCGGAACGGGCGCCTGCGAGGACGCCGCGACAGCACCCATCTGGGCCGCGACAGCGCCGTTGCCGGGCGCCGCTTGCACCGGCGTGGATACCGCGTCCGAGGGGCGAGTCTCGGGGAAGACCGCGGGACGATGCCCGCCACGCGAGCGCTTCCGCTTGGGGGCCTCGTCGGAGCGCGTAGCCGCCGAAGCCGCCTGCTGGGACGACGCAGCGCCCGACTGACGCTTCCACACGAATCCGGTCTCGCGAGGAGTCGGCTGTGCGTGACTCGCGCCCGCCGCGGGCGTCGCAGCGCGCGGGGAGTCGGAAGGAGGCGTTTGTCGGCTCGACGTGGCGGGGGCACCGGGAACCTGTGGTGCGGGCGCCTCGGGCCTAGTCCTACGCGAAGGCACGGCCGGCCCCTGCTGGCGAGAGGCCGGCGCCTGCTGGCGGGTGGGCAGCGCAGCGGGGGCCCGGCGCTCATTGGAAGCGGGCGCCTGCTGGCGGGTGGGCGGCGCAGCGGGGGCCCGGCGCTCATTGGAAGCGGGTGCCTGCTGGCGAGAGGTCGGTGCCTG
>ERZ772999.965-NODE-965-length-17551-cov-4.385174_pt1 | contig 17551 bp, 15 predicted proteins | sample MGYA00511467_ERZ772999 | MGnify/ENA primary metagenome ERZ772999 (study PRJEB29015, sample SAMEA2738064) | human oral metagenome | biome: human oral; feature: human-associated habitat; material: saliva | place: China | collected 2218 ... | reverse complement strand
GGATTAACCAGCACTTCGTCTTCCAAGCAAAAGGTTTTTCCTGGGCCTCGTTCTTCTCTTTTGCGGGATTAACGCTGTTCACGGGAATGGTCCTTCAATCTGCCATCATTTGGGCGATTGTCCACGGCCTTCCCGCTCTTGGATTGGGACTCTCGCTGTCCTTACTCAAACCAGCGGCAAAGATCGTTGCCATGGGCACTGGAGCGGTGTGTAACTACTTGGGGTATAGGTTCATTTTTACGCGCAATAAGTAGATATACTTCCTTCCAACGCATCCCAAACAATGCTGTTGGAGGTCCTGTCATGCGTGCTCCCATCATCAGAGTGTCTGCCGTCGCCCTCATTGCTCTGTTTAGCCTTACTCTGACTTCCTGCACGGCCCACACAGGCGGCGGGAATGCGCCGAACTCTCCCTCGGCCTCGGCAAGTGGGAATGGAGCGCAGGGGAGCGCGCAAAGCGAGGCTTCCCAAAGTTCTTCTCCCACGGCCTCGACGCAAAGTGCCACGGCGAATGCTGAAGATAGGGGAGTGACCCCAACTCTTGGCACGATTCCCCAGGGGGCAACCCGCCTGGAGGACACCGGAGATGCCAAAGGGATCTGGGTGAATTCGCCCTCTGGAAACATTCATTGCTTGTTCTCCAGCGACCTTTTGCAACTATGCGTGGTTGATTCCTATCGAGTAGATAAGCCCTATGGCGATGCGGTGCTATTCCCAGGTTCACAGCCGATTGCGAAAGATACCATTTTTTTCGCAGGTTATTCCGAAGATCGGGAAATGCCAGAAATTGCCGCTCGTCGAGATGGACCCCTTCCTACGAACCAAGGCGAGCGTTTGCGGACCCTTTCCTATGGAGAGAGCGTTTATGCTGGCAACGACGTGTGTGCCAGCACAAACGAAGCAATGGTCTGCTGGGATATCGAAACCGGTGACGGCGCGCGCATTAATCGTGCGGGAACAGAGATCTTTCACCTGAAGAAGTGATGAGGTCTTCACCCGCGCCAATAACGGACTGTTGAACAGCCCCTTGCAGGCGGCGCTGTCGGGTCCTAATCCAGGATAAGGCGGACCTTTTCGCTGGCGAAGATCTCCTGAGCCTTCTGGGCGCCATAATGCGACTTGTCGACAATCACTACGCCGTGGCCATCCATCCACAGGCGCGTAAGCAGGGGAGCGCTTGGGAAGTTTTCGGTGTAGAGGCCGAGGCGCGTAGGCGTCCCCAGTTCCGAGGCCGCTGTGAACAGTGCGTCTTCCTCGGCGTCTACTTGCGCGATGTAGCCATCTAGAGTGGGGGCACTCTCCAATGCCTCGTACTCAAATTGATCGCTTTGTGCCATGAGTTCGGCCAGTGCGTCAAGGATTCCAGCGGGTAAAGAACCTCCCCAGCGCATAGCTAGGGGAGCGGTGGAGTGGGCCAGGCGCCATGCTGCAGTGCTTGCCTCAAGGGGTACAAGCTCGTCACTCACGTGCACTTCGAAGCTGAGAGCGATGCTGGGTGAATCCTGAGAAATTGTGCCAATCTGGGCTTCCCACCCCATCAAATCCGCGCTGACCTGCCAAAACGTGCTCTGCCAGCCCGCTGGGAAGTTAATGAGGATGCGCGGAGTGTTTTCATTGTCGCCAAAGAGGTTGGGGCTCAGGTCTGATGCAAGTAAATTCGCCATTTTTGCGACCCAGCGAGCCGCCACGGGACCCGAGATTTCATCTCGAAAACTGTGATAGTGGGTCAAGATTGGACGATTCGCGTTCTGGGCGACGGAGAGAAAATGTGAGATAGCTTGCATGAAAAAAGGGTAGCTGAAATGGCGGAAATATGCTGTTTTTGCCTTAATTTCTCAGGAAGCATTCAGAAAGATGTTCAGGTTTTGGCGTAATTCCGCGGAAATGGCGGTTTTGTGCGCTTTTGGACTTGCACAAAGTGCCAATTCGTGCAGTGTTTTCACCCCCTATTTTCGCCGCCTTCTTTAACCTCAATCGGCTTGACAGGTGCGAACGACACGCGTGTAATTCTCGTATTGACCTTTTTGTTACAAACCATCACACAGAGGGGAAAATATCGTGTGGAACATTCTGGGTGAAGGACCGATCCAGTGGTCCGACACTTCCGATGTCGAAGACCTTCCCTTCTCCGACGGCCCCCTTGCCTGGCAACAGCACGCGCTGTGCGCGCAGACCGATCCGGAAGCATTCTTCCCTGAAAAGGGAGGTTCAACTCGCGAAGCCAAGGCTGTTTGTCAGTCCTGCGAGGTGCGTCAGCAGTGCCTCGAATATGCTCTGGCTAATGATGAACGCTTCGGTATCTGGGGCGGCCTGTCTGAGCGTGAACGTCGTCGTCTGCGTCGCTCGGCCATCTAATGGTGCGCACGAGCCCCTTGTATGAGGGGACTGTTGCAGCAATCATCGTCGCGCGGGGAATGACCCCCGCGTTGCGTTCGCTCCTTGACGCTCTCGATAAACAATCTCGACTCCCAGACCAACTCATCGTCTGTGATGTTCGTGCTCCTCGCACCTCGCCCTTATCCTCCGGTCAGGTCATCGTTGCTGAAGACCTCCCAGAAGGAGCGCTTCTTTTTTCTGCAGGCCGAACTCGAAATCTCAGCGATACCCTTGCCAAACTGGCAAAGGACAAAGAAGGCGGGCAATCGTTGCAAGGCCATGACTGGCTTTGGGTCCTGCACGATGACTGCGAGCCCTCCCCGAACTGCCTAGAAGAGCAACTCAAAGCAGCAGACCAAGGCCCCTCCATCGCAGCCGTTACTCCAAAGATTTTTCGCCCGGATGGAACTCTGTGTGAGTTAGGAATTCGCGCAACATCTTCGGGACGTCGAGTCCCCGAAGTTTTTGACGGCGAAATCGATCAGGGGCAGTACGACGGAACAAGCGATGTACTTGCCGGAGGCAGTGCGGGACTCCTTGTCCTAGCGAAGGCATATTCACACGTTGGCGGTTTTGATCGCGCACTTGGCCCCTACAATGAGGGCCTCGAACTGTGTTGGCGCCTCCACCGCAGCGGATATCGCGTTGTCGCAGCTCCCGACGCTCACCTGACCCACTTCCAGCTGTCCTCCCCACGCAAGCTTCGCACGGCCTCGGCACTGCGTATCCGCCGCTCAAGTGAGTTCTACTTTGCAACGCTGATTTCCAACCCCGCGTCTCTCATTGCGAAGACCCTGGCCTCCCTCGTGTGGATTCCCCTCACATGCCTGGGTCTTCTCCTATGCGGGCGAGCGTCAGCAGCCTATGCGCGCTTCTTTGCATGGCTTGGACTCTTCGCTCATTTTCCCCACATTCTTGCCTCCCGCTCGCGCCACAGTCGTTGCGCTAGTCAACCGCGCTCAAGCTTGCGCCCCCTGCTCACAAGCCGCTGGGATGCCACGCGAATGCGGCGCGTACGGCGCAGCGCTCACCTTGACGATACACAGGGATCATGGAAAGACGCTCTGCGTGAAAAGCGCAGGAGCGACATCGGACTACGCCTCATCACCTGCGTGGGTCTTCTTGTCCTAAGCTTGTGGATCTTCCGCTCGGACCTCGGCGGGATCAGCGGGGGAGCATGGCGGAGCTTACCCGAAGGCTTCGCCGACCTGTGGACCTATGCTTGGTCCGGCTGGCTTCCTGCGGGTGACGGAAACGCGCACGCGGTCGATCCGATCGTCCTGATCTGGAGCATCGTCTGCGCTCCCTTTGCCCTGATCCGAATCTCTCCTACGGCTGTTCTCCATATTCTTCTGATCGCTGCCCCCGCATGGGCCGCATGGAATTTGGACACTCTTGCCTCGCGCTTCACGAGTAACTCGACCATCCGCGTGGCTCTCATGTGCCTCTGGGCGGCAATGCCCAGCGCACTTTTGGCGATGATGAGCGGGCGAATGGCCTCGCTAATTGTCCACGTTTTTCTTCCCCTGTGGTTTGGCTCCCTGCATGATCTCTCCCGCGGCGAGAGCTTCACGATGCGTCGCTCGTGGGCGCGCGCAGCGATTGTTGGAGCGATCCTCATTGCGGCATATCCGCTTCTTGCTCTCCTTGCGCTGCTTGCATTGCTGCGTGTGCCCGCACGCGCATCGACGCTTCTTCCGGGCCTGCTACTTACCCTTCCCTTCCTTATCGATGCAGTGGCCGCGCGCGCTTGGCCGGCCCTCCTCATCCCTGCCGAGGCCGCTGCTTCCTTCCAGCGTTCCCCCTACGGTTTGGGTGCGTGGGGGCTCCCCGCAGCTTCCTCACTTCAGTGGATGATCATTTCAGCGTTGGTCCTGATCTGCGTGTGGGCTTGGGCTGTATTCGCTCTTCTTCGCGCGCTTCGCCATCATCGAGGCGAGACTTCCTTCCCCGCGGCTCTTCCACTGCTCATGGCGGGAGTTGTCGCCGCCGGCTTGGGTGCGCTCCTGGTTTCGCGCCTTGCGGTAGACTCCGATAGCTCCGCGATCTTCGGGTGGGGAGGCGCACTGACCAGCCTCCAAATGCTGCTTCTGATTCTGGTGATTCTCAGCTGCGCCGAAGAAACGCAATCCACGTCAAAGTTCGGGCGCCTTGCATTGACAAGCGTGGCGTGCCTCGCCTTGATTCCCTTCCTTGTCATGAGCGCATCGGCTTGGCTTCCTCTTATCCCTTCAGATCAGTGGAGTGCGCGCTCCGCGGGTACCCAGGTCCCGCTGGTGTCTCGTTACGCGCAGAACTCTTCGAGGGACGCGCGAGTTATGGTCATGAACATTGGTGCCGACGGCGACCTCGACGTACGAATCTGGCGCGAGGCGGGGCCAGCTTGGAGCGAGCACTCCACCGTGGCCTCGTGGATTAAATTGCAGGAGCGACTGAACGCGAGCAGCGACGCTGCTTCCTCGCAATTGTCCACGTCAATCGCAACGCTGGTTTCTTTCCCGGATGATGCTACTGCCAGGCACTTGGCTCTTCACGACATCGACACGATCATCGTGAAGTCCTCAGGCCCCGCTGCCGCGTCCATTACACAGACCTTGGATCGTGCGCCGGGAATTGAAAAAATTGGTGAAACAGAAGCGGGAAGCGCATGGAGAGTGCGCCCCGATGGAAGCAAACCTGCACGCTTGTGCTTTACCGAGGCCTCGAAAGAGGCTCCCTGCGTTGAGCTTGCTAGCGGGGTTATCGGTGCCCGAACAAGCGTTTCTGGTCCAGGCGTTGTGCGACTTGCTGAACGATCCAATCCTCATTGGATTGCCACGCTCAACGGGAAACGTTTGAGCGCAGCTGAGCCGACGAACGGCTGGGGACAAGCCTTCACCGTTCCCGAAGCTGGCGAAGTGACTCTTAGCTACTATTCCCCGCTGATCCTTGCGTGGAAGATTGCCTGCGCGGTAGGCGCAGTGATTCTTCTCGCCGCGCTCCTTCGAGGAAGAAAGGACGAGTATGACAACGCCGAATAGAAACCGCATACTCGCCCTGATGAGTGTTCCAGCTGCGCTTGCGCTTCTGGGCGCCGGATCCTGGGGCGCGGGCCGCGTATTTCATGATCCTTCGCTCCCTTCTGCGCAGATCGTTCACGCCAGTCCCGAGACCCTCAATTACGCGTGTCCGCCCGGGATCATTAACCCCTTTGATCTTGACGGAAAAGTCGCTTCTCCTACCTTGTGGAACTCCGCTGGAACAATAGAGAAAAAGCGGAATTTTGAGGTATTGCACGCAGACACATCTGCCAAGACGCTTCCTGCATCACTGGGAGTTCTTGGCCAGGGCGGGGGAGAACTGCGCGGTTTGAGCATGAGCTCGTGTCAGTTGCCTTCAACAGATCAATGGAGCGTTCTGGGTTCCTCAACGACGGGGGAAGACCTCGTCCTCACTTTCGCCAATCCCAATTCTTCTCCTTCTGTGGTGAGCCTGGAGGCATTTGGACTCAATGGGCCGCTCGGGGTGAAAACGCACCAGCTCACTGTTCCCGCACATTCGACGCAATCCGTGCTGGCTGGCGGCCTCTTCCCCGAAGAAACTGCCCTTGTTCTTCACGTTCGCGCTGATGGACAAGGCGTGGCTACATGGACTCAGAGCTCAGCCATGCAGGGAGAAACACCCAAGGGGACGACGACAATCCCCGCCGCGCGGCCTCGTGAAGAGACCGTGCTGCAAGGCGTATCCATTCAGGGGACAAGCACCCTGCGTCTCTTTGTTCCTCCCTTAGGAAACTCCGATGATGCTAGCGCACACGTCAGCCTGAGCTACACGAGCGAGGCCGGGACGTTCAATGTCCCCGGTGGAGAGATGGATATCAGCACGGGAACGGTCGTCGATGTCCCACTCAGTGGAATGACTGATGAGCGCTATACGTTGCGTGTCCACGGTGATCGAGCCTTGGTGGCACAGATTGTCACGAATACGGAGCAAGAGGAATATGCGGAAGGCTCCCGCTGGGCAATGCGTTCCAGCATCGCGGCTTCTCCTGCGCTCATTCGTGCCGAGCTTCCCTCCTCGCAGCGCGTTGAATCGATGGTGCGCGAAAGCCTGAGCGCCACCGCACTTCGAGCAACCGCCCAAGAAAAACCCAGCGGTGTCAATGAAATCCACTCGCGGCTCATCATCACTCCCGTGCATTCGCAAAGCGGGGTCCAGCTCAGCCTTGGCGCGCAGACAGTGACCGTGGAAGCGGGGAAGACCTTGAGTATGGATCTTCCATCTGCAGATTCCGTGGTCCTGGAATCTCCCAGCCAGGTGGCTGTGGCCCTCGAGGTAGAGGCGCAAACTCCCAGCGGAACTTTGCGTTCGCTGTGGCCGCTGAATGCGGATGATGTGGAGCAGGCCTCGGCTGCAATTACCATCAACTAGCGCCCGGAGCGGGCAAGATACTCGCGCACCTAGGAAAGCGAATCCAAGTCCTGCGGGGAAATGTAGAGAACGTGTGAGATTCTCTCGGCGATCAGGGTGCGAAGTGCCCCGTAGAGGTCCTGGGTGGGAACGCGCATAGCCACCGGGAGTCGGTAGATAACAATGCGGTCTCCCAATCCCTTGCGTCGGTCAGCGGGGAAAACTCGTGCAAGAACAACGCCATGCTCTTCCCAGGAGGCCGGATCTGAGGGCGGAACATCCTCCGTGGCAAATTCGATGCGGGCAACTTCGGGCCAACGCTCGCTGAGCTCATTAATGACCGCAGCAACAGTGGCATCAAAAATCTCCCGACGAGTTTTCCACGCGGGGAGCCCCGGAAAAAGACGCACGTAGCGTGGGTGACGACCGTGCCTATCGCGTGAACGAGGAAAAGCTGATGGGAGAGCCATAAACACAAGCCTAACCCGCGTGGAGGCGCACCCAGCTCAAGACCTGCCGAAGCGGGGGACCCAAGGGATAGTCAAAATGCCGTATTGTAGAGCGGTGATCTCGGTTCGACACTGTTCTAAACCCGGCTGCTCACGGCCGGCTGTTGCCACATTGACCTACGACTACTCGGATTCCACCGCAGTCGTCGGGTCCCTGTCAGCTTCCGCAGATCCTAACGCCTACGATCTATGCGAGAACCACGCCAATAGCCTGACGGTTCCTCGTGGATGGCAGATCGTTCGCCTGCAGACCAACTTTGAGCCGGCACCACCCTCAGGGGACGACCTCATGGCTCTTGTCGATGCCGTGCGTGCGGCCGCCGCGCACACCCGCAATCGATCTCACGAGGCCGAGCAGCAGAGCGCGCAAACGCAAGCTTCACCGTCCACCCCGGCCTCGGCCTCGTCCCCGGCTGAATTTGGTCCTTTTGCGCAGCGTGGCAAAGAAGAAGTGGCAGAACCCTCGAGTCCTCTTGATCCAAATTCCCCGTGGGCGCGTAGACGCGCACAATTCCGCCTGATCACCGACGATCAAGCGGAACAAGGAACAGATACGGAAAACTAAATTCCGAAGGGCGTGCGCTCGATCTGCTCGCGGCGACGCTCAAGAACATCCTGCCTGCGCAGTTCCTTCGCGTACTCGCGATCGCGCAAAACCACCAGGACAGCCGCGATGAAACGTTCCGGGTTGACGGTCGTGGGAGGCGCGGGAGATACGAAAGCAGCAAGCCTTCCAGCTAGAGCATTCGCAATTGACATGCGAAGAGGCGCCGTAATTTCGCGGTTCGTCCGTAAGAACTGCATGCACTCGTACTGGACACGATCGGGGATAGGCATCACTTGTGCCTGAGAAGCCCACTGGGCACAGTCGGGGGGCATGACCAACGGAGGATAGAACACGGGTTCTGGGACCTTCACAACGATCGTACCCGCAGCAAGGTCCCCCAAACGAGTGGCTTTAGGGGAGAACATCGTGGACATGAAAGCGAAGAAACCCAAGCAAATGTAGGTCTCGACAATCGCAGTCAAAGAACGCACCAGCGTATGTCGAACGGTGATGATCCCACCGTCACGACGAACAACCTTGATGTTAAACGCCCACTTTCCCAAAGAATAACCGCGCGTGAAGGCTTCGATGAGGAAGGGAAGGAGGACAAAGGAGAAAAAGATCAGGAAGACGGTCAACGACCTATTGAGGGTCGATGGGAGTCCATAGACGATGTCGTAACGGACGACGGCGAACATTAAAATGAGGAAGGTTCCCGCATAGAGCGTGAGATCCATGAGAAAGGCGCCGGTCCTCATGAAAGGTGAGGCCGGGTTGAGATCGAGTTTAACGCCCTCGCCACTGACGAAAGATTCGTCAGAGATTCGTCGGACGGTTACAGGAAGCTCGCTCATGTATGACACTATATCTTGTATGGATATCGACGCACTAAAAGCTTCACATTTGCGCCACTGGGATCGCTTTCATCAATTGGCGCATTCGCGTCGACTTACCGGCCCGGAAATTGATGAACTCGCGGTCCTATATCGTCAGGTGACAAGTGACCTCGCAAAGGTGCGTTCTGAAAATCCTGATCCGGATGTTATTTCCTATCTTTCAGGCGAGCTTCTTCAAGCACGAGGAAGACTGACCGGAACCGAAGGGGCATCGTTGTGGGTGATCTCTCGCTGGTTCCGCTACGATTTGCCAGCGGCGTTGTACCGCATTCGATATGTGACGATCGCGGTCATGCTTGCTTTTATCGCCATGACGGCGATTCAAACGTGGTGGATTCTTCGAGACCCCGCGAATATGGCTCTTCTGGGAAGCCCCGAGTCACTCAAGACCTATGCGAACAAATCTTTTGTCAGCTACTACAGTCAAGACACTCATGCGCAGTTCATGACCTATGTGTGGACGAATAACGCATGGATCGCGATTCAAGTAGTTGCCGGTGGAATCACGGGGTTCTTCCCCGCTTTCGTGCTGTGGGGGAACGCCGGAGCGCTCGCCCAAAGCGCCGCAATCGTCATTCATTTCGCAGGACCCGGGCAGTTCTTCCGCTTTATTCTTCCCCATGGAATTCCAGAGCTCACCGCAATTTGGATTTCAACAGCAGCGGGACTTCGCCTGTTTTGGGCGTGGATCGTTCCCGGAAAACGCACGCGCACTCAGGCACTGGCAGAAGCGGGGCGTTCGATGATTACGGTAGCTCTGGGCATGGTGATCATGCTCTTCTTCTCAGGCCTTATTGAAGGCTTCGTGACCCCCTCTGATCTTCCCACCTGGGCGAAGATCACCTGCGGCGTTGTTTTAACCGCACTTGTGTGGATTTACACCTTTGTCGTTGGACGCCGGGCCTATCGCGCGGGTGCAACAGGAGACCTAGAAGAGGATGCGGGTTACTCGACTCCCGTCATCTGATTTAGAGTTTGCCCGCCTTCTTCAAGGCGATGTAGGTGTCGGCAAGTCGCGCGGGTAAGAAACCTGCATCGCAGTCGATCACATAGGCCCCCACGCTGCGCGCATCGCGTGCCCCTGCGTCCAGATCGCGACTTGTGGCGCTTGCTGCTGCAGCCGTGAAAGCTGACGGAGCGTCAGTCCAATCTGTACTCATGCGACCCAACTCAGGATCGCGTGCGCCGGCAACGATGACGCGGTGGCGCTTGCTGAGCGTTGCGATGGCCTCGGAGAAATCAACGTCCGTGGCGGCCGGGGGAATCTCGGTGAGCAAGACGACGAGGCCGGGGTGGCGCAGGCGCTTATCGACCGCGTTGATGACCAACTGCCAGTCGAGGGGAAGCAAGGAAGGCTGGACGCGCGAAAAGGCCTGCGCGGCCTCGCGAATCAAAGCACCCGCACGCTGCTGCGCAAGATCTTCGTGAATCTCACGGTCGACGACAAGCATATGCACCTGATCGCCCGCGCGGTCAGCAAGAACTCCCAGCAGAAGAGCAGCTTCGATCTGAGCGTCTAAACGGGGGGCAACTCCCAGCTCGACGAGGTCCTTATCGCCCAAATCTGCTTCTTGAGGCTCTCCCAAGAGCATTGCTCCTGATCGTCCAGAATCGACCACAATCATGACGTGGCGATCGCGCTCAGGACGCCACGTACGCACCACTAAGTCAGATGAGCGGGCCGAGGCGCGCCAGTCAATATCGCGTGGGTCATCACCGCGGACATACTCGCGAAGCGAATCAAACTCGGTACCGGGACCGCGCAAAACCGTTGCGGTCGTTCCCTCAAGTTCATGCAGGCGTGCAAGACGCGAAGGCAAGAGCCTCTTCGCACGGAAGGGGGGTAAGACATTGAGATTGAGCGGCGCAACAATTGAGGTCTGGCGCGCGGCCATTCGCAAAGGACCCCAGGAACGAACCGTCACATAGTCAGCGCGAATACTGCCTCGGCGTTCAAGGTGGAGGGTTGTTGTCACTCGCGATTCCATCTCCGGCTGGGCAACAAGGGAATGCGAGTAGGGAGAGGGGTGGGTCGAAGGCGGCCACGCATCGCGGAGGTCGATGCGCATCGGGACGGGGGTGCGAAGGACGATACGCGAGTGGGCGGGGTTTCCGACCGGAATTGGAGTATCGATCGAACGCTCGATGCTCAATTGTCGCGGCGAAGGCGCCATCGTTGCGTCAAATGCCCACAGGAGGGCACACAGAACCAACCACCCGAAGAAGAAGAGCGACGTCGGGAAGAAAAAGAGGGGAATGATCCCCACAAAAACGGGGATGCTAGCGCGCCATGACAGAGCCATCAGCGAGGTACCGGGACCTGTTCCAGGATCGAGGAGATGACAGAGTGAGCGTTGAGGCCTTCGAGCTCCGCTTCGGCCTTCATGCTGAGGCGGTGCGTAAGAACAGAGTGAGCCATTGCCTTGACATCGTCGGGAGTGACGAAAGAGCGGCCCTGGAGGAAGGCCCAGACGCGGCACACGCGGAGCAAAGCCGTGGCGCCACGAGGCGAAACACCGATCCGCACCGCGGGGGAGGTGCGGGTGGCTCGGATCAGGTCAACCATGTAGGTCAGCACCGCGGGAGAAACCTCGATGCGTGCGGCGCTCTCGCGTGCGGCGAGGATATCAGCGGCGTTGGCGACCGGATGCAGGTCAGCGGAGGATAGATCACGCGGGTTGAAGCCGTTTTGGTGGCGCAGAAGAATATTGAACTCTTCATCGCGAGAGGGCAGCTCAAGGTCGATCTTCAGGAGGAATCGGTCCAGCTGGGCCTCGGGGAGGGGATAGGTGCCCTCGTATTCGACGGGGTTTTGCGTCGCGATCACCATGAAAGGTGAGGCAAGGGGACGCGTCTGTCCATCGACGCTGACCTGGTGTTCTTCCATTGCTTCAAGAAGAGCCGACTGGGTCTTGGGAGGCGTGCGGTTGATTTCGTCCGCCAGGAGAAGATTCGTGAAGATCGGACCGGGGCGGAATTCGAATTCGCTCTTGCCGTTGTCCCACACGAGTGAACCCGTGATATCGGCGGGCATGAGGTCAGGAGTGAACTGGACACGAGTCATTTCCAAGTCGACGCATCGCGCTAAGGTGCGCACCAAGAGTGTTTTGGCAACGCCGGGGACACCTTCAAGAAGCACATGTCCATCGGCGACGAGAGCAATGATGAGGCCGGTGAGTGCGCCTTCTTGACCGACAACGGCCTTGGCGATTTCTGAGTGCAAGGACACCAAAGCGTCACGAACATCGTGACCCTGGGGCGGGGTTGCAGGTTGAGTCATCGGTAATCAATCTCCTGTGTGAGCGCGGTCAGTTGTTCGGCCAAAGTGACCAATTCAGCGTTGGAAGTTGGGGGAGGTCCCCACAGCAGAGCAGTGACGTGAGAGTTGAGCAGGCCTCGAGCCTCGAGTGCGTGCTCGAGGGTTTCCCGTGGTGCCTGCGGATCGAGTCCGAGGTGGCGCGCAATGTTTGTTGCAGCTTCGATGCGCAAAAGGCGTGCCGCGTGCCCGTGCTCGTTTTGGGTGGCCATGAGGCGCCCGCGTCCACGCGTCGTCTCCGAGGAAGGAACGTAAGAGGGAAGATCTTCGGGCACGAGGCGACCCATTCGCTGGCCTCGGGAAATACCGATCACCGTGATCCCAGCCCCCAGCATCATGACCATGGGGAGGAACCAGGAGGGAGTGAGGGACGCGGTATCTGGTTCGTCAAGACTGTCCGAGTAATTGGCGTTGTACCACAAGATCACGGGCTTTTGAGCCATTGCATTGATGAGCATCGAGGCGTTGCCTTCTTGGTCGATATTCCCATTCGTTGCAATTTCAGAATCGGCAAAAACAGCACGGAAGTAGTTGCCTTCGTTCTTCTCGAGGTAGGCGTAGGCGCCGTTTGAAGGGAAACACTTCGTCCAGCCGCTTTCGGTCGTGTTGATGAGCTGTCCGTTAGGATTCTCGATCTGCTTTGCGGCGCGTGCAGATTTTAGTTCGCACTGTGCGGTGAGCGTGTCGGGATTGTACGACTTCTTCTCGTAATTCGTTGTGATGTGAAGAGGCTCAAAATCGGTGCTTGGACGCTGCAAGAGATAGACGGCGCGCTGAAGCTGATCGTCAAGTTTCTGAGCGGTTGTCGTGGTCAAATCCTCGGGATCGGTGATGACCGCGGTTGTCTCGGGAGTTGAGCGTGCCACCAATTCTTGGATCGAGTGAATGTGAATGACCTTGACCCCGTGATGACGCATGGCATCTGCAAGAGCTTGGCTTCCCGAATTACCTGGATTCGACGGTGAGAGGGAGGAATAATCCGCCTCATTACGGGGAATGAGGGCGGTTGCAATCATGACTGATAGCGAAAAGAAGAAAACCATCACCAGCGGACGGATAGCTTTCCACCGCTGAGTGAGAGTGGGGGTGACGACGGCAGTTTGAGCACTTTTCATGCCGAGGCCCGCTTCTTTGCAGCCGGAGTGTAGGCGGAGATCAGTTGATCCATCTGTTCACACTCTGATGCGCTGGCGTGTGCATCACCGTAGCGCACCGCAGCGAAAGAGGAAGTTGCCTGATTGATAGCCACAGAAAATTGAGGGAGTGCGGAAATTGCTGCCTGGGCGGCCTCGTTGGCAGTGAGACCTGGGGTGTCGCGAAGGATGCCGCCGCTGGCAAGGTGAAGAACGAAAAGTCGGTAGGACCAAATAAGGACGGCGTCGAGATCGCCCTGTGCTCGTGCTTGGGCAATCTTCTCTTTGACGTCGACAAGTGAGAGCTCAGAATCGGCGTCAAACACTGCTGCGTGTCGAAGGCGCCGGCGCATTCGGATGGGATGCGTTGCGACAATGACGATCAAGGCGACAAGGACAACGCATAGAAGAAAGATAAAGAAACCTGCGATGGGGAAAGAAGCAGGTGCAGCGTGTGCTGCGCCTTGAAAAAGGCGATCAACAAGCCATGTGAAGAAGCGTGAAAGGGGGGAGGGTTGAGTGGGTTGATAGTCCGGACGCGAAAGCTCCGCTGACACCCATGACCGAGCTTCCTGGTCGTCGGGTGTCAGCGGAGCTTCGCAAACGAACATCAGATGCGTGCAGCTTCTTCAGCGATCATGGGGGCAAGGTTTTCCTTGCGCATGCGCTCATCGAGGTACATCAGCGTCTGGTACGAGGACTGAACCGGGATGATGACCGCGGAGACCAGCGTGGTCAGGAAGGACGAGATCAAGCTGGTGGTCATGGCGGTAGACAGCGACGCGCCAGCTCCCAAAATGGCCCCGATGATTGCGCCGAGGACCATGCCAATCACACCAACGACAAGGCCGATGATGATCAATCGGCCAAGGACTCGCCAGAAGGAGCCCTTGGACAGGTTCCACGAACGCTTGAGTGCATCAACCGGCCCCAAGCCTTCAAGGATCACTGCGAGCGAAATGAAGGCGAACTTCACCGAGAGGAAGCCCAGGACGCAGATCAAGGTGATGACCATGAGGAAAATCAACAGGCCGATCGAGCCTGCGCTTGACGCAAACGAACCGTAATCTCCACTGTTGGCGTATCCGGCTGCTCCCGCGCCGACCAAACCGATCAGAAGGAAGAACACGATGATGATGACCAGAGTGACACCGAATTGAATGGCGGCCAGGAGCAGAGTTGCGAGCAGCACCGGAACAATACGAGGCGAGAAGCGGTTCCATGCATCAGCCGGCGTCGACTTACGGCCAAGAACTGCATCCCACACGGTCAGGGCCAGCATGCCGGCCAAGAAGGTCGTGCCGACGAAGCTGAAGAGGGATGAGACAATGGTGCCGCTGAAGCTCGACATCATCGAGTACACGGAGAAATTACCCGACATGAGCGAGTTCGTCAGAGCCTGAATGCTGATTGCGGTGAAGATCGTCTCAACAAGGGCGACGACTGCCATAACCGCGAAGGCAAAACCGAACATGGTCTGCGGATTGACGCGAACCGCCTGGAAAGCGCCGGTGAGGATCTCGCCAACGGTCAGAGGACGCAGGGGAATGATACCGGGCTGGGCAACGGTCCATGCAGTTCCGCCCTGTCCTTGGGCTCCCTGCCATGCTGCTGCAGGCTGAGGAGCTGCGCCCCACTGCTGCTGAGGCTGGGGCTGAGCCTGGGGTGCTCCCCAGGGCTGCTGGGGCTGTGCGGGCTGAGCCTGGGGTGCTCCCCACGGCTGCTGAGGCTGAGCCTGCTCGGGCTGAGCCGGAGCCTGAGGTGCGCCCCACGGCTGCTGTGCGGGCTGAGCCGCTTCAGCGGCTTGAGGAACCTGCGGTGTCGAGGGGACCGAACCCTGTGCAGGGTTCTGCTGAGAAGGGGACTGGGGTGCCCACGGATCGTTTGCGGGCGTGCCCTGAGGGTCAGACATTCTTACTCCTATATGGGTTATGTGTCTACCTTTACCGTGCCATTGTGCCACGTATTCAAGTAATCAGAAACAACCCAGAGTCGTGTCAGGTGATTTTCAGCCTTTTGAAGCCCTAAATATAGAAGAGGTCGCGTCTTTCGACATATCAACTGGATTCGTGACACAATCGTTATATGAGCTCACGGATCTTGGTTGTCGACGATGATGTCGCGCTGTCCGAAATGATCGGAATTATGTTGCACGCAGAAGGCTTTGAAGTCGCTGATTGTGCCGACGGTGCTCAGGCACTAGACGTATTTCACGCAAGCGCACCAGACTTGGTGCTTCTCGATCTGATGCTGCCCAATGTCGACGGAATTGAAATTTGTCGTCAAATACGCCGTGAGTCGGATGTCCCGATCGTCATGCTGACAGCCCGCTCCGATACGACGGATGTTGTTTCCGGCCTCGAAGCCGGTGCCGATGACTATGTCCCAAAGCCTTTTAAACCCAAGGAACTTGTCGCGCGAGTTCGCGCACGATTGCGCGGGCGCGACGATAGTGGGGAAGAACTGGTACGCCTCGGGGACCTCACGATTGACGTCCAAGGCCACAGCGTTCACCGCTCCGGACAAGAACTTCCCCTCACCCCTCTGGAATTTGACCTGCTTGTGACGCTTGCCCGCTCACCGTGGAAGGTCTTCACTCGCGAAGAACTACTTGAATCCGTGTGGGGGTACCGTCACGCCGCGGATACTCGTCTGGTGAATGTCCATGTACAGCGCCTGCGCTCCAAAGTCGAACGCGATCCAGATAATCCAGAGGTTGTGGTGACTGTCCGCGGTGTCGGCTACCGCGCGGGTAACGCCTCGTCATGACCGACAATGCTGGGGGGCCACTACTCCCGCACCCGCTCCCAGAGCACCGCTTGGCTCTACTCGAACGGATCACTCTGGGTTTGCGCGCTATCACGCGTCCCGTGCGGCAATGGAGCGGATGGAAACGCATTTCTCAGTGGGAAGCTCTTCAAGCAATTCGTAATTCAGCTTCTTTGCGTGCGGCCTCCTATCTTGCCGCTGTATCAATGGTCTTGATTCTGGTCGCGGGGACGATCGTTGCGGGGCAATTGCGCTCCAGCGTTTTTGAATCTCGTCGAAGCGCAATCTTGTCCGATGCTGCCTTACGTTTTTCCTCAGCTCAATCAGTTTTTGACCAATCAACTGCATCGACACCAGACCAAATCCAAGAATCGACGCGTCAATTGGCGACTTCTTTGCGAGTCTCGGCGGCGGGCACGGGAGCTGTTTCTGTCTTGTTGTTACGCTCGCCCGCTCAGAGTCAAACACTGAGGATTAACGAGATTGTTGATCCTTCGGTCCAAGGAGTGATTGGGGATGACATGCGACAAGCCGTTGCAGAGTCATCGGATCCCCAGTGGCAATCGGTGTCTATCCCTTCCGCGCAAGACTCCAGCGTTCGCGTCCCCGCCATTCTTGTCGGGACGAAAGTGCAGGTTCCTCGAGCAGGAACCCACCAGCTCTATATTGTTTATTCGCTCCAGGGCGATCAAGAGCGCATCAACACTGTCATGGGGATTTTGATCTTTGCAGGAATTCCTTTCCTTCTGCTCATTCCCGTGATCACCTTCATGCTGATCTATCACATTTTGGGACCTGTCCGACGAACTGCAGCCGCGGCTGGAAAACTTGCTGACGGAAATCTTGATGTGCGCATTGACGCCAGTGACACCCGCGGCACCGATGAAATGGCACACCTTGGTCGTGCCTTCAACAACATGGCACAGTCCCTAGAGAAGAAGATCGATGAATACGACGAGCTTGCCAGGCTTCAGCAACGTTTCGTTTCCGATGTTTCTCATGAGCTGCGCACTCCTTTGACGACGATCCGTATGGCCGAAGAGATGATTTGGGATCAGCGCGAGAATTTCGATCCTGTGACGAATCGGAGCGCTGAATTGCTCCACGAACAGGTTGAGCGCTTTGATTCCATGCTTGCCGATCTTCTTGAAATCTCTCGACACGATGCCCAATCGGTCGATCTGGTCGCCGAAAGCGTCGATCTGCGAAGCTTGGTCGCACGCGTTGTCCAGGCAAATAGCGAATTGGCACAAAGGCTTGGGGTTGAGGTGATCGTCGAATCGCCACACTACCGCTGTCCCGCAGAAATCGACGATCGCCGTATTGAGCGTGTGATCCGCAATCTTCTGGTGAATGCCTACGAGCACGCAGAATCCAAACCTGTCGTTGTGACGATCGCCGCCAACGACAGCGCAGTTGCCGTGCGCGTGCGTGACCACGGGGTTGGGATGTCCCCGGCAACCGTTGAGCGGGTTTTCGACCGCTTTTTCCGGGCAGATCCGGCCAGAGCGCGCACAACCGGCGGCACCGGCCTCGGCCTCGCAATTTCTTTGGAGGACGTTGCACTTCACGGGGGCACACTGCGTGCATGGGGTGAGCTAGGCACTGGCTCGTCC
>ERZ772999.955-NODE-955-length-17639-cov-17.956779_pt1 | contig 17639 bp, 16 predicted proteins | sample MGYA00511467_ERZ772999 | MGnify/ENA primary metagenome ERZ772999 (study PRJEB29015, sample SAMEA2738064) | human oral metagenome | biome: human oral; feature: human-associated habitat; material: saliva | place: China | collected 2218 ... | reverse complement strand
ATCAAGATTGGGTTGATGAGTATCAAAAAGATCCTACTAATGTTGACTACCGTTTGCTTATCTCTGGTGACAAATTGACACCAAAAGAAGCTTACAAAAAAGCATATCATTACTAAAAAAATATCTCTGCAATGTGCAGAGATATTTTTGTTTTGGTCAGTCTTTGTAACCACGTTTGATCAACTCTCGGACAAGAACAGCACCCAGGATTGAAGGAACTAATTGTCCTAGGAGGAGATTAATAACGAGAGCAAAATAAGGAAGTTTGAGTAAGGCACTAAGCCAGATTGGTACCACTAAGGCAGGAACAAGTAGGATTGGGAGAATAATCAACCAGCTAGATAACTTAGCTTTACGGATGAGGTAGATGCTACCAGTTGCCAAAAAGCTAGCAAAGAAGCCGCCGACCACATCAATCAAGCCCAATCCGCCAAAAGAGTTAGCAATAGCATTGGCTATGCTGATAGGGAATACCAAAAATGGGAAGATGTAGGTTAATCCATATAAAGCAGTGGCCAGACGCATCTGAACAGCACCAAAGGAAATAGCTTGTGAGACAAAGAGGATAGCAATATAAAGGGCCATCATAATAGCTGATAGAACGAGTTTTTGAGTGGCATTAAGTTTATTTTTCATAATTTCTCCTTAATTATTGGGCATAGTAAAAGAGTAGCAGTTCTACTCTTTTTGTGATTTAAGTCTAGAAATACATTATAAGTCAATCTCTAAGACGATAGGTGTGTGGTCTTGGCGATCACCAGAGTCAATCATGTCTGATTTTGTGACCTTGTCGGCAATACGATTTGAAGTCAACCAGTAGTCGATTCTCCATCCTGTATTGTTGATTTTAGATGTTTTGCTACGTTGGGCCCACCAAGTGTAAGCTCCTGTAACGTCGCCATTGAGGTGACGGTAAGTATCTGTGAAACCTTTGGCAAGGAGGTTCGTGAATCCAGCACGTTCTTCATCTGTAAATCCTGGTGAACGACGATTACTTGAAGGGTTGGCCAAGTCGATTTCCTTGTGGGCAACATTGTAGTCACCAGTCGCAAGAACTGGTTTCTGAGCGTCCAATTCAGCTAGATAATCCGCATATTTTTCATCCCAGATTTGACGTTCAAGCAGACGTTTGAGGCCATCACCAGCATTTGGTGTGTAGACCTGTGTCACAAAGAAATTGTCAAATTCGAGAGTGATGATGCGTCCTTCACAGTCCATGGTTGAAGGGGCACCGATTTCAGGATAGGTAATGACTGGATTCAATTCTTTTTTATACAAGAACATGGTTCCAGCATATCCTTTACGGGCAGGTTCAACAGATGAACGCCAAGTATTGTCATAGTCAGGGAAATAGTCTTCCAAGATTTGCAAATGCTTTTTAGTCGGACCTTTAGCAGACAGTTTTGTCTCTTGAATAGCAATGATGTCTGCATTTTCAGCGACCAAGGTATCGATAACAGCGCGTGACAATTGAGCGCGTGCAGAATCACTAGTAAGAGCAGCATTTAGGGAATCAATATTCCAAGAAATTAATTTCATGTGTACAGTTTCCTTCTTTGAATTATTCTTATCTATTGTAGCAGAAAATAAGGTGTCAAGCGAGTTATGGGTTTGATAAGAGAAGCTAGGAGGAGTATACTTGTCTTAGATTGAGAGGTACATATTAATGAAAAAGCAATCCTACATTTATTACTTGTTTTGGGCTCTCTTATTGATACAAATCATTCTTACCATCATGACTAGTCTGTCACGGGGAATTATTCTTCCCCTTGCCATTTTTCCAGGGATGAGTCTCTACTTTCTATTTTACTTAAGGTATCTCTTAGGCTACAATCTTAAGCAATCTCCTTCAGAGCCCTTATTTACCCTTCGTAGGTTTGGTCTTGGAACCAGTTTAAATCCTAGGAATCCTCTAGGTTATAAGATTAGTATCCTAATCGTCGTGGGTGTCTTAGTTTTACTTTTCTGCCTAAGCCTATTAGCTTTTCTTGGGAAATAGAGGCATAGGCTTTTTTATTTGTGATTATTACTAATTAGTGATAATATGATTCTCATAACAAATAAAAGAATCACTGGAGGAAGGATTTATGACGATTGAACTTGGCATTTCAACTTTTGGAGAAACAACCCTCCTAGAATCGACTGGAAAAGCTATCTCTCATGACCAACGTATTAGAGAACTCGTTGAAGAGATTGAATTGGCGGATCAGGTTGGACTAGACATTTATGCGATTGGAGAGCATCACCGTGAAGATTTTGCAGTATCGGCACCGGAAATTGTTCTTGCAGCAGGTGCTGTAAACACTAAGAAGATTCGTTTGTCCAGTGCAGTAACCATTTTGTCATCCATTGATCCCGTTCGTGTCTATCAGCAGTATGCAACCATTGATGCTCTGTCAAATGGTCGAGCAGAAATCATGGCAGGTAGAGGTTCTTTTGTTGAGAGTTTCCCACTTTTTGGCTATGATCTGTCGGACTATGATGAACTTTTCAATGAAAAACTAGACATGCTTCTGGAAGTAAAAAAGCAAACGAATTTAACTTGGCAAGGTAAGCATACCCAGTCTGTTGACAATCGCCCTGTGTATCCGCGAGCAGTCCAAGAAGACTTTCCGATTTGGGTAGCGACTGGTGGTCATATTGAGTCAACCATCCAAATTGCGGAAAAAGGGCTGCCAATTGCCTACGCCACTATTGGTGGAAATCCAAAAGCTTTTGCTAAATTAGTTGAAGTTTATAAGGAAATCGGCTCTCGAAATGGTTATTCTGATGAACAACTTAAGGTAGCTGCGCATTCTTGGGGTTGGATTGAAGAAAATAATTTCCAAGCGATAGAAAATTATTTTTATCCAACCAAACAAACGGTGGATAATATTGCCAAGGATCGCCCACACTGGTCTGAAATGACTAAAGAGCAGTACTATGCTAGTGTTGGACCAAACGGAGCCATGTTTGTTGGGGATCCTGCTCACGTCGCTCAAAAAATCATTCGTATTATTGAAGATTTACAGTTAGATCGCTTCATGCTTCACCTCCCAATCGGTTCTATGCCACATGAAGACGTTCTAAAGGCTATTAAACTCTATGGCGAAGAAGTAGCACCGATTGTTCGTCGTTATTTTGAAAGTAAGGGATAATAGGTTGAAGGTAAACCTCAAGTTCTCTCTACTATTGTCATCATCACTGTTCTATGATAGGATGGAAGATAATTGATAAAGAGAAGAGGAAAATTATGCGAAAGCTGTCAGAAGCAGAATGGATAAGTCGTTTTGAGCAAGTTCAAGGGCGGAAGCCGAAACCAGATGAACTACAATTAGCTTATCAGTCTGGCCTTATTGGAATCTCGAAAAATTATAATTATATCTATATTCTTCTGGGGGCTCTAGTAGCAATCGTCGTTGGTATTGGCTTGACTCTAGTCTCTAGTTCAATGAAGAACGTCAAACAGACCAAGTCATCTGCCACAGTGGCTAGCTCGATATTCTCATCGACAGAGAAGGCTAGTGCCACATCAAGTACTTCATCGGCCGGAAATACGAAGACAAGTGAATCTAGCAGTGCGAGTATTGACACACCTGATGCTAACCATGCCAAGGAAGCCTATACTGAAAATCCACGTTGGACCAATGACAAAGCTAGTCAACTTGCTAGTTTGATGGTTTCTTGGGGCAATCAGATGAATCAGCCTGGATACAAAGAAATCACTAATGAAGCCTCTTCCTTGCCTATCCGTTGGATGTCGGACCATAACCAGACTGTGGATGCTACTTATGCTGCAAATGGTAATAGCAGTTCTGAGTATACCATTGTTTCCGTTTACGAGAGATGGGAAAATGTATCTGTTCACCGTTATTTCTTCACCATTAAAAAAGATGGGACTCCCTTTGTGCTTTATTCACCAACTACCAATGGTGGTGTCTATTATGTCAAAGAAACAGAGAATGCAGACCTTAAATCAGGATATGCAGATATTGTAAACAATTAAAAACTAGGAACCCGACTGGGTTCCTAGTTTTTACTTTGAAGACAAGTCAAGCTGTGCTCAGCTCGTCTACAGTTATTCGCTCTTATTTAACCTTCTTAGCTAACAAGGTTGCAAATTGAAGGGCGATGGGATTGCCATATTCATCCAAACGGTGAAGGTGACCAAGATTTTCATTATACTTGACTAACTCCCAGTCACTATAATAATTTTTCAACTCTCCCTCTTCAAATGTAAATGGGAAAGGCATGGTACAAGGGTGTTCCTCAGTATCCATGGCACAGACAATCAGATTGTAACCACCTACGACAGTACGCTCTTGCATATTCTTGATAATAGCCGGAATTTGATCGGGATCAAGGAACATAAAGACTACTGTTGAGAGGATGAAATCAAAGGTTTCAGACTCAGGAAGAGCAGCAGCATTGATATCGTAGTAGCCAGCTCTAACATTGTAATTTTCCTCATCTGCAATCATTTGGATGCGTTGTGTAGCTTCGTTATTAACATCAACGGCTGTAACATCATGCCCAAGAGATGCCAAATAAAGAGCGTTACGACCGTGACCACAGCCTAGGTCAAGGGTACGACCAGGTTTGATATGGCCAGATTGGACTGCTTCAAGAACCTCGGAGTGGGCCTTAGTGTCATACTTTTTAGCCATGTAGTCTTCAGGTTTACAGTAAAAAGAAAGATAGCATTCCAAATCATCTGAAGCAGCAGCGATGCGATGCCAAGCTTGTGGTTCAACAAAAGGAATCTCTGTCTCGGGGGTAAAGAGGTGCTCTGCAGTAACCTCTCCCTGTTCGTCTAATTCGTAGAAGTGAAGAGATCCCGATAGAATGGTCAATTTAGCCCAAGTTCCCACCTTAGTATTGTGTTTTTGCGTCACCATTTCCGGAAGTGTTGTAGCTGTCCAGTTTGGTAAACGTTTGTAGCAAAGAAGTTGCTGATCTATAGTCATTTTATGAGTTCCTTTCAAACGGTATGGCTCTATTATAGCAAAAGTATGGAAAAAGAAAAAAGGCCTAGCCGGGTGAGCTAGACGATTTTCTTGTGAGAGATCTGATAATCTAGGAATGGGGAAAAGTGTTTGGGGAAGATAGGTATAAATGTTAAGAAGGGTTCCTAGACTATTTAGAAAATGTTTATGAGAACAATAAGTTTTAAATGATAAAATACTTATCTATAACTCATTAGGTCTCTCTTTACATTATCTATTGTACCAAAAAAAATCAGAGAAAACTTACATATTTTTAAAATATGTAAGAAAAAATCATGAACAGTCATTTTCTGGTCTTGAATGGTCATCTCACCTGTATAAAAAAAGCAGAACCTGATAGGTCTGCTTATAAATTGTAGTGATGGTGTAAGAACTTAAATCTTGCTATAGAGTTTCTTAACATTGTTAATATCAACTGGTTGGATACTTGTCTTACCACCTTTAGGTTCCATTACAGAGGCAACAGCACTGTTGTGCTCAAGTCCAATTGAGTGTCCTAATTCGTGTTGCGCAGTGTTAAGGAGTTTTCCACCATTCTTTTGATAATAATTGTTTTGAACCTGGAAGCTATTCAAGTAAACAGTAGCATTACTATATTGCTTAGTTGGAAGGTAGTAAGTAGAGTAGGTAACCCCAAGAGGAGCTGCTACATTACCTTCATAACGTTCATCAGCAATGATGTTAGCTTTTTGTTTATCGTTAGTGAGCAAGAAATTAAAGGCACCAGTGTTATTCCAAGAAGTGATAGCTTGTTTGTAGGCATTCACGATTTCAGGATTTTTAGCATTGATGAAGACTGTTGCTTCCTTAGTTGACCAGTGAGGAGTGTCGTAATTCTCCTTTACCAGTTCGTTATTCTTTTGCCATACTTGAGCAACTCGGTCCACTGGCTTAGCAGGTTGGATAGGAGTAGCTTTAGGAGCTGTAGGTTTAGCGACAGTCGTTGTTGGCTTTTTAGGTTGTGTCGTTGTAGAAGGCGCTGGTTTGTTTACAACAGCCGTTGGTTTCTTAGGTTGTGTTGTAGTTTTGTTAGCGACTGTGGCTGGTTTTTTAGGTTGACTAACAGCAGGAGTTGATTGTTTAGGTTTTGGTGTAGCTGTTGTCGTGGGCTTTGTAGAAGGTGTTAATGGTTTTGGAGTATAAGTAGATAAAATCTTATGAACGTTACCATTATTAATTTCTGTTGACACCCATGTAGCACCATCTTTTGACCAGGTTTGTGCTTGAGCGACAGTTTCGGTCTTTGGTTCAGAGTGATTTTCTACAGCCTTATGATTACTATCTGTATTTGTCGGAATTCTAGTCTCATAGGTTTTGCTGCCAGTCTGGCTGTCGACAGTACTGTTAGCTGTTTGACTATCTTGTTTCAATTCCTCAAAAGTCGGAGTATTTGTAGGCGTTTGTTCATAGTCATTTTCATGTGTATGAAGATCATCCACAGAGGTATGTGACACAGTAGTCACAGTAGTAGGTGTTTCACTAGATACACCTGTTTGAGTGATGGTATTGGTATTTGTAGCTGTTTCAAGTTCAGAAAATGTCATAGCCTGGTTAGGATCTGAAACATAGGTTTGATCCGCTGAGGCATGCTGAGGACTTCCCACAAGAAAAGCACTAATGATACCGACAGTTGCAAGGGTTAAGATGGTCTTTGTCTTAGTCCCTTGTGTTTTAAAAGAACGTAACATAACTTTCTCCTTTTTAATATAAAACAAAAACAGTTCTCATGATAACATCTAAAAATGAAGATAAAGTGACGAGTAGATAACAATTGTTTTATAAATGAAATGAGGTGAGTTAAAAAGACTTTATGCTGTAAAAAAAGGAATATTATCCGATTAATTATGATAAAATGTTAAATAGGTATATTAAAGTATATTAGAAAGAAAGAGGGAAATAAGATGCTTTCTATTATCGTCCTTGAAGATGATGCCTTGCAGCGTCATCGTGTTAGTCGTTTATTGGACGAAGCAGTTGAGGAGTCGAAGGCCGTTGTTGATGGGATTACCTTTTATGAGCAAGGTCAGGAATTGTTAGATGCTGATAGAGGTTCGGGTAAATCCATGGTTTATCTTTTGGATATTGACCTTAAAAATCAAACGAAGCAGGGACTAGATATTGGGCTTGAAATCCGTAAGGAAGACTTGAAAGCACAAATCGCTTTTGTTACAGCCTACTCTGAGTTTATGCCCTTGACCTTCCGTTATAAGATTCAAGCTCTGGACTTTGTTGATAAATCCATGGAAGATGCAGATCTTAAGAGAGCCTTGGTAGAACTTTTAGATTTTGCGTATTCGCAGGTTGAACAAGAAACCAAGGCACAGAGTCTAACGGTAAAAACGGATAAAAATGATGTTAATATTCCTTATGATGACATTTTATACATTGAAACAGCCCCTGTGCCACATAAGTTGATCGCTCACACCAAGTCAAATCTAGTAGAATTCTATGGAAAAATTGCAGAAGTAGCGAAATTGGATGATATTTTCTTCCAAACGCATCGCTCTTTTGTTGTCAATGTGAGTAATGTGACAAGTGTGGATCGTACGGCTAATATGGTCTTCTTTGAGGGAGACGAGTCCTGCCTCCTATCGCGGACACGTAAAAAGGAACTTTTGGAACGATTGAAAAATCGTTAAGGCATAGATTTCCCCCCTTCTTCTCTAATCATTATTGAAAGTTTTCTGAAATTCGAGATAATGATTCAATTTTATCTCATATAATAGCAGGAAGTGTGCTAAAATAGTAATGTGGCTTTTTACTGCTTATTTAAGATTACTAGAAGGAGGTGGCTAACCATTAAATGATGCTCAATTTGCAAATTGCATTAGAATATCTTTTGCATTTCATCGTCATACAGTGGATTTACGAAAAGACCAGCTTGGTCAAGATACCACGTATGATTCTTCCTATTGCATTCCTAGTTGAATGTATAGGGGGGATACTGGGGATGTCATATAATGTCGGTTTGTCCTTTATGACACCGTTCTACCTTCTTTTCTATGCATATTTCTATGGCAAGGAAAGAACCACCAATATGTTGGCATTTTATGCCTTCTATCCTCTTGTTCTTTATCTTTTGATTTTTAATGGTTATGCCTACTTTTTGATGCCGGGATTTGGTATCACATCGGATTTCCTTAACAAAAGTTATCTTTATTTCATTTTCTTTGACCTTTTAATTATTCCAACATTTGTCGCTCTTTCCAAACTTCTTAATATTGATTTTAAATATTTGAGGGTCTTGGAGCGAGATCGCAAATTTGGTCGGATAATGTTTTTCACTAACTTTGTTTTGATTAGTTATGTGATTATGAACTATTCCGTAGTTGTGGCTTCGCGTTTCTTTGATTTGTACTATGCTGGCCATATTATAACCTTGATTGGCTATATAGCGATTCTTTATGCTGTTTACAGTGTCAATAGATACGCAGATGAGTACTTTGAAAATGAGCGAAGAAAAGAAAATCGTCGTCACTTGGATGACCTAGAGAAGTATTCTGAACAAGTCGAAAGTCTTTACGAAACGTTACGCAGTTTCCGTCACGACTATACTAATGTTATGATTTCGCTTAATGAAGCCATTCAGATGAAAGACATCGACCAAATCAAGATGATTTATGATAGTGTCTTGAAAGATTCGGCATCAGATTTGAAGCAGCAAAAGTTTGATTTGGCAAAATTAACTCGTGTGACCAACATGCCGCTTAAGAGTCTGTTATCATCTAAAGTAGCCGAAGCTTTTGATAAAGGTATTCAATGTCATGTTGAGGTTGAAGAGGGCGTCTTCTTCACAGATATGCGTCCACTCGACTTGATTACAATCATATCCATTCTTTGTGATAATGCTATAGAAGCTACTGTATTAGCAGATGAACCAAAATTATCTATCGCTATCTTTAAGATGGAAAATCAATCCGTTATTGTTGTTGAGAATTCAACTAAGGAAGCTTCTATTGATGTAGCTCCTTTGAAACAAAGAGGATTTTCAACAAAAGGAACAGGTCGAGGATTGGGCTTGGCAAATATCGAAGAGATTCTCTTTAGATATGATAATGTCACGCTTGAAACGGAATCAGCACAACACCGTTTTGTCCAATTATTGTCTATTACACCAAAAGAAGATTAATGGGGATTTAATAAGAATTTTTAGAATTCTTGTTAATCCCTATTTTTATGTTAAAAAGTATGGTAGAATAGGGAAGTTAATCATGTGTTTTTTAATTCAGGGGGATTTATTATGTTGAAAGACGAATGGTTAGAGTACTTTGAGGCTGTTAACGGCCGAAAACCAAGACCAATCGACTTTAAAGAAGCCTTGGAACGAGGAGAGTTTGTTCTCTCTGAAGGTGCAGAGGCTAAACAAGTAGCTGATCAAGGAGAGTCATCAGCTGACCAACAGTTTGAAGAAGGAACCGCAACTGCCAGAGCACTAGCCCAGTCTCAGAAAGAGCGTGACAATGCACAAGAGGCTATGGCAAATGCGGCCCAAGAAAAGCGAAAGGCCCTATCTCAAGAGACTGTTGGTCAAGTAAGAACCATTCAGTCGGGCCGTCAGGCTGAGGATATTCAAAAAGAAGAGGAACAACGCAAACGCGTCGCAGAGGCTAAGGAACGTTTGGCAAGTTATGCGCCAACCCGTCCAGATGCAGGAAATCATTCTGTTAATACCTCGAGTGAACCTAATCAATCTATTCCAGTTTTCAGTAACCAAGCACAGCATCTTGGATTGTCTGAGGATTTGACAAAACTTGATCATAAGGAAGAAAAAGCTACTAAGAAGCTTGCTCGTCAAGCTGCACGTGATAAGAAAAAGGCTGAAAAATTAGCTGCTAAAGCTAAATCTAAGGAAGAACAGACAGTTGCCAAACTAGAAAAGAGATTGGAAAGTCAGGTTCGTCTTCTAGAAACGATTCAAAACGCTAATCAAAAATCGCAAAAGGCCAAAAATTGGGGCAAAGGAGCCTTGATTTCTAGTCTTGTTGCTGTTGTTTTGATGTTGCTTGTCGGTGGTGTCTACGGTTTTTGGCGTAATGCTTCGGGGAACATTGAGGGGACTTGGGAATTAAAATCGTCTAAGGTCTTGGACGAAAATTCTGGAAAGTTAACCAATGCTCTGAAAGAACATGAAGATAAAGATGAAATTTACGTCTCTTTCCTTAAAGTTGATCAGTCTAATAATTTACAAACACATTCTTACTTTTATAAAAAAGGTGAGGAGGATCAGCCTACTTTTACAGCTTCAGATTATTTGAAGGAATATCAAGTTGTTGATCAGTGGAATAAATCGATCACCTATACTAAGGAAGTTTCAGAATTTAAGCGTGAGTTGACTAAAGTTGTCTCGCAACTTTATCCAAATGCAGATAAGAATCTAGTAGATTACTATATTTCGGATAACGTAGATAACTACCGACTCTACCGTAAAGGGAAACGCACCAAGTCTTATACTGTAAATAAAGATACCTTGGTTGTTTCTACCTACAACGAGGATGGCAAGTTGACCAGTCGTGATACTTATGAGAAAGTATCAAAAGCAGCGGCTAAGGGTTTAGAAGCTGAATATGCTGAAGCAAAGGTAGCTTATGAAAAAAATCATAAGACTACAACTAAGAAATAGTCGAAAAGGAAGTTAGAGCCAAACTCTAACTTTTTTTGTAGAAATTTTAAGTCTGTCAAGTTTTTTTCTTGACACATAAAAATGATATGGTATACTAGTTAAGGTCGAGGGGCGATAAGTGCCCCCACCATAATAAAAAACTAAAGAAAAGAGATATTAAAAATGGCAGTAAAAATCCGTTTGACTCGTATGGGTTCTAAGAAAAAACCTTTCTACCGTATTAACGTTGCAGATTCACGTGCTCCACGTGATGGACGTTTCATCGAAACAGTTGGTACTTACAACCCACTCGTTGAAGAAAACCAAGTAACACTTAAAGAAGAACGTGTTCTTGAGTGGTTGTCTAAAGGTGCACAACCTTCAGATACAGTTCGTAACATCCTTTCAAAAGAAGGCGTTATGAAGAAATTCCACGAATCAAAATTCTCAAAATAATTTTTTAGCCTATGGATACCATTGAAAATCTTATTATCGCTATCGTTAAACCTTTAATTGCTTCACCAGATCAGTTGACTATTAAAATTATTGACGGTCCTGAGTTTTTGGAGTACCATCTTGATCTTGCCCCAGCCGATATTGGGCGTGTTATCGGGAAAAAAGGACGTACTATTACGGCGATAAGAGCGATTGTCTATTCGGTACCTACTCAAGGTAAAAAAGTTCGTCTGGTTATTGACGAAAAAGAGAAAGCTTAAGAGGTGACCCTAGGGTTGCCTTTTTTGCATATTTTGGTTATACCTAGGAGTCTTTGGTATAATAAGAGCGTCAAAGCATTAAGCTCAAGGAAAAACTAGAAATCTAGTTTAGAGGTCGGCTTAATGACTAAGTTGAATCATTAGCCTAAAAAAGGAGTAGTTATGACTTATCAGGAAGCGTTGGATTGGATTCATGGACAATTAAAATTTGGCATCAAGCCTGGCTTGGAGCGTATGGCTTGGATGCTTAAAGAGTTGGGAAATCCACAAGATAATCTCAAGGCTGTGCATATCGTGGGAACAAACGGCAAAGGGTCTACAGTCAATGCCCTCCAAACCATTTTCACCCAAGCAGGTTATGAAGTTGGAACCTTTACTTCACCCTATATTATTGACTTCAAGGAACGAATCTCTCTTAATGGTCAGATGATTTCAGAAGAGGACTTACTTGACCTGGTTAATCGTGTGAAGCCTGTGGTTGAACGTCTACCAAAAGAGACAGAGCATGAAAATGCGACAGAGTTTGAAATTATCACAGTCTTGATGTTCCTCTATTTTGGTCAGGTCCATCCTGTGGATATCGCATTCATTGAAGCTGGAATGGGTGGTCTTCATGATTCAACCAATCTCTTTAAGCCCTTGGCAGTCCTATGTCCTTCGATTGGTTTAGACCATCAGGCTATTTTGGGGAATACCCATGCTGAAATTGCAGCTGAGAAGGCCGGTGTTTTGAAGAATGCGGCACCCTTTATTTATGCGACTGATCGTACTGATGTTCGAGATGTTTTCGAGAAGAAGGCGCGTGAAGAAGGGTCTAAGACCTATGAGCTGGGGAGAGATTTCACAGCTACAGGGTCAAGCCATTCCTTTGATTTTACCTATGGAGTGCAAAGGTTAGATGATATAGCCTTGGCTATGGCCGGTCAACACCAAGTAGCAAATGCTAGCTTGGCTATCATGGCTTCTTTATTGCTTCAAAAAGATTATCCTAAAGTAATGCCTGAACTCATAAAGGTTGCCCTGGCTCATGCCAATTGGCGAGGTCGAACAGAATTTTTAAGACCTAATCTTATGATTGATGGTGCTCATAATAATGAGAGTGTTAAAGTTTTGATTGACTTGTTGCAATCAGAATATGCAGATAAGGAGATTGAACTTCTCTTTGCAGCGATTGATACCAAGCCTATTGATGGCATGCTTGCCCAACTAAAATCGGTTGGTGACTTGACTGTAACGAGTTTTGACTATCCAAACAGTGTTAAATTAGATCAATACCCAGTAGCTTATAAGCAGGTACCAGACTTCAAAACATGGATTAGAGAACATGTGACGACTGACCATAAGAAGCTTTATGTGATTACGGGATCTCTATACTTCATTTCTCAGGTCAGAAAATGGGTTTTAGAGCAGGCAAGTGATATTTAAGACTTGAAAGATAACATTTAAGGGCGTATAATAGCCCTCGTATGTTTTAAAAATAAGGAGATCACAATGTTTCAACGTCTGAAAAAGATTTTAATCGGTGAACCTTTAACTCATGATGATAGTGGTGATGAACACTTATTGTCCAAGATTCAGGCCTTGGCCATGTTGTCGAGTGATGCACTTTCATCTATCGCCTATGGTCCAGAGCAGGTCGTCTTGGTTCTGACAGCTGTATCTAGTGCGGCTATTTGGTGGTCAATCCCTATTGGACTTTTGGTTCTCGTCCTTTTGGCCAGTCTTACCATTTCTTATAGACAGGTTATCAAAGCCTATCCTCAAGGTGGTGGTGCCTATATGGTAACGACGGAAAATCTGTCTCCAAAGTTTGGCTTGATAGCTGGTGGTAGTCTTTTGGTCGATTACATGTTGACGGTTGCTGTTTCAGTGGCCTCAGGTGCAGATGCCATTACTTCAGCCCTTCCCTTCCTGCATCCTTTCAATCTTGAAATATCAATGATTTTGGTGCTTGTTTTGATGGTCATGAACCTTAGGGGAATGCGTGAATCGGCAAAATCTTTGATGATACCGGTTTATCTTTTCATTGTTTCGACGCTCTTCCTATTGGGATTTGGTTTCTTTCAAATTTTAACGGGTCATATGCCTTACGCAGCCACAGCACATTTAGGACAACCAATTACAGGTGTGTCATTGATTCTTATTTTAAGGGCCTTTACTTCAGGTTCTGCCTCATTGACAGGGGTAGAAGCTATCTCTAATGCGGTGCCTTTCTTTAAGAAACCTAAGGCCAAAAATGCAGCTTCAACCCTCTTTATTATGTCTAGCATTTTGGGGGCTATGTTTGCGGGAATCACCTTCCTCAACTGGTGGACAGGTATTACACCTCATGCAGGAGTAACCATCTTGTCACAAATGGCTAGAGAAATCCTCGGTCAGTCATGGATTGGTAGTATTCTATTTTACGTTTTCCAATTCTCTACTGCCATGATTCTTGCAGTAGCAGCTAACACAGGTTTTTCAGCCTTTCCGATGTTGTCCTTTAATATGGCGAAAAATAAATACATGCCTCACATGTACCTTGAAAAAGGGGCACGTATGGGATACTCTAATGGAATCTTGACACTTGCAATTGGTGCCATTACCCTTTTGTTTATTTTCCGAGGAAATACGGAACGGTTGATTCCGCTTTATACCATCGGTGTATTCATTCCATTTGCTCTTTCTCAAACGGGTATGGTTATCCATTGGATTCGTGAATATGGTAAGGGATTCTGGAAACACTCTTTAGCTAATATCTTGGGCGCCCTCATTTGTTATGCTATCGTTCTCATTCTCTTCCTTTTCCGTTTAGGAGATATCTGGCCATTCTTCCCAATTATTGCAATCTTGATGTGGATGTTCCTTAAGATTAAAAAACACTATAATGGTGTTGCTCAACAGTTGCGTATTGATGGAGCGGTAGAAGAACACCATTATCAAGGAAATATTGTTCTTATCCTCGTTGGAAATGTTACCAAGGCTAATATCGGTGCTATTTCCTATGCACGTTCTATTGGTGACAAGGTTATCGCCATGCATGTATCTACCAAGGATACGGAGAACAAGGACAAGGAAACTGAACAAGAGTTTAAAAAATATTTCCCTGAAATTGAGATGGTTCATATCCAATCACCGTACAGCTCAATCACTCAGTCAACCATTCAGTATGTGGACGAGGTCGCCACTCAAGCTGAGAAAGATAATGCGACTCTGACAGTCATGATTCCTCAGTTTGTACCTAAAAAATCATGGCAAACCATGCTTCACAACCAAATGAGTTTACGATTGAAATATTATCTCAAATGGCGTGAGAATATTGTGGTTTCATCCTATTCTTACCACTTGAAAGACTAAAAAATATAAGCGAAGATAACCTCTATATGAAAGGTAGTCTTCGCTTTTTTTGAGGTTTAGGTAGCTAGGAAATCTCATTTTTTGCAAGAAAAATCCAGCGAAATAAGGTATAATAGATAGTATTATAACGTTGCAAGAGGAAATTATGGCAAATCAAGAAAAAGTAGAACAAGCAGTCTATCAACTATTGGAAGCTCTAGGTGAAAATCCTGAGCGTGAGGGACTTTTGGACACACCAAAACGTGTGGCTAAGATGTATGCTGAAATGTTTTCAGGTCTAAATGAAGACCCTAAGGATCAATTTACAGCTGTCTTTTCAGAAGTCCATGACGAAGTTGTCCTTGTCAAGGATATTCCTTTTTACTCTATGTGTGAGCACCATTTGGTTCCATTTTATGGTAAGGCCCACGTGGCTTATTTGCCAAGTGGAGACAAGGTGACAGGACTTTCCAAATTAGCGCGTGCGGTTGAAGTAGCTGCTCGTCGTCCACAGTTGCAAGAACGTCTTACAGATCAAGTTGCTACAGCACTTGAAGAAGCTCTGAATCCTCGAGGAGTTTTTGTCATGGTTGAAGCAGAGCACATGTGCATGACTATGCGAGGAATTAAGAAACCAGGAAGTAAGACAATCACAACTGTCGCTAAGGGCCTTTATAAAGAAGACCGTGAAGAACGCAAGGAAATTCTTTCATTGATGCGTGATTTTTAGGAGTAAAGATGTATATCGGTAAACATGAGATTACAGGGAAAGCCTGTATTATGGGGATCTTGAATGTCACCCCTGATTCTTTCTCAGATGGTGGTGACTTTGATACAGTGGAGGATGCACTGGCTCAAGTTGAGCGTATGATTGCCCAAGGAGCTAGCATTATCGATGTGGGTGGTGAATCCACAAGGCCTGGAGCAGAATTTGTGACTGAGGAAGAAGAGATTGCTCGTATCGTGCCAGTTATACAGGCTATCAAGGCGAAATATGATGTACTCATCAGTATTGATACCTACAAGACAGCTACTGCCAGAGCTGCTCTTGAAGCAGGTGCGGACATTCTTAATGATGTCTGGGCTGGACTTTATGATGGTCAGATGCTAGCCTTAGCAGCTGAAAAGAATGTGCCGATTATTCTCATGCATAATCAAAAAGAAGAAGTATACAATGATGTCACAGAAGATGTCTGTACATTCCTCAGTCAACGAGCCCAGGCCGCCTTGGAAGCAGGTGTGGCCAAGGACAATATCTGGATTGATCCAGGCTTTGGCTTTGCGAAAAATGTCCAACATAATATTGACCTGCTAAAAGGTTTGGACAAGGTCGTTGCCTTGGGCTATCCTGTTCTTTTTGGGATTTCTCGTAAGCGTGTTGTGGACTACCTACTAGGTGGAAATACCCAAGCTAAGGACCGTGATCAGGGAACGGCTGCTCTATCTGGCTATGCTGTTAGCAAGGGCTGTCAGATTGTCCGTGTGCATAATGTTGATGCCAATCGTGATATTGTTAAGACTGTTTCAGGGATTTTATGATACTAAAAAAAGCTCAATCGAGCTTTTTTTCTTAGTCTTGAATTGTCCAAACGCTGACAGATTTTTCAGAAACTGGGAAGTCTCCCCATCCGTCTTCGTCAATGGTTACAGTATCAGAGCAGTTTCCAAGAATGTCATAGAAGGTTTGGCCGGCCCAATCACTACCAATTTCCATAGACTTGCTGTTAGCAGCATCATTAGAGATTGTTACAGCTAATGGAGCGCCATCTTCGTTGCCAGAGCGTGTCCATCCAATACAGTTTGGATTATCAAAGTAGTCTGTTTGCTCTCCGTAAGCTAGGTCTTTACGAGCGTAGAGCAAGGTATCTAGGGTTTCTTGGAAATTTTCTTGAGCAAATTCACCTTCGATTCCATAGTAGTCACCATAAAATAGGCAAGGAAGACCGTCTTCACGTAGAAGAATGAGAGCATAAGCAGCTGGTTTAAACCATTCTTCAACAGTAGATTCTAGAGCTTGTCCGCGTTGAGTGTCGTGGTTGTCTACAAAGGTCACGGCATGTTCAGGATGATTTTTGACCAAAGAATGATCGAAAATTGTCGTCAAATCATAATCGGCACCATCTAAGCTAGCCTTGTGTAGATTGTTGTGAAGGGAAACATCAACGAGGTCAAAACGTTTTTCAATCTTTTCAAGATAGGTATTGTTATCCTCTTCGTTACCATTCCAAAATTCACCAAAGACATAGAAGTCTTGACCTTGTTTTTCTTTGACATCGCGAATAAAATTACGCATAAAGAAAGAATCAATGTGCTTAATAGCATCCATGCGGAAGCCTTGAACGCCTGTTGTTTCAACGAACCAATCTGCCCATTCATAAATGTTTTCGATAACTTCAGGGTGTTTATAGTCTAGGTTAGCATACATAAGGTAGTCAAAGTTACCATTCTCATTGTCAACCAAGTCGTTGTCTGCCCAACCTTTGTTGTCACCTTGGATAAGATAGATACCACTTTTATTACGTTTAGCATCGAAGTCAGTTCCGTTAAAGTGGTACCAGTGCCATTCAAAATCGTTGTAGGCCTTATTGCGTCCGTCAAAGGTGAAGTGTGTCCAGCCTTCGATTTCAAATGGTTCGCTGATTTCTTGGGTACGGTCCTCTGGGTCAACTTCGACCACTTCGAAGGTCTCGAGTTTATCAGCTGCGGCCTTGTGGTTAAGCACAACGTCGGCCATAGGTACGATACCAACTTCTTTGAGTTGGTTGATAGCATTGAGATACTCTTCTTTAAGGCCGTATTTGGTGCGGACTGTTCCTTTTTGGTCGAATTCTCCAAGGTCAAAGAGGTCATAGACTCCGTAACCAACATCATCTTTGTTGGTGGCCTTAAAAGCAGGTGGCATCCAAACGTGGCTGATGCCCAGGTCTGCTAAATGTTGGGCATCTTCAGCCAAATTGTTCCAGTGTTGACCGTCACTTGGGAGATACCATTCAAAGTATTGCATTGCGGTTTGATTTGTCATAG
>ERZ772999.948-NODE-948-length-17719-cov-3.792686_pt1 | contig 17719 bp, 22 predicted proteins | sample MGYA00511467_ERZ772999 | MGnify/ENA primary metagenome ERZ772999 (study PRJEB29015, sample SAMEA2738064) | human oral metagenome | biome: human oral; feature: human-associated habitat; material: saliva | place: China | collected 2218 ... | reverse complement strand
CGCTCTTAAATGCTTCTCCAGGAAATATTAGGCGCTCGTCTTTAGAGTAAGCAATGTACTTTGCGATTGTGCCAGGTGTAACTAATACGGCCGCACCGCCTGCGCCACTCCGAAGTTCAACCCCGTAATTGACAGGATTTTCTAATTTGCGGTCCGTCTTATATGATTGGCCAACACTCCATATTTTGTTGTACGTATCCGAAGTTACATCGATAAACTGTGCGGCAAAAGAAGTACTTACAGATAAGCTGAACATAACCATTAAAGGCAATAATTTACGCAATTTCATTTTTATCTCCCTGTGTTAAATAATATGATGATAAAAGTCGATTCCGTTGAGGTCGCCATCTTCAAGTTGAGACAGTCTAACCATACGCTCGACTAAATTAACATGATGATCTACATAAAAGTCATCATGAATAATATGACTTAACTCATGCTTTATTTCCTCTCTCATGCGTTCATGGGGGAGGTTTTTATTAATGTAGATATTATGAGTATCTACATCCTCTGACTCTTCAGAAACCGCTTTAGCATTTGGTAAGTCACAATAAATCAGATTAATAATCAATAATATCACTCTCCCTTGTAGATATTACTTATGCTTGGATTTTAAGAATTCAATGTATTTGACTGTTTCTTCCATTTCCTCCTTACTTATATCTTTAGCAGCAGAGAAGAGCATACGAGCTCCCGGTCGTGTGCGTAGGTACTCGGCGAACTCAGCGGCTTCTCGGTCTGTGTAGTATCCTCCTTCAACATGTTTTTCTACTAATTCAGATTTAGGTACCCCAAAATAATTTGCCATCATCTCTATTTTATCAATTCTAGGGTAAGTATTACCTTTTACCCAATCTGTAAAAGTTGTGTATTTAAAACCTAAATCTGAACAAATTTTATTTCGGTCTATTCCTCGACTGTCCATTAAACGTTGGATGTTCTCAGCCATAATAGCTTTGTTACCTAAATCGCTCATTTTCTAAACCTTTCTATGTAAACCAGCATTTTTATAACTATATATTACGTTGTTTCCGTAAAAAAATCAACATTTTACGGAAATTTTACGATAATTTATGTTTAATTTATGGACATTACGGTTTGTCCGTAGTAAGATGATAACTGTAAACAGGATTTGAAAAAGAAAGGAGGTTGCCTATGAAATACACATTGAAGATGCTACGAGCGTCTAAAAACTGGTCGCAAGTAACAGCTGCAGAGCAGATTGGCGTATCTGTTGATACGTGGGGAAATTGGGAAAGAAAACGTTCTTTCCCCGACGTGTTACACATCAAAAAGATACAAGAAGTGTTCAACGTGGCGTATGACGACATTATTTTTTTATAGTGTATTACGGTTTAACCGTTACGGAGGCGGATTAATGATTAAAAAAGTGATTTCAGTCGCCCAAATGTCGGCTGTACTTGGTGTTAGCCTGACGGCAACCCGAGAGGGTATCGCAAGAGACCGATTCCCGTTCGCATATGCCTGGCAGTCGCCTGGTAAGAAATCCCGAAGCTTTGTCATCGATAAAGAGGGGTTTAGAACATTTCTTGTCCATTCGCTAGGTTGGGATGTGAAAGTAGTTGATGCGGAATTTAAATCCGCAGGAATTCATTAGGAGGATAATCATGACATGGATTGATGCAGGAATGCATATAAGCTTAGCTGTGGCAGCAGTAGCGTCTATTTTATCAATGATGATGTTATAGGAGGATGAATAATGGGCTACATGTTAATCGGTACGTTCCTTATCGCCGGCTCCATGGGAGCCTTAGAACTCGACCAAATCGGATGGGAACAGTTTTTACTACAATCCTTTATCGGCTTCGCAGTATCACTTTATGGCTTTTACAAAGATAAAGCTGAAGTAGACGCCGAAGAGCAGGAAGATACTATGTATCACACTCATGTGGTAAGAAATCATGGCGAATACTGCCGCAATCCATATTACAACTAAAAGGAGGGAGAAAATGGCAAAACCTTATATCAGTAAACAAAAGGTAAGGGACTTCGTATCTCGTGTCAGTCTTGATAAAACCGATGCAATTGAAAAAGAATACGAAGCTTTGTTGACTAAAGAAATTAAGTCGCTAGATGCTTTTAAACGTCTAGAAGAGGCTTTATCTGAAGCTCGGAAAGCTGCTAGAGAAATTAAACAAGCGGGGTTTGGTGATAGCGTTTTGGCTAGTATTCCGACTTCGGACTTTTTAATCGATCGCATGATTAGTCGAGGTAAGAGCTTCTATAATGAACCACCAAAAGCATGGGCTTCAATTTGTGAACTATTAAATCCGTTCGTGGAACGACTAGCAAAAGTACGCAACGCCAGACAAAGCGCTTACAGAATTATTGATGAAGCTCAAACCGGACGTGCTGCTGCAGATGCGTTAAGAGAAGCAGGCCTAGATTATTACACATGGGAAGCTAGAAAGCCTGAGATGGTGCTTGATTTGACCGCTTTGAAAGGTGGTGATTAAATTGCGAAATTGTAGTACCTGTCCAAAACGAGAGTATTGCATTCCTGATGAATGTGAGGATTTGGGCATAAAAAATGAGCCTGATGATGCGGCAACATCAACAAGCTCAAATTAGAAAAATAATATTCTACGTTGATTATATCACAGAAAGGACACCTTATGGAATTCTTATTAGTTACTTACGATACCAGTGATTATTACTGGCAAAATAATACACCTGTACATAGTCCAGATGAATTTTGGTTTAGATATTACGAATCCGATACAAACGTTCCAATCGATAACATTGGTGTTGGTGATTGGGTTGTTGTTAAATCAAGAAATGGACTAGGCGTTGCTCGTGTTTTGAAAAAGGCAAAAGACCTTGATACTGTTCGGATGCAAGGTTTCAAAGGAAATGTAGTCAAACAGGTCATTGCAGTTATCGATACTTCTAAATGTGATAAACGCGAAAGTGATCGCACTAAGTTGGAGGACATAGAAAAGAAACTCGAACAAAAGGCTAAGAACGCTGAGCGCTTGACTATGTATCGATTACTTGCAAAAGATAATCCAGAATTCTCGGCATTACTTACTGAGTATGAATCTGTAAAGGCGTCTGTCGATGAATTATAACGCTTTCATCAACTCAAAGTCTAAAATGTCAGAATCTCATGGATTTGTTATTGATGCGAATATGCTAAACAAACATCTTTTTGACTTTCAACGAGATATTGTTAAATGGGCCTTGGCAAAAGGTAAAGCTGCCATATTTGCAGATTGCGGTCTAGGTAAAACTTTAATGCAATTGTCCTGGGCGCATGAGATTTATCTACACACGGGTGGCTCAGTACTCATATTAGCACCGCTAGCTGTGGCCGCTCAAACACAATCCGAGGGTGAACGTTTCGATATTCCCGTGACTATATGCGAATCCGATGATGACATTGTGCCAGGCGTTAATATTACAAATTACGAGAAATTGGGACGATTCAATACCGACAATCTAATAGGTGTCGTGTTGGATGAATCGAGTATCCTAAAATCATTCACTGGTAAAGTGCGTACGGATTTGATTAATCGATTCAGTAATACGCCATATCGACTAGCGTGTACGGCAACACCTGCACCGAATGACTATATGGAACTTGGCAATCATGCGGAGTTCCTAGGCATCATGAGCCGTAATGAGATGCTATCTATGTATTTTACACACGATGGTAGTGATACCGCTAAATGGAGATTAAAGGGCCATGCAGAGAATACCTTTTGGGAGTGGATGGCGTCATGGGCAGTAGTGCTAGATAATCCAGCATCCCTGGGTTATGAAGATGATGGCTATGAATTGCCTGAGTTACACGTACATGAAATTGTCGTTGATAAAACAGGTGAGGATGTCCCTACTTTATCGCTACTGGAACGCCGCAGAGCCCGCAAAGCATCTCTTGAATCAAGATGTAGAGCAGCAGCTGATTTAGTTAATGCATCTAATGAGCAATGGCTAGTGTGGTGTGACCTTAATGATGAATCGACCACTCTAAAAGAAATGATTGATCTAGCAGAGGATGTCAAAGGTAGTGATAAGGCAACTCGAAAGCAAGGCATGATGTTAGGTTTTGGTTCTGGCTTTTTAAAATGTTTGGTGACAAAACCAAGTATCGCCGGATTCGGAATGAACTGGCAAAACTGCCACAATATGATATTTGTCGGGCTGTCTGATAGTTATGAGCAATATTATCAAGCGCTTCGTCGATGCTGGCGATTTGGCCAGAAGCATGAGGTGAATGCTTATATTGTAATCTCTGAAAAGGAGGGCACTGTTAAGGCGAACATCGAACGTAAGGAAGCGGATGCTATTAAAATGAGGGACGCTATGATTGCGCTAACCCGTGATGCTGTTCGTACCGAATTATCTAAAACTAGACGAGAATCAACGGAATACAATCCGTGTGTGCCGATGGTATTACCTAACTGGGCAGAAATGAGGGCTGTTATATGACTAAAATTTACGTAAGCCATCCATTCGGTGGATTGGTTAAGAATAAAAAGAATGCTGACTCTGTATTAAAGTGGCTGCAAGACGATATGGGCGTATTTCCAATAAAAGAACCTTTTGGCAGTGATACGCATAACATATTCCTTTCACCTATACATATGTTTGGGCATCTGTACAATAAGGTCGATTATGATACCGGCATGGGCTGGTGCATTGACCTTCTAAGTGGCTGCGATGCAATCGTAATGTGCAACGGCTGGGAGAACTCAACCGGGTGCAATTTAGAGCTAGCTTATGCTAAGGCTCATAACATAAGAGTCATTCACATCAATGAGTTAAAAGCAGCCAAATTAACTAAATTAGCTGTTGATGCAGGCATGAATAAATGTATAGCCGCTCTTGCTGGAGTCGCAACGCTGCAAGCGCTAAATAAGAAAGCAAAGGAGGACCTACAACGTGAACGTGCTAAATCAGTTAATTGAGTCCCAATTTGCAATATATAATGGCGACTCTGTAGAAGTGCTGAAAGGGCTACCTGATGATAGCGTTCATTACTCTATATTTAGCCCTCCATTTAGTAGCTTGTATGTTTACTCTAATTCTGATAGGGATATGGGCAACTCATCTACTGATAGCGAGTTTTGGCAGCACTTCAAGTATTTAATTACTGAATTACATCGTGTAATAATGCCTGGGCGATTAGTATCAGTTCATTGTATGGATTTACCACTCACGAAATCCAGGGACGGTGTTATCGGAATGAAAGACTTTCCTGGTGACATTATTCGAGCCTTTCAGGATGCTGGATTCGTGATGCATTCCCGAGTCACGATTTGGAAAGACCCTCTCATTGAGGCTACTCGGACAAAGGCTCTAGGGCTTTTACATAAGCAAATTGTAAAAGATTCTGCCATGTGTCGTATGGGAGCGCCTGATTACATCGTGACATTGCGTAAACCTGGTGACAATCCGGAGCCCATCGCACATCCGGAAGGGTTTACTCGATTTTTCGGTCAAGAGGAACCTGAGGGCATCAAAGGAATTGAACGACCTGCGCCCGATCCAGATTTGTTTGATAAAAAGCAAAAATACAATACGGAGCCTATGTATAGCCATCAGGTATGGCGCCGATATGCTAATCCTGTATGGGCCGATATCCGTCAAACACATACTCTGAATTATAAAGCAGCTCGAGACAATAAGGATGAACGTCACATATGCCCGCTACAGCTAGATACGGTGGCTCGATGCATAGAATTGTGGAGTAATCCAAATGATATCGTACTTGATCCATTTGCCGGTATCGGGACGGTTCCAGTTATGGCACTTCGTATGGGTCGTAGGGCATTAGGCTTTGAATTAAAAGAATCATATTACAACCAATCAATTATTAATATTCAGGAGGATTTAAACAATGATTAAAGTTGAAGTTCAAGGAGTTAATGTACTAGATGTATATAATCAGCTAAAAGCTGTGTTAAATCAATTCAAAAGTTTTGTAGATAGCGATAGAGCAATGGATGATAAAGCCCCTGGCATAGTGGATACAGTGGTATCTGCAGTAGCGGCACCCTCTATGGATGTATCTAATCTTGCACCGCAAGCTACAATTCAAGGTGTGCCTACTACAACAGTGGCTATGCAACCGGACTCTGTATCTATGGTGACATCTAATACGGCTGTACAAGTTACTCCTACTCAAGTAGCCGTTACCGCACCAAGTGTCAACGTGGCCACTGATACACCGGTACAAACTGCTGCCGCACCTGTACAAACAGCTGTTACCGCTCCTGTATCTCAGGAAGTTAAGAAGTATACATTGCCTGAAATTCAAGCGGCTCTTGCGCCATTGCTTGATGCTGGGAAAGCCGTAGAATTACAACAGTTAATGACACAATTTGGCGTTCAATACTTAGGTCAAGTACCTGAGGACAGATACCCTGAATTGGTGAATGCAATTAGAGGATTGGGGGCAAGAATCTAATGGCACCTCGATCACATGCATTATTAAACGCATCGGGGTCGCACCGGTGGCTGCATTGTACAGCCGCCCCTCTTCTAGAGGAGAACTTTCCTGATAGCACATCTGTATATGCAAAGGAAGGAACCCTGGCACACGAACTGTGTGAGTTAAAACTACAGAAGTATACAACGGCCATGGCTAAATCCACATACACTCGCAAGTTCAACAAAATCAAAAAGGATGAGTTGTGGCAACCAGAAATGGACGATACCTCGGAAATATACCTCGAATATATCAAAGGCGTTATGTTAGCTTGCACGGCAACTCCAGTAGTAGCCATTGAAAAACGCGTTGATTTTAGCCGCTATGTACCCGATGGATTCGGCACGGCTGACTGTATCATCCTATCTGGGGACACTTTGCACATCGTTGATTATAAGCACGGAAAAGGGGTAGTCGTTGATGCGGAACACAATCCGCAAATGATGTTATATGCCCTCGGTGCGATTGATGCGTATAGCTTACTCTATATGTTCAATACGGTCAAAATGACTATCGTGCAGCCCCGTGTTAATAATATCAGCGAATGGGAAATCCCTACGGCAGAACTACTGGATTGGGGTAATACCTTTGTCAAACCCCGCGCAGATGAGGCTATGTCTGGTAACGGTAAATTTGAACCCGGTGACTGGTGCAGATTCTGCAGGGCAAAACAACAGTGCAAAGCCCGATATGATGCAAACGACTCATTGCACAGTGCGCTAGTTTCTAATCATGATCCTCGGCTTATCTCGATGACAGAACTCGGTGAATATCTTCGTCGAGGGAAAGACGTCGCTGCTTGGCTCGAGGATATGAAAGATTACGCACTCACTGAATCTCTTAATGGGGTGACAGTCCCTGGCTGGAAAGCAGTAGAGGGTCGTGGTAGTCGGGCATTTCAAGACACCGATGCTGCTATTGATACTTTAATCAAAGCAGGTATCGATGAAAGCATTCTGTATGAACGTAAGACATTAACATTGGCTCAGATGGAAAAGACCATCGGTAAAACCCAATTTAATGATATGGTAGGTGACATGATAGTTAAGAAAGCAGGCAAGCCTACCTTAGTTGAGGAATCCGATAAGCGCCCTCGGATTACCAATCAACCTACTGCGGCGCAAATATTTAATATATCTAATGATAATAATGGAGGTAATTAATTATGTCATTCGTTCCACAACCAACTGAAGTATTATTGCAAAATGTTCGTGTATCCTACTGCCATCTATTAGAACCTTGGGCTAATTCCACACAGCCTGGTGCTAAACCTAGATATTCAGCTACTATTCTTTTACCTAAAACTGATGTAGCTCAACACCAAGCTCTCATGAATGCTATCGAAGCTGCTATCCAATCAGCTCGTACTAAATTCGGCGCGCGTGTTCCAGCACAGCCAAAAGTACCAATTCATGACGGCGATGGATACACACAATCTGGTAAGGAGTTTGGTCCTGAATGTAAAGGTCATTGGGTGTTTACAGCAGCGCAAGATGCTAGCTATAAAGTTGAAGTAGTAGATCTTCAAGGTAATCCTCTCACAAATCCTACACAAGTATATTCCGGTATGTATGTCAATGTACTCGTTCGATTCTTCTTCTACTCCAATCAATCCACTGGTATCGGATGTGGTTTGGGCCCTGTTCAAAAAGTACGCGATGGTGAAGCGTTGGGCAGCATGCCTGTTGCAGCATCCTCTGTATTTGGTGCACCTCAAGGTAGTGCGGCTAATGTTTATACCGGTGCTCCAGTAGCAGCAGGTCAACCTGTGCAACAACAAGCAGCTCAACAAGGTTATGTACAACCGGCACATGCTACGACACCTCAGCAATCTGTACAACAGGCTCCTGTAGGGATTAACCCTGTAACTGGTCAACCTTACTAATAGGTGCCTGATATGAGGCATCTAAGTATTGATATAGAAACATATTCATCAACTGATATCTCATTCGGAGTGTACAAATACACTGAATCACCTGATTTCGCCATATTACTATTTGCGTATTCCTACGACTTTGGTCCTGTTGAAGTTGTAGATTTAGCGCAGGGAGGAGTAATTCCTGACAGTGTAATTCGTGATTTATTAAACCCAGATGTAATCAAGCACGCTTACAATGCACAATTTGAAATTACGTGTCTAAATCGTGCAGGGTTACTCACATCTGTTGATCAGTGGCAGTGCACGATGATTCACGGTGCCTACCTGGGATATCCTATGGGCCTAGCCTTACTCGGCAAGGCCCTGGGGTTACCTCAGGATAAGAAAAAGGACACGTCAGGGAAAGCACTTATCAAGTACTTTTGTACACCATGCAAGCCTACCAAACGAAATGGAGGACGTACCCGTAATCTACCTAGACACGATATGGATAAATGGAATGCATTCATTGAGTACAACCGTCAGGACGTTATCACTGAGATAGAATGTTATCACAGGTTAGCCGCATTCCCCGTACCTGATGATACGTGGAAAGATTGGTATCTTGATATCCAAATCAATAGTAGAGGTGTACGCATCGACCATGAATTGGTTGAGGGCGCATTATACATCGATGAAGAAAATCGCGAGATGCTGATGAATGAGGCTTATCAAATTACAGGACTCAGCAATCCTAACAGCCGCAATCAATTACTTGATTGGCTAAACAATAATACTAATGTCAGTCTTGAAAAGTTAACTAAGGACACTGTGGCCGATGCTCTATTGGATGCTGATGATGTTGCCGCAAAAGTTCTTACTATTCGTAAAAAGCTAGCTAAGTCATCTGTATCTAAATATACGATGACTGATAGTGCTATGGGCGCTGATCTTCGTCTCAGGGGAACATTGCAGTTCTATGGTGCCAACCGTACCGGACGCTGGGCGGGTCGTCTTATCCAGGTGCAGAACCTACCAAGAAATTACATCGAAAACCTCGACACGGCTCGGTATCTCGTTAAAACCAAAAACCGTCAAGGGTTAGAACTTCTATACGGCGATGTATCTGATACGCTATCTCAATTAATTCGTACCTCAATTATTGCTGAAAAGGACAATACATTATGTGTGGCCGACTTCTCGGCCATTGAGGCTCGTGTTATTGCATGGCTATCGGGAGAGCATTGGCGGCAACGTGTATTCGCTGAGGGCGGAGACATATACTGTGCTTCCGCATCATCTATGTTTGGTGTTCCCGTTGTTAAACATGGCGAAAATGGACACCTTAGACAAAAAGGCAAAGTCGCTGAATTGGCACTTGGCTATCAAGGCGGAGTGAATGCGTTAAAAGCCATGGGAGCTCTTGATATGGGACTCCATGAGGAGGAATTACCTGAAATCGTAAATTTATGGCGCAACGCATCGCCTAGAATACGAGATTTGTGGTATGCCGTTGAGAATGCGGCCGTGTACACCGTTACTACCGGGAATCCTATAGGCCTTGACCACGGCATTATGTTCCGTTTGGAAATTGATCCAATATACGGTTACCGTTATATGACGATTGAGTTACCGAGTGGCCGTAAGCTATTTTATCCTAGCCCAAGCATTAAGCAGAATGCGTTCGGTAAGGATGCTGTACATTTTAAGACTAAAGTAAATGCTGCATGGGTTGCTGAAAGCACCTATGGAGGCAAATTAGTCGAAAACATCACACAAGCAGTCGCTCGTGATTGCTTAGCTTTGACTCTGCGCCGATTGGCGGATGTAGGATATCAAATTATTATGCACATTCACGATGAAGCTGTACTTGAAATCAACAAGGAGAATGCTGAGTCTACGTTGGATGATGTTAATGCTATATTCTCAATCGCCATACCTTGGGCAGACGGGCTGCTATTATCATCCGCAGGATTTACTAACGACTATTATATGAAAGATTAGGAGGGGATACACTTGCAAAACGATAAACTGATTACCATCAGTATCGGTGCGAGTCGCACATCAAAGCAATGGACCCGTACGGAGATGTTGTGGTCCGAGTTTTGTGAACGCCTCAAAATCCCCGTTCGTACAACAGAAACCGTGGACGAATACCACAGATTGCCAAAATCTGAGAAAAGCAAGTTAAAGGACATAGGCGGCTTTGTTGGTGGTACGTTAAACGGTATGCAGCGTAAAGCTATTAACGTGTCTGGACGTGATCTGATTACTCTTGATATGGATGCCATATCGCCTGGGGAAACTGAGAACGTCGCTCGCACGATTGACAGCCTAGGCATGGCTTATGTTATCTACTCAACCCGTTCTCATACGGTGCATCGTCCACGGTTACGTGTTATCGTCCCTACTGATAGAACGATGACGCCTGATGAGTATGAGCCTATTGCTCGTAAGCTGGCGGAGCTCATCGGCATTGGTATGATGGATGGAACTACGTTCGAAGCTTCTCGGCTCATGTATTGGCCATCATGCCCGAATGATGCACAGTATATATATTACGTAGGTGATAAAGCGTTCTTATCTGCTGACGGTATGCTCGGCCAATACACTGATTGGCGAGATGTGCGTTCTTGGCCACAAGTACCAGGTAAGGAAGCATCGCAGCATGAAAAGCAGTTACTTGCAAAGCAAGCTGATCCGAGAGAAAAACCAGGTATCGTAGGTGCCTTTTGTCGAATATACGGTATTCGTGAGGCGATTGATAAATTCATACCTCATGCATATGTCGATGTTGATGGCAGCGAGGACCGCTTAACGTTCGTTACTGGCTCAACGGTAGCCGGGGCGGTTATATATGATGACGATACATTCCTGTTCAGTCACCATAATACTGACCCGTGCAGTGGTCAACTGGTTAATGCCTTTGACCTTATCCGGTTGCATAAGTTCCACAGCTTAGACGAGACTGCTAAGGATGGGACACCTGGGCATAAGCTGCCATCTTACATGGCTATGTCTAAACTAGCTATGCAAGATACGGTAGTCGTTAACGAACTCAACATGGCCCGTGCCCGAGAATCGGCATCAAATGTATTTGCTGATATTATCACGGATGTATCGGCTCACGCTGAGACATCCGACCTCGACCCTAATGCTTTAACGAACGTCGACTGGATGAAAAGTTCGACTTTAAAGTACGACGAGAATGGTCGACCTAAGAACACATTGGATAACATGCTTAAAATCATGCACCATGATCCGGCGCTTGTTGGTAGACTTGCCTATGATAGATTTGGTTCGAGATACGTGGCAAAAGGAGCCCTGCCATGGAACCCAACACCAGGACTTCGCATATGGACAGACGCAGATGATGCGGGCTTACGGTGGTACCTAGAAAATAAATATGATATCACCGGCAAAGATAAAATCATGGATGCCCTCATTATGTGCGCTGAACAAAATGGGTTTAATGAAGTACTAGATTACCTTAACGGATTATCCTGGGACGGCATTGCCCGACTAGATACCATATTCATCGACTACTTAGGGGCTGAGGATAATGTATATACCCGTGCAGCCGCTAGAAAGTCATTTACGGCGGCAGTAGCGCGAGCGTTTGAGCCTGGGTGCAAGTACGATACGATGCCAATTCTTATTGGCGGTCAGGGTATTGGTAAAAGTACCCTTATCCGCACGATGGGTAAGAAGTGGTATGCTGATGGCTTAAATACCTTTGAGGGTAAGGAAGCTGCAGAAGGCATTCAAGGTAAATGGATCATAGAAGCCGGTGAAATGGCGGGGTATTCGAGGGCTGAAGAAAATGCATCCAAGCAATTCCTAAGCCGTCAAGTAGATGTATTTCGTCAAGCCTATGGCCGACGTACGCAAGAATATCCACGGCAGTGTGTGTTCTTTGGTAGCACGAATCAATATGAATTTCTAAAAGATATTACGGGCAATCGCCGATTTTGGCCAATCGATCTTGAAATGACGACTCCACGAAAGAATATATTCGTTAATCTTCCGGGGGAAGTAGATCAGTTATGGGCGGAGGCCTTGTATCGGTATAAAAGCGGGGAAAGCCTCATTATCGAGGATGACCCGAATGTACTAAAACTGGCTGATGCGGCTAGAGAGGCGCACATGGAATCAAATACCAAAGCAGGACTGATTAATGAGTTTTTATTAATCAAAGTGCCTTTAAATTGGAATGTGATGAGTCGGAGCGCCAGGAGGACGTTCCTTAGCATGAATGCTAAACCTGCCGAGGGTCAAGAATTAGTATATCGTGATCGTATTTGTGCAGCAGAGGTATGGTGGGAGTGTTTTGGTAACGACCCAAGTCGCATGAAGAAGATCGAGACCAGGGAAATTAATCAAATACTGGCGGACTCTCCATATACAATGGGCGGAAGTCAGTTGATGAGATTTGGTGAATATGGACATCAAAGAGGGTTCAGAATCAACGAGTCAAAACTGAAATTATAACGTTAACATTCTCAATTAAACGTTAACATTCTCAGTATTTTTGTTAACATTAGAATGTTAACGAATTTGGAGAATGTTAACGTACTATGTTAACGTATAAAGTCAGTATTTATCTATATTCATATAGGTTGGTTAACATTGTTAACATTATATACTGGTAAATATCAAAACAAAGAGTTTTAAGAAAAAATATGCCCTTTACAGCCTTAATTTGAACCCTCATATACGCGTATGTAAACATGTTAACGTTTAAGAATTTTAGAGGTGAGAAATGCTAGAAAAAGATATCGAGAGAAAATTAATCGCAGGTGTCAAACGCGCGGGAGGCAAAGCGTATAAATTCGTATCCCCTGGTAATGTCGGTGTGCCTGATCGCATCGTCATATGGCCGAATGGTGTTATACATTTCGTAGAATTGAAGACATCCAAAGGCGTACTTTCGCGATTGCAGGGAGTCCAAGCCCGTGAATTACAAAAGCTAAATCAAAAAGTATTTGTATTAAAAGGTGCAGATGCCGTGGTTGGCTATTTGGAGCAATTCACGGAAGAATTCGGGGTGAAAGCGTAATGCAGTTTATTCCGCATGCGTATCAGCGATACTGTATCGACAAGACCGTTAATCAAAATAAGATAGGGCTATTTCTGGATATGGGTTTAGGAAAAACGATTATCACGTTATCTGCCATATACGAATTGAAGTACTCCCGATTCGCCATTCGTAAAGTGCTAATTATAGCGCCTAAGAAAGTAGCGGAGGCTACATGGCAACGAGAATCACGAAAATGGGATGGTGTAGGCATATTAAGGATATCTACTGTATTAGGCAGCCTGAAAAAGCGTATTAAGGCTTTAAACACACCTGCCGACATCTACATCATTAATCGCGAGAATGTAACGTGGTTAGTTGATTACTACAAGAATGCATGGCCGTTTGACATGGTGGTTGTGGATGAATCTAGTTCCTTTAAAAACCATACAGCTAAGCGTTTTAAGTCATTAGCCTATATGCATAACCACATCAAGCGCATGGTGTTGTTAACAGGTACGCCAGCCCCTAACGGATTAATCGACCTATGGGCGCAAGTGTATTTATTAGACCGAGGTGAGTCGTTAGGAAAAACGTACACAGGATTTAGAGATTACTATTTCGAGCCCGATCAGAGGTCACGCGAAATGGTGTATTCATATAAACCTAAATCCGATTCAAATGACAGTATCATGGCGGCAATATCTGGGTTATGCATATCCATGAAAGCAAGTGACTATTTGGAGCTACCTCCAGTAATCAACGATATTAAATATGTGCAGTTAGATTCAAAAGCAAAAAAAGCCTATGAAGATATGGAACGCACATCTGTATTAGAGTTGATTGAAGCTGACGAAGATATCACAGCTTTGAGTGCAGCAGCATTATCCACAAAGTTACAACAGTTAGCGAACGGTGCTGTATATGATGGCGACAGAAACGTTCACGAGATACACGGCTGTAAGATTGAGGCTTTTATGGAACTTGTAGAACAGTTAAACGGAAAGCCTGCATTAGTGTTTTACAACTTTAAACATGACTGTGAACGGTTAAAAGCAGCATTAGCTAAGACTAAATTACGAGTCTGTGAGTTAAAGGGTGCCGATGATGAGATAGCGTGGAATGCTGGAGAGATTGATATTCTATTAGCGCATCCGGCTAGTACGGCATATGGGCTTAACTTACAGGACGGCGGGAATCACGTAATATGGTTCGGGTTAAACTGGAGTCTTGAGTTATACCAACAAGCTAATAAGCGGTTACATCGCCAAGGTCAAATGGAGAAGGTAATTATCCATCATCTGATATGTGAGGGAACTCGCGACGAGGATATGATGGATGCACTAGCCCAAAAAGACCGAGCACAGGAATATGTGCTGCAAAGCCTAAAAGCAAGAATCGATAAATACAGAAAGGATGATTAATATGGGTCAATTTATAATGGCAGGATTAATCGGGGCTATCGTAGTAATAGTGTGTTACACGACTATTCAAGTTATAGATAATATTGATAATCGAAAACACAAGACAGTATATGGGCTAACCCCAGGTAGATTGTATGAGATACCTAATAGACCCCCGCCACCACCTATTAAGTTATCAGCTGATGAAACCTTAAAACGTTTGGCAGCTGATGAAAGATTGAAGTATTTGGGAAAAGTTATAACAGCTAAATCTTCTAATTCTACAATTAAACAACATGATGATATAAACCACCCAAGCCATTATACACAAGGGAATATCGAGGTTATCGATTACATCGAAGACAAGAAACTAGGGTATCGATTGGGTAATGTAGTGAAGTATGTATCCCGAGCTGGTCATAAGGACGATGCTATTAAGGATTTGAAAAAAGCCAGATGGTATCTAAATCGGGAAATTGCAAAGAGGGAAGAGCATGACAAAAGTCGAGCGACTACTAATTAACAAAGGGCACTATCTAGATGATACGTATCATCTTGTCATGGATATAGTTAAGGTTGTAGATAATCTCAAGGATAATGTTGCCGAGAGATTAGATGATGACCTGAGTGATGATGCGTACGCCATGTGTGAGGAGATGTTTACCGCTGTTGAGCAATGCAAAGCAGATATGGTAGAAGCCATCGAGGATATTGTCGAACGTATGGAGGTAAAGGATGCAAAAGCGTAGGAGCAGGGCAGATGTGATTGTAGGTGCCATACAGTCAGATTTAAGTCTTGCCATCATACGAGCCCGTAATAGACAACTGAGATCACCTATGCTAGATGATAGAATTCGTGAAAGCGGATACATTGACGGAATACTACAAGCACAGATGATTGTCAGTAAATATGGGGACTATCGCATATGATGGATATAGAAGAATTACAAGCTGTCCGCCATACTGAGCAGCGAATGCGTGCGTTAGAGATTCAGCTAGGTGCGATTAACCGAGACTTACATTCAGAAGCCATACAGATATGTGAATCGGGAGATGCTATGCCACGAATCAGTAAGCATTTACAAGAATGTAGGGAGGAGCTGAACAGAGAATGGGATGAATTGATCGATTCTCGAAACAAGGTCAAGCAAGTCATTAACCAAATAGCTGACGGACAATACAGGGATGTACTGAATCTCAGATACATTAATGCATTGCCGTGGGAGCAGATAGCTGTCGAACTAGGGTATTCGTGGCGACAAGTTCACAGACTTCACAAGAAAGCAATAGCTGAATTTGAAAAGATGGCATAGAATGGCACACTCTTAATTTAATATAATGTAAATGTAGTAGATAGCAGGCAGTGTCTGGCCCGCACAATATGTCTGCCTGCTGCACTGCCCCGGGGTAGACCTTACTTAGTTGAGGTCTACCCTTTTTCTTATTGAGTATCAATGATAATTTCTAATTGAGAAAATGAAAATTTGGAAAAGGTACTCCGCGGGCGAAAAATGGCCGCTGGTCGCCCCCGCGCGATGGTCCTCTCTCTGTGAGAAAAATTTTCCTGTTGAATGTAGAAAGACGATTTAAGAAAGGAGTACACCTATGGCGGACACAAAACCGAGAGTGAAATTTGATGCTGCGGGCAATCTGCTCGTATCAAGCACTCAACTATGTGACCTCTTGCGGGTCACTCCGGAAATTATTTCTCGACATCATAAAGCAGGGATGCCTAAAGCATCTGTAGGTTGGTGGAATCTCCGAGAAGTCCTTGTGTATTTAGGGCAGGCGAAAGGTGATAATGCTAAAAGTAAATCCGCATCAACTCGTAAGTTAGAAGCCGAAGCAGATTATAAAGAAGCAATGGATTATTTTACGGAATACTTTGAAGAAGCCGGACCTGAAAATGAAGCACAAGTCATTGAGGAGTTGGGAGATCCCAAAGACGCAGCCGAAGAGATTATTCGCTCACTTTCATCAAATCAAGCAGAAGAAACGTCAACTCGTCCTCAACACCAGTCATCTGCACATAATCACCAATCATATACCGACAATGCTTATATCTTTGAAGACTATGCAACAATCTCTGAATTGCATATTGATGTCACCACGCAAGATATTCTGATTGAGCCTTCACCTGATGATTTTTTCCACATCAAATACTATAATGGAAAAGGCAACAATCAAATCATTTCTACTGTTAAAAACGAGAAGTGGCACATTACAGAAAAAGGCAACACGCATTATAGTGGTTTGGACTGGATTATTAACGTCATGAAAAACGGTTTTGATAATCATCCTATTTGCATTCAAATCCCGACTGGCAAGGTTCTTCAGTCATTCTCACTTCAAGCAACTTCTGGTGATGTAGCTGTATCTCATCTTCAAACACAAAAAGGAACGATTGAGCTTTCAAGTGGTGATTTGACCATGCGTCATTGCCATTTGCAACAGACCAATGTTACCCTTATCAGTGGTGATATTCATCTAGCGCATGCCAAATTAACAGATTGTAAAATTACTCTTGTATCAGGTGATCTCGACACGCATTCTTTAGAAATTGCTGGTAAAACCCTTATTCAAACGACAAGCGGAGATATTTCGCTTCATCTGTTGCGCCATGATTTCAGCTATGATCTTGAAACGGTGCACGGAGACATTTCTATCTCTGATCAGCTCCAGCCGAGCCACCAAATCGTTGGCAACACGATCCACCACCAAGCAACGGCTTCTACAGATTCTCTTACTATCCAAGCTGTCAGCGGAGACATCAATCTTTATTAGAGGTTTCACATGAAACAGATTCATTGGTTATTCTTTGATATTGGCTCAACTTTGGTAAATGAAGAAAAAGCCTATCAAGATCGGATTAAACAGGCTCTTGCTGATACTAATATTTCTTATGCAGCATTTTATCAAACTATGATCCACTATTTTATGGAAAATAAAAAAGGCGATGTAGAAGCTCTGAAATATTATGGCTT
>ERZ772999.943-NODE-943-length-17763-cov-4.223684_pt1 | contig 17763 bp, 20 predicted proteins | sample MGYA00511467_ERZ772999 | MGnify/ENA primary metagenome ERZ772999 (study PRJEB29015, sample SAMEA2738064) | human oral metagenome | biome: human oral; feature: human-associated habitat; material: saliva | place: China | collected 2218 ... | reverse complement strand
CAACGAAAGGTAATTCCTACATTTCAGGCGCAAAATCGTACAGTTCAGAGAAAAATATCAAAATTAGCTGTCTTCAGTTTATAATATAAATATGAATAAATTAAAAGAAGAAAATTTGAGAAGAGCTCTTTCTCATATTGAACGACATAAACAAGCCATAAATACAAGTAATAATAGTGAGGATAATGATTTTCATAAATTATTACTCCAATTTAGCTATGAAGTATATGAAAGAATCAAGGCAAATAAAAAACCTTATCCGAATTTAGATTCAGATAAAGTCTTTTGACTAAATTTTTCCTTTTAACAAAATTTACTAAATCTCTATTATATCCCTAATATCAGTTATATAATTTTCCGTATCATTAGCGCTGTCTTAAATATTTTCAGTATAATCTATTCTTAGCTATCATAAAAATATTCATAATCACTTAAAAATTTTAGATTCCATTATAGTATAAAACTTTAACAATTTCTTAATTTGGTAGTTCTCTATCAATCTTATCTAGTAACAATAGTAATTTTTCAACAATTGATGATCTACGAATAGCATAATCCTCCATTGAAAATTCAATTGGAAGATTATGATTTGATTTCCATTTTTCTTGGAAAATAATAAATGGATTTTTAAGAGCAATTGCATATTTAACAATTGAATTAACATACAATTCTATATACTTTAGAAGCTCATCTATTTCAATTTGAATTACTCTTAATGTCTCAAAGTCACGTTTTAAATAAGAATTATAAGTTAATCCTTCTGATGAAATGGATAAAAGAATTGCATCGACAAAATCTCTAATAATGCTTTCTGATAATCTTAATTCACCTTCGAAATTTTTCCAATGTCGATCAAAAACATCATTATATATTGCAATTTTTAAAATGTTCTCTTGCTCATTTTTTGAAAGTCTTTTGAAATTATTTATATAATTTTGTATCTGTTCCTCATACAACCATTGCTGACTTTCTCCATCGAAAAATACATAATCTGTACTCAGGTACTCTTCTCCATCATCATGCTGTTCTGTTGAAGTCAAATGATGCTCCTCTGTATCTGGTATATTATATTTTTCTTCTTGTTGCCAGTCTCTATTTATCTCAAAATTATTTATTAAATCTTTCCATTCTTCAAGTTTTGTTTTTATTACCTTGATATAATCAGAAGCTCTATATATTCTTTGTTCCTTTAAATCATAAATATCGAGACTTAAACTTGCTAATTTTATCGCGTTAGATAAAACGTCATTAGAAATTTTTTTCTCATCTTTTCTTTTATTAAGATAATCATTTAAAAACCCGCTTATCCCTAAAATAGTTACAATATTTGCTATTAGACTAATCCAATCTAAAAATGATAAATCCATTTTTATTCCTCCTAAAGTAATTATAAAATTAGTATAACACAAAAAAAATAAATATTTTCAGTTTAAAAACTACCAAATAGATTTCAATAAGAAGGGAAGGATAATCTATATTTTACTCCATACTACAAAAAAAGATTGAGCATTGTACAGCACAAAACTCAATCCTTTAAATAACATTTAAGTTAGCAAACAATTAAACTGATTATTTCTTAAAACAACTCTTTATAAAAATCAATCGTTTCTTCTAAAGTTGGCATAAATGGGTTTCCTGGTGCACATGCATCAATCAAGGCATTCTTAGAAATGTATTCAAAGTCGAAATTTTTTTCTTCAATACCAAGTTCAGTCAATTTCTTAGGAATACCTACTGTCTCAGAAATCTTATCAATCTCAGCAATTGCGTAATTGGCACACTCTTCATCTGATTTACCTTCTACTTGATACTATGCGTGTTCTGCTTTTCGAGACTTCTTGTACAGACTCATAAAATCTAATCAAAATTAATTATATGAGGTTTCAAAAAGCCTTTTATACATACCTTCTTTACCACATAACTCATCATGTTTTCCGCTATCTATGATTTTACCGTTATCCATAACAACAATATTATCGTATTCCTGAGCGTTAGATAGTCTATGAGTTATAAAAATTTGGGTAATTCCTTTATGTTTTAAATTATCCATTATTTTCTTCTCTGTTATAGTGTCCAATTGACCAGTACCTTCATCAAAAATCATAATCTCTGGATTTTGCAAAATAGCTCGAGCTATTGCTAAGCGTTGCCTTTGCCCACCTGATAAATTATTACCATTATCCCCAATACTAGTATAGTATCCCATGGGCATATTATTAATCTCTATATCTAATTCAGCTAAACTTGCTGCAGAAATGACATCCTCCATAGAATGGCTATGAGTTAAATCTATATTGGAAATCACAGTGTCGTTAAACATTACATCATTTTGTAAAACAACTCCGAAACTCTTCCTATAACTATTTAAATCAAATAAATTAATATCATTACCATTATATAAAATCGTATTTTTCTCTACATCATACAGCCGTAGCAATAATTTAATAAGTGTAGTTTTTCCGCAACCTGTCCTCCCCACTATAGCAATACGCTCACCTTTCTTAATAGTTAATGCTAAATCATAAATAACTTTACAGCCACTACCATAAGCAAAATTCAAATTTCTAAAAGTCATCATTTCAAATGGAGGTAGTTTAGGAATAGAAAATTGATTTTTTTCTTCTGGAGTATAAATGATATCAAAAACTCTATCTAAAATTGTAAAACAAAATTGAAATTGAAAACAGTTTTGTACAATCAGAGTAATAGGTGAAAGAAGCAAAGAAACCAATGATAAAAATGACATTAAACTCCCCAGAGACATTGTATGCTGCTGTACTTCGAGACCTCCCAAAATTAAAATTAGTAAGTTTGGTACGAGTCTATAAATAGAAATAAAAGTCTGAAAAATATTTAGATAATTTTCACGCTCTACATCAAATTTAAGCTCATTACTAAACATTTCTTTCCACTTAGTATATGAAACATCTCCTTTTGCTGAGACTTTCAAAAATAATAAATTAGAAAAAATTTCCATCAGATAACCTTGAGTCAATTCTTTAGAACTGATAAAATTTGAGTTCTTTTCTTCCAATTTTTTTAACAAAAAATATAAAACAATAAACAAAAATATAGCAAAACATGTGATTATAAGTGTGAAATATAATGAAATCATTGCCATAGCTATAAAAGCGATAATAATTGTAGATAGATCAATTAACAAACTTGATATTCCACTTGAAATTATTTTCTCTAAAGAATCTAAATTATTGATTCGAGTTACAATTTCACCTGAAGATCTACTATCAAAAAATTTCATAGGTAGAGTGAAAATTTTGCCAACAATTTTATCTTTTAATGTAAATATGTATCTCTTCTCAACTATAATGATTAATTTAGTTCGTATGAAGCTAAATAACGCATAAAATATAATTAAGGAAAAAACTGAAATAAGCATCCCTAAACGATACATTTCTCCTTTGCTAATTACATTATCAATAATAAACCTTGTTAGCAAAGGTAATAATAAGGTGAGACTCTGTACCAAGATTGATATTAAAGAAATATAACTTAGCCTTTTAATATCAATTTTACCTATCTTCAATATTTTAAAAAAATTATTATGTTTCTTTTTTTTAGTAAATTTCCTATTTGGTGAGAAGAAGATTACAATACCAGATATATTATTTGCAAAGTTTGATATATCTTCTGTTATTCTACCTTGTTCTGGATCGATGAATACAACACTATGCTCATTATGTTTTTCCACTACAATATAATGAGCATTATTAGTTAAAGCTATATAGGGTTCTACAAATTTGTTCCCCAAAAATTTTTTAACATTTAAAATCTCAGACGCCTTTGAATCCAATCCAAAATAAGAAGCTATATTTTTAATATCTCTAATGGATAATCCATCCCTTGAATTCTCAAAATCACAGCATAATTCATATAAGTTTGCCTCATGCCCATAATAATCTAAAATCATTGCCATGCATGCTAAACCACAACTGGTATCAGATAATTGTTGTATGAATTTTACCTTTTTCAATTTGAATCACCAAATTTCTAGATTAATTACAGAAGGAATTGATAAATTATTCAAAGTTAGTAAGCCTAATCCTATTCCAGCTATTCCACTCATTAGACTTGGAGAATTCTTATACGGAAGACCGCATTTCCAATTTTCTGATTCTAAATCATCAAGAATCGTATTAAGATAGGAGTAAACTACGCTGTATAAATGCTCAGAGTTCGTTTTCTTAGCAACATAAAATAGAATGTTTAGATTCCCTAAGTCTCCATGGCATAGACAGTGGCTTTTTCCAAAACCATATTTTATTGTTGTATCAATAGCTACATCCATATCAGATTTCATTGTTTTTCGAAACTCTATATTTAATGTATTATTTTTATACAATTCTAATCTACTTATAAGTATACCCGGAGCACCATGACACCATGAAACAGGAATATTTTCAACAATATCTTTATATTTGATACCACTTTCTGTTTCTCTATAATCTGACCAATTAGATTTTTCAGTATCAAACATAGAATTTTCAAAAATTATACCTTGTTTAATTATAGTTTTAAGCTTTTTATCTTCTGGGAAATATCTACTAAGTTTTGACAACGCCCACACAATTCCTGAGACTCCGTGTGCAAAACCCGCTAAAGGATTGGAAGCCATCGTTCCTTTCCATGCTCTTCCATCTTGCCCTTCAATAGTAATTTTTATAGAATTTTTTTCTAAATGACTAAATATATCATGCGCTAATATCAAGAGAGCTTCGTCTCTAGTAACTTCAAATACATTTAGCAAATGTATAATCGCACCAGCAGAACCTACAAGAACATCAAAATTTTCATCATTTCTATACCCTTTTTTCAAATCATCAATAATATCATAGATATAAACATCTAGTTCATCAGAATTAAAGTGTTCAGGCATCCTTGTCTTCAGTAACAATAATACATATATAATAGGGGTCTCTCCAGAAAAACCTCCAAACAGTACCTGAGAGTGAGTAGCAAATTGCTTTCTTGAATCTAAATAATACTTGAGAGATCGGTAACATTTTTTCAAGTATATGAGATAATCTTTTTTCTTGGTCTCCAAATATAAGAATAAATAGAATAACATAATACCTGATATACCATTATACAGATCACATCCGATTGGAACCATATTCCAATCATTCGTTTTCTCTCCCAGTATGTTCATGTCTACCCAGCATATATCTCCTGAAGTACCACTATATGAAATTTTAGATAAATAGTCAGCAATTTTTTCTGTTAGAGGTACAATTCTACTTTTAGTTTCTTGTATTTCTTTATGATTTAAATTATGTATCACTTTTACAGATGGTTTTAGAGGTACAAAAGAATCCTGAACTAAATTATAAGAAGGATCGTAATTCAAAGTTGTTTCAATCAAATTTAATTGAAATTCCATATCCTTCTGACAAAAGTCTTTTATTTGTTGAATTGCTAATTCTATTCCTGAAATATTAAAGAAATTTTGATATTTCGTTAGTTCAGAACATAAGAATCTATCAGATATTTTTGTCTGAAATAATGGAATATCACCCAATAATAATGATTCGAATTCTGAACTAGCTATTCTTTGTACTTTTTTATCCTCAAAAACTATTTTCCAAACTTTTGAAAATAACATTTCCCTATCTAGACCACTCCTTAAAAAACTAGGATGATAAGATGTTTGTATTAAATTAGAATAAAATTGTGTGGGCCTCATTATTTGTCTAGAATACGCATTATTAAATTTTTCTATCTCAACCAGAAACTCTTCTATTGATGAAGGATCTTTTGAAATAATTTCATAAGCTTCTTTAAAGCCAGCAGAAACGTAATTTTTATATGAATTCAAATCAACATCCTTGCCCGATAGAATAAAAGGCTGATTATCTTTACTTTGCAATGCGGATTGTTCATAACCAATTTTCATTTCATCCGTCATACTATGCATGATACTTGCACGTTCAATCGGAATCATCTCTCCTGCGCTTGAACTTAGACCGCTAATATCCACCCCAGAGTTCCCATCTTTACCCCAAACTATATTAGGTAAAATACCTACTCTTTTCACAGATTTTTCTAATAAAGAGAATATTAGTTTATCTGCCGTTTCGTATTCCTTTCTGTATTCCGTTGTATTATGAAATAATGTTTCAATATCGACAAGAACTGGTCTATTACCCTTAGCTATGATATTTTCAAAATGAATATCGTTTCCCCTCATAGCAAATAATAAGAATAACAAGTATCCTAGATGTGTATAAAACTGAATAAAATCAGATTCATATGTGCATGGTAAGTGTTCTATGTACTCTACCCATCCATAATTTCCACGATTCAAAATATTTGTTACATATAGATTTTTATTGAATTTCAGGTTGTACCAGCTAAGCAAGTTTTGAAACTTCACATCCAATATTAAATCTCTTGGTTTATATACTAACTTATTTGTTCCAAACCAAAGGAGATATACTGATTTTCCATGATTATGAAAATCTGACACACCAGATTCAATCTTTGTTAACTCCCCATTGATAGAAAAATGTTCCTGTAATAATGCTTTATCTTCTTTTAGGTTTGTTAAAAATTCTACATTATTAGTAACCCAATTTTGAATATTTTCAATAATTAATCGAAACATAACAGGATATTCTTTTAATATATCCCAAAAATGGTCCGATAAGTATATTTCTGAAAAATATTTAAATCTTTTTTCTCCAGTTTCACCGTTTAACATATTTTGTTCTTTCAGAACTTGTAATTCTAATATCAATGTTCTGTAAGAAATATTCAAAATTTGTTGGAATAACGCAATTAATAAACTATTCAAGACGTCTCTAGTGACTTTCAAATTCTGACTACTCAAATTATCTTCAAGTTTATAGGCAGCAAATTTCAAAAATGGTATGACAAAATTACTGAAAATAGGTTTTCGTTTTCCCTCACTGTCAACTATATAAAACTCTGGTAATGTATAATCATTTCTCTTAAAAAAGAACTCTATAAATTCGTTCATATGTGAAAATGAATCTATATCTTTCACATCATATGTATGTTCTTCCAAAAAAATATCTAAATCATGTTTAGAAAAATCATTTTTTTCTTGTAAATATTCCCAAAATTCATTAGAACCTTCTCCAATAAAATTATCCCAATACTCTTTTCTTTTTCTTGATTTCAAACCATCCCCTAAATCATGACTAGAAATTTTTCTTTCAGAGAAATAAGAAGCATCTTTAAAATCTGTTATGTTTAATTTTCGATTCATTTTCAACTCCTAAATATAAAACAACAGGTGACATCCTACTTTTAGGTGTCACCTATCCCAAAGATTCAATAGAATTAATCTATTAACAACAAATGAATGTTAAGAAAGGACACTCTGTGGTGATAGTACAACCACGACCACAAGAATTCTCTCCTGAATAACATGCACAATAAGATCTAGCTGTTCCGCCAGCCATAGTTTGATCCATCTCGCTATCGCTAAGTTCACGCAAGATATCCCCAGCTGGATTACCTTCTGTACTTAGTGATTCGTAAATAGGTTTTTTCCAATCAGACATAATTGTTTAATCCCTTTCTAGTTACTGATTTCTCTTATTAAATATAGTGACACCTCAAACCTTTGGGATTAAAAAATTCAAAAGAGATACCAGTAACAAATATTTAAATCCGCTGTAATTATAACTCTGAAAGTTATGATTACAGTCATTTATAAGCAAAAATAATGTTCATCATGCGTTTATCTGCCAACAAATAAAGGAGACATGCCACCAAGGTAATCAGCCATATGGCATATACAGAAACTGTTAAAACAGTGAATTCCTCCAGGATGATTAGTAGTAAATTTGCCAGATAATACCGCCCAACAACCGTTGTTAAAGCAAACAAACCTGCAAATGACAATAAAAAGGCAAGTGGCAGGGCAAGGATAAGTTCCTTCCGATATTTTCCTAAGAAGAGGACAATAATACCAGCAGACAGTGTATAAGCAAAAGCAATTGCTCCATAAACAAGTCCCCAAGATAACATTGTAAGACTAGAGAAAGCAAAATCACCATCCATTAACTCTAGGACTAGCATAGCCAAAAAAGTGAATTCACTGACTAGTAGATTAATCAACAAAGCAAGCATAAACTTCGCTTGGAGTAATTGTTTCAAATCGACAGGAATCAGTCTGAGATTTGAAATCGTTTTAGACACTTGTTCTATTCTTATCAAATCCACTAAAATCATGCTCGCAAAAGGGAGGAGAAAATAGTAGTTCAAAAAGAAGAAACCATTTTCTACATACCAGCCATTCACACTACCGTACGAATGCCCTTGATAAATCTGATGACCAATCATAAACTCTAACAAAAAGAGCAGGATGGCTACAAAGGGAATCATATACAGTATCTTTCGCCTTCTTAGTTTAGTAAATTCTAGCATCAACATTTATTCATCCACCTTTCTTAACCAAGATTTAATGGACAAGAAAGACAAAACAAGTAAAGATAAACCTAGTACAATAATCGATAAGATAGCTGGCTGTTGAAGCACCACTCCTTCTCTGTTTCCTTCCCAGATTAAACTGTTAGCACTTGTTACTGGACTGATATTTGGACTCGTCCTTGCTAAAAAAAATGACACTAAAACATACATGACACCGACCAAATTCCCAACTATCTCCTTGCCTCTGACTTTTATCATGACCAAAGCAACTAAAGGAAATACTCCCATGGGAATTAAGATACCACTACTCATACAAAGATAGAAGAATCTTAATAATAAAGACAAACTGACTGTCGAAGAAAAGCGGGATAGTAGTGCGAATAAGGAAACCGAAATATAGGTGAATAACATGATACACAGAGCGTTGATTTCTATATACAAAATCTTAGCCCAGAATGTCTTCATTAGATTTGCTGAAGCGAGTTTCAAGTTGTTCATGATGCGATAGCGATATTCTACACCAAATGCCTGTATTGTATAGGAAACACAATACAAAGGGAGAATCAAAAAGTTTAAATAAGACAAAGAGAATTTATAGACAAAGGGAAAGGAGTCAAACAAGCCTCTCGCATCATTTACATAATAACAGATGAGAGCTAGGTAGAGGGAAACAACACCATATACGACAAAATTCAGTTTTTGATGCCTTTGTTTGAGAAATTCAATCTTCACTAAATCAAGCAATTCCCTCACCTCCTGTTATCCGCTTAAAGTAATCCTCTAAACTTTCATTGTTTTTATAAGAATATTCTTTTAGAACTATTCCGTTGTCTTTTAAGGAGTTAGATACGACTGCAATGTCAAAAGTAGGTGATTCTCCCTGAAGTTCAAGTTCTATATCCGAAAGAATACTAATCTGTTCTTGCAGATTTATCCTGCAAAGCACTTCCTTAGCTTGAGGAGCATCCGAAACAATTAGGTGGATTTTCCTTTTATCTGCACCATCTATTAATTCCTTCATAGTCTTTTCAGCCATAAGGTGGGCATCATGCAGTATCCCAACTCTATCTACAAGCTTTTCAAGTTCTGAAATAATGTGGCTGGATATTAAAATCGAAATGCCATGATTGGTACTGAGTTCCTTTAGATAACGGCGCATTTCAAGGATACCAATAGGATCTAAACCATTTGTTGGTTCATCTAATATCAGAATTTTCGGCTGGTGCATAATAGCGTTAGCAATTGCTAACCTTTGCTTCATTCCCAGAGAATACTGCTTGAATAGTTTTTTATTTTCCCCATCTAATCCTACTACTTGTAAAGCTTGCTCCACCTGTTTTAGCGAAATCCCTCTCAATCTTGCAAAAATAGAGAGATTTTCAGGTCCCGTTAAATTAGGATAAAAAGAAGCACTGTCCAATACCACACCGATTTGAGATAGCAAATCCTTAGAAAATTCACCTAACAGTTTTTCAGATAGAATATTCACTTCACCACTATCCATAGCTGTCAAGCCTAAAATAGCCTTGATAAAGGTTGTCTTTCCAGTACCATTTCTTCCTAGTAAGCCATAGATTTCTCCCTGTCTTAATGTAAAATCTATCCTATCTAAGACAATTTTTCCATCATAGGATTTTGATAAATTAAATGTCTGTATTACTGGATTTCTCATTTTTCTCCTCCGAACATTCGTACACCCACATTAAGAGATATAATAAAGTAGTTCCCGTATAACTAGTTAGTTATATGAGAGGGTAATAGGGTATAGCAAACTTACAAGCTCCCTTTAAGCCCTTCAATCTTTGGCATGATCCATTGTATAAATGTTACTTCACAAAAAGTTTAACAAATCAATCCGCCAGTCCCAGATCAACTTCATTAGTTGTTACAGCTTGTTGTATAATTCTCGATTCCCAGATATATTGTGATTGATTTATAGGTTCCTTGGAAAAGAAACCGCTTCCAAACAATCCTAAAAAGGACAACATAAAAATGATTTTACGAAACTTTGCTAAAATACTCATATTAACCACCTTTTTCTTATCTTTACACTTGTAAGTGTACTACTTTAAATATTATTTGTCAATAAAAAACAATTCTTTTTTTCATTTTTTTTTTTTTTTATTTTTTTATGACTATTTTTGTATTAGAAAGTTGAAAAATAGAGATTAAAAGTATATAATTAATCTTAAATTTATTTAAAGAGGGTTAGAGATGACCATATTATCTGATAAACTAAAAGCCAAGAGAAAAGAAAAAGGATTCTCACAAAAAACACTTTCCGAAGGAATTTGTGAGCAAAGCCAAATCAGCAAAATAGAACGTGGTAACTATATGCCTGCTGCTGATTTACTCTATAAACTTGCAAATCGGCTTCAAGTTCCCTTAGATTATTTTTTCGATGAACAGATTGAAATGACTTCCAATATAACACCGTTTAAGAAATTAGCAGAAAAATTACTTGAAGATCGTAATTACGAGGCTTTAGAATACCTCTTAAACTTAGAAAAAGAAAAGTCTCAGTATCTATCTACTGAGGATGAATTTTATCTTCTATGGATTCAAGCGATTATCCTTTTCTACTTACATAGTTCCAAAGATGAAGCTATCGCCAATCTAGAAAACGCTTTGCCAAAGCTTTCGGTCAGCTCATCTGTGTATCTTAAACTTCTCAATACTTTATCTAATTTTTATTTTTCTGTAGGACGTGATGCAGAATATGAAGAAAATAACTCACTTCTTATCAGTTTGTATCAGGAAAAAGATTTAAATCACCAAGAGTATTTATTTGGTTATATTCGAGTTAAACATAATTTTGCCTATTATTTACACTCTAAAGGTAAGGAGTTAGAAGCTGTCCAAGAAGCCTTAGAAACCATTGATTTTTGTAAACAAAAAGAGACCAGCTATCAGCTAGCACCTCTTTTAACTATCGTTGCAAATGCCGGAAAAGATTTTTTAAAGCACGATGAAATTCTTGACTATTATTTACAGGCTCGTGATATTTGTAAAATATACGAGCACAAGCTCTTGATGGCTAAAATTGACCATTTTTTGAAAGATAAGGATAGGTGACTTCGATCGTAATAAGTTATAATTACCAATTAATTAGAAACATAAAAGTGGAGAGAAACTAATGTCGTTTTCTCCACTTTTGTTAATATCCCCTCTTCCACTTGTATCCTGCCCAGCATGCTAAAGCAAGTAAAACTAAATTAAAGATGATAAAGAAAGTCGTAAAACCAAATAATCCATTTTGAGCTAAATCTGCCGTGTAAAGTTCAGTTTCTGTAAAGAGAAGATAAATTCCATAGACCTCCACGAAAATAAGAAAACTGACAAAACCAATCAGGAAAAGTCCACTGGCAATAAGAAAGAGTCTCCATAAAAGAATGAGAATTCCTCCTACTGCTAAAAAAATTACTGGGATAAGGAGTAAATCATTCATGACTTGTTCCTTCCTAACCAATCAACTGACGATAATGGGTGGCAAGAGAGGAATCAAATTCCTCTAGCTTTTGAACTAAGTCCAAATACTCCTCTTTCTCATGATATTCAAAGTCCACACCTCGATGATTCTGAAGCGCGATTTCCAATTGACTAGTGAGTTCTCGTTTGGAAAAACTGTAATCCCCCGTCACTTCCTCATAATGTACCTTTAGCTCCTTGTAGGCTTGGTATTCTTCAGGTGTTTGAAATACCTGTACTAAGGCCTCTTCTAATTGATAATTTGACGTTCTTTCTATAAAACTAGGTCAAGCATACCGGATAAATCTTGGAGCTTTTTTCACAAGAAAAAGACTCCGAAGAGTCTTCGCATTACTTATGCAATTCTTTATTACTCAATGTATGAAAAATCCCCCACAGAAGAATATTTACAATGATAAACAGCAATATTTCCACTAAATTAAAGTCTATCAAATTTCGTGACCGCATTGCCACCATAGCTTGAGAGTAGGGATAGATTAAAGATAATTTATCTGATACAAAAATCATCATAAATCCTACGAAAGTACCAATAGCACCAATTCCCACAGATTTACTGAAAACACGAGTTTTAGCTGTCACAAAAAACTGTACTGCCATCATGCTAATTGTTCCAAAAATTCCCAATAAATCCCACTTGAGGTAGGTGAACAAATTAGAAATTTCTAAATGAGCTAGGTGAGCACTGACATAAAAAATACCAAACAAGAACAACTGTAAAACAGCAATAAACAAGATAATTACTATTTCTTTTGCCAACAATAATTTCCCAAGACTAACATTATTAGCTCTGAGAAATTCAATATTTTTTCTATCAAACTCTTTTCCTAACATCATGGCTACATAAAGGCTGACTAAGATCGGAAAGAAAAGCTGGCTATAATAGAAGGTCAATTGTCCCCATAAAACAGGCACTTTTTCACTTTCTTCAACCATAGAATAAGCTGCACCAAAGTAAATCCCAAGACCAATCAGGCTACAAAAAGCTAAGAAGGAAATACCGATCATCAACATGGAAAATTTTTTAGTTTTCCGCCATTCTACTGATAGATAAGACATCATAGCTTGCCTCCTTTCTTTTCAACCAAATAGAGAGATAAGAAGAGATAGATTAGGGCTATTGGCAAATATGTAAAGAGTTTAAATCCTAGTTTTGTCGCAAAAACATAACTCACTTGACTGGCGACTTGCTGGTAATCCACCAGAGACAGATATCCTATACCACCAAAAGGGAAAATCAGCTGTAGAAAAGCTGGTGCATGACCAAATCCAACACCAAGAAATCCTCCGAAAATCCCTAATGCCAGTATCAATGCCTGCTTCTTCAGTAAAAACTGCAAAGTCAAAAACAGACAGGTTAAGACAAAAGAGGCTAGCAAGAAAATGACGATTTGCCATAGGATTAGGCTAACAGGCATTTCTAGACCTGATAAGATTGCAATTAACTGGGCTACTACTCCCTCCAAAAAAGCGAGGAAGGTCAAAATGAACATGGTCAGGCCAAGCTTACTCAGAAAGATATGCCGTACATTTTCACCATTTGCCAAAAGCAGTTTGAAAGTGTTGCCCTCCTTCTCGTTCTTGACAATCCGCGATACAAAGAGAGAAATCACAATAGGGAGAATCAAGCCATTTACTTCTTTTATCATATAGAAAATTAGGCTAATCTGGTGCATGTCTGGATTACTTAGGTAGCGTGTAGCGGCTGCAATTGCCCAAGCAAATCCGACTCCCATAACTAGTATGCTAACGAGGAAGGATTTGGTTCGTTTTGCCTTGAGCAATTCAATAGACAAATTATTCAACATAAGACTCACTCCTTGGTTAAGTTGAGGAAGATAGATTCCAAGGTTTCTTGTTCTTGCTTCACTTCATAAATTGGAACTTTCTCGACTATTAAATCTCGTAACAAACTAGAAATCTGCTGATCGGCAAGGTTAGTCAGCTTGAGTTGATCCTCTTGTATCTCTAACATCTTGCACGGATAACCAAATAACACTTGACTAATGACTTCACGTTGACCTCTAAAATCCCCACGCACTTCTAGCCATTTATTGGACTGAATTTTACGAATTTCTCCCTCGTAAACCAGTTGACCATGATTGATAATCCCCACACGGTCAGCTATATGCTCTACTTCAGAAAGGATATGGGTAGAGATGAAGACAGTAATGCCCTGTTCTTTTGCCAACTTGATAATCAGTTCCCGAATTTCATGAATCCCTGCTGGGTCTAGCCCGTTTGTTGGCTCATCCAGTATCAACAAACGCGGTTTCTTGACTAAGGCAAAGGCTAAAGCCAAACGCTGTTTCATACCCAGAGAATAATCTTTAACCAATTTTTTCTTGTTTTTAGGTTGATCTAACCCAACAATTTTCAATGTTTCCTGAATATTTTTCTTATCAAATCCTAGGATTTTTTGGAAGACCAAGAGATTTTCATAGCCAGTCAAATTAGGATAATAAGACGGTTCTTCAATCATAGAGCCAATCTGATTAAGATACTGCTTGTCCGTACCTATAGATTGACCGAACACTTCAATCTCCCCAGCTGTACGAGAAATCAAAGACAAAATCATCTTCATGGTGGTTGTTTTCCCAGCTCCATTTGGACCTAGAAAACCATAAATCTCACCTTGTTGAACTGATAAGGAACTAAGGTTAACAACCTGAGTGTCCTTAAATCCCTTTTGTAAGTTTTTTATCTGTAAAACATTACTAATCATTATGAACTTCCTCCTTTAAGCCAAATAATTTTCTATAATTTTGATTTCTATAAATCAAATTATCATGAGTATCTTTGATAACGTCTCCACTACTCTTATCAACAAAAATGATAGAATCAACATAATTCACAATATCTAATTGGTGACTCACTATTACCATTGTTTTGTCTGAATGAAATGAATTATTCCACTACCAGCACCAAGAACGTTATCAAGTTCTTCAAGAGTTAATTCTTGAAGAGATTTCATTACTTCAATCTCAACGAGATTCATTTGTTGTTTAGCCATTTGGAAATACCTCACTGATTAAAATTTATTTGAGAAGTATCTCTATCTAGGTTATGTCTTTATTATAGACATGCTAGATTAATTTTAAACTAAGCTAACCTTAATTTTACATTAAGATTAAAGTAATTTGCTTTTTTCACTCTTTTAAATGGTATAATATAGATAAGCGAGGTAAGATTATGAATTTCGAACAACAACTCCTGAATAAGCACATCCTTATCATTGATGACGATAAAACTTTAAACTCTTCCATAAGAGATATTCTCACTGCTTACGGATTTTCCAATCTAACATCAGCCTATGATATAGAATCTAGTTTGGACATGATTGAAACAGAGGAGTTCGATCTTTTCCTTTTGGACATTATGCTCCCCGATGGTGATGGCTACACATTAGCAAAACATATCCGAAAAAAAGGCGATACTCCTATCCTCTTTCTGACTGCCAAAAATAATCCTGAAGATGAGGTAGCTGGTTTCAATTCTGGTGGTGATGATTATGTCATGAAACCCTTCATTCCAAAAAATCTTATCTATCGTATTATGGCTCTGCTACGGAGAAGCTATAAATCAGAACAGGAAGCAATACAGATTGGACAGACTTTGGTGAGTTTTCGGAATGCAACAGTACAAAAAAATGGAGCAGAAATTTCTATTACACCAATTGAAATTCAGATTTTGAAAAAACTTTACGATAATAAAAATTACATCGTTTCAACCGAATCTCTCTGTGATACGATTTGGGGAGTGGGTAGCTTTGGTTATGAAAACTCTTTGACTGTACATATTCGGAAAATTCGAGAAAAAATAGAAGAAAATCCTTCAAAACCTCAATATTTAAAGACAGCTAAAGGGCTGGGATATAAATTGTTATCATGATTATGAACCAAACCAAAATTTTAAGGTATTCACTAAAGAAATTTATCTTTTTTTCCATCATTATCTTTATTACCAATATCATTCTAATTGCCAGCTTTGTTTTCTACATTAGGGAAAAGCAAACTGCTACTGAGACTGTGAAAATAATTTCTGAACACATTACCATCACAAAAAATAACGTCCACATACCTAAAAATGATATCTCTAGTCTAAGAGAACAAAAGTTATGGCTCATGGTATTGGATAAGCAGACTGGAAAACAAGTGTACGAACAGTATAAACCTACAGAAATTCCTTCACAATTTGACTATGGGGACATTTTACAGTTTTCTCGCTATTATCTTTCAGATTATCCTGTTTTTAGTCAGATAAAAGATGGCTACATCATTGTTGTTGGTTTTCCAAAAGATAAAATTGCTCGTTATAGTTATAATTACTTAGATATAGATAGTATTCGCCTGATTCCACTAGTAGCATTTGGAGTATTGCTTTTCAACTGTCTTTATTTCGCTTTTCTTTACTACTATGGTGTGACGCATATCAATCGTAAAATTGCGCCTCTTGTAACTGCTATTCAGAATCTCCCAGATGGTTTGAAAAATCCAATAAATTCTATATCAGAACTAGAATATCTTACAACTGCAATTAATCAAACCGATACTCTACTCAAAGAGAATGAAGTCTTTAAAGAGCAATGGATTTCAGGAATTGCACACGATATCAAAACACCTCTTTCTGTCATCATTTCTAACGCTTCCTTGTTAAATGATTCTGAACTAGATACACAGTCTAAAAAACATATTCGCCCAATATTGACAGAATCCTATTACATCCAAAATATTTTAAATGACTTAAATATAGTAGCTCGCCTTTCATCCGGTCATCTTCAATTAAATCAGACTGAAACAAAAATTATCCCCTTCTTCAAAGACATTCTCATCCATATTTTAAATCAAGAAATCTGGAATGATTTTGAATTTGAATTTGATTACGATTATTCACTTGTTAATCAATCTATCATGATTGAGCAGTTTTTAATCACAAGAGTTATCCATAATATCATCTACAACTCTGTTTTGCATAACGAAAAAGGTTGCACAATAAGAATCCACTTATTCAAAAAAGATACAAATGTAATTGTCGAAATCAAAGATAATGGACAGGGAGCTTCACCAAAAAAAAATTGCTGAACTTAATGAATTATCTTTTAAAAACATTGATATTTCTAAAATTAGAACGACTGGAATTGGGCTAAAAATTTCAAAACAAATTGTTGATTTGCATCAGGGCTCTATTTCGTTTGCTAGTATCCAAAATGAATTCTTTGAAAGTATCATTTCACTTCCAATTTTCAACATTACCAATTAGATAAAAAAATGGAGAAGAACCATTAGAGTTTTCTCCATTTTATTTATCTTATCTTCCGCTTATACCCTGCCCAGCCTGCCAAGACAAGCAAAGCAAGGTTAAAGATGATAAAGAAAGTCGTAAAACTAAATAATCCATTCTGTGCCAAATCTTCCGTGTAAAGTTCGGTCTCTGTAAAGAACAAATAAATTCCATAGACCTCCACGAAAATAAGAAAACTGACAAAACCAACAAGGAAAAGTCCACTGGCAATAAGAAAGAGCCTCCATAAAAGAATGAGAATTCCTCCTACTGCTAAAAAAATTACTGGGACAGGGAGTAAATCATTCATGATTTTCTCCTGTCTAGTCAATCAATTGACGATAATGGGTGGCAAGAGAGGAATCAAACTCCTCTAGCTTTTGAACTAAGTCCAAATACTCCTCTTTCTCATGTTCTTCAAAGTCCACACCTCGATGATTTTGAAGAGTGATTTCCAATTGGCTAGTGAGTTCTCGTTTAGAAAAACTGTAATCGCCTGTCACTTCCTCATAATGTTCCTTTAGCTCCTTGTAGGCTTGGTATTCTTCAGGTGTTTGAAATCCCTGTACCAAAGCCTCT
>ERZ772999.940-NODE-940-length-17797-cov-6.300361_pt1 | contig 17797 bp, 16 predicted proteins | sample MGYA00511467_ERZ772999 | MGnify/ENA primary metagenome ERZ772999 (study PRJEB29015, sample SAMEA2738064) | human oral metagenome | biome: human oral; feature: human-associated habitat; material: saliva | place: China | collected 2218 ... | reverse complement strand
ACTTGGCATAGAATTAGGTAGCTCTTCCCATTCAGTTTGCCCTTGCTCATTTTGGGTCTGAAAGTATTTTTCTTTTTCCATACCTAATATTATATGTCGAAGTATGTTATAAGTATAGTTAATGAATATAGTTATAGTAACAGATAGAAAGGTTATGTTTTGAATCTAAAAATTGGAATTGTTGGATTGCCGAACGTGGGAAAATCGACATTATTTAATGCGCTAACAAATGCGCATGCTTTGGCCGCAAACTACCCCTTTGCAACAATTGAACCAAATGTGGGAATTGTGCCAGTACCTGATGAACGATTGGATGTTCTGGAAAAAATGTATGCAGCTGAGAAAAAGATTCCAGCAACTGTGGAATTTGTGGACATCGCGGGGCTTGTCGAGGGGGCATCGAAGGGCGAAGGACTTGGCAATAAATTCCTAGCACATATTCGCGAGTGTCAGATTATTTGTCACGTGGTACGGGTCTTTAAAAACGATGACATTATGCATGTTTCTGCTAATGCAAATACTCCGGCGCCGGTCGATCCAAAGGCGGATATTGAAATTATTCAAACCGAGCTCGAGCTTGCTGATTTTGAGACCCGTGAAAAAGTCGAAGCAAAACGTAAGAAAAATAAGGATGCAGCCGAAGAAAAAATTCCATATCTTACAGAGAAGCCAGTGATCTACATGTTTAATGTGGACGAGACTGAACTAACAAACGAGTCTTTAAAAAATGAACTTAGAGAACTTGTTGCCCCAGCTCGTGCGGTTTTTGTGAATGCAAAACTTGAGGAAGAAATGACTGGCATGAGTTTGCCAGAAAAAATGGAATTTCTTGAGAGTTATGGCGTAGAGGAAGATGCCTTAGGAGAGTTAGTGAAGGCAGCCTATGACACTCTGGGGTTACAGTCCTTCTTGACCGCTGGCAAAAAAGAGGTGCGCGCCTGGACAATCAAGAAAGGGGCGACTGCACCAGAAGCGGCAGGCACAATCCATACCGATTTTGAGCGTGGTTTTATTGCAGCAGAGGTGATGAAATACGATGATTTAGTGAATCTTGGCAGTGAAGCCGCAGTAAAGGCAGCTGGAAAATTGGCGACAGTTGGCAAAACCTATATCATGCAAGATGGCGACATTGTTGAGTTTCGCTTTAATGTTTCAAAATAAGACTCAGCTTCTTCAGAGTGATTGATTCCCTGTTATAATCAGGGTATGATTTTAGGTATTGATGAAGTTGGACGGGGACCATATGCAGGGCCACTAGTGATCGGCGCCTGTATTTTGCCGGATGCCGAAAAAATTGAAGAGGAACCCGAAAAATATCATTGGATATCAGAGCTTACTGACTCAAAGAAACTAACAGCTAAAAGACGTGAATCTCTGTATACAAAAATCAAGGAAGGGGCCGTGGCGACTGCGACAGGTTGGGTCTCTGCAAATGAGATTGATGAGATTGGACTTTCTGAAAGTTTAAGGTTGGCTTGCCGAAGAGCGGTGAAACAGATACAAGAGACTCGGATACCCTTTTCAGAGATCATTATTGATGGGACGATGAATTTTTTAAGCGGAACGCCGCTAGAGAAATATGTTTCTACTTTAACAAAGGGAGACCTCTTGATTAAGGAAATTTCGGCAGCAAGTATCTTGGCAAAGGTGGAACGAGACCGATATATGACGGAGCTGGCAGAGAAGTATCCTGAATACGGGTTTGAGAAACACGTGGGCTATGGAACAGCAGCGCATCAAAAAGCGATGGAGGAGTTTGGTTTAACACCAGAGCATAGGCGTTCATTTCGACCAGTGCGTGAAATTATGTCTAAACAACCTGGGACTGAAGAAGGTGAAGAGCAACAAAAAGTCAGGAAGGCTAGTGTAAAAAATGGAGATACGACATCGAGAGAGCTCGGCAATCTTGGGGAGGAAAAGATAGCGGAGTTTTTGGTTTTAAAAGGACACGAGATTATTGCGAGAAATTTTAAAACAAAGTATTTCGAAATCGATATCGTCTCAAAACTAGATAGTTCCCTGTTTTTTACAGAGGTAAAATATCGCAAAACTGCAGAGTTCGGGGAGGCTATTGAGTTCGTCGATCAGAAAAAACAAGAACAGATGCAGTTTGCGGCGGAAAGCTATCTGGTAATGCATCCAGAATTTAAAGATTTTACAGCCAAGCTTGCGGTGGCAGGAGTGGGTGGTAAGGATTTTCAGGTTGAAGACTGGATGGTGATTGATTAATTATCTTATAGAAAAGGTAGCGACCAGATTTAGTCAATGCAAGTCATAGATAAAAAATAAACCTCGATTGAGGTTTATTTTGAATTTTCTAGTCTTACGCAGTTGCGACTTCTTCGGTCTTTTCAGCTTCAACAGGTGCTTCTGCTGGAGCTTCAACAGCTACATCTTCTTTGAGGGTGTTAACTGCAACACGGTCAAAGTCCTTAGCAACGAGACGGGCAGATTTACCAGAACGGTTGCGGAGGTATGAAAGATTGTTGCGGCGAACCTTAGCACGCTTAACAATTTCAACTTTTTCAACTAATGGGCTGTGCATTAAGAAAGATTTCTCAACGCCAATACCGGAAGCGATTTTGCGCACAACAATGCGTGCAGTGTGAGACTCTTTGCGGTCTACACGGATTACGACACCTTCGAAAACCTGAAGACGGAATTTCTCGCCTTCCTTAATTTTCTGAGTTACCTTAACGGTATCACCAGAGCGAACATCAACGATGGCTTTCTTTTTCTGGGCGTCACCAATTTTTTTCAACACTAGAAAACTCATATTTTACCTTTTATTACTTAAAACTTGACCTATTTTAACATAGTTTTATGGAAAATGGAAGAGGTGAGACGATTAACTAGAAAACAGTAGTATCAAAACCAGCCTGGGGATTATTATCCTTGAAAGTTTGGCAAGAGTATTTCATATTAGGGTCGGATTCATATTTGTTGAGAACCGTAACAGCGGCCTTCATTTCCTCTGAAACATTTTTACATTCGATCACACCCATACCATTAGCGGCATAGACACCAACAAATTGCCAGGCGCCGCTTGGGAGCTTTCGACTATAGACATTAGTCTGAGCGGCCATACCATGATCGACATAGCGAGGCATGGCGAGACCATTTGGATCAACTACTTTCTCCATCTTTGAGACATTAAGTTTTGCAATCACCTTTGTACCATCTTCGTTTGTGACGATGCGGCCACCAGTAATACGATAATCGTCGCCGACAATAGTAGTGAGCTGCGCAAAATTAATATTTAGATCGTTCCATTTAACGATCTGCTTCTCGGCCTTTTGCTCTTTTTTCTCCTCAGTTTTAGCCTCGTCCTGGTCTTTGGTGTCGACTACTTTAGTTTTAGTTGCTGATTCATACTCAGCAATGACGGTCTTACTTTCGGTTAATTCTTTTTGGTATTGTTTGACTAAATTAGTTCCCTCGTCGATTTTCTGGTTACTATAAAAGTAGAGGAAGCTGACAACAAGGAGGAGAATAACAGACAAAATAGAGGTGGTGATGCCAATAATTTTCCATGGGTTGCTTGGCTTCTTTAAGTCCTTAGTATTGTCATAACTAGAAGTATCAAAACCAGATTCTTCGGCGAGCTGATCGACATAACTGGCGGGAGCGGCAGGTTCAGTCTGGGCGAACTGTTCAGCTGAAGTCTGTGGTTCGGCCTGGTCTAATTCAGCTGAGGCCTGCGATTCGGTCGGATTTAATTGCTCAACTGGAGCTTGTGTCTCAGTTTGAGTGAATTGTTGATCTTGATTATATTGTTCGTTTTGGTCCATTTTTTACCTCTTATTTATATCACCCTTGATATTTCATCTAATGTAGTTTCGCCGCGTAAGCAGGCTAAAATGCCTTTCTGCTCAAGCGTGATGAGACCAGCTTTTCTGGCGGTTTTCTCGATGGCGTCTGTATTAATATCTTCAACGTCGCCACGGATATATTTCTGAACTTCCTCAGAAACAGTGAGCTGTTCCATAATCACCTTACGACCTTTATAACCGAATGGATCATCGAGACCAGACGGAACGGCTTCGAAGAGAGTAAAGTTATTTGGATCGAGATTAAACCCGAGCTGATCATAAATCACCTCTTCAGGAAGACCTTCAAGTTTCGAAAGAACAAATTGGCGGGTGGTCTCATCTGGAGTAAACTCACGTTTATTTTCTGAAAGACTACGCACAAGACGCTGAGCCATCACCATGCGAATGGAGCTAGAGAAAATCGGGTTGGTGCCAATCAGGTCGATCATACGAGAGAAAGCAGCGGCGGTGGAGTTGGCGTGGAAAGAACTTAGGACAAGGTGGCCAGTGATGGAGGCCTGAATTGCAGTCTTGGCAGTATCGCCATCACGAATCTCACCAACCATCACAACATCAGGGTCGAGACGAAGAATGGAGCGCAGACCGTCGGCAAAGGAGCCGCCCTCTGTAGTATTGACGGGGATTTGAGAAATACCAGAAATGCCATATTCGATTGGATCCTCAAGGGTAATAATCTTACGATCGGTGGTATTTAAGGCATTAATCATCGAATAGAGAGTAGTGGACTTACCAGAACCAGTAGGACCAACCATGAGAACGAGGCCGCGAGGATGCGAAATCACTTCATTGATTTCAGAAAGTTCGTGATCAGAGAGGCCAAGAAGATTGAGATTAAGGAGCGATTCATCGAAGTTGAAGAGACGCATGACAGCATCCTGGCCATACATGGTCGGAACAGTTTCCACGCGGATATTCAAGAGATGCGAAGAACCGTCACGAAAAATATCTTTTTGCATGTGACCAGACTGCGGGGTCTTGGCGGCGGAAGAAATACCAGCGCGAGAACCAAGCTCACCCATGAAAACACGATAGCGATCACGCTCAAGATTGGCGACTGGATGCAGGATACCGTCGACACGCATGCGAATACGAATGGATTCGCGTAGATTTTCAATATGAATATCGGAGGCGCCAAGCTTATCTGCCTGATCGAGAAGGAAGTCAAAAACCTTATCGGTACCGACGGAGTTAAGAGTTTGAGAGACCGAAGCTAAAGTTTCGGAATCACCGTCGCTAGCAATTCGAATGTCGTCATAATGAATCTGCCTTGGCGGATCATAGCGGAGCATGAGAACTTGATAGGCGCTGTTTGAAATGAGGAAGAAATCAATGCCATCGCCGTTAATATTGAACTTCTCGCTAAACTCCTTGATAGTGCTGCGGGGAGTTTGGCTGGTGACCATAAATTGGTACGGAAGGCCGTTGCCACCTTTTTGGAGAGGAAGGATGTAGTCGCTATGCATTCTTTGGATATCGATGATGCCAAAAAGTAGCGGCAAAGTGTCCTCGATGGGGCGGGTATCAAGATAGGGGAGGCCGAGGGTCATGGCGCGCGAAGAGGCGGCCTGCTCTTCGTTTGACCGACGTTGCTCCTGAATTTGTTGCTCGTTCATTGAGTGTATTATAACATAAGCGAGATGTGGCGGATTGATATTTATACATAAACGAAATGTTAACATTTCTATGGTATATTATTGATAGTATGAAAGAGGTCGAATTCCAAAATAGAAATACAGATACTAAAGCCAATAACTACTGGGATGAGCTTAGCGATCAGAAGATGAATTTTAACGCAAATGAAGAGTTAGATCAAAAAAAGAATTCTGGAGTGATTGGAGAAAAACAAGACGATTTAATTGAAGTGGCTAGCCGAGTACGAGAAGCATATTGTGGGAAGGATAGGAATGACTTTTTACTTTCAACTAATGAGACACTTAAAGTAACTCCAGATTTAACGACTTTAGAATCTAAAGATAAGGATTTAAAATATAAAGATAATAACAATTATTCTTTAAGTGAGATCGAACAACTGAAAACATCAGATCAGAAATCTTCTTTATCGTGGACGAAGAGAATATCTGAAAATTATAATAAACATGAGAGATCTAGGATAGATAAAATAAAAGCAGGTTTTTCTGGCTATAAGATGCGGGGAGAAGCAGAAATAAAACAAGTCTCCGCTAAACCTAGCCTCTTCAAACAAGCGACACGCCTTGTTATGGATAAGCTGGGAATAAAAATCTCTGGAAGTGAAGAACGACGGGATCGGGAGGCGATGCACGTAGCTTTAGTTGAATATCATGAAGAAAAGCTTTTACGCGAGAAAGAATGGGAGGAAAATAAAAAAATAGAAGAGGCTCAAGAAAGAGAGCGGGAAGCAAAAAAAGAAGCACAAAATAGAATTGAAGAAACTCAGAGAGAACAAAAAGCACTAGAAAGAGATATGCAGGATGCACGATCTGATGCAGAAAGGAAAAAACTGGATAGACTTAAGACGCAAAGAGTACAAGAGATTGTTGAAAAAGATTTAAATTCTCGGTTATTAAAAGTTGAGGACTTAGAGGCGGAGACGTTTTTTGACAATCCAGAAATTCAGAAACATATAATAGTTTTTAGAGGATCAGAAATTCCAGTTTATGACCTTAAGGGTTTACCATTTACATTACTTTCTCATACCGTAGACTATCGTAACTCTGGGGGTCCTACATTAGATGAGATTGGGCAAGAAACCTACCTTAAAGTAATGGAAGATCCAGGAGTTTGGGCTGAACGACAAGACAAAGTCATGGAGGCAAGTGGGTACGGGACGAGAAATAAGGATGCTAGAGGAAATACTATATCCGCATCTTTCTGGAATTCCAAGACGAATATCGGGAGCTATAAGTCTGGTGAGCTAATTTATGGCTTTGAACAAGTTAGCGCCGACTCAATAATTAATATCTTTGACGAAGATGGGAACACGAAGAATATGTACGGAAAAGAAGATGCCGGATTGAGTAATCCAAATAGATTAGATGAAATTTCAAGACCACATACAGGTGGTCAATATAACGAGGTGTTGCTAAGGCGTTATTCTGAGAACGGGATTCCTAAGAATCCTGACTATATTATTACAGAGGGTACAGTTTCCGAAATAGCCTTAAAACATGCTAGTTTCTTTAATATCCCAATTATCAATATCAACAAAGCCGTTTACAAAGAAAAAATGGAGACACGTGGCGAAGAATTGCTCAATTCTATTGATGAAAATAATACTTATCTTGAATTAAGTCAAAAACTTGAAGAATTACTTTCAATGAGTAAACTTAGAAAGAAATATAGTTTCTTAAACACGATAGGTCGCAACGTTGACGTGCCGACTTTACCAAATAATGCTGATGTGCTAACAGAGAGATTATTTGAAGTTTCAAAACTAGAGCAACAGAAGCGGTTAGAATTTATTGAAGGTCTTTTAGAAAACTATATTTCAGACATTGAGCAGGCTACGAGAGAAAATAAGCTAGCACCGAGACCCGATCAAGTCAAGGATATAAGTATACAAGTTTTTGATGCAAGACAACTAATCAGTAGTTATGAGGACGTAGACAAATATGACGATACTCAAAGTAGTGCTTTCAATTTTGTAAAAATTCTTTTTAAACTAGAAAATGGATTACAAGCTCCTGAGACTATAATATACGACGGCGAGAATTACTTTAATCGTGAAGGAACAATAAGGAATGATCAAGTAAAACCAGAGGAACTTGGGAAAGAAGATAGTAGTTTTTACCATAAGTTCGAGCCGCTGGTACGCAGGTTTTTTGAGGCATATAGAGAAAATCGGAAGATTAATAAGAGTAACTGATAACACTAGTACAATGACTTAAATATAACATTACAATTATTAGACAACTTTATTCGGGAACCATGGTAGGCAGCGATTGACTTTCTTACAATATTCTAAATAAGGTTCACCGTAGAGTTTGGTGAGCCATTTTTCTTCTGTGTGTTTCATGAGGATAGTAAGAGAGAGCCAGAAGATAAGAAAAAGAGTGAGGGTGAGAATAAAATTACCGTAAAGAAAAAGAGTGCCAGTGCAGATAAAAAGCCAGGCGGAATAGATTGGGTTGCGGACAACGGAGTAGACGCCATGAGTAACAAGAGTGTTTTCTTTAATTGATCTAGTGATTTTGGCTCTGATGGCAAGAAAGTAGATGAGGAGTCCAAGTAAGATAAACAGGAGGCCGACAATAAATAAAAATATTTCGAGAAAGGCGGAGGTGGGGCGCGGGAGATGAAGAAGGGTCGTGTCAGCAAAGATGGAGAGACTACTTAGTAAGACAATGCTAATGACGTAGGCGGGACCAACCCCCATGACTGGTAAGTGGGGTTTTGATTTAGCTACGGAGTCTTTTGCCATAATGAACCTTCTATGGTGGTTTTTCTATTTAAGGTCATTATAACGCCAAAAAATGATATGATGAAGTCATGAAATTATATCTTGTTCGGCACGGAGAAACTAGTTGGAATATTGGGCGAAAGGTGCAGGGCCAGACGGATATTCCGCTGAACGAGACGGGGGTGCGACAAGCCGAAAAGGTGCGGGAAGAGCTAAAGGATGAGGTTTTTGGTGTTTGCTATTGTTCCCCACTGATGAGGGCGAGGCGAACGGCGGAAATTGTGGTGGATGGCTGGGTCGAAATTGTGATTGATGATAATTTAAAAGAGCGGGGTTTTGGGGAGCTGGAGGGGACGGACTCAGCGCACTGGGAGATTGACGGATTTAGCCGAGTGTTGAATACGAATGAATTTGGGATTGAGCCGGTGCGGGACGTTTTGGCGCGTGCTAAAAAATTTCTGGAGCGAGTGAAGGCGGAAAATTCCGATGAGGCGAGGATTTTGGTGGTGGGACATGGGACGCTACTGAAGATGTTACATTATAACATTGTCGGATATGATAATGAGACGGACTTTCGCGAGTTCTATATGGAGAATGGCGAGATTGTAGAGTATGAGGTATAGGAGGTGACAAATAAGGTATAATGTTGATATGGAAGATGTCAAAGCGGCAGTAATAAAATTCACAGAAGAGAGAGACTGGGACCAATTTCATTCCCCAGCCAATCTGGCAAAATCAATTGCAATTGAATCTGGCGAACTTCTTGAGTGTTTTCAGTGGAATGATGACTATAATAAGGATAATGTTTGTAATGAGCTAGCTGACGTAGTAAATTACGCAATACTTTTAGCTAATAAGCTTGACGTTAATCTTGAAGAGATTGTAATGAAGAAGCTAAAAGAAAACGCTATAAAATACCCCATACATAAAGCCAAGAGCAATAGTAAGAAATATACGGAATTATAAGATGCCAAAAAAATCCTTTCAAATCAAAAATTATTCTTTTGACCAAAGCACGATTAGCAACTTGGCTACAGCAGATCATTTGGAAGAAAACTGGCCAGTGGTATACCAGATTTATAATAATCAACAGATTTACATTGGCGAAACTACAAACCTTAAAAACCGCATGAATCAACACCTTGCGAATGTTGAAAAATCAAGTTTAAAACACGGTTCTTTAAAAGTAGTTTTTGATGAAACGTTTAATAAAAGCGCTGCGCTTGATTTAGAATCTTACTTAATCCAGTATTTTAGTGGAGACGGAAAATTTAGGGTACTAAATCGAAATGATGGAATGTGTGATCGTGATTACTATGGTAGAGAAAACTACCGTAAAACTTTCGAAGAGATCTGGAATAGGCTACGTGAATTAAAAATAGCTGACAAGACTATTTCTGAAATTAATAACTCTGAATTATTTAAATTTTCACCGTACAAGAACCTAAACTTTGAACAGCTAAATGTGGTGACCGAAATAGTTCAAAATATTGATGAGGCGATTACTAGCAACGCAAAAAGTCTTTCAGTTATAGACGGCGATGCGGGTACCGGCAAAACGATTGTCATTATGTATCTTGCAAAATTACTAGCCGATCTTCAATCATTCGACAATAAAAATGATGATATTGATGATGAATCCAATTTTAATATCTTCTTTGAGCTCGAAAATATTAATCAAAAATTTAAGAATAAAAGTATTGCCTTGGTGATTCCACAACCATCACTCTGCGGAAGGATTCGGAAGATTTTTGACAAGATTGATCTTGGTGACGCTAATATTAAGATCTTTTCACCGATTCAATTTGGTAAAAGTAACGACGACTTTGATATTACACTAGTAGACGAGGCCCACCTTCTAAAGGTTGGTGTGACTGGAACATTAGGTAAGCAAGTTCATGAAATAGACCAGAAAATATTTGGCAATACCGACATACACTCGGAACTAGAGTGGATTATGGCAAAATCCAAAAATGTTGTTATGGTTTTTAGCGATCAGCAGCGAATTCGCCCAGCTAATATTAGCAAGAGTGATATTTTAAAATATTCCGACGAATATAATATGCGCGAATACTGGCTCAAAACTCAGATGCGCTCACTTGGTGGTAAAAAGTACATAGACTACATTCATGATATTTTATCTAATGATCTTAGGCCAACACGAAAGGAAATCTTTAAGGATTTTGAAGCTAAAATATTTACTAATATTCATGATTTTGTCACTGCGATGCAAAAGAGAGAATCCGAATATGGACTTTCACGCATGGTTGCAGGCTTTGCTTGGAAGTGGAGCTCCAAGGAGAACAAACGTGAATATGATATCAGAATTGATGGCATGGAATTTCGTTGGAATAGTACTCAAAACAACTGGATTGGCTCAAAAAATGCCCCAGAAGAAGTCGGTAGTATTTATACGGTGCAGGGTGATGATTTGAATTATGTGGGAATTATTATTGGAAATGACCTATTATATCGTAATGGAAAACTAATTTTTAATCGTGAAGCCTGTGCAGACTCTGGAGCCATGAAGAGAAGTCAGCGCCAAGTTGCGAACAATGAACAGATTAGCGAAGACGATATGCTCGAACAGATCCTAAGGACATACCGTATTCTAATGAACCGTGCTGTAAAAGGCGTCTATATTTACGCATGTGATGAAGAACTCAAACATTACTTAACTGATTATTTTGACTGCCAATAAATCATAAATAGGAATAAAAAATAAGCAATGGAACTAAAGGTTGATTTAAAAAATACCACTTTCTGTAACAATAATGTTATTTTCAGCAAGACGGTAAATTTCATATATGGCAGAAATGGTACTGGAAAAAGTACATTAACTAGATTAATCCATAAGCAGCATTCTGGTGATTATGAGATTAAAATTTTTAACGGTTCTGAAGAAATATCAAGTAATGAATATCTTGACGCTATTGCTTTAGGTGAAGAAAATAAGCAGATTTTGGCAGAATTGAAAACTATAGATAAAGATATTACTAATATGACTAGAGAGATTACTCCAATAGATGGTGTAGTAAACATTGCGAGCGACTTAGATGAAGCACAAAGAAGCTATAAGGAGATATGGAAGTTAGTCGAAGAATTTTACACTAACTCTGCGCGCAAAATCCGAAATTATACACCAAAAATATCTAAGACCAATTACGATAAGAATTCATTCCAAGAGGATATTAAAAATGCGAAAAACCTATCAGAGGAAAATAGGAAGAAACATTTAGCTATTCTTCGATCAACAAAGAAAGATTCCGTACAGTTCCATATTTTTCCTAAAATCAACACCCAGACATTATTGGAGACTACAATCGATGTTATAAACACCATTGAATCTCCCTCAAAAGTAATAAAAGAAATCAATACCCAAGAGAAGCAAAATTTTGCAAGAGAAGGTCTAAAGATTCACGATCACAAACAAGGAGAGGTTTGTGCATTTTGCGGTAATGAAATAGATCTTAATAGATGGAATGACCTCGATAGTTTTTTCTCAAAAAATATCGATAAACTAGAGTCTCGCATAAATAATGGTATTGATATACTAAACGATGCAATTGAAAAAATAAAAAATATAAAGGCTCTTGAATCTAGCGATTTTTACGAATACTATTCTGAAGAAGTACAAAATATTAATGTAATAATTGAAAGCAAAAAGCAAGAAATGTTGGCTTTTCTTAACACATTGAATGCAGTTTTGAAAACCAAGCAAAAAAATATCTTTAAGATTCCAGACGATATCACTGAAATTATAGCGCCAGGCAATTTTTCAGACATCGAAAATAAATGCAAGGCACTAATAGCTAATAATAACAAAATGTCTTCTAATCTCTCTAGCGAACAAACCGATAGCGCAATATCGTTAAGATTAGATATGGTAAAAACTATGCTGCAGGAATTTGGATATGAGTCAAAAATGGACGAGCTAGATCGTAGGGAAAATATTTTAGCAGAAAAAAATAAATTAATGAGTGAACAAAAGCTAAAAATAGAAGACAAAAAAATAATGAAGAGTAAACTGGTTGAAAAAATGAACGACGAGAAGAAAGTAGCGAAAAAAATTAATGACTGTCTCGCGTCAATAGGCTCAAATTCATTCAAAATAGAACATATAGAAGATCCAGATGGTAAAAAAGGACAATATAGAGTTCGAGGTAGCAATGGCTTAATCCGACAAATTAGTCAATTAAGTAAAGGCGAGCTAAATATAGTGTATTTTTTATATTTCATCTACTCGTTGGAAAGTTTTAGTAAAACAAAGCCGATTATAGTTATATTTGACGATCCAATGAGTAGCAATGATGACACCATGCAATATCTAATGATAAGTGAATTTTCGAAGTTTTATAATAATTTTAAAAGTAGCCAGCAAAAAGGGCTTATTTTAATGATGACTCATAACTGTCAGTTCTTTTTGAATTCTCGACCGAGTAAAGTTGGTCTTCGACACAATGATGAAGACTTTGTAGAATTCTATCAAAAAAATGCCTACTATCATTTTTTATCTAACGGCGACAAGACTAATATATTGAAAATTACAAACGAAGAAGAAGATTTCTCAAATAATTACGAGTTGCTTTGGAGGGAGTTAAGATTTTTATACAATAATAATAAGCCAGCTCTTATGTTGAGTCCAGCTAGAAAAATATGCGAAACGTATTGCAATTTCAATAGCATAAAACCAAACAAGTTCTATATGAATAATAATGCAGCACGAAAGCTTTTTAATACAAATCAACACGCACCATACGATTTTGATGCTGACCAAAATGGTAAAACTAAAGAAGAAATAGTCAATATATTAGAAGATGTATTTAGAAAAAATAATGCAATAGATCATTTTGAGAATAACTGGAAGGAAACATACTAGTACACAAAACTAACGTATAGGCTGCTAAGTGTAGACAAAAACTATGTCACTATATTGCTTCAAACCAAAAATCAAAAATCAATAATTCTAAATAATTGTACATAACTATCAATAAGTCCTCGATCTCGCTAAAACAGGAGCATGAAGATCTCATCAAGAAAGAGTTTTAGTATGAGGGTAGTTTTGAGCCTCGAAATCAACCAACAAAAAAGTCCTCTTATAAAATAGAGAGGGTCTTTCAATTTTATCTTTAAACAATACATTTTGAAAAATGCTTCTTGTGAGCGTTGCAAGGAGTTTCTTAATACGGCAGACGACGTGGCACGCCGTAGCAGTAGTTGATTGGCTGTGGGGATACCTGAAATACAACCCTAAGACGAAGGCTATTCCGAAGAAGAATTATTTTGTTTTGGTAGATGTTACGTTCTGATCATGGATCACAAGGAAATGAATATTGAACCAATATAAAGAAACAACTTATTCTTACTATATCATTGCGATTATGATTGTAGAAAATACAACAAAGTGAGATAATATTAGCACTTGAAAAAATGATAAACATATGTACTATATTGTGCTTATGTTATAATAGAATTAAGGAAATAAAAGAAAGGACTACTATGATTAAGGATAAGGAAATAACGTCCTCGACAATTGCAGATTTCTTTCTTACAAAAGAGTCGCTTACACCGAAAAAGGTTCAAAAACTCGTATATTATGCCTACGCTTGGTTTATTGCATTAAACAATCAAGATGCTGAAAATATCGAGAACGTATTTTTTGATGAAGTGCCAGAAGCGTGGATGCATGGCCCAGTTTTCCCTAGCCTTTACCAAAGATTTAAAGAATACGGCTGGCACGAAATACCAAAACGAAAAGATGACATAAAATTTGAAAACGAAGACATAGAGTCATTTCTAAATATTATTTGGAAAAAATTCGGAAGATTCAGTGCTGACGACCTAGAATTCATGACCCACCAAGAGACTCCTTGGCGAAACGCAAGAAAAGATATTGTAGATTTTGCGCCATCGGCTCAAAAAATACAATTAAAGGATATCTTTACTTGCTACAATGAAAAACTCTCAGCTTAAAAAGATAAAACCGCCAAAGATACAAAAAGGTGGCAGTAGTTTTGTTGCGCCAGGAAAAGAACAAGAAGAGTCCGATATTACTCTATCGTTTAAGCTGTTCAATAGCAAAAGCATCAAATTGGATGATTTTAATAATTATTACGAAAATCAAAATGCCGCACATAAAGCAGTGAGTGATCTACTACACGTTCTTAATGACATCTCAAGGGAAACCACAAAAACGATTTTCCAAAAAGATAAAAAGAGACAACTTCATTTAAACCGGATGGATGATGAAAACTCCATAAGAATGATTGAAAAAATATTATTAGAAGGATATGGTCTTCCAGAACAGATGATAGCGGAATTTGACCGCGAATATTTCGAAATAGTCGCTAATGGAGATGGTGGAAGATTGATCTTTGTTATGTCAGATCATCTAATGATTCCTCTTTTTCTAGACCCAAATCATCTAGTTTATAGTAAAGTAAGTAAAAACATAAAAAAGAAAACAGGTCATGCACATCCAGGATTCTTTACGTATGATCAAGAGCACATCGATTGCTATAGTCAACCCGAAAAAAAGAATGACCTAAAAGACGCCGTCATCGAGTATGCTCGTAGCGGAGAATATCGCACAGTTGATGATTTTCTAAAAGCTTGGGATGACGCTAATTCGGACTGATTTTTATCATTTCAGTAAAAATGCAACAGTTTTCAAATAAGAGGTAAAGATGGACGGAAACACGATGATTCACTGCTTGTACGCAAGCGGTGTTTTTTGTAGACTCAATAGTAGCGGCACCGATTGTACATAATCGGCGAAATATAGATATAATTACGTAATAATAGTCGGATAAAAATATATACTACCCCATTTGCTACAACGCAAGTTGAAGCCTGATGAGTTTTGTCATTTTAGATCTATTGAAACTTATAGAAGACTATGGCCTAACAATGTAATATAATGATCCTATGAATATTCACCAAGTCGAAGAATTCTTTAAAAATAAAAAGAGTACACCATGCCCACTAACGGAGCAACTTATTAAGGCTGGTTATCAACAAACTGGTGGTGGATACATAAATCTAGCGAAGAAACGCGGCCTAACCGTAGATTATACAAAAGCCGAACCTACGCAACATTGGCATCTTATCGAAGAGTACTGCCCTTCTGTAGATAGAGATAAGTCTTTTAATAGAAGTATCGTTTGTGGAGAACTAATATTCTGGATGGCCGAAGTATCAAAAGCTGTACCATATGATAAGCTAGAAGAACTACTCAAACAAATAATTGCAAATAGAGACACTAGTACCACTCCACCAAAATATGACCGTATTAAATGGAATAAAGAGATTCAAAAATTATGCTTCGATGCGATTACTAACGTAGTCGAAAAATAGTAGTTCACCTGTTGAAATTTAAGATAGAAACGGTAGCCAGACACCCATTTTAAGGTGTTTTTTATGGTATAATAGAAGATAAGGATTTTATCAATCAATTGCGGAGAAAGCTTGACCACGAACAGCAATATTAAAGACCTAGAAAAACTCTTTGGGCAGCTGTTGATAAAATGCGCGGCGGTGTTTCCGTGACAAATTATAAATTCCTAATTCTTGGTCTTATATTCCTAAAGTATATCTCCGACTCTTTCGATGAACGCTATAATACTCTCAAAAAAGAAGGGTTAGGGCTCGAAGAAGACCGCGAAGTGCTGATCCCAAAAATATGTCTGGTGAAATAATTTTAGATAAAGTTAATAAAATGATATGGACGAATCATATGTCAACAATTAATATTATCGTAAAAAATGAATTTGGAGAAATATGTTACGCTATAACGTTAAAATATGACCCCAAAAAAATGAAAGGTTTTGATGATATTGTATCTTTTGTTATTAGTACATTAAAATGGCCAAAGAGTGTTTTTTGTGATTATGACGCAAAGACTAAGCAGCGTATTATCGTGAATGATTCAATGAATAAAACTGGTCAACTAGATTGGAAAATTGATTTTAGGAAGCTAAAGTTTAAAGAAGTTTCTAGATCTAATGCAAATTCATCTATTACTGTTATCGCTGTATGCTATCCTGTGCCTGTAGGGCTTGGTTTCGGCATTGGCGAAGTATTAACATGTGCTGAATTTTTAAAGATCATTTTTTCAATGTTTTTACGACTATATTATTATATCTTCCCATACAAGTTACTGTCTAAAAAATATAACTTCAGTAAATTATTCATAATGGATACAATAAAACATTGTAAAACATGGAGGTTGGGTTTTATATCAACAGAAGAATTTAAGTATAAAAAAATGATAGAGTATTCTATAATGAGAAAACTTGGATATAAAAAAACAGGTGACAAGTGGGTGATTAATAGTATGGAAAGACTAAAATATCCATTTGAAATAACAAGAGAAGATAGTGTTGAGTAGGGGTTATTGTGTCATTTTCATTTTTCATAAATATGGAGCCATTATTAATAAGCATAGCTGAGGATAATATATCTAAGATGTGGGAAAATATGGAGGATGATACTATTATAGGATTTCTGGATCATTCAAGAATTGAGGATAATTTTAGATATGGCTTCATTGCAATTACGGCTATTGTGAATTTTGTAGAAAGTTTTTTAAATACAATTATACGTGATTGTATATATAGTAGAAGTAGTTTCGGCTCTAAAGGATATACAGAAAATGAGGAATCTATAGATATTGAAGATAGGGATAAAAAACTCAAGCAGAATATAGTTAAGAAGATTGATTTTATATGTAGTTATTATGGAATAGAAAGAAGCTCAATAAAGGGAGGTAAAGAGTTTTTTAAATTTTCTGAACTTAATAAAATCAGGAATGACTTGGTGCATTATAAAATTAAGTGGGAATGCGAGGGGATCTCGATATCAGATTTTAGTTTATCTAAAGGCAAGACATTTAAAAATTTTTTTCAGAAAAAATCTCTTAATAATGAACTAAAAAATGCAAAAGAATTATGTGAAAAAATCGCAATATCATCAAAATTGACAATGAATAGATCAGCGCAATTTATCGAATGCAATGGTAGGGATGGATTGACGAGTTGTGTCTTTGATAGTAATAAAATATTGATAGATCCTACGAGAACAATTTAAATGAATAGTAAACATGAACTTTAACAAAGAATTATTAGAAAAATGTTTATCAGAATTTTACAGGCGGGGCTATAACCATCAGCCAGACGAGATAAACCGAACGTGATTACATATAAATACTTCTTTTTCTCATCTAGAAAACTCTCTCGTTATAGTGGATCCGATCTACAGAGGAATGCTATTCCTGAAGCAATTCGCAAAATTAAAAACTTAGGCCAAAAATAATCTAATTCGTAACAATCTGGAATTTAGTCATATACTCCTAGATCTTGCCTACCTAAATTCCCTGAGTTTACAGATGAGAGCGGTAAATATACTTCAAAAAGACCTTTTGGCCCGAAAATTATTCTTAAACCTCAAAATTAACCAATAAAAAAGTCCTCTCACAAATGGAGAGGACCTCTCAATTTCATCTTTAGACGATGCATTTTGAAAAAATGCTTTTGGTGAGCCGGGTGGGACTCGAACCCACGACACCAAGCTTAAGAGGCTCGTGCTC
>ERZ772999.930-NODE-930-length-17869-cov-5.227630_pt1 | contig 17869 bp, 18 predicted proteins | sample MGYA00511467_ERZ772999 | MGnify/ENA primary metagenome ERZ772999 (study PRJEB29015, sample SAMEA2738064) | human oral metagenome | biome: human oral; feature: human-associated habitat; material: saliva | place: China | collected 2218 ... | reverse complement strand
TCCCGGGACGCGACGAACTCAGATGAGAGGGCTCTTCGCACGTCGAGTACAGCGAACAATTATGCCAGTAATAAAGGGTTATTCCAAGCCGATTGGCATAAAGACTTCAATCCTGGCGGTGGTCTTCATCACCGCCAAGATTGAATCCGAGCCTACACCGAGGCGACAAGCATTCCTTCGCGGCAAATCTGCGTCGGATGAAGAAGAGCGTCAACCGAGCGCGAGGGACATTGCTCATAAATCATCAGATCTGCGATCCCGCCAAGAAAACCCGCAGTGGATCTTAGATACTGTCGAGCCTTGAGCGTTGCACGCGACAGGATCTCATCGGCTGGAACTCCCAAGCCAGCCCATGCGTCAATTTCACTGCGAATACTCCCGGGCTCTTGATAACCACCGGTATCACTTGCCGGCAAAATCGTTATCCCCGAGTCGAAAAGAAGCTGCGCCTGTTCATATCGATTCTTCGATAGCCCCTTCATCGTCGCCGAGTAACGCGGATACTTGATGCGACTCTGCTCAGCAAACTCCCCAAAAAGCTCGCGTTGCAGCATAGTGACTGACACTGCTACGCCCCGGGAACATGCTTCAGCAATCTGGTCTCGATCCATTCCGCTGGCGTGTTCAATATTGTCCACTCCAGCTTCTAAGAGATCATCAATGACGCGATGGGAAAAGGCGTGAACAGCGACGCGGCCACCTGACTCGTGCACCGCCGCGACGGCCTCGACAAGCGCACCACGAGGCCACAAGGGGTCAAGATCCGCGTCCCTTCCCTTACTACGATCGATCCAGTCCCCCACGATCTTCACCCAGCCGTCGCCACGTGCCAGTTCTTCAAGTGCAACCGCAGTAAGATCCCTGGCATCCTCAACCTCGCGAGCAAGGCCTCGGATATAACGCTTCGGGCGAGCGATGTGACGACCGCATCGAATAAGGACTGGTAGACCAGCCTCGCCTTGAACCCACGAGGTATCGACGGGAGAACCGCAATCACGCAGAAGTGTCACGCCCGCACTGAGCTCAGTGCGAAGCTGTCCGCGCTGTTCACCTGCACTCAGAACGCGGGCACCGTGACCGACACCGATATGACAGTGCGCATCGACGAGGCCGGGGGTAGCCCACCCGCGTACAACCTGTGCTCCTCGCGGAATAGTATCAACGGGCGAAATGACCGGGTTGAGGGCCCACACACCGCGAACCCAACCCAATTCGGTCAATAAATGCCCGTCAAAATACATCAGGAACGGCCGAGCATTCGACGGATATCTTCGGGAAGATCGTCCAAAGTCGGGCGAGGGCCTTCTTGCGGGGCCTCGCTCACACCAAACGCCGAACCCGAGGGTGCACTTGAACGCTGTTCGGGAGGAAGTAGGGCCTCGAGTTCTTGTTGACGACGCTTTGCAGGGTTACCACTACGTGCCTTCTTGGCCACGCGTGCTCGCTGAGCACGGTCCTTACGAGCTTGTGCCTTCTGCTTTGCTTTTCCGCCGCTTCCGGGCATGGATCCCATTCCGGGCATTCCTCCCGGTCCCATCTGCCCCATTTGCCCCATCATGGTCTTCGCGGCTTCAAAACGCTTGACCAGATTATTGACCTCAGCAACCGTGACGCCAGAACCGCGAGCAATACGAGCACGGCGTGAGCCGTTGAGAATCGAAACATCTGCGCGTTCGGCGGGGGTCATCGAGCGAACAATCGCCTCGACGCGGTTCACCTCGCGTTCATCGAAGTTCTCAAGCTGATCACGCATCTGGGCCATTCCGGGAATCATTCCCAGAACCTTCTTCATTGAACCCAGCTTGCGGACCTGTTGGAGCTGGCTGAGGAAGTCGTCCAAGGTGAGTTCACCGGACATGGCCTTCTTGGCCATCTTCTCTGCTTCTTCAGCATCGAGGCGCTTTTCGGCCTGCTCGATGAGCGTCATGATGTCGCCCATATCGAGGATACGGCTGGCCATGCGATCTGCATGGAAACGCTCGAAGTCATCCAAGCCTTCGCCCGTTGAAGCAAAGAGGATGGGTGCACCCGTTACGCCTCGAACAGAGAGCGCAGCACCGCCTCGGGCATCGCCATCGAGTTTGGAAAGAACAACGCCCGTAAAGCCCACACCGTCACGGAAAGCAGTCGCCGTATTAACAGCGTCCTGACCGATCATCGCGTCTAGGACAAACATGACTTCGTGGGGGTTGACGGCCTCGCGAATGGCAATGGCCTGGGCCATCATTTCTTCGTCAACGCCCAAGCGACCCGCGGTATCAACGATCACAACGTTGATACCGTTCGTAATCGCATAGTCAAGGCCCGAGCGAGCTACTTGAACCGGATCACCGACACCATTACCGGGCTGCGGCGCCCACACCTGAACGCCCGCACGCTCACCAACGATTTGCAGCTGACCAACCGCATTGGGGCGCTGGAGGTCCGAAGCAACGAGCAAGACAGACTTGCCTTCTTCGCGCAGCCACTTTCCAAGCTTTCCGGCCAAAGTCGTCTTACCTGCACCCTGCAGACCAGCGAGCATGAAGACTGTCGGACCACGCTGAGCGAAGTGGAGCTCTCGGGTTTCACCACCAAGAATCTCAACCAGTTCGTCATGAACGATTCGAACGACTTGCTGACCAGGATTAAGCGCGCGAGAGCGGGCTGCTCCGTAGGCCTTCTCGCGAACCTGCGTCGTGAACTCGCGAACAACGGGCAGGGCGACGTCGGCGTCCAAGAGTGCACGGCGAATCTCGCTGATGGTCTGATCAACGTCAGACTCGGTCAAAACACCGCGCGAACGCAGCCTCTTAAAAGACGCTGTCAAACGATCAGACAGATCCGAGAAAGCCACTGTGACTACTCCTCACGAGCACAAAAATACAGAACCAGGTTTTAAGGGTAGTGGGTTCTAGCCCACGATCGCATCAACAAACGAGTTCGGGTCGAAAGGTGCGAGGTCGTCTGGGCCTTCTCCAAGCCCGACAAACTTCACAGGAACGCCCAGAGTTCGCTGGACAGAAACAACGATTCCGCCCTTCGCTGAACCGTCAAGCTTCGACAAGACAATGCCCGTTACCCCTGCAACTTCAGCAAACACTTCTGCCTGTCGCAAGCCGTTTTGACCGGTAGTTGCGTCCAAGACCAAGAGAACTTCGCTCACGGGCGCGTGCTTTTCCATCACGCGCTTAACTTTGCCAAGTTCATCCATGAGCGCCGACTTCGTTTGAAGTCGACCAGCAGTATCCACCATGACGATGTCGCAACCTCGGCGGATTCCTTCTTCAACCGATTCAAAAGCAACTGATGCGGGATCCGCACCCTCACGCTCAGAACGGACAACGCCAACACCCACGCGACTTCCCCAGGTTTCAAGCTGATCGGCAGCAGCTGCGCGGAAAGTATCAGCCGCACCAAGGAGAACCTCGTGTCCTTCAGCGCGGAAAATACGCGCCATCTTTCCGGTCGTCGTGGTCTTACCGGTACCGTTGACGCCAACCATCAAAATCGTTGCGGGGACCCGAACAGCATCAACCTCGCGAACATCAAGGTTGACAGAGCGGTCCATGTCTGGCCCAACAAGCTTGAGTAGTTCTTCACGCAAGAGAGCACGAACGACCTGCGGATCTGACGTATTTTCCACCTTGACGCGAGTACGAAGCGCCTCCATGAGCTCTTCGGTTGCGTCCAATCCCAAGTCTGCGATCAGCAGGGAGTCTTCAATTTCTTCCCAATCGGTAGCCGAGAGGTCTCCCCTGGACAGAAGGGAAAGCAGGGACTTGCCCAGCGCTCCGGAGCGCGCCAGACGCGCACGGAGACGTCCCATGCGTGAAGGAATCGATTCGGGAATCTCGACTTCTTGGACGGGTTCTTCCGAGGCCGAGGCAGGCTCAACGCTCGCCTCCCCCTCCGCGTCGGCCTCTTCACCGGCAAGGGGGCCTGCGCGAATCTGCTCAGCCTCGCTCGCCTCGCTTTCTCGGGGTTCCTCAGGTGCGGCCTCGGCAGGCAGCTGCGTAGGCGTGGCGGGCGGAAGCTGGGCATCCTTGGGCTTACGTGAGCGTGCGATGGCAAGAATCGCGCCAACGAGCACAACAATGACTCCCACCAAAATGATGGGTGCCACCGGGTTATGAACAAAATCCATGAGAGCCTGCATGGGTCAATCTTTCCTCAGGTCTTCCTTTTTAGGCTTTTTCTGTCGGCGCAACGTCGCTGGAGGCACCGCTTTGCGATTCGCCTTGCTGGCGAGAGGCAGACTTCGCGTGAGAGCCTCGACGGCTTGCAATGTCTTCAATGCGTTCGGTCATTGCTTCAACGGCCTCGAAACCAGGGAGGCCATCGGCAACCATGTAACCGCGAGAACTACGAGAGCTATCAAGCACGTTTCTCATATTCTCTTCACGGACGCTGATCTCGGGAATCTGGGTCGGAATCTCTTGGCTGGATTGACTCTTCAAATGGTCTTTCCATTGATCAGCACTACGCCTGTGCAGGGCGAAGCCCAAGATGACCGCTGAGGCAATAGCAAGCATGACGATCATGGTGACGATGTAGACCGCAATTCCTTCAATCATGTCTTAACTTTCCCATCAGTGACGCAGCTATGCCAAGTGCACGCTCTATTCATTCAGGCGTTGAGAGACTACGCGAGTTACGCCGTCCCTCATGGTGACGCCGTACAGAGCGTCAGCAATTTCCATTGTTCGTTTCTGGTGCGTGATGACGATCAGCTGCGAGGTCGCGCGCAATTCTTTGAGGATCTCCAGCAAGCGCGAGAGATTAATGTCATCTAGGGCTGCCTCAACCTCGTCCATCACGTAGAAGGGAGAGGGACGAGCCTTAAAGATCGCAACAAGGAAAGCTAAGGCAGCAAGAGAACGCTCGCCGCCAGAGAGGAGTGAGAGGCGTTTGACTTTCTTGCCAGCAGGTCGGGCCTCAATTTCGATCCCCGTATCGAGCATCGAATCGGGATCAGTCAAGACAAGATGGCCCTCTCCACCTGGGAAGAGAACATTGAAAGTGTGTTCAAAGTGCTTCGCTGTATCCTTCCATGCTTCTTCGAAGGCTTCTTGAACCAGGCGATCAACATCTTCGACGATATGGAGAAGATCTGCCTTAGATTTTTTGAGGTCGTGTACTTGGGCGACGAGGAATTCGTGCCGCTTAGCCAAAGCCGCATGTTCTTCCAGAGCGAGAGGATTGACACGGCCCAGTTTCTCGAGTTCTTTGAGGGCTTGGTCAAGGACTTTCACTTGTTCTTCACGCACATAGGGCCGTGAAGGCACAGACTCTTCTGTTTCTTGGGCAGGCTGTCCTTCCTCATTCGATTCAACGTCCTCTGGACTGATCTGGTTGAGTGCGTCCTCGGTGAGGATGGGAACTAGGTTATGCGGACCATAGTGTTCGATGAGGTCATCTGCTTCCATGGAGATTTCCTCCAAAGAACGCCCCTCAAGTTGCTCGACACGCATCCGTAATTCCGCGCGCAGAATCTGAGCCTGTTGGGAGGCAAGAGTGAGCTCAGAAATTTGAGCGCGAACGGCATCGAGTTGAGCGCGAACTCCCGCGAGTTTCTCCGAGTCTTCACGCCGTGCCACTTCGATGGCGTCGCGGCGTCCCTTTGCTGCGGCAACTGCCCTTTGCGCATATTCGAAGCCCCGCTGTGCCTCTTCTAGAACGCTTTGAGCACGTGCGAGTTCACGCTTGCGGCGTTCTTCCCTGCGCTGGTAGGCAATCCTTTCCTCGCGACTACGGGCAGCGGCCTGTCGAAGATTACGGGCGCGCGAGGCTGCGCCTCGTGATTCTTCTTCTGCTGCACGCAAAGCAAGGCGCGCCTGCGTCTCTTCTTCCCGTGCCGCGCGCGCTGCAGCTGCGCGTTCTTCGGCGAGGCGAGTCGCGGCCTCGAGATCAACATCGGGAGCTTCAAGTGCGCCGGTTCGCGCACGTTCCTGCGCATTTTCGTGGGCAATGCGCGCGTGTTCAAGTTGTTCTTCGGCGCGTTTCAGGGTCTCTTCGGCACGCGTTGTTTCCGCGTGAGCGGCGCGAGCGCCGCTGTGAACGCGAGCCGCCTCCTGTGCGATCTTCGCTTGACGCGCGTCCTCTTCACGAAGCGCCTTGAGTGCGTCATTTGCTCCTCGCACGGCTTGGTCAAGAGCAGCGTTGGCTTCACTCAGCTGCTCTTGGGCATCACTTTCCCGCTTTAATGCTTCTGCAGCAGCCGCCGCTGCCTCCTCGTACTGTGCCCGCAAGGCAAGGGGCGAAGCGCTCTCTTCCCCCGCTACCAGCACGGATGAATTCGTCACGAGGTCCCCGCGCACGGTTGCCACGCACTCAATTTCTGGGCGGGCAATAGCGATTCGCGCTTCTTCAATGGTCTGCGACACCCACGCACCGTCAAGGAGCACATCGAGGAGAGCAGAAAAACGCTCCGAGGTGACGGCGTCTCTGGCCCATTTGCCCGGAATTCCCTCAAGTGGGGCCGGCTTGCGGTTAGTCGCCGCGCAATCTGCGATGAGGAAACGGACTTGTCCCTGGCCACGCTCGTCGGCATCGCGAACGTTCTCCCACGCGTGCTCGTGTGTATCCATCACCAAGGCGTCCGAGAAGGGGAAAAGCAGCTGGGCAATTGCATTCTCATATCCGGCATCGACATGGACGCCACTGGGCAGATCGCCCATCGATCCCTTGGCTTCCATAAACGAGGCGGTACCGTCGCTGGGAGTGAGAGTTTGAGCGAGTGCATCGCGGCGCGCTTCCCAACGTGCGCGTTCAGCTCGAGCGTCGCGTTCAAGTGCAAGCAGCGCATCGACCTTCTCGCGTGCTTCTTCTCGAGTTTTTTGTGCAGCGTTGAGTGCTTTCGAGGCGAGTGAATCGTTGCTGGGATGATCTTCCGAATAGGCTTGCGCCTCCTGAGCGGCCTTCGCCTCACGCTCTCGGGCCGCGTCTACCTGGGTCTTTGCGCGCTTTGCTTCCGCCTGGGCGGCATCAAAGCGTGACGATGCCGAGGCAAGACCCGCACTGAGGCGCGCACTGGCCTCGCGATAGTCGGCGAGAAGTCGGTTTGCTTGTGCCAAGGCACGCTGGGCCTCGTCATCGAGGCGTTCGGCTTCGCCGCGAAGACGAAGAGCCTCGTCAACTCGACTCTGGGCGCTTTGAACTCGTTGAAGAATCTGTGCATCCTCGTGGCTGGCGGCTTGTGCTCGTTCATCCAAGGATGCGGGGTCTTCGGTTTGAGGGGCCAATTCCGGTTGGGAATGAGTCAACACGCGCTCGCGAGCAATCGTCATGGTGGCATCGAGACGCTGGGCAATTGCGGTGAGCGATTGCCATTCTTCCATTGCCTGTGCGACCTGCGGGTGCCGGAGGCGCTCCTCTTCTTCCAGGCGTCGAATATCGGCGCTCCTGAGTGTTTCTTCTTCTTGCAGGTGTGCTAGGCGCTCATGCTGGACGTCAGCATCATCAGATCCGCGCTGAAGCCGATCTCGAGCAATCACCAGATCATCGGCAAGAAGACGCGCTTTTGCGTCGCGTACACGCGCCTGAATGAGCGAGGCTCGACGCGCAATCTTCGCTTGGCGTGCAAGAGGACGCAGCTGACGCTCGATTTCTGAGGTGAGGTCGAGGACCCGGACCAAGTTTTGATCCATATCCCCAAGTTTTTTCAATGCGCGTTCTTTTCGCCTGCGGTGTTTGAGAACCCCCGCAGCCTCTTCAATGAAACCGCGGCGTTCTTCCGGCGTTGACGACAAGATCGTGTCGAGCTGCCCTTGCCCGACAATGACGTGCATTTGGCGGCCCATGCCGGTGTCAGAGAGCAATTCTTGGATATCCAGGAGCCTGGTCGGGGTTCCATTAATTGCGTATTCGCTGCCACCGCCTCGGAAAAGAGTGCGACTGATGGTGACTTCGGAGTAGTCGATGGGAAGGAGACCGTCACTGTTGTCAATGGTTAAGTCGACCTGTGCTCGTCCCAAAGGTGCGCGGCCCGAGGTTCCGGCAAAAATGACGTCGGCCATATTCGCGCCGCGAAGCGTTTTTACACCTTGCTCACCCATCACCCACGCTAAAGCGTCGACGACATTGGACTTTCCGGAACCATTCGGACCAACCACACAGGTGATCCCGGGTTCCAGGCGTAGAGTCGTTGCACTTGCGAAGGATTTAAATCCTCTCAGTGAAAGTGTTTTAAGGTGCACGAATCTAAGCCTAAAGCTTCCTGAAGATATTCAGCAGAATTTCGATCAACTTCCGTGTCCTTGGAGCATTTCCCGGACGCATCGCATTGCTTCTTCGCGCTCGAGGCCCTGCGCGCGGACATGGATGTGCTGGCCCTGGCGAACCCCCAAGGACATGAGCTCTAAAACAGAGGAGGCATCAACATCATTGATCCAGACCTGCGCATCCATTGGAGCAAGAGCTCGGACAAGAAGTGCGGCAGGACGGGCATGCAGGCCAGCAGGGTCACTGACTGTCATTTCTTCTTCAAGAATCTGCTGCGAGGTAATTTCAAAAACTCGGGAAGAAGATGGCTCCAGAACAACACTCGTGATTTGCGCAATTTCAGTGCGGGCGCGCTCCGCCAAGTCAATGGCGCTTTGACAGGCAGCAACCGCGACTTGGGCAAGCCCAATGCCACCGTGAGCTGCAACCGCAGCAGCGACCGTACCTTCGACCAAGGGGGCAGTCACGCACATGCAATCTTTCGGGTTACCGCGTAGCTCAAGGACGGTCTGGGCGACCATGGTCGAAGAACCCAAGTCTGTCAGGAGAAGCACACCGCGCCGACACGAGTCGCTACCGGGCTTATGAACGCGTGCGAGCGCTCGATCAAGGGCATCTTCGACCTTGTTCATAGACGTGCCTAAACCGCCAGTATCCTCCCCCGCAGCAATCTCGAAATGGATGTCGGGAGCCATTTGAGAGGCAAGTTCAACAACGCCTTCAGCAAGTTCCTGACTGTGCGAGATGATCACGAATGCAACACACGCCATTGTTATGTCCTAATCGTCGGCGGCAGCGCGGGCTGCCTGCATGATGATGATTGCTGAAGAAACAGCCCCCGGATCCACGTGTCCGATCGAGCGTTCTCCAAGATAAGACGCACGTCCTTTGAGCGCCTTCATCCCCTCGGTCAGTGCAGCTCCACGCTGTGCGGCATGCGCAGCGGCTTGCAGTACCTCGTTAACGTTTTTTCCTTGCGAGGCCAATTCTCGTGCGATTTGGGCCGCGGGAAGCCATGCGTCGAGCATGGTTTTATCGCCAGCACTTGCATTACCGCGCTGTGAAATTCCTTCGGCAATAGCCTCATACAAGACTGCGATCGCCTCACTGTCCGGACAATCTGAATTCTGCGCAAGGGCACGGCCACCTCTGAGAAAACCAGTGCCGTATAGGGGCCCGGAGGCTCCCCCAACATGAGTCATCAGAGTCTTCGCAACCAAGGTGAGTCCTTCGCACAGTGAATTCCACTCGGAATCTGCGAGGGCGTTCTCAACCTGGGTAAAACCACGTGTGATGTTCGTACCGTGGTCACCGTCACCGATTTGACGGTCAAGTTCGGTCAGGCGTTCTTCTTCGCGAAGCAAGGAGGCTGCGCACAGGCGCATCCACTGGGTAAACCACTGTGTGTTGATGGTGTTCATTTCATTCACTCCATGCGGGGGCAAGGGTCGGAGCATCATAAAGGGCAAGGATATCCGGACGCGCGCGCATTAAGGTCAGCGACAGACCGTCCATATCGTCACTGGTGACAAAACGCCCACTCTTCATACGAGCGATAGTTTCGCCAGTGCAACGTGCATATTCTTCTATTGCGGAGCACGCATATTTCAGGTCTTCCTCAGGGGCAGACCCCAAGTTATTCACCAGAACGATCACTTCTTCGCTGCCTGGAGGAAGTTGGCTAAAAACTTCCTGAACAGCTTGAAAAATGACCTCGGAGCGCGTCGAATACGGAAGCGTTGAAACGCCCTTTTCTCCGTGGATTCCAACTCCCATTTCGGCATGCCCTTTGGCAAGATCGAAGGAGAGCTTTCCGTCGGGCGTTGTAGGGGCACGGAAACAAATCCCATAGCTGACGATCGTCTGTTCAATTTCGGCTGCAACCTGGCCGAGCTCCTCGCTTGTCATTGCAAGCGATGCACCGGCACCAAGAATTTTCTCGTAAAGGAGTGTGCCTGCAATCCCGCGCGCTCCTTGCGAAACCCCGCGAGTTGCCAGGTCGTCATGAACATATACCAGCGTACAGGCAACGCCAGCGTCTTCAAGAAGCTCCACTGCCAGTTGAAAATTGAGCACATCCCCGGTGTAGTTCTTGACGATAGCAAGGACTTCTTCAGCAGGTGTCTCTTCGATCATTCGAGTGATGAGCTGAGCAATGTCCGGTGCAGAAGGCGCAGTAAAGTGTTCTCCGGTCGCGCAGCCACTGAGCATCCCTTGGCCAAGGAAGCCCGAATCCATGGGTTCATGTCCCCCGCCACCACCAGATATCACGGCGACAGGAACAGAGGGTGATGAGCTCACGGCAAGCTCTGTGCGCGAGTGAGTCAACCCTATCTACCCCCTGAGCTGGATTTACTCAAAATCATGCCATGCTCGCAGAGAAATTACTAGGGGCGAATTCCCATGAGACGCAGGACTTCCCCAGCTAAGAGGACCGAGCCAAAAACGACAACGCCGGTTGCGGGGGCACTCTCATCCCCGGCCTCGCCAAGGTTAACGGCAGCGGCAATTGCTTCGAGGATATCTTCGTGGACTTCCACGCGGTCTTCCCCGAAAACATCGCGCGCGATTTCGGCGATCTCTTCGGCGGGTTTTGCGCGCACTCCGGGCATCTGTGTGACCACGAGGGAATCAAGATAGGGCTCAACCTCGCCGAGCACTCCTTCGATATCCTTATCCCCCATCCCCGAATAGACGCCGACGATGCGCTCAAAGTCGAAGGCCTCGGAAATGGATTCACCCAGGGTATGTGCACCGGCAGGATTGTGCGCAGCGTCAACAATAATCGTCGGCGAGTGGCGCACAACTTGAAGGCGCCCCGGTGAAGTAGCGGCAAGCATCCCGGCCTCGACAAGGCGGGCATCCAGCGCGCGCCCACCCATGAAGGCCTCGACGGCTGCGATCGCAGCTGCAGCATTGTTTGCCTGGTAGCTACCAAAGAGAGGAACAAAAACATCCTCATAGACTGCTGCTGGCGTGCGGACGGTAATCATCTGCCCACCGACCCCAAGCTGACGATCAAGGACTTCAAAGTCTCGACCTTCAAGGCGAACAATTGCATCGACGCTGGCCGCACGCTCTTCGATCACCCGCAGGGCTTCTTCCTCTTGGCGGGCAACGATCACGATCTGACCGGGCTTGATGATTCCTGCCTTTTCTTCTGCGATCTCGCGAATGGTCGATCCAAGCCACTTTTCATGGTCGATCGCGATGGGCATGATGACGCTGACTCCAGCATCGATAACGTTCGTCGCGTCCCATCTGCCTCCCATTCCAACTTCGACGACGGCAGCGTCAACGGGGTGGTCAGCAAAGGCTGCAAAAGCCATAACCGTGAAGACTTCAAAAAATGACAGTCGGGTTCCATCTGTTTCGGCGTGGGCACGGTCGACCATTTCGATATAGGGAGCAATATCGTCCCACGTGCGCACGAATTCTTCTGCAGAGATCGATTCTTGTTCGATGGTGATTCTCTCGCGGACATCAACGAGGTGCGGAGAGGTGAATCGTCCGGTTCGCACGCCGCTTGCCGCCAAAAGCGCATCGATCATGCGCGTTGTTGAGGTCTTTCCATTGGTGCCGGTGATGTGCACGCTGGGATAGCTATTTTGGGGATCACCCAAGATATCGAGCGTTTCTTTCACACGATCCAAGGTCGGTTGAACCTGATGTTCGGGGACCCTCGCGATGATTTCTTGGTAGATTTCCTCAACGCGGGCTTCAAGTCGCGCGCTGTGGGCAGCATCCGAAAGAGCTTCGCGGTGTGCGTCTTCTGCGCGCCGCTCAGCAAGTTCTTCTTCCCAATCTTCTCCCCACTGGGAGTAGTCGCCTTCAAGCTCAGCGAGGATTGACGGGTCTGGGCCTAGGAGCATCGAGTTCAGCGCCAGCGCCTCGAGGGCAAGATCGCGTTCGTCGGGCTCACTATCTGCTGACTCATTATCGAAGTCCTCTTCGTCGACGCGGTCAGCTTCTTCGAGGTAGGGAATGAGGTCAGCTGGAATTGTCCCCGGACGCTGCTCTTCTTGCGAAGCGGGAGCGGCTTGCTCTGCCTCGTCATGCGAATGATGCGCGAAGAATGATTCCCCGGTCATGAGTCCTCCCTAAGTTGAGCTGGGCCTATTCTATCGACGAGGCCATGGGGGCGCCGCGTTTGTGGGTATCGTTGCGTGGATGGGAAGGAAGAGATTTCACCCAGATGCGTGCTGGAACGTAGACTGAGACCACTTAATCGTTAAACGAGGGAGATGTGCGAGGAGCTTATGTCTGATTTTCCACCAAATTCCGGATACCCAGCTCCCCAGGGCCCTCCTGTGATCCCTCAAGGCGGAGCCTACCCGCAGCCACAAGCTCCTTATCAGGCTCCTCAAGCTCCGTATGTCGAACCTGAGAAGAACCCCAGTTCAAAGGGGCCGATCATCGCATGGATTGCGGTACTGACCGTTCTTGCATTGGTTGTTGTCTTTTTCTTGTGGCACACGTCCGGCCGCGGTACCTCACCGTCGCCAAGTCCAAGTGCCCCTGATCCCTCGTCTTTCTCATCTGCCACCCCCAATCCGAACCCTTCACAGTCCGTCGATGATGGGATCGATGAAGAAACCATTTCGGGGAGCCGCGGTGCGTGCTGGAGCGAGGCTACCAAGTCTGGGAAGGTGGACGCCGTCAAGGAGATTAAAACAAAGTCAGTGCACTTTGAAGGAAAGTTCGGCAACGGCGACATGAAGTACACGTACACGGGCACCTTGACCGGCTACGCAAAGGGTTCATCTTCAACGAGCAGCTTCGAGATCGTCTGCAGCGTTGTTCACACTCAATCAAGTAACACGTTCAATGTTGTAGGAGATGTGGGTCTTACGCCGCTTGCCGATCCTTCACAATCTTCTTCGCCGGCTCCGACACCGACTAGGAAGTTCCACGATGATGACATCGATGAGAAAACATGGATGATCATCTTTGAAAAGTGCTCAAACGCTTCCACGCAATCTATTCGTGACGATTACAAAGTCATGGCAGTGTCAATCGATTACCTCAAGAAAACCGCGACGTTGAGTAATGGCAACGAGGAGTACGAGCTGACTGGAAAAGTTCATGCAGAACGTAAGTACAAGGAATCTACCGATTTCTCTTCAAGCCTCTTCCAAATGAAGTGCACCGCTACTCATATGAAGGCAGATGATTCATATGACGTGAAGGCAGAGATTGACCCGAATCCAATCCAATGAACGAGGAACTCATGTCTGATTTCTCCCCCACCCCGGGCTACCCGGCTCCCCAAGGTAGCCCGCAGTTCCCCCAAGGAAGCGTGTATCCACCGCCTCAGGGACAATATCCCTCTCCGCAAACGCCGAACCCACTGCCGGCAACTCCAAAGCGCAGCATCAAGCTCATTGTCTGGATTTCAGTTGTCATCGCTCTTCTTGCGGTCGCAGCTTTCTTCGCCTGGCGAGCTTTAACTCCGGGAGCATCTCCGACTCCGACCCCGGTATCACCATCATCGAACGCCACTGCTTCTTCTGACACCGGAGAAAAAGTTGATGACTTCATCGGACATGATGTGGTTGCTAACTGTAGGATCGGCGTGTTAAACACCCCTCGCTTCCCCAAGTTTGAGGGAATTAGGGCGCTGACGATCAAAGAAATCGGACGCTACGGTGATGTCGGCACTCAATACATGATGACCGGCCTAGTTTCGGGATCAAACGGATCCGATGCCATAGAAACCTATCGAATGACGTGTACCGCCGTTGTGGCAGACGATCCAGCAGCGGCCGGGGTTGGCTTTGTCTTCGATACCACCAGCGTCGAGATTGAGCCCACGCCTGTGTCAACCCCCGCTGTCTCAGATAGTTCAACTCCGACGCCTGTTGTTAAGAAGACCCCATGAGTGATTTCACGCCTTACCCCGAATACCCTCAACCCCAGGGAGCACCACAGTTTCCACAAGACGGCGCTTACCCGCCGTTCCAGGGACAATACCAGCCCCAGCAATCCCCGTATCCTGCTCCTCCAAAGCCGCCAGTTAATAAAGGTCCGGTCATGATCTGGGTTGCGATTGTTGCGGTCCTGGCGTTGGTCGCTGTCTTTTTCTTGTGGCGCAGTTTCACGCCTCAGGTACCGCCGACTCCTACGCCGACGTCCGCGGCACCCGTTCCAAGCGAATCAACGACAAGCGCGTCGCACTCAGCTTCTCCAACGAAGAAAAAGACTTCTGCTAAGCCGACACCTACCCGTTTCCCCGACATCGACTACAACACGGCAATTCTCGTTGAGAAGAGCTGCACCGATGCCATTAAACAGTATGTTGACCAGAAGTACGACCGAACCGAAGTCGATGACATGTATCGGTCTGAGACTCCAAATGGAGACATGAGTTTCGATGTTTCGGTCTTCGGATATAAAGGCGATACTCAGTACCTTCTTGAGTGCAAGGTCGCTCACCCCAGGTGGAGTGAAATCTGGGCGACGGAAGAGATCACTGTGCACGAAAATCCCGTCAAATAGGAGCTTGTTCTAGTTACTCCCCTAGGATCTGCAAGGGGAGTAACTAGATAAGCTATGTCCGCCATCTGTAGTAGTAAAAGAGAATTATTCGATGTCTAACTTCACTCCGGCACCAGGATCCCCAAGCCCTCAACCATACGGCGGCGGATACACTCCTCAAGGTTCCTCTCCTCAAGCTCCATATCCCCAAGGGCAATATCAGGCCCCACAGGGAGGTTTCCAGCCTCAACAAGGACCATATCCGCCTGCGCCTCGCTCATCATTCAACAAAGGCCCTCTATACGTGTGGATCGCAGTAGTTGCGGTTCTTGTACTCCTTCTTGCCTTCTTCCTGTGGAGGTCTTCGAGCACGAGCGTTTCGCCCGCGCCCACTCCGTCTATTTCTTCCCCCACACCCGTTCCCACTTCTTCCACGCCGACACCCAAGCCGACTTCTCCTTCACCCAAACCCAAGACTTCAACGACTGCGTCAAAATCTCCCACGGCAAAATCTTCCTCACCAAGCCCATCTAAAACTCGCCACGAGGGAATCGATGACAAAACTGCGATGCTCATTGAAAAATCTTGTTCGATCACTGCCAAACTGAACAGCACTCGCCCCATTAACGTCGTCTTTGTCGACGAAATTCAGATCGGCGAAACGCGTTCGAATGGTGACCAGCAATATAACGTCAAGGGCCATGCCTTCGAAGGACAAACTAAGTATGAGGCTCGCTGCACGGTCGTCCATGTAAAAGATGATGACCTGTGGAAGACAGAGGATTCATCGATTGGGACAGATCCGATTGAGTGAGGGGCATTTTTCGTTCCACGGCGAGAAGTGATCTTGCTAGGAAGGACATCGGCGCTGTCAATTTGCATCCTGCTCACAGAAAGGAGAGCGCATGTCTGATTTCACCCCAAATTCGGGAGATTCCGCTCCCCAAGGAACTCCATTTGTTCCTCAGGATGGAGAATATCGGACATCCGAGGACGAGCAGCAGCTGCCAATGCCTCCTCACGATGAGCTTCCAAGAGAAAACATCGCTAAGGGACCAATCGTTACGTGGATCGCAGCTCTCACCATTTTGGCGTTGATTGTTGTCTTCTTCATGTGGCGCAATAGTTCCACTCAGAAGGTTCAACCAGCACCGACTCCAAGCACGTCATCATCGGTTCCATTACCGTCAGCGTCTCTCCCCGACTGGATTCCACCCCATCCTATTGACGATGGCATCGATGAAGACACTATTGAGAAGGTCCAAAGTAAATGCGCCAATGCGTCACAGACATCCGGAAAGATGGACCTCCTCCTCCAGATCAAAACCAAGACGCTCAGAATTACCGATAAAAATACCGCCGGGAAGGTGAAGTACACCTACACCGCCACGGTGACGGGCTATGCCAAGGGATCCTCAGTCCAAAGCAGGTACGAAATCACCTGCCCTGTCACTTATGTCGAGGCCAGCGATACTTTCAACGTTGACGGGGCAGTCGATCTCACCCTGCTTCCCGCCGCGTCTCAATCATTCTTCCCCACCCCGACACCAACGACGAAGAACCGAGATGACGGTATCGATGAAAAGACATGGCTGATGATTACTTTCAAGTGTTCGAGTGCAGCCGCTCAGTCTCTCCGCGATGATTACCAATCCAAGGCTGTCTCTACGGATTATCTCAAGAAAACCGGAACACGCGACAACGGCGATGAAGAATACGAGGTTGACGGAACGGTACATGCAGAACGAAAGTACAAGGAAGATACCGATTTTTCGTCGGCCCTTTTCCACATGAAGTGCACAGCTACTCACGTGAAGGCAAGTGACTCATATGAGATCAGAGCTTTTGTCGACCCGAATCCGCAGCAATGAACGAGGGACGCATGCCTGATTCCACCGTGCAATCCGGATACCCGGCTGGGCAAGAAGCTTCACCGCTCCCGCAGGGTAGCAGACCGATACTACTGCATGGGCAGTATACGGAGCAGCAGACGCCTCACTCTACGCAGCTAAAACCGCGAAACCCCCAAGGTAAAGCAATTGTGTGGATTGCAGTTGCGATAGTGCTTGCACTGATTATTGGCTTCTTCCTGTGGCATTCCTCCACGCGGGGAGCCTCACCGGTTCCAACACCGGGACCAAGCTCATTGAGCGCAACTTCCTCACCGTCTTCCTCCCCTGAACAACCAGTAGGAGAATCGATTGGGAGACAAGTTGTTAGCCGGTGCAGCATGGAGATCAAGAATACTCCCGGCTTCTCACTGGTAGGCATCCGAGCACTGAACATTACGAAGCTCGGACCATATGGCTCAGCCGGCACTCAATACATGATGACCGGAATAGTCTCAGGATCCATTGGAACAGAAGCTGTGCAAACCTATGACGTGACTTGCACAGCCGTGTTGAGTAAAGAAGTCCAAAGCATCAGTTTTTCGTTTGACACGACCAACGTGAAAATTGACCCCACTCCTTTGCCGACTCCAACAATCTCGGATAGTTCTTCGCCGACACCTACTCCTGTTGTCAGGATCACCCATGCCTAGTCTCATGCCTTCCGCCGACTCCCCCGTTCCTCAGGCATCTCCACATCTTCCACATGTCGAAACTTACGCTCCGCTCAAAAGATACGGCCAAGCACAACAATCTCCGCATCCAGAACCGGCAAAGTCCCCGACAAAGAAGCCTGTCATAATCTGGGTTGCACTCGTCATCATCGCGATAACCGCTGTCTTTTTCTTGTGGCGTAGCTTTCCATTTGCCCCATCACCTTCTGTGCAAGAAACATCAAAACCAACGCCCTCAAATTCTGTGGCACCGTCAGTTTCCGCGACTCAGCCTCATTACGAAAGCACTGATGCAGACGAAGAAGCGATTGTCGAGCAACAGTGCAGTCGTGCACTTAAAGAGAACCTCCAACGAAATATTAGCCTTACCTCTAAACGTTCCATCAGAAAGACCGCAGACGATAAGGGAATGGCTTACTACAGCGTGTACATGAATGTTTTCGAAGGAAACCAAAAGTACTACGCGCAGTGCAAAATAACTCACCCTCGCTGGAGCGATGTCTGGATAACAGAAGAGATCATCTTCGACGAAACTCCTCACCCCTAGACTCATCATCCATACACTCCACACGACCTCTGAGCACGTGTGTGGTTTGCGCAGGAGTCCCCATGACATTTGTCATGGGG